>ENA-OQKI01000299-OQKI01000299.1-human-gut-metagenome-genome-assembly--contig:-NODE-299-length-11340-cov-3.003567_pt1 | contig 11340 bp, 8 predicted proteins | sample MGYA00242778_ERZ504798 | MGnify/ENA primary metagenome ERZ504798 (study PRJEB26092, sample SAMD00036414) | human gut metagenome | host: Homo sapiens | study: EMG produced TPA metagenomics assembly of... | reverse complement strand
ATGATATCGAGCGTGCAGAGCATGGTATCATTTATATAGATGAGATAGATAAAATTACAAAGAAATCAGAGAATGTCTCAATCACCAGAGATGTGTCAGGCGAGGGTGTACAGCAGGCTCTTTTAAAGATTCTTGAGGGCACAGAGGCATCTGTACCGCCACAGGGCGGAAGAAAGCATCCGCAGCAGGAGCTTATTCCTATTGATACTACTAATATACTTTTTATCTGCGGTGGAGCATTTGATGGTCTGGAAAAAATTATCGACAGCCGTATGGATACATCATCTATAGGCTTCAATTCAGATGTAAAGTCAAAGACAGAGCTCAATGTAGGAGAGGCGTTTAAGCATGCACTTCCACAGGATTTTGTAAAGTTTGGATTGATTCCTGAGTTTATCGGACGTGTACCTATTACCGTTTCTCTCGAGGCACTCGACAGGGATGCACTTATCCGTATACTTAAGGAGCCTAAGAACTCGCTTATCAAGCAGTACACCAAGCTTTTTGAGCTTGACGGAGTAGGTCTTGAGTTCACAGACGATGCAGTAAATGCCATCGCTGACAAGGCACTTGAGAGAAAGACAGGAGCCAGAGGACTTCGTGCCATCATGGAGGCTGTTATGCTTGACCTTATGTATCGTATACCGTCAGACAAGAGCATCAGCAAGTGCGTAATCGACAAGGATACAGTTAGAGGAAAACTTAAAGCTAGATGGTGAGTGTGTGCCGGAGGCATATATCGAGGAAAAGACGGACATCATAAGTACATGGCGGTATTTTACAAAAGATACAGCATCGGATAATATAAATTGCACAGCGGTTTGTTATGCCCTGCTGTGCAATAATACAGGAGATATAAGTGGAAGAACAGATTATGAATATGCCTGCAGTAGCGCTGAGAGGGCTTACTATTCTGCCGGGGATGATTGCCCATTTCGACATCAGCAGAGAGCGCTCTCTTCGTGCTGTCGAGGAGGCTATGGAGCAGGATCAAAAGATTTATCTTGTCACACAAAGGAATGTGGACAGTGAGGACCCGACTCAGGAAGACCTCTATCAGATGGGTATTGTTGCTGATATAAAGCAGGTTGTCAGATTACAGAATGATGTTGTGAGAATACTTGTAGATGGAATAAGCCGGGCAGCATTGCTTGGCTTTACCGGTAATGAGAAGTACCTTGAGGCAGAAATCTGTTATTGTGATAGTAATGCAGACAGCCTGCCGGAGGATCTCAGGGAAGCCATGCTTCTCGGAGTCAGAGAGGCTTTTCACAGATATGCGGCAGTCGTCGGCAAAATCAGCAAGGAGCTTATCAGACAGATAGATCAGTATGAGGATCTTGAAAAGCTCATTGATTATGTAACCAACAATCTGCCGGTGTCATATGAGCTTAAGCAGCAGGTGCTTGAGGCAGAGGATATCAATGACAGATATCAGGTTATAGTATCATTACTTCTCTCCCAGGTGGAGGTTATTTCCATAAAGAATGAGCTTCAGAAAAAAGTAAAGGTTCGTGTGGACAAGCATCAGAAGGAGTATGTGCTTCGTGAACAGCTTGGTGTGATACGTGAGGAGCTGGGCGAGAATGCTGACTCGGAGGCTGATGAATATGAGAAAAAACTATACTGAGTTAGATGCGCCTGACTACGTAAAGGAAAAGACGAAAAAAGAGATAAAGCGCTTTAGAAATATGAGCAGCAGCTCATCAGAGAGCACAGTTGAGAGAGGCTATATAGAGACTGTACTTGAGCTTCCGTGGAACAAGATGTCTGTGGACAATAAGGATCTTGACCATGCAGCACAGGTGCTTGATGATGATCACTACGGATTAAAGGATGTTAAGGAGAGAATACTTGAGTTTCTGGCAGTCAGAAACCTGACAAGCAAGGGAGAGAGCCCTATAATTTGTCTTGTAGGTCCTCCGGGAACAGGAAAGACAAGCATAGCCCGTTCAATTGCGTCTGCACTGGAGAAGAAATATGTGCGTATTTCTCTTGGTGGTGTGCGCGATGAGGCAGAAATCCGTGGACACAGAAAGACATATATCGGCGCTATGCCGGGTCGTATAGTAAATGGCTTAAGACAGGCAGGCGTTTCAAATCCTCTCATGCTGTTGGATGAGATAGATAAGGTGTCAAGTGACTACAAGGGTGACACATCAGCCGCTCTTCTCGAGGTGCTTGACAGTGAGCAGAACTGCAGATTCAGGGATCATTACATCGAGATGCCTGTGGATTTGTCGGAGGTGCTTTTTATTGCAACGGCAAATGAGGTTTCAGGCATTCCAAAGCCGCTTCTTGACAGGATGGAGCTTATTGAGGTGTCAAGCTACACTGAAAATGAGAAGTTTCACATAGCAAAGGAACATCTGGTTGAGAAGCAAAAGAGCAAAAACGGAATTAAAAAGGAACAGCTTACGATAACAGACTCTGCCCTAAAGGATATTATAAGGCTGTACACCAGAGAGGCCGGAGTCAGAAGCCTTGAGAGGACTATCGGCAAGCTGTGCCGCAAGGCTGCCAGGGAAATCTTTAAGGACAGCGAAGCTGTTGTAAAGGTTACAAAGACCAATCTTAAGACGTATCTGGGCAATCCGAAGTACAGTCCGGAGAAGAAAAATGATCACGCAGAGGTTGGAATCGTTAGAGGCCTGGCATGGACCAGCGTGGGCGGAGTCACACTCGAGGTCGAGGTGAATGTGCTGCCGGGCAAGGGTGAGCTCGTGCTCACCGGTAAGCTTGGCGACGTGATGAAGGAGTCGGCACAGGCGGCACTTAGCTATGTGCGCTCAATAAGCGAAGGATATGGCATTGATGCAGAGTTTTACACGAAGCATGATATCCATATACATATCCCGGAGGGCGCAGTGCCAAAGGACGGACCATCTGCAGGTATCACTATGGCGACAGCCATGCTCTCAGCCATTACAGACAGACCTGTCAGGGCAGATGTAGCCATGACGGGCGAGATAACACTGCGCGGCAGGGTGCTTCCGATAGGAGGACTCAAGGAAAAGCTGCTTGCAGCCAAAGTAATCGGAATAAAAACAGTGTGTATTCCAAAGGATAATGAAAAGGACCTGGAGGAGATTTCAAAAGAAATAACAGACGGCATGGAAATCGTGCCGGTGGAGAGATTTTCACAGGTGGAGAAGATAGCATTTGTAAAATAAGAATGAGGAAGAGATTATGGTAATTAAAAGTGTTAATTTAGAGACAGTTTGCGGAATTACAAGCACAATCCCTGACAATGAGTATAATGAAGTGGCATTCGCCGGCAAGTCAAATGTAGGCAAGTCGTCACTGATCAACGCACTCATGAACAGAAAGTCACTTGCCAGGATCTCTTCACAGCCCGGCAAGACACAGACCATCAATTTTTATAACGTCAATGACGCCATGTATCTGGTCGATCTGCCGGGCTATGGCTATGCCAATGCCAATATCGAGATAAAAGCTAAATGGGGACAGATGATAGAAAACTATCTTCACACCTCCAAAAAGCTTCAGGCAGTGTTTCTTTTAATAGATATAAGGCATGAGCCATCGGACAATGATATCATGATGTATGACTGGATGGTAAACCAGGGCTTTGCACCGATTATCATTGCAACCAAATCTGATAAAATTGAAAAAAAGCCAGATTGCCGCACACATAAAGACTATCAAGGATGTGCTTCATGTAAAGCCGGGCACGGTAGTTATACCGTTTTCGTCCATGTCAAAGGAAGGCAGGGACGAAATCTGGAATCTCATAGATTCACTCGTATTTGACGAGGAGACGCTTCTTGCCATGAAACAGGAGGAAGAAGCAAAGCGCGAGGCAAAATCAGCTGCAAAAAGAGCCGCTGCATCCCAGCCACACAAAAAGGAGCGCTGGAAGAAGACCGGAAAGCCGGTTGCCAAAAAGACTAAAGAACGCAGAGATAAGGCCAAGAGCAAAAAAAGCGTTAATAATCATAAAAAGAAATAAAGTTATAGAAAGAAAGGCGAATATTTAATATATGAAGAATAAATGCAAATTTGTAGGCATTATGTTTTTGTGTATATTGATAGTGTGTACGCTTGCGGTAATGGCATATGAACACACAGCAGGTAAAACAGGAGCTGCCGGTGAAATGTCAGATACTTCGGACAGTGAAAAAAATACTGACGAAGCTGATGATATGCTTACAGTCGTGACATCCTTCTATCCAATGTATATTGCAGCTTTAAATATAGTAGACGGAGTGGAAGGCGTGAGACTTGAAAACTTAAGCGAGCCACAGACCGGTTGTCTGCACGATTTCCAGCTAACACCGGAGGACATGAAGCTTTTATCCACAGCCGATGTTTTTGTAATAAACGGAGGCGGTATAGAGTCGTTTATGTCTGATGTGGCAAAGGCGTATCCGAAGCTTGATGTGGTTGAGGCCTGTGAGGATGTGGCACTTCTTTCTGAGGATGATGCAGACAGTGACCACGACCATGATCACGAAGCAGATGCAGAATCAGACAGTGATCACGACCATGATCACGATGCAGATGCAGAATCGGACAGTGACCACGACCATGACCACGAAGCAGACGCAGAATCAGATAGCGCGCACGATCATGACCATGGTGATGAGAATGCCCATGCATGGATGAGCGTGCCGCGTTACCGCACCATGGTTCAGACAATCGCATCCCGGCTTGCCGAAAAGGATGCAAAGCATGCTGATGAATATTATGCAAATGCAAAAGCATATGATGCAAAGCTTGCAGTGCTCGAAGAAAAGATAAATAGCATAAAGAGTCTTACCAATGGACAGAATATCATCATATTCCATGAGGCCTATGCGTATGTAGCCGATGATTTTTCCATGAATGCATGCTATCTGTTAGACCTTGACGAGGAGCGCTCAGTCAGCGCAGGTGAGATAAAGCAGGTAATAGGTGCCATAAAGAATGACGGAGTGTCGGTAATACTCGCTGAGGAGCTCTACGGAAAGAGCATGGGAGATACCGTATCGCGTGAGACAGATGTGCATGTGATTTATATCGACCCTCTCAACAGGGGTGAGTACGACAAGGACAGCTATCTTGATGGTATGGAGCACAATATAGAGCTTATCAAAGAGGCATTTACTAAATAAAATTGGAGAAAATATGCGGAAAATAATACAGCCATGTGGCTTTCATTGCATAAAAATAAATAACCTTGGAGTGAGCTTCGGAGAGCAGACGGTGCTTGAGGATGTAAATATGCACATACACTGTGGCTCCTTCAATGTCATAATAGGCCAGAACGGTGCCGGAAAATCTACACTCATAAAGGCGATACTCGGCGAGATACCTCACACCGGTACGATTGAGTTCAAAGATACTAAGGACGGACATATGGCTAAGCTTAAAATCGGCTATGTGCCGCAGTCTGTCAATATCGAGAAAAATACACCGGTCAGCGTGTATGACCTAATAGCAAGCTATCAGTACAATTATCCTGTTTTTCTGCCAAAGAGCAAAAAGATAGAGGCAAAGATAAGGGAGACACTCGAGGTATTTGAGGCTGAGGAGCTCATCGACAAGCAGGTGTGCAACCTCTCGGGAGGACAGCTGCAGAGAGTGCTTCTTTCCATGGCAATCATGGACGAGCCGAACTTGCTGCTGTTGGATGAGCCGGTGTCCGGAATAGACCAAAACGGCATGGAGCTTTTCTATAAGACCATGGATTATTTAAAGACTCACTATGACCTTGCAATCATACTGATATCGCACGATTTGGACTATGTGGCAAAGTACGCAGACCATGTTGTGCTGCTTGATAAGACCGTTGCAAAGCAGGGAACTGTGAAGGAAGTATTCGAGAGCAGGGAATTTGAGAGAATTTTTTACACAGGAGAGGAATCCTGGGTGAGAGAGGAGGAACACAAATGAATATAACCTCCTGGCTTCAATATGATTTTATGAGAAATGCCCTTATCGCTGTGCTCATCATCACACCGCTTTTTGGCATAATGGGAACCATGATTGTAAACAAAAAGATGGCATACTTTTCAGATGCACTCGGACATTCAGCACTTACAGGAATCGCTGTCGGAGTGGTATGCGGCATGGCAGACACCTCGCTTGCCATGGTGATATTTGCGATAGTGTTTGCACTTCTTTTAAATAAGATAGGCAGTCTGAACACTGCATCGACAGATACCATTATATCGGTATTTTCATCGTGCTCTGTGGCGATAGGTCTTGCGATACTGTCAAAGGGCGGCAATTTCAGCAAATACTCAAGTATACTGGTGGGCGATGTACTAAGCATCACAAAGACTGAGATAGTTTATTTAATTGTGATTTTTGTGGTCACGATAGTGTTCTGGGTGTTTTGCTTCAATAAGCTCAACGCCATCTGCATACACAGAAGCGTGGCAAAAAGCAAGGGCATCCATGTGCGTCTTCTGGATAATCTGTTTGCGGTGCTTGTAGCACTCATAGTTATGCTATCCATCAAGTGGATAGGTATACTTATAATAAATGCTCTGCTTATATTACCAGCGGCTTCATCAAGGAATATTTCGGAAAATATGCGTGAGTATCATTTCTTTTCAGTGCTATTTTCAGTTTTTTCAGGAATAGTCGGTCTTGCTGTGTCATACTACACCAATGTGGCAACAGGTCCGATGATAGTGATTATTGCATCGGTAATATATTTTTCGACATTTATATTTGGAAGAAAATTGAAAAAATAACGGCAAGGGATATAAGAAACAGATACAAAACAGCCGATACACAATTGTACCAAGACCGGGCTAAAAACAGAATATGATATATTAGAGGGACTGCGCGCAACGTGCAGTCCCTTTTTAGGTTAATTTAACTGATGAGATGTAAAAATTAACAATTAAATGAGAATATTTAAATTTGCTCTTTTTGAAGGGGTGTGTTATAATCTTTGTATACAAAAAACAGAGGTAATACAATATGGGTAGTAATAACGATATTTACATTAAAAGCATTAGCCAAGATTAACCTGGGGCTGGATGTGGTGAGGCGCAGAGAGGACGGATATCATGAGGTCCGCATGATTATGCAGACCATTCATCTGTATGACAGGCTTGATATCAAAAGGACAAAGGAGCCGGGCATACAGATACAGACCAATCTGTCTTTTCTCCCTGTAAACGAGAACAATCTCATATACAAGGCTGCAAAGCTTTTGATGGATGAGTTTTCTATAACTGACGGTGTATCAGTGAAGCTGGACAAGCGTATTCCTGTTGCAGCAGGGATGGCGGGGGGCAGTACTGATGCGGCAGCTATGCTTATAGGTGTAAACAGGCTTTTTTCACTGGGACTGACAAAGAGACAGCTTATGGAAAGAGGTGTGCAGATAGGTGCGGATGTACCATACTGTATTATGAGAGGCACAGCGCTGGCCGAGGGCATAGGAGAGGCACTTAGTCCTCTTCCTCCAATGGTAAAGTGTCCGGTGCTTATTGCAAAGCCGTCCATCTCGGTATCCACAAAATTTGTGTACCAGAATCTGAAGCTTGATGATACGACTATTCATCCGGATATAGACCTACTGATAGATGATATAAAGGCTAAGAATCTGCATGATATCGCAGCGCATATGGGAAATGTCTTAGAGACTGTGACTATACCAAATTATCCGGTGATAGATGAGATAAAGAAGCATATGCTTTCAAATGGCGCGGTAGGAGCCATGATGAGCGGTAGTGGTCCGACGGTTTTTGGTCTGTTTGACGATGAAGATACTGCAAAGAAAGCGTACAAAGCCATGAGAAGCTCACACCTTGCCAGACAGGTGTATCTGACATCTGTATACAATAATCGCAAATAACGTGATATCCGGATAGCACAGCGGGTGCTTTATAGTTACTTTTTCTTATATGTGAGAATGATAATACAAGAGATAGGAGAAGTTTGATGACTGATAATTTAACTTTAAATATGGATGCATATCTGCCACTGCGTGATGTGGTGTTTAATACACTTCGTGAGGCAATTTTAAAGGGTGAGCTCAAGCCGGGAGAGAGACTTATGGAGTTGCAGCTTGCGTCAAAGCTTGGAGTCAGCCGTACACCTATACGTGAAGCAATCAGAATGCTTGAGCAGGAGGGGCTTGCAGTCACAATGCCGAGAAAGGGCGCAGAGGTTGCCAAGATGACTCTCAAGGATATGGAGGATGTGCTTGAGGTGAGAGAGGCTCTCGATGAGCTTGCAGCCAAAATAGCCTGTAAGAAAATCAGTGATGAGCAGCTTGCGAATCTAAAAACCATAAAGGACGAGTTCAAGAGGAGCATGGATTCAGGAGATGTGAAAAAGATAGCTGAGGAGGATGTGAAGTTTCACGATGCTATCTATGAGGCAACCAGCAATGCGAAGCTTGTATCTATGATGAACAATATCCGCGAGCAGATGTACCGCTACAGAGTGGAGTATTTGAAGGACCCAAAGAATTATCCGATGCTTGTGAAGGAGCATGACGCCATCTACAGGGCGCTTGAGTCAAGAAATATGGAGCTTGTGACTACAGAAATGCATACGCATGTGGCCAATCAGGCGGTTGCTGTGAAGGCTGTGATACAAAAGCAGGATGAAGAGAAGAAATAAAACAGAAATAAAACAAGATTATATCAGACAAAGATAATAAAATACAAAATAATATAGCAAAACATGGGCTGCCGGTCGCACTGATGTGTGAACGGTGGCCTTTTTTAGTGGATTAGATAGTTACTAAAAACAAGTAATCAGGGATATTTGCGGGCTTGTATGGTCATACTATATCAGGAATTTAGAACGTGACAGGATATAGGAGAGTTAAAGATGACCACAAACATAGATGAGAACATAAAAAGCTTCAGGCAGATATATTCTGACTGCTCAGATATCAAGATGCAGGAGATGTATCTGGGGCGTGATGCCTGCATAAAGTGTTTTGTTGCTTATATTGAGGTGACATGTGCAGGCTCCTGTATCAATAACAGTGCGTTTGGACGATTTACATCATACCTTGAAGGGATAGACCGGGATCAGGTTAAGGAAGTACTTGACAAAAATCAGGCAGCTCTATCCGAATTTGCGCATCTTCATACGGTTAGAGAGGCAGCACAGATGATGCTGACAGGAGACGTGATATTTTTTGTGGATGGCTATCCGGATGCCTTTAAGCTTCCCGACAAGGGATATCCCGCCCTGTCAATTCAGGAGATTGATTCGGAAAAGGTCATAAGAGGCTCCAATGAGGGCTTTGCTGATTCCATAAAGATAAATACAGCACTTATCAGGCGCAGGCTAAGGAGCACACGCTTAAAGTGTAAAGAGGTGGAAAAGGGACTTCGAGGACACAGCAATGTGGACATACTATATGTGAGAGACCTCGTAAAACCGGGGCTTGTAGAGGATGTGGAAAGGAATCTGGACAGCTATGTAATAGACCATGTGGGTGATTCGGGAGTCATTGAACAGTTTGCCGAGGTGAAATGGTATTCGCCATTTCCACAGCTTCAGACCACAAAGCGGCCGGATGTGGCGGTAAATGCGCTCCTAGAGGGGAGGGTGGTGGTGCTGTGCGATAATTCACCGATAGCGATAATACTGCCAACCACCATGAACAATTTTTTAAAAACCGCAGATGATTACTATAACAGAACGATAGCGGCAAGTTTTGCCAGGCTGATAAGGTACGTGGCTGCCTTTATGTCATTTACATTGCCGGGGCTTTATCTGGCGGTCACAAATTTTCATACACAGATACTGCCGACACCACTCATACTGGCGTTTTATGAAGCCAGACTCGGTTGCCCGTTTCCGCAGCTCATAGAGGTACTAATGATGGAGCTGTCCTTTGAGCTGCTTCGCGAAGCCGGCATAAGACTTCCCGGAGCAATGGGAAACACGATAGGCATAGTCGGAGGCCTCATAATCGGACAGGCAGCAGTGGATGCAAATTTAGTAAGCCCTATAGTGGTCATCCTCGTTGCATTCACCGCACTCTGTTCGTTTGCCATACCGAGTGAGGAGTTTGCATTTTCATTTAGGATACTCAAATTCGCTGTAATAATGATGTCGGCATGGCTTGGATATTTTGGATTTTTAATAAGTCTGATGGTGATACTTTTGCATCTCGCAAAGCTCAAAAGCTGTGGTTACCCATACATGATGCCATTTGTGGGCAGCGAGCTGACAGGCGGAGAGGATGAAAAGGACAGTATCATACGATTTCCGCTTCGCAGACTATGGAGGCGGCCTGTATTTGCGAGAGAAAATGAGTGCAGAAAGCTGAAAGGAAATAAGGATGACTAAAAATATGAGCACAAGCTACACATTTGCACAAAATGAAAGCATATCGCCCCGCCAGCTATACAGGCTATACGTCTTTAATCTGCTTGGAGTCGGCACACTGGTGCTTCCAAACAATCTGGCAAAGCTTGGAAAGTATGCTTTTATCTCAATCGCACTCGGAGTTTTCATGGCATGGCTATTTATGTGGATAGTAAGCGAGGTACGAGAACAGAAGAAAAGTATATATGACAGAAGCTTTGGTAAAACAGCACATACAAAAATGTTAATTTATGATTTAATTATTGCGATATACGAGCTGTCACAGGCCGCATTTCTTGCATGGATATTTGTAAAGCTGATACGTGACAGCCTTATACCGGATGAGTTATTTACAGTTGTACTTCTTGTGATAATGGCAGTGTGCGCTTATGCGCTAAGTGGCGGAGTGGAGTGCCGTGCCAGGGTATACGAGGTAGTATTTTTCTTTGTGCTGATACCGCTTGCTGCTATGCTTTTGTTTGCGATATCGGATGTGAGATTAGACTATCTGATGATTAAGGACAGAGTCGGTGTGGACTTTGGCATAGCGGATATATTTGCGGGCGCATACTATGTGTTTGCAGCATCCATTTCTGTGTTCAATGTACTGTTTGTAAGGGAACGCACTGCATCACAGATACGAGGGAGTGTGAGTAAAGCAATATTCACATATGCAGGCATTCTTTTTTTATTGTATGCAGTATTGCTTGGAAACTTTGGAAAATATTCATTGTCGGAAATAGAGTTTCCGGCTGTCGTACTGATGAGTGATGTGCAGATAAAAGGCAGCTTTTTCAAGAGGGCAGATGCACTGATGCTGTCGGTGTGGTTTTTCACGCTGTTTTCAGTACTCAATATGAGCCTTTATTATGCGGTTTTAAGATGTGAGAATTTTGCTGAAAATACGGGAAAAATTATATTTACATTTAATAAAAACCGGCATTCCTGCAGCAATAAGCAATTTGGCTCTGACAGACAGAAAAGCCATGACAAGGAAAAGAGCACTATGAGAAGCTGGTGCATCATTTTTGTCAT
>ENA-OQKI01000298-OQKI01000298.1-human-gut-metagenome-genome-assembly--contig:-NODE-298-length-11347-cov-3.105704_pt1 | contig 11347 bp, 12 predicted proteins | sample MGYA00242778_ERZ504798 | MGnify/ENA primary metagenome ERZ504798 (study PRJEB26092, sample SAMD00036414) | human gut metagenome | host: Homo sapiens | study: EMG produced TPA metagenomics assembly of... | reverse complement strand
CAAATCCAAGCACTCCGCCAAGCAATGACCCGGTCTGTACCATGTCCGTTTATACGTTCTTGCAAAGAACCATACAGAGTGAATGTCCCCCACGTCTTCCGCTGGTATGCAGGCAAGCAGGGCGCGGCAGGCAAGCTCCAATACGGTGAGTTCGACCTCGCCCCCGGCAGCTCCTACGACGACATCATCGAGGCGCTCTCCGCCTACGCGAAGGCCGACAGTGTCCGGCTGACCTTCCCCGAGGGTACGACGGCCATCGCCATTGCGAAAAAAATGGAGGATGCCGGGCTGTGCAGCGCCGAGGACTTCCTCAAGGAGGCCAACACCGGCGATTTCAGCCAGTACAGGTTCTGGCAGTACGCCCCCGACGACAAGGACGCCCCGGACCGCTTTCTCAAGTGCGAGGGTTATCTTTTCCCGGATACCTACGATTTCCTGAAGGATGACACCGTTCATCATTACGTTGAGACGTTCTATTCTCACTTCGACAAGCAGATCACCGATGAGATGTATGCCGAGATGGAAAAGCAGGGGATGACCCTCTCCGAGGTGGTCACTCTGGCGTCCTTCGTGCAGGAGGAGGCCGGCAACGATCAGGACGATAATGTGGCGCAGGTGTTCCGCAACCGTCTAGGCCGAGGGTTCGCCCTACCCCAAACTGCAGAGCAACACCTCCAGCTACGTCCAGAGCGACGCCGACAACACTACCTCTGGAACTGGGTCGCGCCCTACTACGGCGGCTGGGACAGCATCCCGGAGAACATTCTGGAGGCCTACGACACCTACGCCTGCACCGGCCTCTCCGCGGCCCCATCTCAACCCCGGCATCGCGGCCATCCGCGCGGCGCTTGCCCCGCAGCCCGACGATGAGGCGAAGGACGCCATTTCTTTGTCACCGACCTTGCCGGTCACTACTACTACGCCCGCACCTACGCAGACCACCAGAAAAACTGCGATGCGGCGGCTAAAGTTAATAAAAGTATGAAGTAAAAGAGGAATACCATGTTACAGATACCGGAACTTCTGGCCCCGGCAGGCGACCTCGAGCGCCTGCGGTATGCCATCAACTACGGCGCGGACGCCGTCTACTGCGCGCTGCCCGAGTTCGGGATGCGCTCTGCACCCACCAACTTCACCCCGGAGCAGCTGAGCGAGGGCGTCATCTATGCCCACGCCCGGGGCCGCAAGGTCTACCTGACCATGAACACCCTGCCCACCAACGAGGAGGCTGACCGTCTGCCCCAGGCCATCAAGGACGCTGCCGCCGCCGGTGTGGACGCCTTCATCGTGGCCGACCTCGGCGTGTTGGACGCCTGCAAGACGTTCGCGCCCGACATCGACGTCCACATGTCCACCCAGACCGGCATCACCAACTGGGCCGCTGCCCGCGCCGCCTACAACATGGGTGCGAAGCGGGTGGTGCTGGCCCGGGAGATGACCCTGCAGGACATCGCCACCCTCCGCGACAAGACCCCGCCGGAGCTGGAAATCGAGGCTTTCGTCCACGGCGCCATGTGCATGAGCGTCTCGGGCCGCTGCCTGCTCTCCAACTACATGGCAGGCCGCGACGCAAACCGAGGCCAGTGCGCCCAGCCCTGCCGCTGGAAGTACTATCTCAGCGAGGAGACCGCCCGGGCCAGCTCTATGAGATCGGCGAGAACGAGAACGGCAGCTACATCCTCAACGCCAACGATCTGTGTACAGCCCCCTTCCTCGACCTCATCTGCAACGCGGGCGTGGACAGCCTCAAGATCGAGGGCCGCGCCAAGACGTTCTACTACGTCGCCAGCGTGACGGCGGCCTACCGCCGCGCCCTCGACCAGTATCTGGCCGACCCGATGAACGAGAACTTCGAGCTGCCGGAAGAGGTTTTGGATGAGCTGACCCGCACCAGCCACCGCCACTATTCGCCCGGCTTCTACTTTGGCCGGGAGCAGGCCCGTCAGGCTACCGATAGCGCGACTTACATCCGCGAGTGGGAGTTTGTCGGTACGGTGGACGGCTGGGAGAACGGCGTCGCCAGCTGCCAGCAGCGGGGCAAGTGGAGCCTCGGCGACACGCTGGAAGTGCTCTGCCCGGATGGCCGCAGCATCCCGCTGGACCCCGAGTGGATCAAGAATGAGGCCGGTGAGCTGGTGGAGTCCACGCCCCACGCGATGGAGCGCTATACCATCCCCACCCCGGAGCTGCCCCCCATGAGCCTGCTTCGCCGGAAGGTAGAAACTCTTGACAAATGATTCCAGAAGCAGTAAAATAATAAAGTCAAAATGAACGATGTCCTCTGGCCCTTGCGATCAGAGGACAGTTGAGGGCTCGTAGCTCAGTTGGGATGAGCGTTCGGTTCGCATCCGAAAGGTCGAGGGTTCGACTCCCTTCGAGTCCATACAGCAGAAAACCGCTCTGTCGTAGCTATACGGCAGGGCGGTTTTCTTGTTTGCAGTGTTCAGCCATCGGGATAGTTACTTCCGGTGCCAATGCGCTGCGGATGCTTCCCGAAAAATTGCTGGGCGATTCCATCCAGTTGTGCGGTGATCTGCCGGAAATCCTGATTCAGATCCAAGGTGCGTGCACCAATCAGGTTGCCGCCCAAGTTGAACAGGCAATCCGGGATGATGGCTTCCTGCGTTTTTGCGTAGACCAGCAGCCCGGAAACATTTCCGGTATGGGAGGTGTCCTGATTTTTGACGTAGGTGTAGATCTGATAGAGGTTGGCAGAATGCAGGGTCTCTTTGTTGAAACGCTGCTGCAATGTCCGGCTGTAATACTTGGCATCTAAAATCAGGATTTTTTCATGGAAACGCAGAAAAATATCGGTTTGCATGGCGGGGAGAAACCGCAGCATGGCAGCATTGTGCTCTCCCACAAGATCCCATTTGACCTGTGCAGCCTTGACTTCAGTAAGATAGGGATGGTGTTGCCGGTAATACTCCAGAATAAAGCGTTCGTACAGCTTTGCCATGTGTTCATCCGAAAATGCTGTCATTTTATAGCTGCCGATCTCTGTGGTCTGCAGCATATCGTGCAGCACGAAATAGCAGAGATTCAGCAGCATTTCGTAATTCTGGTTGTTCCGCTGATAATGTAACTGCCTCCATGGGATCTGAGATGGAAGCAGTGCGGAAACCGTGTCCAGAAACAGCAGCGCTTTCTTCAATTCCACTTTGCGCTCAGTGGAAACGTTCTCGTCCCGAAGCAGCACCTGCAGGGTGGTTTTCAGGATCTGGTTATACAGGTTGTTCTCGGAAAGCTCGTCAAAAGTACAGGCGGCCTGCGGCTTGTGCTGGATGCGGACCTTAATAGTCTGCGGAAGATCCAGCTTTCCCCGCAAAACCGACCGTGTCTCGCTTCGGGAAACATATTCCCGATAAAGCCCCTGCTTCAGCTGCCGAAAAACGCCCTTTGCAAGGATGGCGGCAAACAAATCGTCGATGTGCTCAAACTTTTCCGAGGCAATGCACTGATAATCCTGTTGCTGAAGCACCTGATAGGCGTAGGAGAGCATATAGTAGATGTTCTGGATAAAATCCCTTTGTCAGTCGTCATTGAAAACACCACGCAGATTCTCTTCCCAACGATGCAGCTTGTCGGGCGCATCGAACCAGTATTCTGCCAGCGTAGGGAGAATATCAAATTCCACCACAGAGCGCAACCGGTTGGTGGTGCAGGCGGCAGGGTCGGCCAGACAGAAGTAGCTGTGACCAATGCGGAAGCCGGAACCAAGGGAGGCATCTGTAGTAATTTCCCGGTTCAATGCCTTGATCTGTTCCACCAGAACATTGAAGGTTTCGTTGTCGAGCGCGGATTGATATTTCTGGAATCCCTCGGAGGTGAAAGCCGGTTCCATCTCGAAGAAACTGAAACGTCTGCGCAGCGCATAGTCGATCATGGCGAGACTGCGATCGGCGGTGTTCATCATGCCGATGATGTAGAGATTTTCCGGGACATAGAAGGGCATCCCGTTATAGGCCAGCGTGATCTTTTCACCCCGGTGGTCACTTTCAATCAGCATCATCAGCTCGCCGAAGATCTTGCTCAGGTTGCCCCGGTTGATCTCATCGATGAGGAAAAAGTACTCCCGGTCAGGGTCGTTGGAAGCCTTCTGGCAGAAGCGGTAAAATACACCCTCGGTCAGTTTGAAGCCGGAGCCATCCGGTCGGTAGCCCAGCATGAAATCCTCGTAAGAGTAATTCTGATGGAACTGCACGAACTCCACCCGGGAAGAATCGGCCTGCCCCATCATAGAGTACGCCAGCTGTTTGGCGGCGTAGGTCTTTCCAACGCCGGGTGCGCCTTGCAGAATAACGTTCTTTTTGCGGCGCAGTAGAGAGACCAAAACGTCATAGCGCGGTTCGCTCAGAAATACGCTGTTCAGAAAATCTGATTTTGTATAAGTGTTCGATGCTATCGAACGGACGGGTGCTGGATTTTCTTCCCGGATGAGATCCAGAATAAAGTTGTATTCCCCTTCCGAAAGCTTGAACAGACTTCCATTCTGTTGTACAAAAAACTCCATCTTTTCCAGTTCCGGACAATCTTTCAGAGTGGAGTATTCAATGGGGGATATTAGATTTTCGATCTTTTCAAAATAAAGTTCTTTTCCGTTATTTTCTTGTGTGATTTTTGCAAGAGCAACTACTTTTTTAACGGGGTTAGCCTCGTAGCAGATGACGGGATCACCTGCCTTAGCATCCAGAATGTTCTGAAAGATCCGCCGCTTATGACCGCTTTCATTGTATAATGTATACGATTGTTCTTCACCGACTTTGAGATCGGAAAACTGCCAGATTTTTGGACTTGCGGTCAGCCACCAGTAGTGGCGGGGAGAAGCAGAGTCTTTTTCAGAAGAAACGGCATAAAGGGGAATATGAGAAAGGTCAGTTTTTTTCAAGGCTTGAATAAGCTGATCCCGCAAACGCCAAATATAAGAGCCGTCTTCTTTGGAATCTGCGCTTTTGCCGGTATACAGAACCGGCCACCAGCGGGAGTTTTCGCTGTCGCGCGGCATGAGGGGACAATTTGTCTTTTCAACGACCCTTCGCGCAAGGCTGGAAGAACCCATATTGTAGAAGCCGGCAGTTTCGCCGTACTTGATCGCAAGCTGCTTGCAGGTGGCTTGACCACCATAATCCAGCATACATTTCATAATGCGGAGCGCATTCTGTGTAAAGACAGACGGGTCGTTCAGCAAACTGATCCACTGCTCTGTAGTAATGCCCGGATCATAGTCTGCTTTGCTGGGAAACCACTCGGATTCCTTCTGAGCGACTGTCTGTTCCTGAAGATAATAGCGGCTCAGATAAAAGCCCAGATCAATGGCGGCAATATTCCAGTGTGTGTCGGGCCAATATTTTCCGGCAGGGGCTGCATCTATGGCACTTCGGATCATTTGAGTGACGGCTATATTTTGGCTCAGTGCTGCCCGTAGCTCATCATAAAGACGGTAGCTGTTTAGCAGCGACTCTACAGAGCCATCCCGCTTAGGCGGAGCATCAAAGTTTTAATTCTTTTGCGATATCACGGGATACGGCATACCGATAGGCATAATATTTATCCGGGAACTGAAGCCACAGATAGACGCTGATAGCACTGGTGTTTTGGTAGTGGTTGTTCCAGCTACCGTCGTTGTATTTTGTATGTATTTCTTCGGTGGCAGCCTGAAATGCAATAATGCGCTTGGAAAGCTCAGTAGATTCATCAAACAAGCTGCGGAACATTGCGCGTGTTGCCTCACAGTCTGCTGCTGCAAAATTCAGGATCATCGCGCGAGGATAGGCATAGCCGGTATCCAGAAGCGAAGAGACTTTTGCAGTAGCTTCCTTGAACATTCCTGCAAAATCTATTGCGTCAATATTCCAATGGTCGTGGAAATGCTGTGCGGCTTCCCATTTGAAATCTTCTCCGCGTGGCCAATGCTTCGGGAAATAGGTCTGGTATCCGTTCAAAACAGGCTCCAGTTTTGCTAGATCAATCATGGTTGCTCCCTTCGAAATCAAAAAGTCTTTAAGATATTGTACCACGATAAAAGTAGAAACACCATATTCCGGCAAAATAAAATGCCCGCCTGAAAGTCAGACGGGCATACAGTAAATCAAATCATCTGAAAATGCTTCAATGCTTCCACGATTGCATCCTCTTTTTCCTTCGAACACTGAGGCTGCTTTGTATTTTCGGACTTCGCCTTGTGGTGATTCTCTCGTACCTCCAGACCACACTTTTGCTTGACCTGCGAGATATACAGGGAAGATACTTTCAGCCCAGTCTTTTCCAACACGTGGGCTTTGATTTCAGGATAGGTCGCACCCTTTTGCAATCCTGAAGTGTCCATGCCCTCCAAAGAGAACTCTACACGGACTTTTTTGGAGTCGATTTCACCCTTGGAAAGTGCAATGACACATTCGCAATGTGTCGTCGCTAGAATCGGAACACATGGATTCAGCCTCGTTAGAAGCATGGGAACACAAAACAGCAGGGGAGTGGTTCTCCTTGCTATTCTTGCGAAGCGGCTTGAAATTCTTGCCGTCCACACTGTTTTTGAACCCGGTCTTGTAAACAAAGACAATCATGTAGGGGTCTTTGTTCCCATTACTATCATAACCGCCCACGATTACTTTTTCAACTATACTTTCAAAAATATGTCTGTCAAAGGTGTCCAGAACCTCGTTCTGTTCAAGGGTCTGCCGGAACGTGGCAACACGCTTGCGCATTGTAGATTCGGTTTCGGCTGCATCTTGCAGGCTTTCACACTCTTTCTGCAACTGCTCAATCTGGCTGGACAGGTCCAAATACTTTCGGTCGTAGGTCTCCTTGTCGATGGTATCTTCAAGACACATATCAACCAGCTTGTTTTTCTTGACTTCCAGAGAGTGAATATCTCTTTCGGCTTTCGCCAGACGCTTGCCCGCGTTGCTTTCAGAAAGAGCTTCTTCTGTCCGTTTCATAAACTCGTCCAGAACATCCTTGTTGTTCTGGCACAAGAGGCGATAGGATTCTACAAAAGCCCGTTCAATCGTTCTTTCGTCAACACCCTTGCTCTCCGGGCAGAACTTTTTTCCTTTTTTGGTGGAAACGACACATTGCCAGATTGCTTTATTATATTGTGAACTGCTATGCCAACTCCTCCTTGTCAGGGTGCCACCACAGAAACCACATTCTATCATGCAGCTAAAAGCGTATTTCCGGCTGAACTTTTCACGTTTGCCGTCTACATTAAGGCTGCGGGGCTTTGCACGCCGCCGCAAAATTTCTTGGGCGGCTTCAAAGACTTCTTCCGAAATAATGGGCTCGTGGTGCTCACGAATATAAAATTGATCTTCCTCGCCGAAGTTGTACAGACGCCGTTTTGAAATAGGGTCAACGGTGAATGTCTTTCCTAACAAAATGTCGCCTTTGTATTTTTCGTTTTTGATAATGCCGATTACGGTACTGTCCGCCCATTTGGGACTGCCGCGTTTGGTTTTATAACCTAAGTTTTCAAGTTCTTTGGCAATAACCGAACCACCGGCACCCTCCGTGTATCGCTGAAAAATGTAACGGACAACAGCCGCTTCTTCTTCGTTGACGGTGAGGGTTTTGTCCTCTGGATTGTAGTCATAGCCTAAACAGCCCTGAAAACCGACCAGCTCACCGCGCTGCATTTTCATCTTCAAGCCCTTTTTGACATTCGCAGAAATATTTTCGACTTCCTGCTGTGCAACAGAACTTAAAATCACAAGGAGCAGTTCGCCGTCCATAGTAAGGGTGTTGATGTTTTCTTCTTCAAAAAACACAGCCACACCTTTATCTTTGAGCATCCGAACATATTTCAGAGTGTCAAGCGTGTTTCGTGCAAACCGCGAAATGGATTTGGTAATCACCATGTCCACGTCACCGTTCATACAGTCGTTGATTAACCGCTGGAAATCCTCGCGCTTTTTCACCTGCGTACCTGTGATAGCTTCATCAGCATAGATGCCTGCCAAAGACCATTCCGGCTTACTTTTTATAAGTTCGGTATAGTATTCGACCTGCGACTTGTAGCTGTTCAGCTGATCTTCGGTATCGGTGCTGACACGACAATAGGCGGCTACGCGCAGCCTTTTTTCAAAGTTTGTGCGCGCTCGTGGAGAGAGCGTGTTTCGCGCTTTAATGACTTCAACATCTTTCATGCTTGACCTCCTTGTTGAATGTGTTCCTTTCATTGCGTTAATCATAACGCCAATGCAACACAAAATCAAGAGGATAGTTCGGAAACCACACGATAATCTTTCATTAAGCGCTGCTTGATAAGGGAATACTCTCTATCGGTTATGAGCTTTCTTTCTAACAGCTGCTTCAAAAAAGCAAGCTGAATGCTATAACGTATCAAATTTTGTTCTTTCAAAAATATCCCCCTTTCACAAAATAAAAAATGAGCCAACGGACGGCTGCTGGCAGCAACCCACGGGAATCTCACCCCTGCATTCCTCATGCAGCCCTACTCATTGCCTGCGACGCTCTGAACGCTCGGACTTTGACGGTAAGGGAGTATCAGCCTGCCTGTATGTCATGGCCCACAAGCAGCCGCGCTTGCATTGCGGCATGGTGATGATCGCTCCACTTTTCAGAGAAAAGCATCATGGCGCACCCGCCGTCCGGCTCGATACAGACAGCAACGTATCCGTTTGCCCTATGATGCACCACCATTATCCTGCGGGCATATTTTTCAAGGTGCTGTCCCGAAACGTGGAAAGGGTCAGACCGTTTCGGCTTTGGTTACAATAGAAGAAATCAGTTTGATTTCCAGATGGCGTTTCATGTACTCGTCTATGCACACATGAGGCTGACCGTGCTTGTCATAGAGAATGCCTGTACAGAGCTTGTTGATATAACCTCTGTAATGTCGCAAAACCTGTTCAACTGCATCGGTGTCCCCAGCGCAGGCGGAGCAAATCACCGAGATCGGTAAAAAATCTCTGCTCGTGTGTTCATAGGAGTTCATTTACGCCTAACCTCCCTCCGGCAAGTGCGCCTTTAGCTTTTTTTGCAGCTCGTTCAGCGTTTTTGTCCGGTGGCGCTGTACAGCACTCCGGGACATTCCCATGAGGTCGCCAATCTCACCATCGCCCAGTTCCAGAACGCAAAACAGAATCAGAATGCTTTGTTCTTGCTTTGGCAGAGCGGCAAACGCATTGGCAACAAGTTCATTGTCGATGTGCAGATCACAGCCGTAGGATGAAAATACAAATTCTTCACTTGGATAATGGTCTACACTCGTGAGCTGCCCCAGTTCTTCCAACGAAAGAACGCTGAATGACTTTTCACGGTCAAGCAGACGTTTCTATTTCGGTGATAGTTCCGGGCCTCATTTCGCAGTACCGCTTTGCAGAACGCATCGAATCGGTACTGTTCGCCATCGTTGCGAGGGATAGCTTCCATCTTCTCACCCCCTTTCCGTGGGGATGTCGGGTGGATTTTTCCCTTTCCGCTAATATGACACCTGAAACACCCGATTCTGCCCGCTTTTTTGAAAATTTCCAAAAATATTTTTGAAACAGGCAGCTTTTCAGGCGGCAATAGAAAAGCCCAGCAGACCGAAAACGGCCAACTGGGCATAATGACAGCACGAAACGCGCAGTAGCTACATTGTATAGTACATAGTAAAAGCCCTGCTGACCCTGTGCGGGAGCAAGGCTTTTTTTGATAGGTCAAGATTGAACGGTCGATAGAATATCAGGCGCATGGCGGCATCCTCCTATGGCCGCCATACAGACGATGAAACGCTCTGATACGCAAAAAGAACCGGCGGCCTTGATTTTCTCAAAAGCCGCCGGTTCAAAATGGGCGCACGGATGTGTCTGCTGTACGACGGCTTTTTTCTTTTGCCGTCGTGCGGCATTTTCTTTATTCTTCTAGTTCAAATCTTATCAGACAATCATCACGGAAATGTCACCATGAGGCATCTTTTACGGGGTGAAATCTCACATTTTTGTGACATTTGAAAACGGCCACCCTTTCGGATGACCGTTTCGTGTCTGCGTATTTTATTCAGCAAGGCGTAGCCGCTCTACCACCGTTTTTTGTGCCATTTTGTTATAGCAAACCAAAGGAACAATGGCTGTAATGAGGATCAGAGGGATAATACAGAGAAATACCGGAAGCAGAGTAAAATGCCATGTAAAATAGGTTAATTCTGCACCCATCATCCGAACCACCGTTAGACTTGCTAATAACGGAAAGTATCAGAGAACCTAAAAGGCCCAAGATAGAATAACCCAATCCCTTCATATATCAACATTTGCTTAACCTGCCGTCCTGTCATACCTACCGATTGCAGCATTGCAATTTCTCCATACCGAGACAAGATAGATGTTGTCATGGAGTTAATAAAGTTCAGTATGCCGATCAGAGCCAATATCGCACAAAGAGCACCGCCCACAAGACGGTACATATTGATCATCCCGTCAAAGGTCTGCTGTAGGGTCACTTTTGAAAGATAATCCAAAGCAGTGTCCGTATTCGTAGTGTAATTTTTCAGCCAGTTTTTCTGTGGCAAGCTGGTGTTCTTCATCCACATTGAAGATTGTTTTCATGGCCGGCTGGTCGGCGGATACCATATTTCCCAAAAGTTCATTGGTTGGGAAAATATAGTCCAATCCCATGTCTACCTGCAAAGGAGTTTGTAATGCGCTTGGAATACTTACCACAGCCAGCACATCATACACTTTATTTGTACCATCAAGCTGTGTCACGCTAATTTGATCGCCCGGTTTATACAAGCAAAGAGAACCATCACCCATCATTCGCAATGGAGTTACATACACGCCGGTTCCGGCTTTCCACTGTTCCGTGTTTAGTTCACCGTCTAACACCTGTACATATTCTGCCGGAAAATCATCCAAGCCATATACATTCACACCATGTTCCTGTCGAACCCTATAATTTTCCAGTTCATTTGCAATATCACTGGAACAAGCAGAGAGTTCCTGTAATCGGGCGTAGGTCGTTTTACAGAAAGCGGCTGTTTGGAAGTCCATAAGTAGATATTTCCTATATCTTCAAGACCATTCAAACTTTCTGCCTGGCTAATAAAATCTTGGCTTACATTCGCTGTGTTATATGGCGCATAATTGTTAATTACTGTTGTATCGGAAACTGTAAAATCTGTAAGGCTGAAATCAGCCACAAACTTATCAAAGTCAAAGGAGGTCACATAGGTATAAACGCTATTCAAGAGAACAATACTAAGGGCAAAAGACAAAGTAACGATCATTACTTTTTTCTTGTTTCGAGTCAGATTGTTCTTTGCCATCATCATTGTGCTGATATGCTTACTGCGCCGCTGCTTTTTCTTTCCACCAGTCTGTTCAATATAGTGCAGTGCCTCCATCGG
>ENA-OQKI01000295-OQKI01000295.1-human-gut-metagenome-genome-assembly--contig:-NODE-295-length-11361-cov-2.399412_pt1 | contig 11361 bp, 18 predicted proteins | sample MGYA00242778_ERZ504798 | MGnify/ENA primary metagenome ERZ504798 (study PRJEB26092, sample SAMD00036414) | human gut metagenome | host: Homo sapiens | study: EMG produced TPA metagenomics assembly of... | reverse complement strand
TCAGGGTCATGCCTTCTCCGTTTTTCATTCAAATTCTTACCGGCTCCAGCTCGGTATGGCAGGCATCCCGGATAACGGAAGAAGTCTTTGTTTTCCACTAAGCCCCAGTTCTTCGGCAATGGTCTTTGCTTTCAGCAGTTGATTTCGATTCTTGGCCCCACATACGGTCTTGGTAAACGAACCATCGAACCATTCTTCATAGGTTGCTTTCTCCAACATGATTTCTGCCCGATAGCCGGTAATTTCTCCGTCTTTCTCGATGGGTTCCACGCCCTGTCCCATACCGATGGGGTCGGTGAGGAATGCCAGCGAAGCATGGCAGCACTGCGCCGCCAGCTTGCCAGGCGACATCTGCAGATCTTTTCGTGCAATGATGAGTTGACGCATTTTTCCTCCTTCTTACGACAGCTTGATCTTCAAATCTGCCAGCAGATTCACTGCTTCCGGCAGCGAAAATTTCGCATCCTTCAGGCGGCTGCCCAGAATGTCCACCTTATAACCGGCGGCATCCCGGAAATCCGCCTTGCGCAGGTCACACTGGTAGAATTCCGTTTCGTAAAGTTCCACGTCCTTGAAATTCGCCAACTGCATCTCGCATTTGGCAAACATGGAGCCGACAATTTCGTTGCCATCCGAAAAGTCGAAGCGGTTAAAGTTCATTTCGGTGAAGGTGTTATATTTCAGACTGCACTCTTTCAGCGTGTGAATGGGGTCTGGGAAGGCACCGTTGGACATCAGCGGTGCCCACTCGATTTCCTGCAAACGGCAGTCCTCAAAATCCAGCGATTGCACCGAAGAATGGGTGCTGCGCAGACCTGTGATCTCACACCGCACGAATTTGCACTCATTCAGCGTGGTATGATCCAGTTCGCACTTGGTAAAAGAGCAATCCGCAAATACGCAATCGGTAAAGTCGCAATCCTCAAAAGTCTCCTCGGTGAACGACAGGTCAGCAAACCGTTCGCCTTCACAATAACGCTCTGTCATAAAATTCTCCTGTCAGCGCAGTTCGCCTCTTTCCATCGTGGGACAAACCGTTCCGTGTAAGATTCTACGCCTTCGTGCAGATACACCGATACTTTTGTGATCTCCTCCGGCACCTCGGAAGGGTCATGGATGATTTGATAATTGTTCCCGATGAACTGAATACGCTTGAGCATTCCCAGACCCCGCTCCATCAGGTAGGCGGTATTCTGACCGGAAAGCATTACCTCGCCCTGCCCGTCGCTGCGGGTCCACAGGTCGTTGGCGATTTCTTCGGCCAATGTACGCGGCATCGGATTCTTGGCGATGCACTGTTCGTCCTTATAGATCACGCCGCCGTTTTCGCAGAGAAACACACAGCAGTCTGCCACCGGTGCAAAGAACTTGCGCAGGCTGGTATACTGCCGACCGGATGCCGGGCAGAACAAAATACCGCGCCGATGCAGCTCCCGTATCTGTTCAAAGATCTCGCCTTCCAGCTCTTTCCTGCCGTATTGCAGCAGCGTACCGTCAATATCGCTGCAAATCAGTCTGATTGACATTTTCCGTCCTCATTTTTCAAGATAATTTTAGGCAATTCCCCGGCATCCAGAACACGGATGCCTTCGTCCATCAGCATCTTGGCAAAAACACCCTGTCCGGGAATCTTTGTCCCAGAAAACGTTCCGTCGTAGATTTCCTTCACGCCGCAGCTGGGACTGCGGGATTGCAGGATGGCAAGCTCCACCCCATTTTCTTTTGCAATGGCAAGGGCCTTGGCTGCGCCCGCTCGGAACTCCCGGTCCACATTGATGCCCTCTTTGTTCGTGACAACGCCCTGCACGATTTCCGCCGGGCACCGCGGTGTGGGCAGGCCGCCCAAAACCTCCGGGCAGACCGGAACCACCTGATGCCCCCGCGCAAAATCACAGACCGCCTGATTGTAATTGTTTCCGCCGCTGTATTTGCAGTTTTCGCCCAGCAGGCAGGCGCTGACCAGAATCTTCATTGTTGCGCGCTCCGTTTTTCAGATACTGAATCTTTTCCCTATTCTACCACGCTTTTGGGCATTGAAAAAGAGGATTCTGCTTTTTCCGCAAATCGCGGATACGTCCGCCGAATTCTTTTGCATCAAATCGCATTGTTCAATCCTTTCCTTTGCGCCGAAAACACAAACAGGCCGAGACTCCTTTTCCGAGTCCCGGCCTGTTTTCAGCTTGAAAATCCACCCTATTTGCACACAGTTCCGAACCAAAAGAACCGCCTAAAGTTCTCATCAAAAAACAGGGAGCGACATCAAATCACTCCCCGTTTGCATTGATTGTATCAGAGTTTCGTCATCCAAAGGCCATGCAGATTGCAGTATGCGTAAACGGCCACCGGCTTTTCACTTCCCAGTTCAAACACCGCGTTGGGAGCCTGCCCCGGATTCAGATAGCGGATCTGCCCGCCGTTCTCAGTCTCCACAAAAATCCACTGAATATAGTGAACATCCGCTGGAATGTTATCGGTGTGTTTCTTGTATCTATATGATAACATTTCCTATTTATAATTTCTGTAACTGAATCACGCAAAGCGTTTTTCTGCCGTCTTCACCCTTCCCTCTGCTCCACGATTTCCAGACTATCCCGCCCTACATGGCAGAGCAAAAACAGCACTTGCACACCTGCAGCCTTTGCTTCGGCCAGTGCCGTGCCAAACTCCGGCTGTGTGCTGACATTTGGCCGCATCTCGGTGATGCCTTCCATCTGAATCACGAAAGCCACTGCGCACCGATACCCTGCCTGCTGTGCCTGCGCCAGCTCGTGCAGGTGCTTCACGCCGCGCTCGGTGGGTGCATCCGGGAAATAGCCGATACCGTCCACTTCCAGTGTGCAGCCCTTGACTTCCATCAGATACTTTTGCTCGCCCTTTTCCATGTAAAAGTCGATGCGGGACTTCCCATAGGTGAATTCCGGCTTGATATAGTCGTAGCCCTGTTTTGCAAGCCACTCTCCTACTACCTTGTTAGGTGCCTGACTGTCCATATTGACCCAGCCAAGGCCCTGCTTGTGTACCGCCACAAGGTCGTATTTTGTTTTGCGTTTCGGGTTGTCCGACACTTCCAGCCGCACCGCCGTACCGGGCAGCAATAGCTCTTTGCACCGCCCGGTGTTCTTGACATGGACGGTTTCCACTGCTCCATTCACTTCTACATGGGCAATAAAGCGGTTGGGACGGTCAACAAAAATGCCGTCTGCGATTTCTCTGTATTTCAATCTTTACTCCATTTTCAGTACAGGATTCGGGAGCTGTGTCCATCCTGCCTGCCAAGATACAGTTCCACGACCATCCTGCCGTTTTCGCTGTTGCAGAGTTCTTCCTTGCAGTAGCCGCAGAGCTTTCCTTCCGCTTCCGATACATAGCGGTGCAGCGGTTCCTGCAGGTCTTTCGGGATGCTGCTCCACGGAATGACATAGCTCATGCCCGTATCCCCCACATCCACGATGCAGGCCCGTTCACTGTCCTCATCGGACAAAATCAGGTTCACCAGAAACACATCCGCAAACGGTGCTCCCTGATACTCTGCCTTTTGCCGTCTGCGCTCCGTCCGAAGCTCATCCAGCGCTTGATTCAGGTCATTTTCTGTCAGCGTGGACTTGTACAACAGGATATGCAGCTTCTTCTCCACCGCTCTGCCGTCATTCTGACCGTCCGTCGGGAGTTTCACGTCTGCATGAATACACAATCACTGACAAGCATCCGAAGAACAGAAATCCTGCCGCAAAACCGATCCCTGTAAACAGCTTTTTGAAAAAGCCCATCTCTCACACCTCTTCCGGTTACAGCCTTGCCTGATACACCCGCTCCGTCCGGGCATCGAAGCAGCAGAAAATCACCTGCATGGCGTAATCCGCGTGATCTTCCAGCCACCGTGCCACTGTTTTGACTGCAATCTCCGTGGCACCTTCCAGCGGGTAGCCATACACGCCGGTCGAAATTGCCGGGAACGCAATGCTATGGACATCATGCTCTTTGGCAAGGTTCAGCGAATTGCGGTAGCAGTCCGCCAGCTGCGCGGCATCCTCTGCTGTGCCGGAATAAATCGGGCCTATCGTATGAATGATATACTTTGCTCTCAACCGGTAGCCCTTGGTGATTTTTGCTTCGCCGGTGCGGCAGCCGTGCAGCGTACGACACTCCGCCAACAATTCCGGCCCTGCTGCCCGGTGGATGGCACCATCCACACCGCCGCCGCCCAGCAGACTGCGATTGGCCGCATTCACGATGCCGTCACAGTCCAGTTTGGTAATATCACCCTGCACCACTTGAATCTGATTTTTTACTTTTTCAGAAATCATTGTAAACTCCTCACTTTTTGAGCAGTTCCAACGCTTTCTCCATAGGAACGCAATCGGCATAACAATCCGGCCAGAGGAATTCATTGTAATAGTGGTAGCTCTGCTCCCCTGTCATATACTCGTTGTCCTTCGTGGAATTTGCATAGGCAGGAACGATTATGTGCAGGCCATGCTCAAAGCCCGCCTCCACCGTTGCATTGATGCAGAAGTCGGTCATGATGCCGCAGACCATCACATCTTTTTCGCCCTTTTCCGTCAGATATTCCAGCAGACCGCTTTCTTTTTTGAACGCACTGCATACGGTTTTTGACGAACCGTTTTTCAGTCAGTAGCGGCGCAAACCCGGAATAGACTTCAAATTCATCGTCCCCGATGGAGAAACCGGTGCCGGGCCCATCGTCATGCTGGACATAGACGACCTCGATTCCCTGTTCGCGGGCAGTCCGGATCAATTCCCTGATGTTGCTGACAAACTTTTCAAACGCATACAGGCGTTCATCCACGATACCTTTCTGTGTATCCACAACCAGTAAAACCATGTGTAAGCCTCCTCGTTTTTTTTTGGGGGGTTTCTAGTTCTACCATAGACCGTTGCTTTCTACAAGCGGATTCAAAAAATCCCCACAGGGAAAACCTGTGTTTCACCTGCAGGGATTGATTCAGCCATCCAAGATGATCAGGATCAGCACCACGACCACTGCAATAGCGATCAGGCAGCCGCATCCGCTGCCGTCCCCGCCGCCACCGCCATTGTTGTTGTGGTTTCCGCCGCCACCACCGCCGCCGGACGAACCGCCGAAGTTGCGGTTGAACGCCGTCATGTACTGGGCATAGCCCGCATCACCTTTGCCGAAGTAGCCATAATCACCGTTTGACATTGTTTTGTCCTCCTCAGAAGTCTATTGTCGCTTCTTCTGAAGGCATCTTACAAAAAGTGATGTCCAACAAGCATCTCTTTCAAAGCATTTTAAAAGGAGCTGCTGAACATGGATACGATCTATCTGCTGCCCGGTGAGGAACGCTGCGTTGATTTTCGAGATGCTAATGGAGTCCCGAAGGTACACTACACCTACTGCTCTTTCCGTGGCAGGCTTTTCAACTGCACCTGCTGCACAAAGGACGAAGCCCAGCGGCTGTGTGAAGATTGGCTTATAAAACAGGACCGCTGCTATATAAACTAAAAAAGCCTCCGAGGACAACTCCCAAATGGGAAGAGTCTTTAGAGGTATTCGTTTAGCGGGTGTTCTGCTGTCTGCGAGCGTCCTTCCGCACAGCTTTCTGTCCGCATCAAAGATATTTTCGGATGGTCGGAACAAGGATATTCCGATTGATTAACTTTGCGATACTGTTCATGTTGTAGTTGGTTCATTGCAGTTTCAGCTTACACAAAAATAGAGATAGGCAACCCTTCGGGGGAAGTCGTATCTCATTTTTTCGTTGGGGCTATTTTGCAACAGACCCCCCTCTTACTAACAACCCTGCCTTACAGTTTGGAGAAACGCTTAATGCTTCAGTTCCAGCAGCGCATCGCCCTGCTTTACGGCACCACTGGCTTTAGCCTCGACAGCGGCATAGTCATCCGTATTGCAGACAATGAGCGGCGTGGTCACGGGATAGCCTTCGGCCTTAATGGCTTCCAGTTCAAAGCGGATCAACGGCTGACCTTTCTTCACCTTGTCACCCTCGTTGACGAGGTAGGTAAAGTGCTTGCCACCCAGCTTGACCGTATCGATGCCGATGTGCATCAGCAGTTCGGCACCGTCAGCCGTGGTCATGCCCACGGCATGGTGGGTCTCAAAGGTGGAGGAGATCTCACCGTCAGCAGGTGCCACCAGTTCACCATCGGTGGGCTCAATGGCAATGCCGTCTCCCAGTGCACCGCTGGCAAAGGCTTCATCCTTCACATCGGCCAACGGCACTACAGTGCCGTTCAGGCAGGCAGACAGCACGGTATCCTTTGCTGCGGGGGCCGCCGGGGCGGGTGCTGCGGGGGCCGCCGGGGCGGGTGCTGCGGGGGCCGCCGGGGTCTAGGTGCATTTTCCAGATAATCTTCCAGCTTTGCCTTGATGACGGCCACCTTGGGGCCGTATACCACCTGCACACCGTTGCCCTTGCAGATCACGCCGGAGGCACCGGAGGCCTTGAGCACATCCTGCCGGACCAGCGCAGCATCCTTGACGGTGCAGCGCAGGCGGGTGGCGCAGCAGTCCACGTCGGACAGGTTGTTGGTACCTCCCAGACCTTCTACGATCAGGGCGCTGACCGGATCATCCCCTGCGGGGGCGGTACTGCCGGAAGCGGCGCTGCGGGCGTTCACGTCCGCACGGGTGTACAGCTTGACTTCCTCGGCATCATCGCGACCCGGGGTCTTGTAGTCAAACTTGGAGATCATAAAGCGGAAAATGATGTAGTACAGTACAAAGTACACCGCACCGACCACGACCACCCACATCCAGTGGGTCTTGGCGTTGCCCTGCATCACACCGAACAGCACCAGGTCGATGAGACCGCCGGAGAAGGTCATGCCCACGCCCACATTCAGAATGTGCATCAGCATGAAGGACAGACCGGCCAGCACGCAGTGCACCGCGTACATGGGCAGTGCCACAAAGATAAAGGTAAATTCCAGCGGCTCGGTGATGCCGGTGAGGAAAGCCGTCAACGCAGCAGACAGCAGCAGGCCACCTGCCACCTTTTTCTTTTCCGGCTTGGCGCACTGGTACATCGCCAGCGCCGCGCCGGGCAGACCGAACATCATAAAGGGGAACTTACCGGCCATGAAACGGGTAGCGCTGACCGAGAACACAGTGGTGGACTTGGAAGCCAGCTCGGCAAAGAAGATGTTCTGTGCGCCGGTCACGGTGACGCCATCGATGATGGCGGTGCCGCCCACAGCGGTCTGCCAGAACGGCATATAGAACACATGATGCAGTCCAAAGGGGATCAGTGCACGCTCCAGCAGGCCGTAAATAAAGGTGCCTGCGTAGCCGGAAGCCAGCACCAGTGCCCCCAGCGCGGCAATACCGCTCTGCACCACCGGCCAGATATAGAACATGGCAATGCCGACCACCAGATACACGATGGAGCTGATGATGGGCACAAAGCGTGTGCCGCCAAAGAAGGCCAGCACCTGCGGCAGCTCGATTTTATAGAACTTGTTGTGCAGCGCCGCCACGCCCAGACCGACCACGATGCCGCCGAACACACCCATTTGCAGGGTTGTGAGTACCCAGCATGGTGGTGGTGGAGTTGGCAGGCATCGCTTCTACGCCGCCTGCCGCATTGATCATGGCCTGAATGGCCGTATTCATAATGATATAGGCCACTGCGCCGGACAGGGCGGCCACCTCTTTTTCCTTGCGAGCCATGCCGATGGCCACGCCCATGGCGAACAGCAGCGCCAGATTGTTGAACACGGCGCTGCCGGTCTGGCTCATCACGTCCAGAATGGTGTAGATCAGGGTACCGGGGTGGATGACGCTGTTCAGGCCATAGGCCGCCAGCATGGTTTCGTTGGTGAACGAGCTGCCGATACCCAGCAGCAGGCCCGCTACAGGCAGCAGTGCAATGGGCAGCATAAAGCTGCGTCCCACGCGCTGCAGCACGCCAAAGATCTTGTCTTTCATCTTCAGTTCTCCTTTTCTCAAGTTCGTATCCAGCATATATATCCACACAGGAAAGACCTGTGGAGAATCAAAGGTGGAGCAAGAAAGTTTACTTCCCCATCCGAATCCGTTTCAGATGGATCGTAAGGAACACCAGTTCCTCGTCCGAAAGCTCCTTGTGCCAGGTGTTGCGGACATACTCCGCAATGCAGCAGGCGCATTTGTAGTGTTCGCTGCAATTGCGGGCAATCAGGGCGCGGAACACTTCGTCGTGGGTATCGTTTTCCTGCTCCTGTTTTCCTTGAAATACGCGCTGTGCAAAAAAGCGCAAATGCACGGTAAAGCGGCTGAAATCCAGTGCATCCCGGTCAAAATGGCAGTTGTAAAAGTATTCCACCACCTGCACGCAGCCATCCACAAAGCGAGTGACATCGTTCACCACGCTCATGGTGGTGTTGAGCTCTGCGTTGACGATGTGCAGCGCAATGAAGCCGCCCTCGTCGTCCGAAAGGTCTGCATGGCAGCGCTGGCGGATGGCGGCAAGGCACTCCATACCAAGGCGATACTCTTCCGGGTAGAATTCCCGAATGGGAGCCATCAGCGGGTTGGAAAAGCGAATCCCCTGCTCACTGCGCTGAATGGCAAAGCTGATGTGGTCGGCCAGCGTGATGAGCAGGCTCTCGTTCAGCGGGTAGTTCACCCGGCTGCGGATCATTGCCACCAGCTCATCGGTGAGCAGCAGATGCTCATAGGGGATCTGTTCCAGAAGTTCCACCAACTTCTGCTGCACGGCAGGGCTGGTCATGCGGTAGCTGCGCTCCACGGTTTCAGCCTCGATTTTATAGCCCGGCTTAACGCCAAAGCCCAGACCGCGTCCGGTGACGATCAGCTCACAGCCCGTGGAATCCACCACGCGCAGAATGTTGTTGTTGATTGGTTTTTTGACGGTATATTGCATTGTTTCTCCTCCTCAGGTTGAAAAAGGCAATAAAAAAGCCACTCTTGACACAGCAAACATACCGAAGGCTGAAACACGCTTTCGGCTTGTGCTATGCAGAGTTGGTCTAGCCCGCCAAACGGTAACAATCCAACGACGCTGCTCACGTACAATTCTCTTTTTTGTAAGGCACGAACAAATTAAGCACTTAAATGGAAATTTATTCTATGCTTGTTTACAATACCATATTCTTTGCGGGATGTCAAGATAGAAACGGGGTTCTTTTTGACTTTGTCAATTTTACCCAAACTCAGGTGATTTTCTACAGCAAATTGACAAGTAAGAATCTTCCTTTTTTGCTTTATATGTGCAGTTGCATTCAATCGAGATCATTGCGGAGAAAGCTGTGCTCCATCTCGTAACTCATCACCTTCACAAAAGACGGTTAAGAATTGCTGCCCTATATACAAAAAAGCCGCCGAGGACACCTCCACAATGGGAAGAGTCCTCGGCGGTATTCGTTTATCAGGTGTGCTGCAGTCTGAGAACGTCCTTCTGTACAGCTTTCTATCCGCATCAACGATATTTTCGGAGGGGCGGTACAAAAATATTCAGATTGATCGGCTTTGCGATAAAGGGATGCTATTTTGCAACAGCCCCAAAATCAGCTTTTTCTTAATTACAGCTGGCCCATAGCATGCTTTGCAGCCAGCATACCAAAGGTGTAGCAACGACCCAGAGACAGACCGGTCTGGTGGAACGGATAGTCCGCGCCGCCGTAGAACACGCCGCCCACGTTGCCGACGCAGTACAGGCCGTCGATGACGTTGCCGTCAGCATCCAGAGCCTGACCGTTGGCGTTGGTGTTCACGCCGCTGTCGATGGAGGACACGCGGATGTGCTTGCGGATGCCCCAGAAGGGAGCGGTGACGATCTTGTGCATGTAAGCGCTCTTCTTACCGAAGTCCACGTCAGTGCCCTTGTCGCACAGCTCGTTGTAGCGGTCGATGGTCTTCTGCAGCTCGTCTGCAGGCACGCCCAGCAGACCGGCCAGCTCTTCGATGGTGTCAGCCTTGTAGGTATCGATGAGGTTGGTGAACACGCCCTGCGGGTTCTCCACGGCACCGGGGATGTACTTGGTCATCACCTGCTCCGGCACGGGGCTGTTGGCGTAGCTCATGTAGTCGCTGTCGTAGATCTGGCAGTACCAGCCCAGAGAGCCGTCCGGGTGGTTGGCATCCACGTTGGCACCGTTGTAGCGGGGCAGATACTTGGTGATGTTGCCCATGTAGACAAAGCCGGTGTCCTCGTTGCAGAAGCGCTTGCCCTCCATGTTGACGTACAGGAACGGCTCCTCGTACATCAGGCCGGAGTCGAAGTCGTGCATCATCTTGGTGTGGCCCAGGTTCTCCATCTTGGCGCCTGCGTCGATGGCCATGATGTGGCCGTCGCCGGTCTTCTGGTACTGCTTCGTTGTCGTAGCCGTCCACGTCCGGGCACCAGCGCTTGACCATGGCCTCGTTGTTCATGTAGTCGCCGGTGGCCAGAATGACGCCCTTGGAAGCGTTGAACTGGATGTACTTGCCGTTTTCGTCCTTTGCGATGACGCCGGTCACCTTGCCGTTCTCATGCACCAGCTTGACGGCGGGGTGTTGAAGAAGGCCTCCAGATTGGAGTTCTTGGCCTGCACGTTCTCCAGCACAGTGGCCAGCACGTCGCCCACGTTCTTGGGCTTGGGGCCGATCCACGGAGCAAAGAAGTAGCAGTGCTCATCGCCGAAGTCGTAGGTGTCCATGCGGTCCTTCCACACGCCGGTCAGATCCTGGCTGGTGCACATGTAGGCGAAGATCTCCTTCTCGTCGTTGTGCAGCAGGTCGGAGGGGTTCTTGTTGCTGTCCACGAGGCTGCCGTCGCCGTACTCGGTCTGGTCGGTCAGGCCGGCGCGGTTCAGGTACCACATCAGGGCCTCTTCGGAGTTCTCGACGTAGGCGTTCAGCAGGCTGGTATCAGCGCGCCAGTCGCACAGGCCGTTGGTCATGTGCACCCACATCTTCTTGCCAGCGTCGGTGGACTTGGACTTGATGATGGCGGAACCGCAGTTGCCCTGGCTCACCACGATGCTCTGCTTCTGCAGCAGAGCCACATGGCCGCCCAGTTCAGCTGCCCAGCCGGCAGCAGGCACACCGGCAGCACCGGCACCCACAACGACCACGTCAAAGTCCTTGGTCTCGTCCGGGGTGATGTCGCCCAGCTCCACCACAGAGGACTCCACTTCCTCGGTGGTCAGGCCGTCGGGCACCACGGTCTCGGCCTTGCTGGCCTCGGTGGGAGCCACGGCCACGCCCTTGGCCTGGTTGATGCAGCTCTCGGCGGCCTTCTTGATGGCATCGGAGGTGATGGTGGCACCGGAATGGCCGTCCACCTCGCTGGACTGTGCGTCCAGGATCTTCTTCACCATCTCGTCGGCGATGTCGGCACCGTAGCCCTTGGTCTCGTTTGCCACGTCGATCTGCAC
>ENA-OQKI01000291-OQKI01000291.1-human-gut-metagenome-genome-assembly--contig:-NODE-291-length-11408-cov-2.694531_pt1 | contig 11408 bp, 9 predicted proteins | sample MGYA00242778_ERZ504798 | MGnify/ENA primary metagenome ERZ504798 (study PRJEB26092, sample SAMD00036414) | human gut metagenome | host: Homo sapiens | study: EMG produced TPA metagenomics assembly of... | reverse complement strand
TGGCGATGCCGATATCTGCCGCCGCAAAGCGGGCGAAGCGTTGATGCCGTCGCCGATCATCACCACTGTATGTCCCTCGGCTTTTGCATCGCGGACAAAGGCGGCCTTATCCTCCGGCAGCACCTCCGCAAAGCAGCGGTCTACCCCCACCTGCGCCGCAATGGCACGGGCAGTGCGGTCACTGTCGCCGGTCATCATGACGGTCTGAGTGATGCCCAGCTTTTGGAGCTGGCGCAGCACCTGTGCCGCCTCCGGGCGCAGGGGGTCTGCGATGCAGATGACCCCCGCCAGCACCCCGGATGCGGCCAGATACAGGTGGGAATACTGCGGGTCCAGCCCATCAAACTTTGCCTGTTCCCCTGCCGGGATGGTGCAGCCCTCGTCCTCGAAAATAAAGTGAGCGCTGCCGATGACCACCCGCTTGCCCCCTACCCGGCTGGCAATGCCATGGGCCACGATGTACTCCACCTCGGAGTGCATCTCTTCGTGAGAAATTCCCCGCTCCTTGGCAGCACGGACGACGGCGTTTGCCATGGAATGGGGGAAATGCTCTTCCAGACAGGCGGCAAGCTGCAATACCTCCTGCTCCCCGCAGCCGGAGAAAGGCACCACCTGCACCACCTGTGGGGTGGCACGGGTGAGGGTGCCGGTCTTATCGAACACGATGGTGTCCGCCTTTGCCAACGCTTCCAGATACTTGCCGCCCTTTACGGTGATGTGATATTCCCCGCACTCCCGCATGGCAGAGAGCACTGCCAGCGGCATAGAAAGCTTCAGCGCACAGGAGAAGTCCACCATCAAGATGGAGATGGCCCGGGTGACGTTGCGGGTAAAGGCATAGGTAGCCACCGTACCGGCAAGGCACCACGGCACCAGACGTCGGCCAGCTGCAAAGCCCGGTTTTCGGTGCCGGACTTGAGCTTTTCCGATTCCTCGATCATGGCCACGATCTTATCGTAGCGGTTGGCACCGCCCTCTGCCTTGGCCACAAGGACGCATTCGCCCTCTTCCACCACTGTTCCGGCGTAAACGGTAGCACCAGTGGTCTTGCGCACCGGCATGGACTCGCCGGTCAGGGCAGCTTGGTTCACCATGGCTTCGCCTTCCAGCACCATGCCGTCCAGCGGGATCATGTTGCCAGAGCGCACCACCACTTCGTCCCCGGCGTGGACACGGGTCAGCGGCACCAACACCTCGCCCTGCGGGGTGCGCACCCAGACCTTATCCACGTTCAGCGCCATGCTGCGGGCAAGGTCATCCAAGCTCTTTTTCCGCGTCCACTCCTCCAGCAGGCTGCCCACCGTCAGCAGGAACATCACCGACCCTGCGGTGCTGTAATCCCCCCGCAGGAGGGAGGCGGTGATGCTGAGCGCATCCAGCACCTCTACTTCCAGCTTGCGGTGCAGCAGGCAGCGGACGCCCTTCCAGACAAAGGCGATGGAGCGCCACACCGTATATGCCGCCGCGATGGGCGCGGGCAGGAACACCTTGCGGAACACCCGGCCCGCCACAAGGCTGACCATCTTTTCCTGATATTCCTGATTGATTTTCCGGCTATCGTGGGAAGTGACCAGCACCTCTAATTCTTCGTTGTCAAAGCGGTAGGCCGCCAGCAGGGCGGCAGCGTCCTTCCGGCTGCCCCGGTAGGTCAGCACCACATCTCCGGTGCGCTCGTAGACGGTGGCTTTTTGAATGTTGTCCTGCCCGTTCAGGTAGGCTTCCAGCACATCTGCCCGGTGCAGGGTCATGCGCACGGCGCAGACGTGCACCCGCATCCGTCCCTTACCTTCATGTAAGATCGTACATTTCATTGCTTTTCTTACCCCTCTGCGTAAAAAAGAGCCGCCCAAAGCGGCGGCTCCGTTGCGTCATATCACTCTGCGGACTGCTCTTCCTCAGCCGTATCCTCGATGACCTCCTGTGCAGCCTCGGCGGCGCGGCTCTCGTTGATGGCCTTTGCATCGGCAAGGATGTCACCGGCCTCTTCCTGCACCTTGTTCACAGTCTGCATGGTGCAGTCCTTCATCCGCAGCACCGCAGCGGTGGTCTGGGTGTAGACCTTTTTGGCATCCTTGCTGGACAGCACCTTGAAGCCGGCAGAGCCGAACACTACACCACCCAAAAACAGTGCAAGCTTTTTTTGATCAAACATATTTATCCCTCATTTCTATGTTTCCTATCTGAGCGCCCATCCCCTTGAGCGGGGGCAGGCTCTTTATCTCTGTATTGTAGCACGCTTTCGGACTTTTTCAATGGTTTTTAGAGTATGTTAGGACGTATTAACATTGTTAGCGGCAGCTTGATATGGAGGATCATTTTCGTCATGCTCACCTGTTCTTGTGGATTGGTTTGAACCCCTCCACAAGATGTGATCGTGTTCATTCAGGGGCGCACCCTGTTTTTTTACTATGCTTCATCATTTTCCACGCGCAGCATCCGGTATCCGACACCAACATGGGTCTGGATCAGATGCGGCGCATCCGGGCATCGTTCCAATTTTTTGCGCAGGGATGCCATGTAAACTCGCAAGGATGCAATGTCATTTTCCTGCGTACTGCCCCATACTTTCTGCGTAAGGGAGGTATGCGTCAGCACTTTGCCCACATTATGCGCCAGCACACACAGCAGTTTGTACTCGATGGGGGTCAAATGCAATTCATTCTCGCTCAACCAGACGCAGCCTGCCGAGAAGTCGATCTTCAAAGGACCATTGACAAAAACCGGACTATTTATGCCGTCAGAAGCCAGCAGATTCAATCGGCGCTGCGTTACACGCAGTCTTGCCAGCAGCTCATCCACGGAAAACGGCTTTGTCAGATAATCGTCTGCGCCATTGTCCAGTGCTTCGATCTTATCAGAATCCTCGCTCCGGGCACTCAGGACGATGATGGGCAGGTTCGACCATGTGCGGACGCTGCGGATGACCTCGATGCCGTCTATATCGGGCAACCCAAGATCCAGCAGCATGATGTCCGGGTTGTGGCTGGTCGTCATCATGATCGCCGTTTCCCCATTGGAAGCAGTCAGATATTTATAGCCGTGGGTCTTCAGGGTCGTTGTGATCAGACACCGTACCGGAACATCATCCTCTACGACCAGAATGGTCGGCTTATTCATGAATATTCACCTCACTTTGCGGCAATGCAAAGGAAAAGACACTGCCATTGGGAATGTTGTCACGCAGGGTCAATGTTCCGCCGTGAGCAGTCAGGATCGCTCGGCAGAGGGGCAAACCCAATCCAAGGCTGCGGTGGCTGTCTGCGATGCGGCTCTGCCCGGTATAAAACATCTCAAACACCTGTGCTTTTGCGCGATCCGGAATGCCGGGACCGTTATCTGCAACGTCCACTACGACCTGATGGTCTTTCCGGTAAGCCGAAATCTGAATGACCGAGCCAACGGGGGTGTATTTGATGGCGTTATCCACCAGATTGACAACGACCTGCATGATCAGCCGTGCATCCACATTGACCAGAAGGATCTCGTCCCCATACTGTGTTGTGATGGTGTGTTCGCAGCTTTTCCGGTTGACATGGTGCAGTGCTTCTTCGATCATTTCGTCCATCAGCTGCGGCGAGATCTGCAGATTCATCCGCCCATCCTCAATGCGGGTGATGGAAAGCAGATTTTCCACCAGACCGATCAGCCATTGTGCATCGTCAAAAATATCGGTGCAGATCTTGTTCCGGGTCTCTGTATCCAGCGTTTCTCCGTTGGAAAGCAGATTGCTGGCATTGCCGGAAATGGAGGTCAGCGGGGTGCGCAGATCATGGGAGATCGTGCGCAGCAGGTTTGCCCGCAGCTCTTCATTCCTTGCCTGCAATGCAGCTTGCTCTTTTTCCAGCGCGTTTCTGCGGTTTTCAATGGCCAGCGCGCCTTCACCCAGAATGGAAAGCAGTACACTGTTTTCAAAGGCATCCAGCGGTTTTTCAGACAGGTCGATCCCAACCACTCCAAACACGCCGCCTCCGGTCCGAAGTGCAAGATAAAGCCCCTTTGCGTCCGGGTAGCTATCCGTGCCTGCACCGGAACGCTTTTTGTTTGCAAATGTCCAATTTGCTGCATCCCGTTCTTCCGGTGCAGAAAAGATGTTTTGCACCGTTTTCCCGTCAACCCCAAAAACCTGTTCTGAACCAAGATCTCCGTTTTGTTCCGGGTAGACGATCAGGCTCCGGTTCAGCAGCTTCATCAACTGGGACGCTGTCTGAGAGAGGATTTCTTCCTCGCTTTTTGCTCTCTGTAAAAGCTGATTTGTATCAAAGAGTATTTTTGTACGGAACGCTGCCTGCGCAGACATTTTTGCATGATCCTTCAACCGTGTTGTCAGGGTGCAGGTAATGATCGCAGAGGTCAGCATCAGGGCAAATGTAACCTGATAACCGGGATCATACGCATGGAATGTCAGGCGCGGTTCCGTCAAGAAAAAATTGTATAGCGCAACACTGGCAATGGAGCCCAGCACACCGCAGGTGTAACCGTTGGTACACAATGCGGTGAACAGCACCCCCAGCATATAGAACGTAATAATGTTATAGCGCGCAAAGTCCAATTGTAAAAAAAGAAAGCCGATGAGCGTGATGCAGCTCAAAATGCCTGCGGTGATCAGTAAATCGCGGACAGAAGGCAGAAACGGACGGATGAACAGCTTCCGTCCTGAGCCGTAGCCGTTCTCTGCAGAAGCATCCGGGATGATGTAAATATCCAGATTAGGCGCAGTCATCGTCAATTTTTCAGTCAGTGACGGTCCACTCCAGAAATGGCGGCGATGTACGCTGGAGCGCCCCAGCACGATTTTTGTAATGCCGGAGATGCGGGCAAACTCTGCGATCTGCTGCGGAATGTCATCCCCGTAGATCGTAGAAATGTCGGCACCTGCCTGCTCTGCCATACGAATGTGCTGCTGCAAGCGCCGACAGTCTTCTTTTCCCATCTGATCCGAATCCGGAGTCCGGACATACAGAGCTGTAAAGGTCCCGCCGAACGCCTTTGCCATCGTTGCTGCCGTCCGCACGATCTTTGCATTGGAGGGAGAGGACGACAGACACGCCAGAATATGTTCAGTGGGTGGGTCGTTCTGATTCATAAAGATCACCTGCCTTGCCCACAGTATAGCACAATTTGATGGTCACGACCACCAGCCACGTCTTTTTCCTTCCTGTCGAAGAATCTCCTTCCGCATGTGATCCAGCGCATCTGCTGCCCAAAAACCACTCAACATGACTCCAAGAACCATCAATAACAAAGCGACATCCATATGATCTGTCCTATCTTTTTAGAGCCGGAAACACTTCTGGATCGATGCGTATTTTCCCAAAACCAGCATACTTTCATCCCGGCACAGCTGCGTATCCGGCGTGATGTTCATATCGAGCTTTCCGTCTTTTTTCAGCGCAAGAATATTGATGTTATACTTTTTTCGGATATTGATCTCACCGATCGTGCGATCCATCCATTCCGGCGGAATGGTCACTTCCATGATGGCGTGGTCGTCCTGCAGCTCGATATAATCGAGAATGTGTTCGGAGCTGTATCGGATCGCTGCCCACTTTGCCAGCTGCTTTTCCGGGTAGACCACTTCATCCGCACCATTGCGCAGCAGAAACTTGGCTTGTACATCCCGCTCTGCACGCGAGACTACTAGCTTTGCGCCCAGCTCCTTGAGCAGTGATGTTGTTTCCAGTGAGCTTTGAAAATTGCCGCCGATGGTTACGATACACACATCAAAATTGCCGACACCAAGGGAGCGCAGAAAGTATTCGCTGGTGCTGTCACCGATCTGTGCATTCGTCACATAGGAAAGCACGGCGTTCACACGGTCTTCGTTGCTGTCGATCGCCATGACCTGATGACCCAGCTCATTCAGTTCCTGCGCAATATGACGGCCAAAACGGCCAAGCCCAATCAAAAGAATCGATTTCATACCTGTCTCCTTTATCCGATTGCGATCTTCTCCTGCGGCAGACGAGAGTGGGCAGGGCTGCTGCCAAATGCCGCATAGATCAACGTCAATCCGCCAACACGTCCCAAAAACATCAGTGCGATCAGCACCCCCTGCGAAAGGATGCCCAATTGCGGCGTGATGCCCAATGTCAGACCTACCGTTGCCACAGCCGATGCGGTCTCATACAGACAGACCGACATCGGCAGCTGCTCGGCCGCAGCAATGACAAAGGCTCCGAGGAAGAACAGCGTCAAATACATCCCTGCGATCGTAGCAGCATTCTTGACCGCGGAACCATCTATGCGCCGCCCGAAAAATTCGGCATCTTCTCTGCGGCGGAAGGTCGCCCACATATTGGCCAGCAGAACGGCGAATGTTGTGGTTTTCATGCCGCCTGCCGTAGAGCCGGGCGAACCGCCCAACAGCATCAGAACCACCATCAATGCCTGTGAAGCGCTGCCCATCGCAGCAAGATCAGCGGTGTTAAAACCGGCAGTACGGGGTGTAACGGATTGGAACATCGACAATAAAATGCGCTGCCGGGCAGAGCCTGCCGTGAACTCGAAGCAATAAAAGTACAGCGTCGGCAGTACCAGAAGAAATGCCGTTGTGACAAGGATCACCTTGCTCTGCATCCGGTAATGGTGAAGATCAAGGCGGTATGTACAAATGTCCTCCCATGTCAGAAAGCCAAGTCCGCCAAAGACAATCAGGGCCGCGATCACTGTGGTAAGCAATGGGTCATCTGCATACTGTGTCAGCGAAACAAATTTTGCCCCCTCTGTTCCCAGCAGATCAAAACCGGCATTGCAGAACGCCGAAATGGAATGAAACAACGCATACCATATCCCGCGCAAACCATAATCGGTGCAAAATGTCGGCAGCAGCAGTGCAGCACCGGCCAGTTCAAACAGAGCGGTGATCCGCAGAATAAAGCCTGTCAGCCGCACGATGCCGCCCATCTGCGGGGCAGCCGTAGCTTCCTGCATCGTGCTGCGCTGCTTGAGGGAGATCTTTCGCCCGGAAAGCAGCGCAAAGGCAGCACCCACCGTAATGACGCCCAATCCTCCGATCTGGATCAGAAGAAGGATCACACTCTGCCCGAATGCCGACCAGTAGCTGCCGGTATCCTGAACCACAAGCCCGGTCACACAAAGGGCAGAGGTGGAGGTAAACAGTGCCTCATGGAACGGTGTAACGCATCGTTGCTGTGCAGCGATCGGAAGCATCAGAAGCAACGCGCCCACCAGATCAACTGCCGCAAAACCTGCAATAATGACCTGAAAAGAAGAAAAACGGTAGACTGCCTGTAATGAGGATATTGAATCATAAAAGCTCCTTTACCTATCCGTGTGCATAAAGATTAGCATGGAATAGATAAAAGAGCCGTAAAGAAAATTGTAGAAGTATAAAGATTCCATTAAAATTGATCGGGCAACACCAAATAATAAATGCCGGACATCACCAGTTAAAAAGCAGTAATATCCAGCATTCATTAGAAAACAAATAATCCGAACCCTTCTCCTATCGAGAAAAGGTTCGGATTTTCTATTTTAGCGGCAGTCCTCCCGGTAGACATTCCCAGGGGTTGGGAACCGCGCACTAACAAAAGCCCCACTGGGGCTTTTGTTGCCCCGCCTGCGGTGGGGCCGTGCTGTTCAAGTCCTCTTATCCGCTGAGGATGTTTCCAGAAAGGCTTTATGTGAATATCGCTTCAACCAACGCGGTACAGGAGATTCTCCGGCAGCGGCAGTCCTCTTGTTAGACATTCCTAGGGGTTGGAAACCGCGGGCTAAGCAACAGCCCACTGGGCTGATTGCTTGCGGTGCTGCGCACCGCCGCCCTGTTCAAGTCCTCTTTCGCACCGAAAAGAAAAAGCAGAACACGAACGTGTTCTGCTTTTTCTTGGTGCAGAAATGCAATCCAAATCCGAACCATTTCTCTTTGATGTTGCTTCTGCAACATTTTCAAACGTGATGGTCTGTGTACCTTCTTTATAGTTGAAGGTTATCAAAACCTTATCATCATACAGGTAAATCGCATTGATGAACGTATCCACCAACGCTTGCCGCTGGTCTTTCAGGCGCATATCCAGCTTGCGGAAACGCAGCAGCCAGAACCGGATGAACTCTTCGGTTACTTTCGGCTTTGCCAGCTTTTCCTCTGCAATGCGGGCTTCAAGCTCACGCTTGGTTTCTTCCAGCTGCTCCAACCGCTCCTTGGTGGAACTGGTCAGGATACCGGCCTGAATCGCATTCAGCATATTCTGGATACCCGATTCCGCATCCCGGAGCTGCTTCTCGTAAAGGGGAATGTTGGTATTCTCCTTGTTTTGCAGATCCATCACCTTGGCAATGATGGATTCCATGGCGGCATCATCCTTGACAAGCTGCATGGTCTGGTTGACCACCAGATCTTCCAGCCACTGTTTACGGACGGTCTTTTTCTTGCAGCCCTTGTGCTTTTTGGCAGTAGCACATTTATAATAGCGGTGGACTTCGCCCGTCCGGCTCGTGCCGCTCTCTCCAAACATCAACGCCCCACAGTAGCCGCAGAACAACTTGGTGGTGAGCAGATAGTCGTCCTCTGCTTTTCTACGGGCAGGGGCTTTCTTGTTTTTCAACATCTTCTCCTGTACATCGTTGAAAAGCTCTACGGACACGATAGGTGGAATCGCATCGGGAATCAGGACGTCCCGGTACTTCAACTCGCCGATATATCGGCGGTTGCTCAGCATGTGCTGGATGACATTGAAAGTCATTGGCCCACCGCGCTTATTCTTGATGCCCTTTTCATTGAGCCAGTCCCGGATTTCCCGCATAGTCTGTCCATCGTTATACCGTTGAAAAGTTTCAGCTACAAACGGTGCTGTCAGCGGGTCAATCTCAAAACGGCGGTCAGCATTGATGGTGTAACCAAAGGGGATAGCACCGCCGGTGAACTTTCCCTTGAGGGCATTTTCTGTCATGCCTCGAATCACTTTCTCCGACAGGTCGGCAGAGTAGTATTCTGCATAGCCCTCCAGCACCGATTCCAGAATGATGCCCTCCGGCCCATCAGAGATGATTTCTGTAGCTGAAACAAGTTTAACACCGTTCTTCTTCAGCTGGGTCTTGTACCGGGCACTGTCGTAGCGATTTCGGGCAAAACGATCCAACTTCCAGACCAGCACGATGTCGAACAGCTTCTTGTCACTGTCCTTGATCATCTGCTGGAACTCCGGGCGGTTGTCCGTCTTGGCAGAGATGGCACGGTCAATATAGTGCTTGACGATGGTGATGCCGTTCTTTTCGGCATAGGCGGTGCATTCCCGAATCTGACCTTCAATGGATTCTTCACGCTGGTTATCCGATGAATAGCGGGCATAGATCACAGCGGTCATGGTGGGGGCGTCCTTTCACTCTGTATGGAGATAAATGTAGCCACAGTATATTTCGTATAATATATACCATATTTTATGAGGCATTACAAGACATTTTTCTAAAAAAAGCGAAGAAAACGCGAGCATCCAGAAGAAAACTGCTACAGATAAAGCAATTCTTGTCAAAACCCCCAAAGTAGCACCATAAAAATCATACAGATTGACGAAAAGGCTTTGTTTTATAGTTCTTTTGCCTTTTTGATTGCCGCAAATTATTTCGTGGACACTCCTGTGGGAACATGGTACACTGAATGCGTCCAAAGGGCACAAACAAAAGAACTCGTCGTTAGCATCTTTTGTAGATATTGCTCTCGGACGCACAGTATTGGATTCAAGCAGCCTGTGGCTGTATGGATGCACGGTATCATTCATTGATGGAGGTAATCAATTATGAAGAAGATCATCCTGCTTTGCAGCAATGGTATGTCCACCAGCATGATGGTGGCAAAGATGAAGGAAGCCGCCAAAAAGATTGGTTATGACTGTACTATTGCGGCCTATGCTCTGTCTGCCGCCAGCGAGGTGACTGCCGATGCCGACTGCATTCTGATCGGACCTCAGGTCAAACACAAGCTGGGCGAGGTACAGGCTGCCTGCCCCGGCATCCCCGCCGCCCCCATTGATATGAAAGACTATGGCATGATGAACGGCGTAGCCGTCCTCAAGGCCGCCCGCAAGATGATGGGCGAGGAGGTCTAATAATCATGGCAAAGATAAACTTCTCCGAGACGCTGACGCTTGCCAGTGACAAGGTCAGCCGCAATATCTACCTGCAATCCATCTCGCAGGGCTGCATGAGTATGCTGCCCGTCGTCATCATCGGTTCGTTCGCCAGCCTGTTCAGCGGCCTACCGGTGAATTTCTGGCAAAACTTCATCCAGTCCACCGGCATTTCCGGCATTCTGGCGGCCGTCGTGTCGGCGACCACCAACATGCTGGGCGTCTTCTTTACCTACGGCGTCGCCTCTGCCTACGCCGAAAAGCTCAAAATCACCAACAAGGTGGCTGTCATCCTGGCCCTGGTGGTCTACATTGCCCTGCTGCCCACCGCTACTCTGGATACCGGCACCACTACCCCCAGCACCAGCTATATGGGCACCTCCGGCATGATTGTCGGCTTTCTACTGGCTTTCCTCACGGTTCGGCTGTACAAGGCCATCGTGGACGCCAACATCGTCATCAAGATGCCTGCCGGCACCCCGGACTACGTCTCGAACACCTTCGTCTCCCTGATTCCTGGTTTTATCGTGGTAATCGCCGCCATGGTACTACGCGGTCTGTTCAGCCTGACTCCTTGGGGCAACATCTTTGATTGCCTGTACAACCTGCTGCAGATTCCTCTGACCGCGTTGATCGGCAGCAACGTCATCTCTCAAATGATCCTGCAGATCATCGGCCAGGTATGCTGGGCCCTCGGCATCCACCCCGGCTCCTCACCAGCGCGACCGGCCCCATCATGTTCGGTCTGGACGGTATGAACCAGGCTGCCTACGCTGCCGGTCAGCCCATTCCCAACATCATCGGTATGGCCTTTTCCTACTCGATGACCATTGCCGTCCTCTACCCGGCCTTTGCGCTGGCCGTCCTGATCTTCTCCAAGTCGAATCAGCTTAAGACCGTCGGCAAAATTTCCATCGCACCCGCCTTCTTCGGCATCTCTGAGCCGCTAATGTTCGGCGTTCCCGTCGTTATGAACCCCTTTATGGCCATCCCCTGGATTATCTCCCCAACGGTTAATGTTCTGCTGGGCTGGCTGGCCTGCTCCTCTGGCCTGGTCGCTCGATACGCCGGCGTCACTGTCTTTAACTTCCCGATGGGCGTCACGGGTATCCTGAATGGCAGCTTCACCATCGCCATTCTGGAGGTCGTGGTCTGCATCATCGACATCCTGATCTTCATGCCCTTTGTCCGCATCCAGGATAAGAAGTACCTTGCTGAAGAAAAGGCAGCGGCAGAAGCGGAACAATAACGCGCGTTTCTCTTATTCTCTTTTTCCCCGCAGCCATGTGGGCGACGCCGTGCGCTGCCTGCATGGCTGCTTTTAAT
>ENA-OQKI01000288-OQKI01000288.1-human-gut-metagenome-genome-assembly--contig:-NODE-288-length-11461-cov-2.937974_pt1 | contig 11461 bp, 9 predicted proteins | sample MGYA00242778_ERZ504798 | MGnify/ENA primary metagenome ERZ504798 (study PRJEB26092, sample SAMD00036414) | human gut metagenome | host: Homo sapiens | study: EMG produced TPA metagenomics assembly of... | reverse complement strand
CGGCGGTGGCGGCGTCGGCGGAGGCGGCGGCGGAACGTTCTAGCGAGCGCTTGCTTTGGGGTGGATCTTTCTGGGCGGTTGCCAGGGAAGATTCATCCCATTTTTGTGCATCGAAACGGGTCAAACTTTCCGCTGCGGACCTTCGCGCAAGGGACAGTGGACAAAAAATGCCAAATATGAGTACTGTTGCTGCGTTGGTCACATATGTTTGCACATAATAATGGGCTCCTAATGAGAGTACTTCTCGTTAGGAGCCCATTTTATTGAACATTTGGGGAGTTATGTCAGCTCGTGCAGCTGGTCGTCATGCCTATAAGCATCAAAAATGCCCCAAATCGCTGCTACTAAAAAGGTAACAGTACTCATATTTGATGTTTTTTGACCAGGGCTATCTACAAACCCCCTAGGCCACTCATTGGGGACAGACTTAAATGACTAGTTGTTGGGGATCAGTCATTGGGGACGTTCTTAAATGACCAGGTGTGGCTGCTTGGGCTAGGCTGTTAGGTCGAGTTCGTAGAGAAAGCTTTCACGCGGCATGTCGTGACGACGCTCTTCGCGGTTGGCGCGGTGCGTGGCCGTGCGCTTAAAGCCGTGCAGCTCGTAGAACTTCCACGAGCAGTTGGAGTCGGTGTACAGGTGCGCCCTTGTCGCCCCGCGCGAGGAAAGGTACGAGACAGCGGCATCGAGCAACACCGAGCCAACGCCCAGGCCATGGACATCGGGATCGACGGCGAGCAGCGTGACTTCGTTGTCGTGCGGCAATGGGCTGCTCTCGAGCAGGCGGTTGTTGGTTCGGATGGTTGCGCGCACAAACGAGAGATACTCGGCGCAGGCATCGGGCTCCAGTTCGCGCATCTGCGACAGCAACGCGCGTTCGGTATCCATCCAATGCTCGTTGATAGTGACGCCGGGGCTCTGTCCTGCGCGTGCAAGCGCAATGCCGCGCGCCTCGCCGTCAATTACCGCAACCTGCGAAAACGTCGAGGACGAAAGGCAATAGGCGAGGTCGCATGCGGCCTCAAGGCGGTTGTACTCATCGTTATCCGAATTGTTATGCCAAAGCTGCTGCAGAATCAGCGCGATGGCGTCAAAGTCTTCAGTATCAAACGGTCGGTAGAGAACCCGCGAGACCATGGTGCCTCTTTCTTTTGCGGATGCATATCGAGCACAGTTCTACCACGCCATTGGCATCTAATTATGGTGCCCCTGTGTTCCATCAACTCACCGTGCTCAGCGGCGCCTCTGCAACCCCCGCTCGCAAACTTTTTCTGCACAGCCGTGCGTTGCGGGGTGCAACGTCGCGCTCGATGCGCTACATTGAATCAGTATTTTCAATGCCGCTGCGCGAGCGCTGCAGATCGACGTATCACCGACTCACAGAGCACGGCGGCGTACCAGACAGGAGGACTGCATGGGATCTGATGTGAAGATCGCACGCGCGTTGATCTCGGTTACCGATAAAACGGGTGTCGTCGATTTCGCACGGACGTTGGTCGATGACTTTGGCGTCGAGATCATCTCTACGGGCGGCACGGGCTCGTGCCATCGAGGACGCGGGCGTTCCCGTAACCCCCATCCGAGGAGTTCACGGGCTATCCCGAGATGATGGACGGCCGCGTTAAGACCCTGCACCCCAAGGTTCACGGCGCGCTGCTGGCCCGCCGCGATTCCGAGCAGCACATGCAGGAGGCCGCTCAGCACGGCATTAAGCTGATCGACCTGGTCGTCGTCAACCTGTACGAGTTCGAGAAGACCGTCGCCAACCCCGAGGTCACCTTCGCGGACGCCATCGAGCACATCGACATCGGTGGCCCCTCCATGCTGCGCTCTGCCGCCAAGAACGCCGCGAGCGTTACCGTCATCTCCGACCCGGCCGACTATGATGCCGTCCTGGCCGAGATGCGCGAGACCGGTGGCTGCACCACGCTTTCCACCCGTCGCCGCCTGCAGGTGAAGGTCTACCAGACCACCGCCGCCTACGACACGGCTATCTCCCGTTGGCTTGCCGCCCAGGCAAGCGATGTGGCGGACACCTCTGCCAAGCTCGAGATCTCGCTGGAGAAGGTCGACGACCTGCGCTATGGCGAGAACCCGCAGCAGAAGGCCACGGTCTATCGCTTTGCCGAGGGCTGCGAGAATACCGCGAGCTCGCAGTTCCCGCTCGTGGGCTCCGAGCAGATCCAGGGCAAGCCGCTCAGCTACAATAACTATCTGGATGCCGATGCCGCTTGGAACCTGGTCCGCGAGTTCGACGAGCCTGCCTGCGTGATCCTCAAACACCAGAACCCCTGCGGCTCCGCCGTTGCCGAGGACATTACGGCTGCCTACGACCGCGCCTTCGCCTGCGATCCCAAGAGCGCCTTCGGCGGCATCATCGCCTGCAACCGTGAGGTTCCCTATGAGCTGGTTGAGCACTTTGCCGATCAGAACAAGCAGTTCGTCGAGGTTATCATCGCTCCGAGCTACACTGCCGAGGCGCTCGAGCGCATGGCCAAGCGCCCCAACCTGCGCGTGCTGGCCACCGGCGGCGTGGACCACGGCGCCCAGGTGGAGCTGCGCTCCGTCGACGGCGGCATGCTGGTGCAGGAGGTCGACCACGTGACCGAGGATCCTGCGACCTTTACGTTCCCCACCGACCGCAAGCCCACCGACGCCGAGATGGCCGAGCTCGAGTTTGCCTGGAAGGTCTGCAAGGGCGTCAAGTCCAACGCCATCCTGGTCTCCAAGGGTAAGGCCGGCATTGGCATGGGCCCGGGTCAGCCCAACCGCGTTGACTCTGCGCTGCTTGCCTGCGAGCGCGCCGAGGACTTCTGCGAGCGCGAGGGCGTGGAGAAGGGCGGCTTTGCCTGTGCAAGCGACGCGTTCTTCCCGTTCCGCGACAACGTCGACGTGCTTGCCGCGCACGGCGTGACCTGCATCATCCAGCCCGGCGGCTCCAAGCGCGATGACGAGAGCATCCAGGCCTGCAACGAGCATGGCATCGCAATGGTCTTCACAGGAGCCAGACATTTTAGGCACTAGGGCTTTCCCAAGCACCCGACCTTGCCCCTCAAACCGTCGCTTGCGTACATTTAGTACGCGGCGCTCCTCTTTCGGGGCAATCTCGGGCACTTGGAAAACCCTTAATGGGATGTTTCTCTATCCCATTAAACTGTTCGGTCGCCTGACCATATCGTCAAAATAATCTCTGCAAAAGACGGTCGCTCCGTTTGGAGGGCCGTCTTTTTGGTATAAGAGGACGGAATGACTAACACGAAAGGTATGACCATGCCCCAGATTGATGATGCCGAGCTGTTTGGCAATGCCGAGGATCAGCGTGCGTACGAGGACTTTTGCGCCAATCAGGAGGCGGTCGAGAAGTTCACGCTCGACAAGCCCGCGCTTGTCTGCCGTTGGCGCATGTCCAACAAAAAGGTGCCCATGCTCAACCGCCACATCCGCGCACTGTCCGAGCGCCTGGTACAGGGCGAGCCGCTTACCCATAACATGCTCAGCTGGGCCAAACAGCACGTTGAGTGGTCGCTTGCCGAGGGCGATTACACCGCACATGACGGCGTGCTCATGCTGGTGATCGACGTCAACGGCAACGCCGCCATGACGGTGGGGGAGTACGAGCCGCTCGCCGATACGTCGGCCAAGGCGCTGCGCGCCCGCTCCGCAGAGGCCCGCTCCGAGGCCGACGAAACCGGCGTGGCGCCCGAGCTGCTCGCTGCCGTCAACAACGGCGAGCTGGCCTTTGTGGCGCCGGCGGACGAGTGCCTGTGTGGCACGGCGACGCTCATAGAGCAGCTGGCCCAGACCAAGGGCATCCCGGTCACGCGCGTAGACATTCCCGCACAGCTCAAGGGCGCCTTGTTCCTGGTAAGCGACGAGCACGGCGTGGTGCCTGCCACCGACGCCGACGCCGCCGAGTCTGATGCCGCGACGGTCGCCTTCTTTGCCGACGGCTACGAAAAGCTTCGCGCCCGCCGCTAAATGATTATTCTGGGACGGGGATTAAAGAATCATTTTGGTTCCCGTCACCGCTGCGAGTGCGAGGCGGACAAAACGCCCCCGCTCGCGAACAGTTCTGTCACCTTGGCGACGTGCGTGGCGCGCACCTGCAGTTTCGCAGCCATAATGGTGGCAAGACAACCAAGAGGGGAGCGGAATCCATGGCGCTAATCTATATCGTTGAGGACGACGAGCCCATTCGTCGTGAGCTTGTCGACATCCTTGCCCGCGACGGGTTTGAAATCGAGGCCTGCGAATCGTTCGAGCATGTCTCGCGCGATATTCTCGCCGCCGCGCCCGACCTCGGTGCTGCTCGACCTCACGCTTCCCGTCAAGGACGGCCAGCATATCTGCCACGAGGTTCGCCGCGAATCCGAGGTCCCCATCATCGTCCTCACCTCGCGCACGACCGAGATCGACGAGGTCATGGCCATGACGCTCGGCGCGGACGACTTTGTTCCCAAGCCCTATAGCGCGCGCGTGCTCGTGGCGCGCATCAACGCACTGCTGCGTCGCACCGCGGCGTCAGGCGAGCGCAGCACGCTCGTCCACAAGGGGCTGGAGCTCGACCTCGCCCGCTCTATGGTCACCAACACGGCGACCGGCGACAGCACCGAGCTCACCAAAATGAGCTGCGCATTCTCTCGCTGCTCCTGAGCCGCGCGGGCAAGATCGTCTCGCGCTCGGCCATCATGCAGGACCTGTGGGACTCCGACGCCTTCGTGGACGACAATACGCTCACCGTCAACATCAACCGCCTGCGCACCACGCTCGAAAAAATCGGCATCAAGGGGTATTTGACGACGCATCGCGGCCAAGGCTATTCGGTCTAGGGGCCGGCTATGTCGTTTGGCAAGTTCTTTAAAGATGCACTGCTTCCCGTCGCCGTGTGGACGTGCGGCGTGCTGCTGAGCTGCTTTGTGCTGACGGTCGCCGGCGCACCCGTTTCTATCGTGGTCGTGGCGGTTGGCGTGTCCTTTATCTTCGGTATGCTCGGCATCGTGATCGAGTACGCTCGCCGTCGCCGTTTTCTGCGTCAGTTGGAGCGCGCGGCAGAGGAGCTCGAGAGTCCCGCATGGGTGCAGGAGATGGTGCAATGCCCAACCTATGCCGAGGGCGAGCTCGAGTACGAGGTCCTGTGCCGGGTGGGCAAAGCCGCCTGCGACGAGGTTGCCGAGGGCCGGCGTCAGACCGAAGACTATCGCGACTATATCGAGAGCTGGGTTCACGAGGCCAAGCTGTCCCTGGCGGCGGCCCACCTGATTTTGGAAAACCTGGACGGCAGCGAAGACGACCTGTCGCGTGTGGATGACCTGGGTCGCGAGCTGGCTCGCATGGAGCGCTATATCGACCAGGCGCTGTACTATGCGCGCTCGGAAGTCGTGGAGCGCGACTACCTGATTCGCCGTTGGGATCTCAAGACCCTGGTGACGGGCGCGATTAAAGCCAACGCGCGCGAGCTTATCGCGGCGCACGTGGCTCCGGTGTGCGAGAACCTCGACTTTGAGGTCTTTACCGACGAGAAGTGGCTCGAGTTTATTCTAGGCCAGCTTATTCAGAACAGCATCAAATATGCGCGCGAGGACGGCGCAAAGATCGTGTTTTCGGGCGCGTTGCTGGACGATGGCCTGGCGAGCGAACGCATCGAGCTTACCGTCGCGGACAACGGCTGCGGCGTGAGCGCGGCCGACCTGCCGCGCGTGTTCGAGAAGGGTTTTACCGGCGACAACGGCCGCACCACCAAGCGCGCAACGGGCATCGGCCTCTACCTGGTGGCGCGCCTGTGCTCCAAGATGGGCATCGACGTCACCGCGGCATCCGAGCCCGGCGAAGGCTTCGTCGTAACATTCGCGTTTTCAACGAATAAGTTTCAATATTTCGAGTAACGCACGCGGCAGACGCCCACCCAAACAAAAACGTGCAGCCAAAACAAAACGTGCCGCCCCAAACGGGGCGGCACGCCATCTTTTATCAGCCAACTCGCTGAAGTAAGGCTGCGAAGGCCGCGGGGCCGGGAGGGGTTTCCTAAGGGCACATCCCGCAGCCGCAACGCGGCGAGGACGTGCCCGTGGAAACCCCGCAGGCCCCGCGGCCGGTGGGAGCAACGCTACTTCACGACCAAAATGTCGCAGTCCGTATTGCGCAGCAGGAACGTCGAAATCGAACCCAGCAGCGCATACTTGATCGAGGACAGGCCGCGGGCGCCGCAGAGCACCAGGTCGGGCTTGACCACGTCGAGCATCTCGTCTTTGAGCGTCTCACGAATACGGCCGGCGCGAATCATGACTTCGACCTCGGGAATATCGGGATTGGCCTTGGCCTCTTCGAGCTGCTTTTCGATGGAGTTCTTAAAGGCCTCCTCCAGACCGTTGACCAGATCGACTGGATAGGAACCGGCGCTCTCGAGTGCCGTGGAATCGATAACGTGGCCGATAATCAGCTTGGCGCCGTTGTTCGCGGCGACCTTGATGGCGCGTGCGAGCACAAAATCCTGCTGCTCAGTACCGTCGAGTGAAACAAATACCTTGGTGTAGCCCTCGTTCATGGTTTCCTCCTTGGTCTATCGCACGGGCGTGGGGCTCGTGCATCGGGCGGGCGCGGATGCGTGGCCGCCGGACACTTTATCTTGTTGCAGTTATACCCAAGGATTTGGGTTTGACCGCTCGCAATTCTGTGAACGGGCGAGTTTTTTGGTAAGGGTAGGCGCAGGCGCGCCGTCAACGGTTGATAATGGGACATCGCCCGCACCGTCCGCAGAACAATATCGGCGGGTGTCTAACGAGGGGGTCCCTTTGGATATCATCGAGCTTCTAAAATCTGCCTTCATGGGCCTGGTCGAGGGCATCACCGAATGGCTGCCCGTTTCGTCGACGGGCCACATGATCTTGGTGGACGAGTTCGTCAAGATGAACGTGAGCGAGACGTTCTGGAATATGTTCCTGGTCGTGATTCAGCTCGGCGCCATTCTGGCCGTCTGCGTGCTGTTTTTCCACGAGCTCAACCCGTTCTCGCCCAGCAAGGGCAAGGAGGGCCGTCGCGACACCTGGGTGCTGTGGGGCAAGATTGTGCTCGGTTGCATTCCTGCGGCGGCGATCGGCCTGCCGCTCAACGACTGGATGGAGGAGCATTTCTACAACGCTCCCGTCGTGGCGCTGGCGCTCATTGTGTACGGCGTGCTGTTTATCGTGATCGAGAACTGGCGCGCGAGCAAGCGCGAGGAAATGGCCGTTGCCGGTTCGTTTGGTTCGCGTGCTGTGGTGTCGGGTGGACGTCCCGCCGGTGCGCACTTTGCGGCGCCCCCCACGGCTACCGCTGAGGATGAGGACGATGACGAGAATCTGGACTTTGGTTCCATCGCCACGCTCGAGGACCTCAGCTGGAAGACTGCGCTGGGTATCGGCTGCTTCCAGGTGCTTTCGCTGGTGCCTGGTACGTCTCGCTCCGGTTCTACCATCATCGGCGGCCTGCTTTTGGGCTGCACGCGCTCGGTGGCGTCTAAGTTTACGTTCTTCCTGGCTATTCCCGTTATGTTTGGCGCGAGTGCGCTCAAGCTGGTCAAGTACTTCATCAAGGGCGGCACGTTCGGCACCAACGAGATCGCCATCTTGGGCGTGGGCTGCGTTGTGGCCTTTGTGGTTTCGCTCATCGCCATCAAGTGGCTCATGGGCTTCGTCCGCCGTCACGACTTCAAGTGCTTCGGAGTCTACCGCATCATCCTGGGCATCGTAGTGCTCGCATACTTCTTCGTTCTGGAGCCGATGCTCGGCCTCTAACTTAGTCGACGCTGCGCGGCGGCCAGGGCGACAACTTGTCATTCAAAGGGGGTGGCATGACCAAAAGGTCTATGCCGCCCCCTTTTCATGCCAATTTGTTCGCCCTGGCCGCCGCTCGCTACCGTTGCCATGACATCGGTGGCTCCGTGATTGGTACATTGGGGTCAGGTTTCTTTGCACCAACGTGGTGCAGACTAACCTGACCCCATTGCGCCAAATCCGTTGGGGCGAGCCTGACGGTGACGCACGGAGTCCGTGGTGTGATTTGCGTCGGTGTCCGCGCGGCTCGGTATACTGGTACGGCTCAAACTATGGCGCTGCCCGCAGGCGCGCCGTCCGTCAGATAAGGAGTCGCCCATGACCCAGCCTTTGCCCTGGGAAAAGAACGCCGCGGTACCCGTGCCGCCCGTGCCGGAACCCGTGCCGCTCGATGCATATGCCGCCCCTGCTGCGCCGGAGCCCGAGCTCGTTCCGCTCGACATCTACGACGCTCCCGCGCCGGCGCCCAAGCCCGCCAAACCGCTCGTCGACATCGACAGCCTTAATCCCGCCCAGCGCGAGGCGGTCCTGTCCACCGAGGGCCCGTTGCTGGTGCTCGCCGGCGCCGGCTCGGGCAAGACCCGCGTCTTGACCTTCCGCATCGCACATATGCTCGGCGACCTGGGTGTTAAGCCTTGGCAGGTTCTTGCCATTACGTTTACCAACAAGGCCGCGGCAGAGATGCGCGAGCGTCTGGCGGCGCTCATCCCCAGCGGCACCCGCGGCATGTGGGTATGCACGTTCCACGCCATGTGCGTGCGTATGCTGCGCGAGGACGCCGACCTGCTGGGCTACACCGGCCAGTTCACCATCTACGATGACGATGACTCAAAGCGCATGGTGCGCGATATTATGCAGGCGCTCGGCATCGAGCAAAAGCAGTTCCCCATCAACATGATCCGCAGCAAGATCAGCTCGGCCAAAAACGCCATGATCGGGCCCGAGGACATGCTTAAATCCGCCGACAGCCCCAATGACAAAAAGGCCGCGCAGGTCTACCTGGAGCTGGAGCGCCGCCTGCGTGCCGCCAACGCGATGGACTTCGACGACCTGCTCGTGCGCACGCTCGAGCTGCTGCGCACCCGCCCCGAGGTGCTCGACAAGTACCAGGAACGCTTCCGCTACATTAGCGTCGACGAGTATCAGGACACCAACCACGTCCAGTATGAAATCGCTAACCTGCTGGCCGCCAAGTACCAAAACCTCATGGTCGTAGGCGACGATGACCAGTCCATTTATAGCTGGCGCGGCGCCGACATCACCAACATCCTGGACTTTGAGAAGGACTTTAAAAACTGCAAGACGGTCAAGCTCGAGCAGAACTACCGCTCTACGGGCCATATCCTGAGCGCCGCCAACGCCGTGGTGCGCCACAACTCTCAGCGCAAGGACAAGCGCCTGTTTACGGCCGAGGGCGATGGCGAGAAGATTCAGGCCTTCCAGGCGAGCGATGAGCGCGACGAGGGCCGCTGGATTGCCGGTGAGATCGAGAAACTGCATGCCAAAGGCACGAGTTACGACGACATCGCCGTGTTCTACCGTACCAACGCCCAGTCGCGTATTCTCGAAGATATGTTCCTGCGCGCGGGCGTGCCCTACAAGATCGTGGGCGGCACGCGATTCTTCGACCGTGCCGAGATCCGCGACGTCATGGCCTACCTCAAGATGATCGTGAACCCGGCCGACGAGATGAGCGTCAAGCGCGTCATCAACACACCTCGCCGCGGCATCGGCTCCACCTCGATTCAAAAGATTGAGCAGCTGGCGCGCGACAACCGTTGCTCGTTCTTCCAGGCTTGCGAGATCGCGTGCGCCGAGACGGGCATGTTTAGCGCCAAGGTCCGCAACGGCCTGTCGAGCTTTGTGGCGCTGGTGCGCGAAGGCCGCCGCATGGACGGCGAGCTCAAGGACGTCGTCGAGATGATTGTCGATAAGACGGGCCTGCTGCAGGCTTTTCGCGCCGAGGGCACCATGGAATCCGAGAGCCGCGCCGAGAACATTCAGGAATTCCTGGGCGTTGCCGCCGAATTTGAGGAGACGCATGAGGATATCGAGGGTACGCTCGAGAGCTTAGAAGAGCTGCGCGCAGCCGGTGTTGCCGACGTGCCCGCCGCCGAGCCCGAGCCCGTCGTGGTGAGCGCACCCGCGCCCGAGCCGGGACCGTCCGCGCCCACGTCTTCGTTCGAGGCACTCGTCGGTGCTCGTGACGCCGCGGGCGCCAATCCGCTCGATAGCCTGGCCGCTCCGGCGCTCTCGCCGCAGGATGCCCTGGCCGCCGCCATCGCGGGCAACGCGTATGCCGCGCCGACGGAGATGCCGGCGGGTGCCGTGCATGCCGACGAGATCGAGCGCACCTACGGTCCGCTCACCTGTAAGGCATTGCCGGCACTCATGGAGTGGCTGGCCCTGCGCTCCGACTTGGATTCCCTGGCCGGCGAGACGCATGCCATTACCATGATGACTATCCACTCCGCCAAGGGCCTGGAGTTCCCGGCGGTGTTCGTGGCCGGCATGGAGGAGGGTATCTTCCCGCACGTGCACGACTTTGGCGGCAGCGATGACCCGGGCAAGCTCGAGGAGGAGCGTCGCCTGGCCTACGTTGCCATTACGCGCGCTCGTAAGCGCCTGTTCTTGACCTATGCGGCCACGCGTCGCACCTACGGCTCGACTTCTGCCAACCCGCGTTCGCGTTTCCTCAACGAGATTCCGTTTGAGGACATCGAGTTTAGCGGCATCGGTTCTGCCGGTTTTGAGGGCACGGGCTGGGAGAAGCGCGGCGACCGTCACGGCACGTTTGGCTCGGGTATGGGCTCGGACATGTATGGCGGCAAGGTGTTTGGCTCTCATACGCGCTCGACGGGCGGTTCCGCCTCGCGCGGCGGATCGAGCTTCGACGATTTCTTTGGTGGCAGCACCTATGGCACCGAGCGCCATCGCGGGGTTTCGCCCGACGCCGGCCGTGTTGCCTCAACCTTTGGGTCGGGCGCGCCGCGAGCCAAAAAGCCGTCGTCTAAGGTGTCGCCGACGGTGGAGCGCAAGGTCGATCGCGCCAGTGCATCGCAGGACTTTGCCGCGGGCGATACCGTGAGTCATAAGACCTTTGGCACGGGTACCGTCATCTCGGTTGTCGGAGACATGATCGAGGTCCAGTTCGAAAAGACCGGCCAGACCAAAAAGCTGATGAAAGGTTTTGCACCGATCGTCAAGCTGTCGTGATCCCGGCGGACCTGGGCGGGCGTATGGGGCAACATCACCTGCTCGGACAGTCCTGCGCAAGACGGAGGCCACATTAAGTGGCCTCCTTTGCGTGCGGAACTCGCGATCGATGTTGCCCCATACACCCGCCCAGGTCCTTGGGTAACGTTGCTGGACGAACATCGCTCTGCTCGTTCGCTTTTTGGTCTGGAGAGCCGGGTGGGCTGATATATAGATACGAGTAGGGGCTCCCCCGTTGATGGGCGGGGGAGCCCCTACTTGCGTTTGGGTTGTTGTTGCTAGCCAGAGGCTCGCCGGGATGGGCGCGGGGTTTGGTCGATCGCGAGTTCCGCACGAGCCGGAGAGCACTTAATGTGCTCTCCGTGCGAGCAGGACTGCCCGAGCAGGCGATCAAACCCCGCGCCCATCCCGGCGAGCACTCGGGTACCAGTGACCTA
>ENA-OQKI01000287-OQKI01000287.1-human-gut-metagenome-genome-assembly--contig:-NODE-287-length-11481-cov-2.097763_pt1 | contig 11481 bp, 7 predicted proteins | sample MGYA00242778_ERZ504798 | MGnify/ENA primary metagenome ERZ504798 (study PRJEB26092, sample SAMD00036414) | human gut metagenome | host: Homo sapiens | study: EMG produced TPA metagenomics assembly of... | reverse complement strand
GTCAATCCAAGGGCCGCATTGTTGCCGGATGCCACGATCTGCTGGGCACCCATCCAGGCGATAAGCAGCATGGACACGTACACGCACAGCATCATGAGCGGATTGTTGAAGCTCATAATGCGTTCGGCCTTGGTGAAGTCCTTGAAGATGCGCTCGGAAATGCGGTTGAACTTTTCGGTTTCGTGGTTTTCGCGATTGTAAGACTTGACCACGCGGATGCCCTGCAGGTTCTCGTCTACCACGTTGTTGAGCTTGTCGTAGGTGTGGAACACGCGCTCGAACACCGGATGCACCAGTACCGCCAGACCGCACAGGCCGATGGCGAGCACCGGAATGCAGGCGAGGAACACCAGCGAAATGGATGGGCTGATGCGGAAGGAGAAGATCCACGCCACAATCACCATGATCGGAGCGCGCACACCCATGCGGATGATCATTGAATATGCGTTCTGCAGGTTGGTCACATCAGTGGTCAGTCGCGTGATGATCGAACCGGTGGAGAAACGGTCGATATTGGTGAAGCTGTAGCCCTGCACCTTCTCAAACTGGTCGTGACGCAGGTTTTTGGCGAATCCTGCGCCCGCAATGGCCGAGAACTTTCCGGCCAAAAAGCCGGATGTCAGCGAAACCGCCGAACAAATCAGCAGAATCAAGCCGAATTTCAAAATCGCCGGCATGCTGCCACCGCTGATGCCCTCATCAATCAGCGATGCCATGACGGTCGGAATAAGGATTTCCAGCACGCTTTCCACGGCTACGAATACCGGGGAGAGCAGGCTGGCTTTTTTGTATTCGCGCAGGGATTTGCCCAGTGTGCGAATGACGTGTTGCTTTGGTTTTGACGTTGTGGACGTCGTTGCGTTTGCCGCTGTCACTCCTTGTCCTTTCTTTTTCGTACTTACTTGCTTGCGTGTGTTACCTGAGGTTGTTTGCGATCGCCATTTCCTGCGACATTCGCAGTATGCGCGAAACGTATTCATCATGAGAATCGCGATTATGCGGATTCCGCCCATCGCATGATTCTTGCGATTCTTGCGAAACCTGCGGCTTTTGCGAAACCTGCGATTCGCCAAAATCCTGTTCCTGTATTTCCAAGCTTGAATATCGGCTTTCGTCTCCGATCAAACCTGTTTTCACCAGATTCGTCTGCATGACGTCAAGCATGTGCATGAATTGGCGGATCTGGTCGTCATCAAGACCTTCCAACAGGATTCGTTCCATGTTTTTCGCATTGTCGTGCAGCACTTCGGCAATATGCCTCGATTTGTCCGTCAATACGATCTTTTTCAGACGTGCGTCACGCTTCACCGACTCGCGGGCGATCAGCCCCTTCTGCTCCATCAGTCCCAACACTCGGCATGATGTGGATCGGGTCACGCCGAAACGTTGCTCGATGTCTTGAGGGAAGATCTCCTCGTTATCATGTCTTGCCAAGTACACGATGATGTCAACGTTGCCGTTGCTGACGTCTTCCGCCTCTTCGGGACGGGTGACGCGCAAATACCGGTTGACCACGTTGTGCAGCGAGCGAATGGCCACGCTGGGAGGCTTGGTCAGGCCACTTTCCCAGACTTCGGCAAGTCGTGAACCTGACGGTTCCTCGTATTGTTCATTCGTCACTTCTGTCACACCACACATGCTAAACCGTTGCATATACAACTGTTGTACATGCAACGATTAGCGTGTCGCGCATCTCATCGTCCGCGACAAAAAAGGCCGAGGAATCAGATCCGCACCGGTTCAGCGTTAACGGATCGAATCCCTCGGCCTTAAGCCTTGAATCCTACGAAACTACTTGGTGAGTTCAGCGTACTTCTCAAGCATGTATTCGAAGATCTGCTTGCCATCGGCGCCCATCAGCACCGACATGCTGTTGATCGGCATGGAATCGAGGAACAGGCGGGTCATGTCGTTGTCGGGCACCACCGGCATGCGGCCGGCTTCGCCCTCGGCACGCAGGATTTCAAGCACCTTGGAACCAAGCGGATCCTTACGCCATTCCATGAAGTTGGACCATTCGGTGAGCGGCTGGGCCTTGCCGTCGCCGTCGAGCTCCACCACCGCGGAACCGGCGATGTCACGGCTGGACGTGCCGACCTCGATGGTGTATTCGCCGCTCTCCACGTGCCAGTCATTGAACCTCTCAGACCAGTAGGCAAAGGCGCGATCGTCGAGCTCGAAAGGAGACTTCTGCGGATTCGCCAGCCTTGAGGAATACCTTCTTGAAAGCCCTTAAGCTCGTGTTTCGGGCGAACTACGTCGGCCTTGCCAGGAGCCACGTACACCTGCACGGTTTCGGCGGCGTCAACGTTCGAGGTGTTCTTGACCACTGCGCTGACGGATGCGGTACAGGCACCGGTCTTGACAGCCTTCACGTCGCTCACTTCGAACGTGGCGTAGCTTAGGCCGAATCCGAACGGGTAGTCGACGGCCTTGTTGTAGGTGTCGTAATAGCGGTAGCCCACGAACACGCCTTCGCCGTAGTCGACATGCCCCTCTTCGCCCGGCCAGTTGATGGTGCTCGGATCGTCGTTGATGTCGAACGGAATGGTCTGCGCGAGCTTGCCGGACGGGCTCACCTTGCCGAACAGCACGTCAGCGAGCGCCGGACCGCCGGACTGGCCGAGCAGCCAGGATTCGAGGATGCCCTTGGCGTTCTTGGCCCACGGTGCCACGGTGACGACGGAGCCGTTGGAGAGCACGACCACAACGTTCTTGTTTTCGGCTGCGACGGCTTCGAGCAGTGCGATCTGCTTGGCCGGCATGTCGAGGGTCTCACGGTCGAAGCCTTCGGATTCGGCTGCTTCGGGGAGCCCCAGGAACATGAGCACCACGTCGGCGCCCTTGGCAGCGTCGACGGCTTCGGCTTCGAGTGCCGGATCGGCCGGTTCGAGATCGAGGGTGAAGCCTGGGGCGAACTTGGCATCCACGCCGCGTTCGGTGAGGGTGTCGAGGAAGCTGGTCATCTTGGTTGGGGTGATGTGCGAGGAGCCGCCGCCCTGGTAGCGCGGAGTGCGTGCGAATTCGCCGATGACCGTGACCTTGGCATCGTTTGCGACCGGCAGGATGGCGTCGTCGTTCTTGAGCAGCACCATGGATTCGATGGCGGCCCGGTGGGCGACTTCGTCGTGGGCTTCGATGTCGAAACGATAGCCTTCGATGCTCATGGCTGCGCGCGTCTTGTTGACCAGGTCGATCATGCCTTGTGCCATGCGGTCGAGCTGTGCCGGCTGGATGCGACCGTCGCGTGCCGCATACACGATTTGGTCGTCGGTGTAGCTTGGCGGCATTTCGAGGTTGAGGCCCGCGTTGAGGGATGCGACGCGATCATGGTCGGCGCCCCAGTCGCTCATGACGATGCCTTGGAAACCCCATTCGTCGCGCAGCACGTCGGTGAGCAGCCAGTGGTCCTGGGCGGCATGCACGCCGTTGATGCAGTTGTATGCGCACATGATGGTCCACGGCTGGGCTTCCTTGACGATGTGCTCGAACGCCGGGAAGTAGATTTCGCGCAGCGCACGCTGGGAGATGTTGGCGCTGATGCGCAGACGATCGGTTTCCTGATTGTTGGCGGCGAAATGCTTGAGCGAAGTGCCCACGCCCTTGGACTGCACGCCGGCGACGATGCCGATGGCTTCATGACCCGCCAGGTACGGGTCTTCGGACCAATATTCGAAGCAGCGGCCGCCAAGCGGGTTGCGCTTGATGTTCACGCCCGGGCCGAGGATTACGGCGACCTTCTCCTGAATGCACTCTTCGGCCATGGCTTCGCCAACCTGGTGGATGAGTTCCGGATTCCAGGAGCTGGACAGACCAGCCGCCGGCGGGAAGCAGGTGGCAGGCACGCAGTTGTTCAGGTCGACTTCGCCGGTGGTGGCCGAGTTGGACTTGCGCAGGCCGTGGGGGCCATCGGTGATCATGTAGCCGGGAATGCCCTTGGCTTCAACACCCTGCAGATGCCAGGCGTCGCCGCCGGAAGTCAGGGATGCCTTCTCTTCAAGCGTCAGATCATTGATGGAAGGATAGGTTTTTTCGCTCATACGTTCCTCTTTCGCATCGTTTTCTTGAGTTCGTATCGGTTAACCGATCTGCATGAGACCTCAACCCCGAAATCTCTACTAACCGGTTGGTAGGTACTTTATCAAAACCAACACCGCAACACGCCAATCTTCTTTGAAAAATCAATTAACCGACCGTAAAGTAACTGCAGTATTTACAACTTGAGAGAAATGACGATTCATAAGCATTGCAGCGCACATGAATCGCCATCAATGAAGGGCAAGAGAGGGAATCATCATGGCCAACGAAGAAGTCGACCGAAGGGCGGAGATTCTCAACGCGGCCGTCGAACTGTTTGGGACGCTCGGCTATTACGGCACTTCCCTGCAGAAAATCGCCGATCGCGTAGGACTCACCAAGGCTGGCGTACTGCATTATGTCGGCAGTAAGGAAGGACTGCTCACAGCCGCGCTGGACGAAGTCTACGATTCCGAAACGGAAGACATTCTTACCGACATGGTACGTGAGCCACGACCGTTGATCGCCGACATGTGGCGCAGAATCGTGGCGGTGAACGCACGCAGACCGCTTCAGGTGCACATGTTTTCCACGTTGAGTGCCGAAGCGATCGACCCGAACCACCCTGCACACGAGTACTTCGCCAATCGTGAGCTGCATAATGCCGATACCGCGCTCAATATCCGTTGGCGTGTGCCCGAAGGCGTTGATACGCGTCGGCTGCTTAATGCGGGATTCGCCATGATGGATGGCGTGCAGCTGCGTTGGCTGCGCACGCCCGGTCAGGACCTGAACGCCATGTGGGCGGAATGCGAAGACACCCTGTTCCCCCTGCCCATGTGGGAGGGCTACCGCTAAGCCTCTGCCCCGGCACTGCATTACTGTATGGATGCAGACGTAGAAGGAGGCATGTATGCGGATTTTGCTGGCACCGGACTCGTTCAAGGAGGCCGCTTCGGCTGAAGCAATCGCACAGGCGATGGCTCGTGGCATTAAGCGCGGCGACCCGCAGGCCGAATGCCGGCTTTTGCCGCTTTCCGACGGTGGCGAAGGATTGACGCACGCCTTGGTTCATGCCACCGGCGGCACGTTGCATGATGTTGAGACGGTTGATGCGGTCGGTCGCCCGATTATTGCGCAGTTCGGGTTTCTTGGCAATAATCATGCTTCTTGTATTCTCCACACCGCCGTGGTCGAATTGGCTTCGGCAAGCGGACTTGAACGGGTCTCCCCTGCCGACCGTGATCCAATGGCTGCATCCACGTTTGGCACAGGCTTGCTGATTCGTGCTGCGATCGACGCTGGCGCGGATCGCATTGTGCTTGGTTTGGGTGGTAGTGCCACTACGGATGGTGGCACGGGATTGGCTCGCGCGCTTGGATTTCATTTTCTTGATACGGCAGGTCATGATATTCCGCTTGGTGGCGGTTCTCTTGTTGATTTGTCGAGGATTGATGATTCGGAAGTTCCCGATTTTGTAAAAAATGTTCCGATTGTTCTCGCTTGCGACGTCACCAATCCTTTGACCGGCCCGGAAGGTGCCGCCCATGTGTTTGCCCCGCAAAAAGGCGCGACCGCAACACAGGTCGAGCTTCTCGATCAGGGGCTTGCGAATCTCGCGCGCGCAATCATGCAATATAACGGCCGCGATATCGAGCACACTCCGGGAGCGGGCGCTGCGGGAGGTACCGGAGGTGGCATGCTTGGCCTGTTCAACGCAACAGTGAAGCCGGGAATCGAACTCGTGCTTAATCTTGCACATGGCCGTGAAGCGTGCGCTTGGGCTGACGTCGTCATCACCGGAGAAGGTTCTATCGACAGTCAAACGCCATACGGCAAAGTGCCAAGCGGCATTGCAAAATTGGCGCAATCGCAAGGAAAACCAACCATTGCCATCGGCGGAACGGTAACCCGTGACCCACACACCGTCGAAGCGCTGAACGAAACCGGCATTATCGCAACATTCGGCATTGCGCCCGGGCCAGCAGATCTTACAACGTTGATCGCCAACACGGAACGCAATGTCGAAATCACCTGTGCCGCAATCGCCAGCACATTGCGCATCACCGCAGCTACTTCACCCTGCGAATCAGCATGATGAACACCGCACCCAGCAGCACCGCGACCACAGCGATCGGGAACAGCGCCGCATAACTGCCAGTGGCAAGCACAATCGCACCGACAACCACAGGCGCAAGCACCTGACCAACGGTGTTGGCAAGATTCAGAATGCCCAGATCCTTACCAGCTTCTTCCTGACTTGGCAACACATCGACGTTCAACGCCTGATCGACGGCAACGTAAATGCCATAACCGGCACCGCCGATGCCTGCAAACAGCATCATGCCCAAAGCATTCGGCATGAAACACGGAATGGCCACACCAATCGCGATAATCACCGAACCGATCGCCACGATGACCTTGCGGCGCTGCAGACGGTCCGACAGCGGACCCGACACCATGGACGTGACGATCAGCACAACCATGGAAATCACCGACATGGTGGAAATCGTCGCCGCAGAATCCTTTACGCTCAACCCGCAGTATTTCTGCAGAATATACAGCTGATAGCCGGAAATCATGTTCCAACCCAAGATAAGCAGCAATCTGCCCATCAATGCCAAGTAAAAATCTCGGCAATTCTTGGTAGGAGGAATGAACGAACGCAGCAACTGCTTGACGTCGAGCTTTGCGGTGGCATCCGAAGACTCGACGGAAGCCACAGAAGCAGCCGAGGAGCGTTCGCGCGGCCAGATCAGCACGGTCACGATACCGGTGACTGCGAACAGTGCCGCACCGATCGCAAATCCGGTGCCCATGTTTTCAATGAATTTCGATCCGAGGAACGTTCCGGCGGATGATCCGACGATCTGCGCACCACCATAGAATGCGGAGAACGTACCACGCACGTTTTCCGGAATGCGGTCGGACAGCACTGCCACAGCCGGAGCGATCATCATGTTGACGCCGACCTGCACAATGCACCATCCGGCCACAATACCCACCAACTGCGCACTGGAGAAGGCGAGCACATAGCCGGCTGCCGTAATCAGACCACCTGCCACAATCCATGGCGTGCGCTTGCCGAAACGCGAGCGCGTGATGTCGCTTAACGCACCGAAAATCACGTTGGAGAACAGTGCGAATACGCAGCCTACGGAATTCATGGTGCCGAGAATCACTTCGGGCATGCCTATGTTCAGTTCGGTGAATCGTTGCGGCAGCAGCACGGCCGATCCGGAAGTGCCTGCGACCATCCAAATCAGCGAGAAGAGCACGAAGCCGACGCCGAATCGCCATTTTTCGGTGGATGTCAGTTTGCGGCCGCTGTCAGGTGCGATATCACCCAATACTGCGGTGCTTGGCTCGCGTGATGCGTTTGCTGTCATGATTCCCCCTTTGGAAGCATGTTCTTTTTTGAAATATTGAAATGATTTGAAATATACGATGAAGAAAGCTTTTTTCATTTTTGGTATGATCGCAGTCCTGCCGACGCCGACTTTTATTTGGCTTCAGCTTCGGCAGGACTTTCGTTCATATGATTTCACACGATTCCGTACGATTACAGCGCCATCTGCAGATGATGCGTTCCCGCAACAAGATCGACGCGCTCATGGTCGACGATATCCACGAATGCCGTGGTTCCGGCAGGTACCGCAACCGTCAGATCAAGCACATTGGCGTTGACTTCCCATTGCACTTCCGCCTTGCCATATGGGGTGATGTGAGAGGTTTCGGCATGGGTGAGATCTCCCCCGATCACCGGAGCGATACGGAACTGCTTCCAGCCGGGTTCAACGGCTTCAAGGCCGCCGATATGCGCATGCATCCATTCCGCCACCGATCCGAGCGCGTAATGGTTGAACGAGGTCATGCCGCCGGGGTTCAGCGAACCATCGGCCCGCATGGAATCCCAACGTTCCCACGTGGTGGTGGCCCCCATAACCACTTGGTAAAGCCAGCTTGGGCATTCGGTGGAGGTAAGCAGCGCGTAGGCCTCGTCGTTATGGCCGGTCATGGTCAACGCCGGAAGCACGAATGGCGTGCCGGCGAATCCGGTGCTTACCTTGCCGCCGGATTCGCGCACCAAGCAGGCCAGACAGTTGCCGGCCTTGACCTTGCGCACGGGTTCGCCATCGAGCAGGCCGAAGGCGATGGCGAGCGCGTAGGCGCACTGGGTGTCGGAGGTCATAGTGCCGTCGAGTCGAATGAAACGGTCGAGGAAGCCGGCAATCACATGATCTCGTAGCGCGGCGTATCGCGCGGCATCATCGGCGTATCCCAGAATTTCGGCGATGCGCGTAATTTGTATGCAGCTGCGGGCGTAGAACGCGGTGGCCACAAGTTCCTTGGCGGTCATCGCTTGCGTGGGGTCTTCCGGTGGCGCGGTCGGGTCGAGCCAATCACCAAGCTGACCAAGCGGGAAGTCGGGTTTGCGATCCCAGACACCGTCTGGTGAAAGGTATTGTTCGACTTCGTTTACCCAGTCGCGGCTCAGGTCATAGGAGTCGGCGAGCACTTGTGGATCGCCGCTTTCCATGTAGAGCGTCCATGGCACTTCCACGGCGGAGTCGCCCCATGTGGAGATGGATTGAGGGTGTGCCCACACGCCGAGCGGAATGAATGGCACGTAGAACGGCACGGTGCCCCATTTGACTTGGTCGGCGCGCACATCTTTGAGCCAGCTTTTGAGGAAGCCATGTACGTCGTACAGGTAGGTGGCGGTCGGCGCGAACAGGCAGATGTCGCCGGTCCAGCCCATACGTTCGTCGCGCTGCGGGCAGTCGGTGGGGATGGAGACGAAGTTGGAGCGCATTGACCATACGGCATTGGCGTGCAAACGGTTGAGCAGCGAGTTGGAGCAGGTGAGTTCGCCGGTGCGGTCCATTACCGAATGGTATACGCGGCAGTCCATGTCCTCGGCGGTGAGTTCGCCTGCGTAGCCTTCGATCTGCGCATAGCGGAAACCGTGCATGGCGAATCGTGGCTCCCACCAAGCATCGGTGCCGTTGGAGGTGTAGATATCGCACTGTTGGCCACGGCGTAGGGTGCGGGTGGCGATGGTGCCGTCCGGTTCGAGCACCTCCACGTGGCGCAATGTGACGCTTTGACCTGCTTCGAGGCCGCGCATATTCAGACGGATACGCTGTGAGCAGTTCTGCTCAAAGTCGACCAACCAGATGCCACGACCATCGTCAGTGGAACCGACGCGTTCGATGGAGGCAGGCTGGTTTCTTTCGTGTGCGCGTACCGGCGAGGTGTCAGGGTTTTCGATGCGGGCGGGGTCGTAGAAGACTTCGGCCACAGGCTTCCAGTCACTATCATCGAATCCAGGCTTGGACCAGCCGGGCATTTCAAAGCGAGCATCGTAACGTTCGCCTTCGCACAGGTCAGAGCAGACGATGGGACCAAGTGTGGTCTTCCATCGGCGGTCCCACGAGTTGGAATAAACGGCGTCGGTGCTGCCGTCCGCATATTCGACTTCAAGCTGGGCGAATACGCCGATACGGTCACCATAGTAATTCGCATAGCCACCGTCGAAGCCGAGTCTACCTCGATACCAGCCGTCACCGAGCCAGAAACCCATGGCATTTGTGCCTGCAGAGAGGTTTTCGGTCACGTCGTAGGTCCACATTTCGACACGCTGCTCATAATTGGTCCAGCCGGGAATCAATGCGTCATTGCCGACTTTAGCACCATTGATTTCCGCTTCGACCAAGCCGAGCGCGGTCAGATAGAGCCGCGCACGCACGGGCTGGTCTTTGAGTTCGATTTCGGTTCGCACGAGCGGCAAATGACGATGGTCGCTTTCTGGCTCAGCCCAGGAGGGGCCTACGAAGTCGGCAACGTGGTCGAATTCTTCAAAAAGGCCGGCTTCAAAATGCAAGGTGCGGCTGACTGCGCCCAGCGGCTTGTGACTGGCGGAGACAGCCTGCACGGTGGCAAACACTTCTTCGCGGGAGACGAGCGGCTCGAACTGCCAAGGCACAAGCACGCCGTCGTCGGCGGGCAGATAGGTTTTTTCTTCGCGCGGTTTACTGCCAGGCACGCGGCGGGTGAGGGTGAGCAGAATCTGTGCATCTTCCGGCACTGTGTGCGAATAGGTCCAGTTCATGCGCGGTGCGCGGACTGCGATGCCGAGCGCATCACCCGGATAGTGTTCAACAGTGAAGCTGGTGATATCGAGGTCGCCGGTCAAGGTACCGGGCACAATCTGCGGCACGGTTGTAGCAGTCATTGATGACTCCTTTGTCCTGAGGTGGTATGGGAATCGGCTCCTCCCGAAGAGGAGCCGTTACGGGATATCAGGCGTTGGCCTTGGCGAACTGGCGTTCCTCGTCGGTACCGTACTTCTTCTGGGCACGAATCATCACCGTGCCGGCGATGCCTTCGACCACGACGATGGCCGCGAAGCACCACATAGTGGCCTGAATGGTCTCAGGCAGCACCAGGCCGGGTGAGTCAGTGCGAACAGGCCACAGCACAGACGAGAGAAGCCGTTGATAAAGCCCTGCACGGAGGCACGGATCTCAATCGGGAAGGATTCCTGGGTCCACACCTTGTACAGTGCCTCGCCGGCGAGCGGAGAGCCGAGGTTCATGAAGGCGGTGGCACCGACGATGACCCATAGATTCGCGCCGCCCATGGCCATGGCAATCATGGCGATGACGCTGATGATGATGCCGACGAAGAAAGCCTTATTACGGTACTTGCCACCAGCAATCGAGGCGAAGACGATGTTGAGCACCAGGGTGACCAAGTTCAGGATAATGCCCAGGCCTGTAGCGAGCGACTGGGTGGCGCCGGCCTTGGAGAACATGTAGGTCTGAAACTGGCCCCATGTATTGGCCAGCAGATTCCAGCCGACATAGAAGATGACAATGGCGAGGAAGTAGGTGAGAAGCACCTTCTTATCGGCACCGAACAGCACCTTCATTACCGAGGTCTTGCCGGTGTTGTACGAAGTGGCCGGACGAGCGGCATCGCGGGCATCGGCTTCTTCGTGGAAGCGACGGAATGTTGGAGAGAACACGCGCCAAGCCCAGGCGATGACGGCGAATACAGCGAGAATGGCGAACACGACGCGACCGCCGGTGGCACCGCTCATCGTGGAGACAAGGAAGGCGCAGATGAAGGAGATGAACACGCCGACCTGCCAGAACACCTGTGTGGTGGAGACGAGTCGGGCTGCGGTGGCATCATCCGGCGCATCATGGGAAACAACCGTCATGGAAACCGGCAAATCGGCACCGGATGCGAGGCCCGCGATAATCAGGCCGACAAGCAGCGTGGTGAAATTTCCGGCAAAGATGCAGATGACCGCGCCGATAGCGTAGACCAGATTAATCCAGTTGAAGAACAGCACGCGGCCAATCTTGTCTGCGAGGCGGCCGCGAACAGGGAGCCGAAGGCAATGGCGAAAGTCAGGATGCCGGAAAGCAGTCCAACCTGCGTGGTGTACAA
>ENA-OQKI01000285-OQKI01000285.1-human-gut-metagenome-genome-assembly--contig:-NODE-285-length-11528-cov-2.793351_pt1 | contig 11528 bp, 10 predicted proteins | sample MGYA00242778_ERZ504798 | MGnify/ENA primary metagenome ERZ504798 (study PRJEB26092, sample SAMD00036414) | human gut metagenome | host: Homo sapiens | study: EMG produced TPA metagenomics assembly of... | reverse complement strand
TTTAGAGAAAGGAACAGTAATGAAATCACTGATGAAAAGGGTTTTCGCTGCCGCCGCGGCGATTGCCACCGTATTTGGATTGGCTGCGACGACAGTCGTCAACGGCCAACGCAGCGGATAATGCCACGCTGACGGTCAGCACTACTGACGCGAAGTTCGCCGGTAAGACCGTGAACGCCTACAAGATGTTCTCCGCCACCGTGAGCGGTGACGGCAAGGCTGTCTCCTACACGTTGACTGACGAGTGGAAGCCGTTCTTCAAGGATGGTCTTGGACTAACTGGTGTTACCGACACGAACGTCAACGATAAAGCAAACGAGTACGTAGCCAAGCTGAAGAATGATGGTACCGGTTTGGCTGCTTTCGCTACCAAGGCATCGAACTGGGCGCAGAACACGGTCAACGGCATCAAGACTAACAAGACCACTACGGTATCTTCCAATGCCGCGGGCGGTCAGTACACTGCGACGTTCACTGGTCTCGACTACGGCTACTACGTGGTCGCTGTGCCGGGTGCGACCGTGGCTGACACCAAGAGTCAATACGCCACGCTAGTTTCCGTTGGTAGCACCAATGTGGATGCCACCATTAAGGGCGCCCTGCCTACCGTCGTCAAGAAGGTAAATGGTGAGAGCGCCACCAGCGCGAAGATCGGTGATACCCTGACGTTCACCCTGACTTCCACCATTCCGGACATGTCCGCCTATAGCGCCTACACCTTCAACTTCAAGGATACGTTGTCTAAGGGCCTCACCTTTAAACAAGTCGATTCCGTTAAGGTCGAAGGTGCGAATAGTTCACTGACCGAGGGCGCTGACTACAGCGTCACCACTACTTCTGAGACCTCCGGCGAAACGCTTCTTACTGTCGCCATGAATGAATTCAAGAAGCAGCAGGCCAATGTCGGCAAGACGATCACCGTCACCTACACGGCCACGCTGAACAAGGATGCTGTTGTGGGCGGTCATGGTAACACCAACTCCGCAACGATTCAGTACTCCAACGACCCGAGCAACGGTGGCTTTGGTGAGTCCGAACCCAGCAAGGTTCGCGTCTTCACTTATGGCTTCACCGTCGATAAGTACACTGGTAAAAATTATGATGATACCGCTACTCGACTTGCTGGTGCTGAGTTCACACTCGCACATAAGGGCGGCACTGCTATTAGCTTCGTGAAAGTCGCTGATAGTGCGACCCAGAACGCTGTATACCGTGTAGCTAAGGCTGATGAGGCAGGTGCTACGACGACTATCACCACTCCTGCAAACGGTAAGGTTGACTTCCGGGGACTGGAGAACGGCGAGTACACGCTCACCGAGACCAAAGCGCCGGCCGGCTACAACAAGCTCGCCAGCGCCATCGGCGTGAAGGTTGATGGCCAGAACAACGGCACTGACACCACGCATGCCACCGTCACCATCACCTACAACAACGACAACAATGGCAGCAACTACAACCAGACCGCATCGAACGGTGTCATCCCGGTCCAGAACAAGTCCGGTGCTATCCTGCCTGGCACTGGTGGCATGGGTACCATCGCCTTCACGGTGATTGGTGTGCTGGTCATCGCGCTCGGCGTTGCATGGACTCTCAAGCGCAAGAACGCCTGATGAGCATTGGGCGTGAAGGGCACACACCCGCTACGCCCACAACACGGTTTCCTCACGAAAAGAACGCTCGATGAAACGACTGCGCAACATCCTGCCCTTACTGGTCATTCTCGGTGGAATGCTCATTCTGTTCTATCCGACGATCAGCAACTTCCTCATTATGCGCAACGCCAGCCGCGCCGTAAATAACTACGACGCCAGCGTTGAAGCATTGAGCCAGGAACAGTACCAGAAGGTGCTGGATGCTGCGCACGCCTATAACGAAAAGCTCGCCCAGAACGATGCAGGAGAGACCGACGTTCTTGCCAGTGCCGTCAATTCCGCATCCACGGACGAGGAATACAACAGTCTGCTCAACATCGACGGCGACGGCATGATGGGATACAATCACCGTGCCCCGTCTGCACGAGACCCTGCCCATCTACCACGGCACTGCCGAAAAAGTGCTGCAGATAGGCATCGGTCACTTGGAACAGACCTCACTACCAGTTGGTGGCGCGTCCACTCATGCGGCGCTGTCTGGCCACCGAGGGTTGCCCACGGCAAAACTGTTCACGGACTTGAACCTTATGAAAAAAGGCGACAAGTTCTATATCACAATACTTAAAGACACGTATGCGTATCAGGTCGATAAGATCACTACCGTTCTGCCGACTGATGCCAAACAACTGGCGATTGACGCCCGGCAAGGATTTGGTCACGCTCATTACCTGCACACCGTATGCGGTCAACACGCATCGGCTGCTGGTGCGCGGTCATCGTATTCCATACACACCACAGCAGCAGAATGACGCCAAATCCACATTCCACGTGGACATTCCGCTGCAGTATTTGTTGCCGTCTCTCGCGCTGATTGCCTTGCTTATTGCATGGCATTTGTGGCAGCGGCATGAGCGGCGACGCCGGCAGAGTGGGAGCGCCAAGGTCGCATCTGGTGATTCTGACTCTGCGGATATCGAGCCGGACGGTGACTTGCCTCCTCAGCCAGCCAATACAAATAACCAATCACATTCATCACGGCGGAAAGGACCGGGCAGACATGTTAGACCCGCATAGCGGAAGCGAGTATGGTGCGGCGCGCATTGCTGCCATGATTGCCGCCACCATTACTATCATCCTCACTGGTCTTGTGTCTTTCGGCTTCATGGTGCCATACGCGCAAGCTGATTCCTTCGGCACTCTCACCATCAATGCCGTGTGGAACCGAGACGCGGCTTCACCCAAATCACTTGCCGGCGATACCTACGCCATCGTGCGCGTCGCTACCGTCACAACGAACAGCAACGGTAGCGTTTCCTCATATAAAACCGTCAGTGATTTTTCCGGTCTCACTGCCGATTGGGAACGCCTGACATCGAGCGAATATCACGATGCCGCCAAGAAGCTGGCTGCACACGCGGCGAAAAACAAGCTGTACCAGCATTCCGGCACCACCAATGCAGCTGGCCAACTTACTTTCCAGAACCTACCGCTTGGCCTATATCTGGTCTCCCGCACGGATTCGGCGAAAGCCAACAAGGCATACGACTGTGATCCGTTCCTCATCTCGATTCCCGGCAGCGGAGATACGGCCGCCGATCTCAACATCACGGTAGAGCCGAAATTCAGCACCAGTACTCCGCCCACCCCGCCTGAACACGAACACAACCCAGGAGAGATGCCGGGCAATCCTGGCGTTATCGGCAATACCGGTGCCGCCGTGGGAGGTATCGCCGGTGTTGCGGCCGTCATACTTGTCATCGCATTTGCCGTGTTGAAACTACGCGTGCGATATCGCTCCGATGATACCGAGTCATCACACCAGTTCCGTGCCGACGGAGGAAAAGCATGACGCATAGCAAGGCCTCGTTCTCATCCGCACAGATAAAACGTCTGATCAAGCTGCGGGCGGTGGTGAAGGTATCGCCATCACGCATCAGGTATGCCGAGTGGTTCAAACGGGAATGCGTGATGCGCGCCGATGCCGGCGAATCGCCCACGTACCTGTTCCGTGAGGCGGGACTAGGGCCTGAGCTCATAGGCGAAAAACGTATTGAACGCTGCATGGACCGATGGCGGAAGAAAATGCAGCTGGAAGATCTGGAAGTGGCAAGCAGCCCGGAACGCCTGTTTTCTGTGGATATGGACACGGAGCAAGACAGAGAAGTCAGCAAGGTCGATGTGCGTGACGTGCGCGATCTGATCATCTGCAAGCAAACACGTTATATCGAGAGCCTGCAGCGGCAGATCGATGAGCTGCGTTTGCAGCTTGCACAGCAAACCAAGTCCAACGATATGCAATGAGCGGCATGGGGCGAGTTGAATCGTCCGTAAACATAACGCGCCGAAGTCGTGGCAAAGGAGCACACATCGCGAACGACACGTAAAATCGAACACATGGAGTTGAACGAATTGCCCCAGATGGATCCGCGTGCGCTGAAGGCCACGTCTGTCAAAGCCGAAGACGAACACGCCAATTCAGCCGAACCGCAAGCACTGAAAATCACCGCCGCCAGCTCGAACCCAAAGATGTTCACGCTGCCCTGGCACAAGCCCTTGGCCACCTGGCCTAAGGACCTGCTGGCCAACCTGCCGCGAGGCATCTCCCGCCACGTCGTGCGATTCGTGCACGTGGGCGACGAGGTGTACGCCATGAAGGAGATCACGCGCCAGGTGGCCGAGCGAGAGTACGAGATCCTGCGTCGACTGCAGAAGCTCGAACTGCCAACTGTGACCCCGATCGCCGTGGTCATCGGCCGTCATACCCGTGAAGGGGAGCCGCTGGAGGCGATTCTGGTCACCCGGCACTTGAAGTTCTCGCTGCCGTACCGTGCGTTGTTCGCCCGCAACCTGCGCCCGGACACCGCCGAACGACTGATTGACGCCCTCGCCGTGCTGCTGGTGCGCCTGCACCTGGCCGGCTTCTATTGGGGCGATGTGTCCCTGTCTAACGTGCTGTTCCTGCGTGACGCCGACGCTTTCTCCGCGTTCCTGGTGGACGCCGAGACCGGTGACCTGCAAGCCCAGCTCACCGACGGCCAGCGCGAATACGATATCGACTTGGCCCGCACCAACATCATCGGCGAACTTATGGATTTGGCGTCCGGCAAGCTACTGCCCGGCGACGTGGATGAGATCGAGGTGGGCAACCGCCTGGTTGATCGCTACCACTCGCTGTGGAGCGCCCTGACCGACACCGACAAGTTCAACCCGGACGAAATGTGGAAGATCGAGCAGCGCGTCAACAAGCTCAACGATCTGGGCTTCGACGTGGACGAGCTGGAAATGAAGACCGCCGAGGATGGCAAGCGTGTGCTGGTCCGCCCGCGCGTGGTGGACGCCGGCTATGCCAACCGCAAGCTGCTGCGCCTCACCGGCCTTGACGTGCAGGAGAACCAGGCCCGTCGTCTGCTCAACGACCTTGACGCCTACCGTGCCTCCACGTGGCGTGAGGGCGAGGATCTGGAAATCGTGGCCACCGACTGGATGCGCGAGGTGTTCGAGCCGACCGTGCGTATGATTCCGCGCGAATATCGCTCCCAGATCGAGCCTGCTCAGTTCTTCCATGAGGTGCTTGACCATCGCTGGTTCCTGGCGGAGAAGGCCGGCCACGACGTGCCGATGGGCGAGGCCGTGACCAGCTACATCGACAACGCTCTGCCGAGCTACAGCCTTGACTCCAAGGCACTCGCCGAACTTAACGAAGAGGCCGATTCCGGCGTCATTGACGACGAATCCACCTACAGCGACCCGGACGACGACGGCTACAACCCCGATGACGATCCGGATGCGGCAGTGTGGAGTCATTAAGCGGACAATCCGGTGGACTGTCTGTAGGTGAGCCCATCACACAAAGAAGCCCCTCAAATAGAGGGGCTTCCGTGTATGTACAACCTATTACGGCCTCAAGCGACAATCACTCCGCCGCAGCCTTGCGCCGTGCGTTGGACACCGCGTACAGGCTGATACCCGCCGCCACTGAAGCGTTCAGCGACTCAACAGACGAGCTGATCGGGATGCCGGCAATCGCGTCGCAGGTTTCGCGCACCAGTCGGCCCAAACCGCTGCCTTCCGAACCGAGCACTACAACGAGCGGATCGGATTCAAAGCCAGTCTCGCCGACGAGCTTATCGCCGCCACCGTCAAGGCCGACAACGTAGTATCCACGCTCCTTCAAGCCCTCAAGTGCCTTAGTCAGGTTCACCACGCGCGCCACCGGCATATGCGCGGCCGCACCGGCAGACACCTTCCAAGCGGCGGCGTTCACTGAAGCGGAACGGCGTTCCGGCAGAATCACACCATTGGCACCGAATGCGGCCGCCGAACGAATCACGGCACCCAGGTTCTGCGGATCGGTCACGCCGTCCAATGCGATAAACAGCGGTCGCGCAGCAATACGGGCGGCCGCCGAATTCGCGGCCTCCATTGCCTTGGCCTTCTTCTCAGCACGATCGGCCAGCTCGTTCAGCGAGGAGTACTGGAACGGATCGACCTTCAGAATCACGCCCTGATGGTTGCCAGAGCGGGCGATACGATCCATCTCCAGACGATCGGCCTCCAGCATGTGCAGGCCGTTCATACCAGCGATTTTCACGATTTCGCGAGTACGATCGTCATGTTCAATACGAGACATGATGTACAGCGTGGAAGAAGGTACGCCTACGCGCAGTGCTTCCAGCACGGAATTACGGCCGTACACCAGATCCGAAGTATCCGCCGAAGCGAACTTGTCCACTCGACGGCGGGCTGCCAGACGCGGGTCGGCCATCTGCCGACGTTCGGCCGCTTTCTTGGCCTTGTACGCCTTGTGATAGACGCGGTCCTCGGCCTTGGGAGTGGGGCCGTAGCCCTTCAGTTTGTTGCGATGCTTGCCACCGACCCCTTGGTCGGTCCTTTTTTGATAGCCATAGGTGCTATTGTCCCAGCACCCCGCGCCAAAACGCGGCTATTCCGCCGTCGGTAGCCGGTAAGGTATTGAGAGTGAAGAAGCAGCGTATGATATTCGGACTGTCCCTGCTGTATTGGGGATTATGGTTGGCGATTCTGATTCTGTGGATGGGTCGCTTCGTGACCTCATTCTTGTCGATATATTTGGTTTCCGCGCTGCGCCTCGATGAGGGTGTGGTGGGCACAGTCGTGGCCATGTACGGCTTCGGCGCAATCATCGGCTGCCTGTTCGGCGGTACCTTGTCCGACAGATTCGGCCGCCAATCCATGATTATCATCGGCGAAATCGGCGCAGCGGCTGCCCTGCTGGTCGTTTCCGTACTCACTGATCCTGTGTCTTTAGGCGCGGCTCTGTTCGTCTATGGTGCGTTCGCCTCGCTGCCCAGCCCGGCCATCGCCGCGTATATCGCGGATGTGGTGCCCGCCGAACGTCAGCAACGTGCGTACGTACTGCAATCGTGGGCGATTAATTTTGGGTACGCGATTGGGCCGATTGTGGCCAACCAGCTGGTCAAGATCTCGTATTCGCTGATGTTCTACGTTGAAGCGGCGGTGATGATAGCCGTCACGATATTGCTGATTGCGTTCTTCCGCGAGGTGCGGCATTTGGGGATTACTGTATCGGTGCCAAGTGCGGTGCGCCATGAAGACGAATGCAGTGTTACCCATGCGGAATTCGCCGGCATTGAGAGGCCGAATCACTCGGATGCCGCACCGGCTGCCAGTGTCAAGGGCGCCATGTCTCGCAATTGGCGGCGCGTGCTCACCGATACTCCATTCCTCGGCTTCTCCCTGCTGATGTTCGGCTACTTCCTTGTGTACTTCCAAAGCACCTCCGGCCTGCCCATTGCCATGACGGACCTTGGTCTAGGGCTGGGCGAGTATTCGGTGCTGCTCACCATCAATGGCGGTATGTTGTGCCTGCTACAGATTCCCGCGATGAAACTGTTCGCGCGCATGGGCAATTCACGCGTGCTGGTGATGGGCCTCGCCGTAACCGTCATCGGCTATGCGGTGCAGGCCGCGGCCCATTCTTGGGGCGGATTCGCGCTTGCCGTAGTGCTGTGGACGCTGGGTGAGCTGGGCACATTCCCTATCGCCACCACTACGGTTGCCGCCATGGCACCCGCGTCGGCGCGCGGCACGTATCAGGGCGTCTACAACGTAGTGTGGTCGGCGTCGATTGCGCTGGCGCCGATGATTGGTGGCTGGACTATCAGCAACTTCGGCGGTCGAACGCTGTGGATCGCCTGCACTGTTGTGTTGATTGCCGTGACCCTCGGTCTCAAGCTCACCAAAGGCTCGCGCGACCGCGCCATGGCCCGCAGTCTTCACGATTCGCTGTAAGCGTTATTCGGTTTGGAGATACGGGCAAGACCGCATATGGCGAGTGGTTCTTATCGAGAACTATTCTCTGCGCGTATGATGTATGGCATGCAATACATTCAACAAACCATCGTTGGCATTGATGGCAGCGAGGCGCGATTCTTTGGCTATGTGGCCGACAACAGCGAGGAGATGGAACCGGACCGTATACGCCCGGCCATCCTGATTTTGCCTGGCGGCGGCTACGCCATGACTTCTGACCGCGAAGCCGAGCCAGTGGCCCTGCAATTCCTGGCCAAAGGCTTCGCCGTATTCGTGCTGCGCTATTCGGTGCAGCCCAGCCGCTATCCGGTGGCTTTGCTGGAGGCTGCCGAGGCAATGCGCCTGATTCGCGCCAATGCGGATCAGTGGCATGTAAACCCCGCGCAAGTGGCCGTACTCGGCTTTTCCGCAGGCGGGCATCTGGCCGCCAACCTCGCCACCTCGGTCGGCGACGAAGACATCCGCGAACAGGGCGGCATGGACCCGGACGCCGTGCGCCCGAACGCGCTGATGCTCTCGTACCCAGTAATCACCGCCGGCAAGTACGCCCATCGCGGCAGCTTCCAATGCCTGCTAGGGGACCAAGCTCACAATCAGGCTTTGCTGGACAAGTTCTCCATCGAAAAGCACATCGATGCCAAAACGCCACCCGTCTTCGTCTGGCATACCATGACCGACGACGCCGTGCCCGTGGAGAACACGCTAATGCTCATCCAGGCCTGCCGGGCCGCCGGCGTGAGCATTGAGGCGCACCTGTTCCCTGAAGGCAGCCACGGCCTGTCCTTGGCCAATGCGGAAACTGCCGGTAACGGCTTCTATGCGCACATCGTCGAATGCGTGCAGTGTTGGCCTGATTTGGCTGAGGCCTGGTTGCGTCGCCTGTTCTAGGCAAAACGCTATTACGCTGTGCGCCAAGTGCGCCACGCGGTTATGGAATAATGGCAATCGTATGCATCGGCAGCAGTTGCGCCGGTGTCCATAACCGCGCAGTCCTGTGCGTCCAGCCGGGAGAGAAAACCCGGCAGCGGCCGCAAGGCTGACTACTCCGCGGCAATACCAAGGAGAACATTATGGATGATCTCAAAGATCAATCCGCAGTGTCCACGACCGCAACGAACGGGGTCGTGGAATCGGAAGAGGTGCGCGCACAGGAAGCGCTATTGGGGGATACCGATCCAAGTCTGACCAGCGCCGACGACGTGGCCAAAGCCCTGAACGTCGACCCATCCCACGGCCTGAGCGAGGAAGAAGCCAAGCGCCGACTGGCCAAATTCGGCCCGAACGAGCTCGCCAGCGCCCCGCCCGTACCGAAATGGAAGAAATTCCTGGCCCAATTCCAAGATCCGCTGGTCTACCTGCTGATCGCGGCCACTATTATCTCGGTGATCGCTTGGTTCATCGAAAAAGCCAATGCGCAGCCCGGCGCTGAAGGCGGCGAAGTGCTGCCGTTCGACGCCATCGTGATCATCTTGATCCTGATTGTCAATGCTGTGCTCGGCTATATGCAAGAAGCCAAGGCCGAGGCGGCCGTCGAAGCGCTCGCACAAATGACGGCCCCGCAGACCTCGGTGCTGCGCGATGGCAAGGTCATGCGCATCAACACCGCCGACGTGGTCCCCGGCGACATCATCGTCCTTGCGGAAGGCGATTCGGTCTCCGCTGATGGCCGACTGGTCAACGCGGCCAGCCTGCGCATTGCCGAGGCTTCACTGACCGGCGAATCCGTGCCGGTTGGCAAGAAGCCGGACACACTCACCGAAGCCAAGGCGCTGGGCGACCGCGCCAACATGATCTTCAACGGCACTTCCGTGACGCAAGGCACCGGCCGCGCAATCGTGACCGGCACCGGTATGAATACGCAGGTCGGCAAGATCGCCGACATGCTCTCCGCCACCGAAGATGAGAAAACTCCGCTGCAGAAGGAGATGGATTACGTCTCCAAGATCCTTGGCATTGCGGTGTGCGTCATCGCTGTCGTGGTGCTGGTGGCGCTCGCCGTGCTGGAAGGCTTCAACGACGTCCATGACGTGATTGATTCCTTGCTGTTGGCTGTCTCGCTGGCTGTGGCCGCCGTGCCGGAAGGCTTGGCCGCCATCCTGACCGTGGTGCTGGCGCTTGGTGTGCAGCGTATGGCCGCGCACAACGCCATCGTCAAGAAACTGCATTCGGTGGAGACCTTGGGATCCGCTTCCGTGATCTGCTCGGATAAGACCGGTACGCTGACCCGCAACGAGATGACCGTGGAACGTGTGGTCACCCCGTCCGGCGAAGTGCAGATCACCGGCACCGGTTACGCGCCGGAAGGCCGCATGGTTATGACCGGCGGCGTCAGTCCTGAATCCGAGCAGGCCCAGATTGTGGCCGATGAAGTCGTCGCCACGCTCGTGGCCGGCACGCTCGCGAACGACGGCGAACTACGCGAGGAGAACGGCCGTTGGGAGATTGTGGGCGACCCCACCGAAGTCTCGCTGATCGTGGCCGCACGCAAGGTCAAGGCCGATCGCAAGATCAAGCGATACACGCGCGTTGGCGAGATTCCGTTCACCTCCGAACGCAAGCGCATGTCCATCATCGCCAAGGACAGCACCGATTCAGACAAGCTCACCGTGTTCGCCAAGGGCGCGCCCGACGTGCTGTTGAGCTACTGCACGCGCATCCGCGTGGGTGGTCAGGTCCGTAAGCTCACCGAAGGCGATCGCCAGTCGATTCTCGCCACCGTCGAACGTCTCTCCTCCGAGGCCTACCGTACGCTTGGCGAGGCCTGCCGTCCGCTGGAAACCGGTTCTTTGGCTGATGTGCCCGGTGTAAGCGTCAACGCTGCAGGCCAGGTGTCCGACATCGCCGATCAGGCCGAAGCCATTGAAACCGATCTCATCTGGAATGGCATGGTCGGCATTATCGATCCGCCGCGTACTGAGGTGCGCGACTCCGTGACCGAGGCCCATCGTGCCGGCATCCGCACGGTGATGATCACCGGCGACCACCCGCTCACCGCGGCCCGCATCGCTTCCGATCTGGGCATCATCGAAAAGGGCGGCAAGGCCCTCACCGGCGATCAGCTCGACGCGATGCCCGACGAGGCGGCGTTCGACAAGGCGACTTCTGAGGTCTCCGTGTACGCCCGCGTGGCCCCCGAGCACAAGCTCAAGATCGTGGAGTCGCTGCAGCGCCAGGGCAACATCGCCGCCATGACCGGCGACGGCGCAACGACGCCCGGCCGTCAAGTCCGCCGACATCGGCGTGGCGATGGGCATCACCGGCACCGAGGTGACCAAGGAATCCGCGAAGATGATTCTCGCGGACGACAACTTCTCCACCATCGTTGCCGCCGTGCGCGAAGGCCGTGTGATCTTCGACAACATCCGCAAGTTCCTGCGCTACCTGCTGAGCTCCAATGTGGGCGAAGTGTTCACCGTGTTCGGCGGCGTCATGCTCGCCGGCGTGCTTGGCATCACGCAGCCGGGAACCACCGGTGTCGCCGTGCCGCTGCTCGCCACGCAGCTGCTGTGGATCAACCTGCTGACCGACGCCGCCCCGGCGCTCGCGATGGGTGTCGACCCGCAGACCGATGACGTGATGGCACGCAGCCCGCGCAAGCTCACCGACCGCGTGATCGACAGGGAC
>ENA-OQKI01000284-OQKI01000284.1-human-gut-metagenome-genome-assembly--contig:-NODE-284-length-11589-cov-3.491624_pt1 | contig 11589 bp, 9 predicted proteins | sample MGYA00242778_ERZ504798 | MGnify/ENA primary metagenome ERZ504798 (study PRJEB26092, sample SAMD00036414) | human gut metagenome | host: Homo sapiens | study: EMG produced TPA metagenomics assembly of... | reverse complement strand
AAAGACTCTTGCAAAGCTTTTAGATGTGCACTTGCCATAACAGATGCACATCACTTACTGAGGCCGGATATATCGGTGACGATATCGAAAGTGTGGTAAGTAAGCTTCTTGCGGCTGCAGATAATGACGTGGAGAGAGCTGAGCACGGTATCATTTTTATAGATGAGATAGACAAGCTTGCAAAGAAGAGAAATGCCAACCAGCGTGATGTGAGCGGAGAGTCAGTGCAGCAGGGTATGCTTAAGCTTTTAGAGGGCTCAGAGGTTGAGGTGCCGGTTGGTGCCAGCAGCAAGAATGCCATGGTTCCGATGACCACAGTTGACACGAGAAATATTCTCTTTATCTGCGGAGGCGCTTTCCCGGGACTTGAGGATATCATAAAGGAGCGCCTGAACAAGGAGGCTTCTATAGGCTTCAAGGCTGATTTAAAGGACAAGTATGATGGGGATGAGAACCTGCTCATGCAGGCAACTGTTGATGATATCCGCAAATTCGGAATGATTCCTGAGTTTATCGGACGACTTCCTATCATGTTCTCACTTGAGGCTCTCACCGAGGATATGCTTGTAAAGATATTGAAGGAGCCAAAGAATGCCATTATCAAGCAGTATCAGAAGCTCCTTGAGATGGATGAGGTAAGGCTTGAGTTCGACGATGATGCACTCTATGCCATCGCCAAGATGGCAAAGGAGAAGAAGGTCGGAGCCAGAGCTCTTCGTGCGATTATAGAGGATTTCATGCTCGATATCATGTATGAGATACCAAAGGATGACAATATCGGCACGGTTACAATCACTAAGGACTATGTGGAGAAGAAGGGCGGCCCGCTCATTCAGATGAGAGGTACACCTGAGCTTGCAGACAGTCAGCACGTTTAATTGTTAAATGATTATGAAATTGTGAATTGGCTGTAAATGATGCAACCAGGCTATGCGTAATGAATCTATGTGTAGTCTGCAATGATTTATAAACGTTCATATATCAAGAGGAATTGGAAAAATGAAAATTATCCACTGTGCAGACCTGCATCTGGATTCGAAGATGACCTCGAATCTGTCAAAGGAGCAGGCAAAAGAGAGAAAAATGGAAATACTGCGTACATATTCAAGGATGATAGAGTACGCCAAAAATAACGATGTAAAGGCGATTATCATAGCAGGCGATTTATTTGACACGAGAAATGTGTCAGCGACTGCCAGAAATCTGGTAAAGGATTCGATTACGTCAAATCCGGATATTGATTTCTATTATCTTAAGGGTAATCACGACTCGGACAATTTCATATCGAAGCTCGATGAAATCCCTGACAACCTTAAGCTTTTTTCTAATCAGTGGACCTCATACAGCTATGGAAATATCACAATAACAGGTCTTGAGATAGACAAGTCTAACCAAGCTGCCATGTACAATTCTCTTGTGCTCGACAATGACAATTACAACGTGGTCACTCTCCACGGACAGCTCGGTGATGAGATTTCCACAGGCGACCTTAAGAATAAGGGCATTGATTATCTCGCGCTCGGTCATGTGCATGAGTATCAGAGCGGACAGCTTGACAACCGTGGCATGTACTGCTACAGCGGCTGCTTAGAGGGAAGAGGCTTTGATGAGTGTGGACAAAAGGGCTTTGTGGTGCTTGATATAGATGATGAGAAGCTCACGGCAGGCTTTAGCTTTGTACCGTTTGCGTACAGGAGCCTCTACACGCTGTATGTGGATGTGACAGGAGCCATGACCACACAGGATGTGGCTGTGAAGATGGAAAAGGCCATTTCGGACAGTGAATATTCATCGAGAAGCATGGTAAAGTTCGTGCTTGTAGGTGAGGTGGACGTGGATTGTGAGATAAACACAGACTTCCTCAAGGATATGTTCGAGGAATATTTCTACTATGAAAAGGTGTATGATGAGACAAGGCTTCTCATCAATTACAGTGAATACGAAAAGGATGCATCACTTAAGGGTGAGTTCATACGGATGGTGCTTGGCTCAGATATGACTGAGGAGCAGAAGTCTGAGGTCATCAGGTGTGGTATATCGGCGCTTAGCGGGGAGGAGATTTAGAAATTGAAATTAATAGCTTGTCACATAAACAACTTCGGAAAGCTGTCCGATCTTAATATCAATTTCAATGATGGAGTCAATGTCATAAACCAGCCAAACGGCTGGGGAAAGAGTACACTTGCGGCTTTTTTGAAGGCTATGCTGTACGGCTTTGATACGAAAAAGGAGCCGGGCGCCTTTGAGAGGGAAAGAAAGCTCTATAAGCCATGGCAGGGCGGCACTTATGGTGGAGAGCTTGATTTTGAGGCCGATGGAGTGGAGTATAGACTTGTAAGGACCTTTGGCCTCACAGAAAAGCAGGATGATTTTCACTTGTACAGGCTTGCAACCATGGTTGAGTGTGATGATTTTTCACCACTGCTTGGAGAGGAGCTTTTTGACCTCGACCGCAACTCGTTCAAGAGAACGATATACATAGCACAGGCAGACTGCATGTTTTCGTCTTCAGACAGCATCAGCGCAAAGCTTGGCAATATGGCGGAAAATACAAATGACATCAACAACTTCGAGTCGGCGACAGCGGACATTAAGGACATGATGAACAAGATGTCCCCAAACCGTATCACAGGCTCTATCAAAAAGCGTGTAAATACACTCACAGCCTTGGAACAGGAGCTTAAGAAGTATCAGGCCGCGGATGAGGCGGCAGCACAGCTTTCACAGAAAATAGATGAGAAAACTGCCCAGAAGAAGGAGCTTACCGGTATCAGAGCCGAGTACGGCAGGGCGCTTCAGGTGGCATCTGAGGACAGCAGAAAGCAGGCACTTCGTGAAAACTACGAGCAGCTTTGTGCTGTTGCAAAGGAGAAAGAGAGTATTTACAATGCTGCATTGGCAGTCTTTGGAGAAAAAGCACCGGATGAGGCAGAGCTTTTGGAAAAGACAAAGCAGGCCGGAGAGCTTGAAAGTTTAAAGGCTGTAGAAGATAATCTGAGCTTTACACCTGAGGAGGAGCAGTATTTAGATACACTTTCAGGTATGTTTAAGGATGGTGTGCCATCTGATGATGGTCTTGATGAGATGCAAAAGAAGATTGCAAACATCCAGAGCGTCAAGAATGAGTACAGCCACATGGAGCTCAAGCTCTCGCAGATGACCTCACTTGCAAAGATGGCAGATGATGAGGAGGAACCGGAGACACCGGAGAAGACAAAGCTTGTACCTGCAGGTATTGTGCTTATGGTTATCGGTCTTTTGGCAGCAGCTGTTGCCACGGTATTCAGTCTGAATGAGAAGTACAATGTGAAGGAAATCATGTTTCTTGTTGTAGGCATAGCTGGAGTCGCTATGGCGCTTTGCGGTGTTGTCATGATGGTCTATGGAATCCGTCTGAACAACAAAAAACAGAGAGCATACATCAGGCTTATGGCTGAGCGTGAGGAAAATATAAAGCAGAAGGAGATACCGATTCAGGAATTAAAGGAGCAGCTTGAGCAGATTCAAAGCGGCATTACATCAATGGAGCATGAGGTATCGCAGTTTTTTGACAGCTTTTCGATTGAAGCAGATGAATCACAGTATCAGGAGAAGCTTTATGAGCTTCGAACAAAGGCTCATGACTACAGTCGTTTCAACGAGCAGATAGGAAAGCGCGCCAAGACAAAGGCTGACTATGAGAAGGCAAAGGCTTCGCTTGATGAGTATTTAAGTTTCTATGGATATGACAGTGCTGCAGAATATACACAGACACTTTCACTGATGAAAAAGCAGCTCGCAGAGGCCGGCTTTGCAAAGGAAAATATGGACAGTGCGCTTCAGAAGAAAGCGCAGTTTGAGAATGACAACGATATGGACAAGCTTCTTGCACCAAATGAGTGTCCGTATACACTTGATGAGCTCAATGAGATGATTTCAAAGGTTGAGGGCAGCCTTGATGAAATCAGGGCATCTTTAGTGCAGTACGGCAGACAGATGGATGATCTGCAGGAGCAGCTTGATATGAGGGATGAAAAGGAACAGGAGTACCGCAACTGCAAGCAGATACAGGCTGAGGAAAAGCATAAGTACGAGATACTTGGGCTTACATCAGACTATCTGACCAAGGCAAGGGAGCAGTTTACTGCCAGATACATGGCGCCTATTTCCAATGGCTTCCAGAAGTACTTCGGTATCCTGACAGAAAATACAGACAGAGACTGGCAGGTGGATGCCAATATTTCAATAAGGATGAAGGAGCAGGGGCAGCTTCGCGATGTGAGAACAATGTCGGCAGGCTACAAGGACCTGATAGGCATATGTATGCGTTTTGCGCTTGTGGATGCGATGTATCCGGGCGAGAAGCCGTTCCTCATACTTGACGATCCGTTTGTGAATCTGGATGATGAGAAGCTTGCTCGAGGCAGAAGGCTGCTTGCGGTGCTTTCGCAGGATTACCAGGTGATTTATTTTTACATGTCATGGAAGCCGCGAGTAAATTTTGGGCGAAGCTTTGTTTATATTAGATAAATATGGTAGCATATTTTTATTTATAGAATATAATTATATGAGGGTCAAAATATCTTTTGACCCTCATATCTAAATATTATATCATATGAGGTAAAATATGCAGTTCATAGTAATCAAAAAAGGAGTTCATTCCACCGGTAATAGCTCCTGATATCATAGAGACATTGGGCGATGATTACGAGATATGGACATATGAGGATTACGAAAGACTCCCACCACTTCTGGTGGGAGTTTATTCGTATTCGGCTATTCCAAAGTGTCTTGTTCCTTTATCCACGCAGGGACTTGTAAAGAGCGGTGTGTTCAGGCTTCAAAGGGAGTTTGTTCCGGGACTATACGGAAATGGTGTGTATGTGGTGGTTATTGACACAGGTGTGAATTATGCGCAGGAGGCTTTTATGACACCTGAGGGTAAGACGAAGATTGCAGTGCTCTGGGATCAGAATACGGATACGGTTTATTCTGAGGATGAGATAAATGCTGCTATTTTATCGGAAAATCCATATGAGAGCATACCGGGCGATGAGGATGGGCATGGTACGTTTGTGGCGAGCGTGATATGTGGCAATGACAGACCGCAGGATGATTTTGCAGGTGTGGCACCACAGGCTAAGCTTATTGTCGTAAAGCTGAAAAGGGCGCCTCAAAAGCTGTATGATTTCTACTTTATTCCGGAAGGAAAAATGGTGTATTCTGAGGCTGATGTGATGAGGGCCGTGCATTTTGCAGATGAGTTTGCAGGTCAAAAGGGAGCACCGGCTGTCTTTTGCATGGCGCTTGGCTGCAATAACGGAAGCCACACGGGAGCTGAGGATCTTTCAGAGTATCTGGACTATATCACGGCAAAAAGAGGCAGGGCTGTGGTTGCGGCAGCGGGCAATGAGGCGAACAGCAGGCATCATTATAAAGGGCGCATAACAGATACAGTCGATGATATTGAGATAAATGTTGAGCAGGATATGGATGGCTTTTATCTGGAATGCTGGGCACTTTCACCTGAGCTATTTACGCTTTCTGTCATATCGCCTAGCGGACAATCAAATCCAGCCGGGGTACCAATGCGAATAGACAGCGGTGAATACTCATTTCTGCTTGAAGGAACACAGGTGACTATTGACTACAGACAGACCGGCAGACAGACGAGGGATTTGCTTATATTTATCCGCTTTGAAAAGGTGGTGAAGGGAGTGTGGACCATCAGGGTATTTCCACTTAGTACTATTGGAGGTGTTTTTAATATGTGGCTCCCGATGACAGGACTTCTTGATGCTGATGTGAGCTTTATTGTCTCGGAGCCTGATACCACGCTGACCATGCCTTCGGATGCTAAGCTTGTGATAACGGCGGGAGGCTATAATTCCCTAAATGATGCAATATTTTTAGAGTCGGGAAGGGGCTTTGACGCAGACGGTGGAATAAAGCCGGATCTCGTAGCACCGGCTGTGGATATCACAGGGGCAAATCTAAGAGGAATGTATATAGCACTAAGTGGCACATCGGCGGCTGCTGCAATCACTGCAGCGGTGGCGGCTCTCATCATGGAGTGGATGATAGTGAGAGGCAATGTTTTGCTCGCAAACGGAGTGGATATAAAAAATGTCATGGTAAGAAACTGCCGCAGAAAAGAAAAAACCGACTATCCAAATAAAATTTTTGGCTACGGATTCATGAATGGGTTTGCCAATTTCTAAGAAAACGGATATAATATATTCTAAAAGGTAAAAGGAAGGGTGAATGGATGACAAAAAGCAATAATTTATTAGCGGATTACGCTGCAAAAAAACAGGATATCTGTATTAAAAATGACACAATTTCAGATAGTCTTTTCAGGGAATATGGTGTCAACAGAGGACTTAGGGATGTAAACGGAAAGGGAGTTCTGACAGGTCTTACGAATATTTCGGAGATTGTTTCATTTAAGACGGGCGAGGATGGCAGCAGCGTGCCATGTGACGGACAATTGTGGTACAGGGGCTACAATGTAAAGACACTTACAAATAACTTAAGGCCCGGAGAGTTTGGTTTTGAAAAAATTGCTTATCTGCTGCTTTTCGGGCAGCTGCCATCTGAGAGTGAATTGGCTGAGTTTACAGAGGTTTTAGGAAGAAGCAGAACCCTTCCTACCAATTTTACGAGGGATGTCATCATGAAGGCTCCGTCAAAGGATATCATGAATTCCATGACGAGAAGTATACTGACACTGGCTTCATATGATCCTCTTGTAGCAAAGGCGGGCATCGACAACAATATCAGACAGTGCTTATCACTTGTTGCAATATTCCCGATGCTTGCAGTTTACGGTTATCATGCGTATAATCATTATGAAAATGATCAGAGCATGTATATTCACAGGCCAGATCCAAAGCTTTCGACAGCTGAAAACTTCCTTAGGATGCTCAGAGCTGACAATCAATATACAGAGCTTGAAGCAAGGGTGCTTGATATGGCACTTATTCTTCATATGGAGCACGGCGGTGGAAACAACTCTACATTTACCACCCGTGTGGTTACATCGGCAGGTACAGATACATACTCTGCTATCGCGGCAGCCATGTCATCCCTTAAGGGACCAAAGCACGGCGGTGCCAATATCAAGGTGATGGAGATGATGCGGGACATCCGTTCGCATGTGAAGCACTGGGATGATGAGGATGAGGTGAGAGCATACCTCAGAAAAATGATGGATGGTGAGGTGTTTGACCACAAGGGACTCATCTATGGAATGGGACATGCGGTGTATTCACTTTCTGACCCGCGAGAGCGTATATTCAGAGGCTATGTGGAGAAGCTTTCAGTTGCAAAGAAGAGAGATAATGAGATGAATCTCTATAATACAATAGAGAAGGTGGCTCCTGAGATTATCGCTGAAAAGCGCCATATCTTTAAGGGTGTTTCTCCGAATGTCGATTTCTACAGCGGCTTTGTTTATGAGATGCTTGGTATTCCTATGGAGCTTTACACACCTCTTTTTGCCATTGCGCGAATCGTTGGCTGGAGTGCCCACAGGCTTGAGGAGATTGTCGGCATGAACAAGATTATCCGTCCGGCTTACAAGAGCGTCATGAAAGAGATAGAGTAACGAGAGGATGTTACAGTCTATCGTTCATACATCAATAATACGATATGTTGGGGATTAGACATATTTAAAAGAATCGAGGTATTATACAAATGAGTTTTACAAAGGTAAAAAAGGGCGTCTGTGCAGCAAAGGGCTTTGTTGCAAACGGATTAAATTGTGGATTAAACAGTGACAAAAACAAAAATGACCTGGCTTTAGTTTATTCAGAAACACAGTGTCAGGCAGCGGCTGTTTACACAACAAACAAGGTGAAGGGCGCGCCTATTCAGGTGACAAAGGCACACCTTGAGGCATCAGGACATACGGCAAAGGCTGTTATTGCCAACAGCAAAAACGCCAACACCTGCAATGCTGACGGAGTAGAGAAGGCTCAGAGAATGTGCGAGCTTGCAGCAGCAGAGCTTTCGATTGATCCAAACGAGGTTATCGTGGCATCTACAGGAGTTATTGGACAGGTGCTTCCTATTGAGCCTATCGAGAGCCATATAAAGGAGCTTGCAAAGGGACTTTCGGCAGACGGCAACGACAAGGCTGTAAACGCTATCATGACTACAGATACCGTTCCAAAGCAGTATGCGGTAAAATTCATGCTTGGAGACAGTGAGTGTACAGTAGGCGGTATGGCAAAGGGAAGCGGCATGATTCACCCGAACATGGCTACTACCTTAAACTTTATCACATCAGATGTTGCCATCTCATCGGAACTCATCCAGAAGGCCCTGAGCGAGATTGTAAAGGTTACCTACAACTGTTTAAGCATTGACGGCGATACCTCTACCAATGATATGGTAAGCATCATGGCAAACGGTCTTGCAGGAAACACACCTATTACTACAGAGAATGATGATTATCAGATCTTTAAGGATGCACTGTACGAGGTGCTTTCAAATCTTACAAGAATGCTTGCAAAGGATGGAGAGGGTGCTTCAAAGCTTTTAGAGTGCACATGCGCAGGTGCGCCTGATCTTGATACAGCAATTATTGTGGCAAAGAGCGTTATCCGTTCACCACTTTTAAAGTGTGCTATGTTTGGCGAGGATGCCAACTGGGGACGAATCCTTTGTGCTATAGGCTATGCGGAGGCTGATTTTGATATAGACAAGGTGGAGCTTCACCTGCGCTCAACAGCAGGAAGCATCAAGGTGTGCGAGAACGGTGCCGGAGTTGACTTCTCAGAGGAGGAGGCAGCAAAAATACTGCATGAGGACGAGATTTACATCGACATAGATTTACACCAGGGAGATGTGTCAGCCAAGGCATGGGGTTGTGATCTTACATATGATTATGTGAAAATTAACGGAGATTACAGATCTTAATCTTGACAAGTAATATTGATTAATGATATTATTTTTCTAAAGTAATTAATTAAAAAAGTAAAGCGAACGAGGGCGTTCAGATATTAGGTTATCTGCGCCCTCTTTTTTGTTGGAAAAATCACATTTACAAAGGAGAGATTAGGAGGCGGTAACTTGACTAAGAATGCATTGGATATGATTGATGAGAAAATAGTAGAGCTGCTACAGGAAAATGCACGTATAGCGATAAAGGAGATAGCGGCACAGGTGTTTTTGTCATCACCGGCTGTAACAGCCAGAATAGAGAGATTGGAGAGCAAGGGAATCATAAAGGGCTATCATGCCACTGTTGATTCGGTTAATTTGGGCTATAAGATAAAGGCCTTTGTCAATCTGGATCTGGAGCCTGTACAAAAGGAAGAGTTTTATCCGTTTATTGAGAGTGTGGAGAATGTCATAGAGTGCAATTGTGTGACAGGAGAGTATTCTATGCTCATAGAGGTGAAGTTTTTAGATACGGAGGAGCTTGATGAATTTATCAACACTCTGCAGAAATTCGGCAAGACAAGTACACAGATAGTTTTTTCCACTCCTGTTGAGCACAGAGGCCTGCCTGTACATTCAGGTTTTGATGCATAGGATGATATGAGAGTTAAAAGATATTTTGCATGATTGAATGAAGTGTGCTAAAATAGTTTGCAAAAATACTGACTGTTAAACATGATTTTGGATGCTTTGAATAGTCAGATATATTGATTACGGCAGGAGGATAATATGAGTAAGAAATTAGGCTTCATAGGTTGTGGAAACATGGGAAAGGCAATGATACACGGAGTGCTTGCATCAGGCAAGGCACAGCGGAAGCGGATATCTGCATCTGCAAAGCCGAAAGCTCCAGAGAAAAGAATGCAGCAGAGCTTGGAATCAGGCTGACAGCGGACAATAAGAGCGTAGCAGAGTTTGCAGATATTCTGTTTTTAGCAGTAAAGCCACAGTACTATGAGGAGGTTATAGCAGAGATAAAGGACACTGTTAGTGACGATGAAATCATTGTTTCGATTGCACCGGGCAAGTCACTTTCGTGGTTTGACGAGATGTTTGGAAAGAGCTTAAAGGTTATACGTACCATGCCAAATACACCTGCCATGGTTGGTGAGGGCATGATGGGAGTCTGTGCAAATGAAAGAGTATCGCAGGAGGAGCTTGATACAGTGCTTGATTTGTGCTCGGGCTTTTCAAAGGCTGAGGTGATAGATGAGAAGCTTATGGATGTAGTGACAGCGGTCAGCGGAAGCTCACCGGCATATGTGTTTATGTTTATCGAGGCTATGGCAGATGCAGCTGTAGCAGGCGGCATGCCAAGGAGCCAGGCATATACATTTGCAGCCCAGGCAGTGCTTGGAAGCGCAAAAATGGTTCTCGAGACAGGAAAGCATCCGGGCGAGCTCAAGGATATGGTGTGCTCACCGGCCGGAACCACTATCCAGGCTGTGCGTGTGCTTGAGGAAAAGGGCATGAGAAGCAGTGTTTTTGAAGCTATGATGAAATGCCTTGATATCTCCCGCAAAATGTAGTAGAATTATTGCATTGAGTTAAAGGAGAAAAGCAATGAGTCAGGCAAAGGTTGATAAATATAAGAATGAAAAGGCAAATCGTAAAAAGACAAATGCCAGAAATAAAGTAAAGCGTGTTATAGCGCGAATTGTTGCAGCGGCAGCTGTAGTCGCATTGGTAGGCTGGGGCGGTTACTCCGGATATCAGTACTATGAGAAGAGTCGTCCGGTGAACTGCTATTACGCAGATATCAGTGCTGTCAGCGATTATCTACAGGGATTATCTGCAGACAGTGAGAAGTAGATTATATTTTTGATACATACATATATTTTACGATTTATATGATTAAGTTAAAATACCTCGCAGGTTACTGCGAGGTATTTTCAGTTTTTGAAGAATCCCCGGGCTCTTTTTGTGATTCAGATACAGTCTTTGTATTTTCTTCGGTATTTGAGCTGTCAGAGTTTTTTGCCTTGGAGAGTGTGTTATCTATTGCGTCGAGCAGCACTTTGGAGGTGTACTGACTTGTGTTTGCGTAGGAAATATTATCGGTGGATTGATTTTGCACAATCTGCGATACGAGCTCGTTCATCGCAGGCTCAACAAGCGGATACATGGTTTCCACCGAATCAGTCATGTTTTCAAGGCTTATGGAGTTAATGTTATTACTGTCCACCGCCACAGACACATCGATAGCTGCCCCACCCAGCGCTACAGATGTATTGTACACACCCGGTGTATACATGCCGGTTTCTTCGACTGCAGGCTTTGGCTCATCACCTGAAAAGAAATATGTAGCAGCGAAAATTATCAGAAGAAGCAGTATGCCAAGGAGCACTCCGGTGAGAATGACATGCTTCATTTTTACAACGACGATTTTTGTTTTTGCACTCATATGCGCCTCCTGTGGTTGTTTTATATATAATATGTGTGGGGACGCGGAAATATGACAGATATTCCTGCCTATAACGAAAAAGAGATATCCATGAAGGATATCTCTTTTCGTTATAAGAGCGATAGACGGGGCTCGAACCCGCGGTCTCGACCTTGGCAAGGTCGCGCGTTACCAACTACGCCACTATCGCATTTGTTATGTTTGTGAGCTCTCTTGTGTCGAGCACGTGTTATATAATACACGATAGTGGAGCATCT
>ENA-OQKI01000282-OQKI01000282.1-human-gut-metagenome-genome-assembly--contig:-NODE-282-length-11610-cov-2.633894_pt1 | contig 11610 bp, 8 predicted proteins | sample MGYA00242778_ERZ504798 | MGnify/ENA primary metagenome ERZ504798 (study PRJEB26092, sample SAMD00036414) | human gut metagenome | host: Homo sapiens | study: EMG produced TPA metagenomics assembly of... | reverse complement strand
AGTCGACCGCCGTGGCGGTGATGCCGGGAATCAGATCGCTGATGGTGCGTGAGACCACGCCGGTCTCGCCCAAGGAGGGTAGCACCTGATCGATGTAGTGCAGGAACGCCGAGCTGGGGCCAACAACCAGCACGCCGGAACGTTCCAGCGTGCGCCGGTGCGTGTACAGCAGGTAGGCGGCGCGATGGAGCGCCACGGCCGTCTTGCCGGTGCCGGGGCCGCCCTGCACCACCACGGCGCGATTCATGTCGGAGCGGATGATGCGGTCCTGCTCGGCCTGAATGGTGGCCACGATATCGGTCATCTTGCCGGTGCGGCGTGAGCTCAACGAAGCCAGCAGCGCACCCTCGCCGGTCAATGTGCCGGCGGAAGACGCTTGGCCGACCTGGTCTGAATGCACGTCGAGCACCTCATCCTCAACGCCCACGACTTCGCGGAAACTCAAGGTGATATGCCTGCGCATCACGATGTCGCCGTGATTGGAAGGGGTCGCCTCATAGAAAGGACGTGCGGCTTCGGCACGCCAGTCGGTCAGAATCGGCTCATGGTCCGGGCTCGACAGGCCGATGCGGCCGATGTAATGACGGTCGCCGTTCTTGGCATCGAGGCGGCCAAACACCAGCCGATCCTCAACGCTGCGCAATTGCGTGAGGCGGTTTTCGTACATTGTGGCAAAGGAGTCTCGTTCGCTGCGTTGCGTGGGGGATCCGTGGGAGCCGGCGGCGCGTACGGTGTCCAGGCGTTGCCACATTTCGGCTCGCAGATCATCCAATCGTCCATAGGCGCGATCGACGGCCTGCTGCTCTTCATGCAGCTGGGAGGCGTAACTCGACATGCTGTTCTCTTCGTTCCATTTCCGTGGGGCAGAAAAACTTAAGGCATTCAAATTTACCGCACACCCCCTACGTCAGTGATGCGGACAACCCGGAATAGGTGAATTCAGCGTGAATTCACCATGCTGCTCGGTCGGTGGGGTGCGCGACGTGGATTGGATGTGCGGAGCGTCCATTCGTGCGACAGTCGTGGCCGACACGCGCAATCCATCGGTAATTGCCCTAAAAGGGTGAGCAAATCGTGCATGAGTGGGGAGAAATGGGGAATCGTGGGGTAGAGTGGTGAGCCAGTTGGCCGAAGTGTATCCCACGTAACGATGAAGGAGGTGGAGCCATGGTTGCCGATCAGACGATTCGCGACGTTGATGCCAACGCACAAGGCTCCACCACTATGGCCGATCTCATGGCTGGTCTGCCGCCATTGCTTCTCGGCACATATACGCCGAAGATCGATGCCAAGGGCCGTATGGCGCTTCCGGCCAAATTCCGCTCCCAGCTGGGGCAGGGCCTGGTCATGGCCCGAGGCCAGGAACGGTGCGTGTACCTGCTGCCGTTCGACGAATTTCGACGTATCGCCTCGCAGATTCAGCGTGTGTCGGTGGGAAACAAAGCCGCCCGCGAATACCTGCGTGTGTTCCTTTCCGGTGCCGTCGACCAGCAGCCGGACAAGCAGGGCCGCGTGCTGGTGCCGCAGATGCTGCGCGATTACGCCAATCTGGGTTCCGACGTCGTGGTGATCGGCGTTGGCACCCGTGCCGAACTGTGGAATAAGGACACGTGGGAGTCCTACCTCGCCGAGAAGGAAGAGGGATATTCCGATATTGCTGACGATGTGTTGCCGGAGGTGGAATTCTGATGGTTGATGTGGCGAATATTCATCTGCCGGTATTGCTTGACGATTGCGTGAACCTGATGGCACCTGCCCTGGAACATGAGAACGCCATCGCAGTGGATTGCACCCTGGGCCTTGCCGGCCATTCCATCGCCTTCCTCAAGGCCGCGCCTCAGGCTCGGCTCATCGGCATTGACCGTGACAGTGAAGCGCTGGGGCTGGCCACCGAACGTATGGAACGGGAGGGGCTCGCCGATCGATTCATTCCGGTGCATGCCGCCTTCGATCAGCTCGATCAGGTGTTGGCGGACCAAGACATCGAACGCGTGGACGCCGTATTCATGGATCTGGGATTATCCAGCCTGCAGATCGACGAAACCGATCGTGGCTTCTCCTATTCGCATGATGCGCCGCTGGATATGCGCATGGACGTCAGCCAGCCGTTGACGGCCGAACGGATTCTTGCCACCTATGATGCGGCGGAACTGGTCCGCATATTCAAGGAATACGGTGAAGAGCGTTTCTCGCGTCAGATCGCCCGCGCCATCGTGGCGCGTCGAGACAAGGAGCCGTTTACCACCACCGCACAGCTCAACCGTCTGGTCGATGAAGTGGTGCCGCAAGCCCACCGCCCGGCGGGCAATCCCGCCAAACGCGTCTTCCAGGCGTTGCGCATTGAAGTCAACGGCGAATTGGACAAGCTCGCCTCCACATTGCCGCAGGCCGCGAACCGACTGCATGTCGGGGGACGACTGGTGGTGGAGTCCTATCATTCGCTCGAAGACAAAACCGTCAAATCGTTCATGGCACAAGGGCTGCGAGTGGATGTTCCGGCTGGCCTGCCTGTCATACCGCCGGATGCCCAACCGTTTTTCACGGATCTCACGCGAGGTGCCATCAAGGCCGACGAACATGAAATCGCAGCCAACCCGAGATCGGCTTCGGTGCGGTTGCGGGCGGTGGAAGTCAGCCGTGAGATTCCGTCACGATGGAGGAAACGCTTTACGCAAACCGCGCAGGGCCTGAATGACGTCAAGATACAAGGCTCCGCGTCTCCGGGCAGAGCCAAAAACACGGCACGAATTCGTACAAGGAGGGGATGACAGCATATGGCAACTGCACGTAGCATTCGATCGAACGCGGCTCCAGCCTCGAACCGACCGCACACCAAGCATCAGTCCTCCTCCCGACCTGAGCTGCGGGTGGTCTCCAACCCGCGTGGAAACGAGCAGGGCAATGTCGTCGGACGGGTCATCGAATGGACCAGAACAAGAAGCGCACCGCTGGTGCACGTGGCCATTGCAGTGATCTTCCTCGTCGGCACCTTGTTCGGCGCGCTGATGCTGCGTACCCAGATGGTGCAGAACTCGTTTGAGGCGGCACAGATCGAAACCAACATCAACAGACTTACCCAAGATATCGAAGACGATCAGGCCAAACTCGATCAATTGGTCGCGAACCTGCCCGACAAGGCCAGCGACATGGGCATGGTCCCGCAGCAGGGATCAGTGTCCATCGACTTAAGCGGATACCAGTCCAACAAAGGCGGAACCCAGTGAACACCATTCGTCGCATCGTAGAGTTCGCCAAGGTCAAGACCTTCGCGTTCAAATGCATCGCCATCGGCGCCGCATTGGCGTTGGTGGCGTCGGCATGCGTGATTCAGCTGGCCTCCACCCAGCTCATCGGCGGCCGTCAAACCGCACAAGCGGCCACGGCTAACCGCACCCTGACCGTGACGTTGAGCGCCAAACGTGGGCGTATCCTCGACGCCAACGGCTCCGTGCTCGCTCAAAGCGTGGAGCGTTATACTATCGTCGCCAATCCGGAGGCTGCACAGGAGTTCGAGCCGATTACTTGCAATGACAACACCCGTGATTACTGCCACGAAATTGACGGCAAACCCGTGGGCGCTACCGGAGCGGCGGCCGTGGGCCGGCTGCTGGCCAAAGTCCTGGATATGAACGCCATGGAACTGGGCGCTGATCTGTCCGGTACCGGGCAGTATGTGATTCTGAAGAAAGATGTGACTCCGCAGGTCAAGCGCAGCATCGAGGCGTTGCACCTGGGCGGTATTGTCTGGGGTGAGCTGAGCAGTGAACGACTGTATGCGGATGGCGATCTCATGGGCGCGCTGCTTGGCGGCGTGAACGACAACGGCGATGGCGTCGCCGGCATCGAGCAGGTCGAGAACAAGACGCTTACCGGAACCGATGGCCATGAAACCTACCAGCGTGGTAATGGCGGCGAAGAGATTCCCGGCACCATGACCGAATCGGTGGCGGCCAAAAATGGCGACGATGTCACCCTGACCATTGACCGTGATGTGCAATGGTATGTCAAAAAGGTCTTGAAGGAGGCCGAATCCAAGTATGGTGCAGCGTGGGCGATCGCCGTGGTGCAGGATGTCCAGAGCGGGGAGATTCTCGCACTGGCCGATAGCGATGAAGTACAGGCTGGTACCGATGCGGCGAAGATGAGCCCGTCTCGGGCCGTGTCCGAAACCTTCGAGCCTGGTTCGGTGGGCAAGGTCATCTCCATGTCCGGCTATCTGCAGATGGGACTGCATAAGATGAGCGATCAATTGTCGGTCCCGGACCACATCACACAGGAGGGCCAGACCTACAAGGACTCATTCGACCATGGCACTGAGCGCTGGACGCTCGCCGGCATTCTGCAGAACTCATCGAACGTCGGCATGATTATGGCCGGGGAGAACTATCCGGATGAGCAACGCTACGAGTACCTGACCAAATTCGGCATCGGACAACCGACCGGACTGAACCTGCCCGGTGAATCGAGCGGTCTGCTCACCAACCCTTCGGCGTGGGATCTGCGTACGCGCAACACCATCCTGTTTGGTCAGGGCTACGCCGTCAACGCCCTGCAGCTCAACAACGTGGTGGCCACCATCGCGAACAAGGGTGTCAAGCAGCAGCAGTCGATCATCAAATCAACCACCGATGCCAATGGCAAGACCACTGAGACCAAGAAGGGCGAAGCCACCCGCGTGGTGGATGAAAAGGTCGCATCGGACATGATGAATGCGATGGAATCAGTGGCGGAAGGCTACAACAAGTTCGTCAAGGTCGATGGTTACCGCATGGCCGCCAAGTCCAGTACCGCAGAGGTGCAGGGCTCGGATGGCACGCTCTCGTCCATTATCTCCGATTATTCCGTGGTGATTCCCGCGGACTAACCCGCGCTATGCGGTCACCGTGGTGATGAAGGATCCGAATGGTGTGTTCGGCGGTCTGACGGCCGGCCCTGTTTCCGCACAGATTTGTGAGTTCCTTATGCAGAAATACGAGGTGCCTGTCTCCAGTCCACGCAAAAATGCTATTCCAGTCACGTGGTAAGGATCAGGGGAGAAAGGCGATAGCCCATGAGTGCAGTGAGCGAATCCATCGCCCAGCGGGTGACCCTGGGAATGCTGGTCGAACGGTACGGTTTTGAAGTCGATCCACCCTTCGCCACCAATGTCACCATTACCTCACTCAGCGATGCCGTGGACACCGTGATTCCCGGCTCGCTGTTCATCTGCACGCATGAGCAGGAACCCGATGTACTGCATGCCGCACAGGCCGGTGCCTATGCGGCGTTGCTGCCACGCGCGTCCAAAGGGCAGATCGCCAATGCCGATATACCGTTGCTCTACGGCGATTTCGACGATCGCGTACTCGGCGATCTGGCCAGCGGCCTGGCCGGCGGACCGTCCAACGCCATGGCGGTGTTCGCGGTGACCGGTGCGGATGAGCAGGCCGTCGACGCAGGCGTGTCCCAGCTCTCCGAATTCCTGCACATGCTGGGCAATCCGGTGGCGGTAATCACCGCATCCGGGTCCACGTCGATGACACGTACCATGAACCTGAACTATCCTCTGGGCATCCTCGATATGCAGCGCGCGCTGTCCGTGTGCGCCGAAGACGGTGTGGCGGCCGTGATCATCGCCATGGATGACCGCACGTTGGCCGAGCATGCGTTGGAATCGGTGAACGTGGATGTACTGGGCACGGAGGATGTCAACGCAAGCGCAAGCTTGAACGAATTGAAGACACGCTACGCATTCGTTGCGGAACATGACATGTCCATGACCTCGTCGACACCCGAATCGGATGAAATGGCTGCGGATTCACCGGCAATGTATGACCGCGTCCGACTTGGGCACATGTCCTTGGCCATCGCCATGGTACAGGCCGCCGGCGTGAGGAAAAACAACATACGCAGTGCCCTGCATGTGGCCAATAATTTCAATTAAGTCCGTGGATACGGGACGAAGCGTAATCGTAAAGGAGTTTGAAACACCATGGTTCCGATGAACGTGGAGGAGATCGCCAAGGCCGTCGATGGTCGATTGATCGGAGACGCCGATTCCGAGTCTCGAGCCACCAATACGGTCAGCGACTCGCGGCAGGCCGGCCCCGGATCGGTGTTTGTGGCCATCCGAGGCGAGCGTGTCGATGGGCATGACTTTGTGGCGAAAACCGCTGGACAGGGAGCCACGGTGGCCATCGTCGACCATGAGGTGAAGTCCGATGGCCTTCCGCAGATCGTAGTGAAAGACACGGTCGACGCCCTTGGCGAACTCGCCCGATACAACATCGTTCGCCGCCGCGAGCTGGACGGCGACTTCGATATCATCGGATTGACCGGTTCGGTGGGCAAGACCACCACCAAGGATCTGCTCTCCTCCCTGCTTGCCACCGTAGGTCCGACCGTGGCTCCGGTGGGATCGTTCAACAATGAGATCGGCCTGCCGCTCACTGCGTTGCGGGTCGATGAGCACACCCGGTTCTTCGTGGCTGAGATGGGTGCCAGCCATATCGGCGAAATCGCGCGACTGACCCGTATCGCACCGCCGAACACGGCAATCGTATTGAAGGTCGGCGTCGCTCACCTTGGAGAATTCGGCTCCCGCGAACGCATCGCACAGGCGAAAAGCGAGATCGTGCAGGGATTGCTTCCCGGAGGCACCGCGGTACTGAACGCCGATGACGAACACGTGGTTCCCATGGCCGGCCTGGCCAACGGCGACGTGCTGTGGTTCGGCTTGGGATCGTCGCAGGAGCCCGAGGTGCGGGCCATTGATGTCACTGCCGACCGGTCCGATCATGCTGAATTCACGTTGGTCGATGCGGACGGCAACCATACGCCGGTGCATCTGGGCATTCCTGGACGTCACAATGTGATGAACGCGTTGGCCGCCGCAACCGTGGCGATGCGTTACGGTATGGCACCCGAAACGGTGGCACGGATTCTGGCCTCGCAGCACACCATCAGCCCTCATCGCATGGCATTGTCTACGGTGAATCGCGAGGGGACTTCCTTCACGCTGATCGATGATTCCTTCAACGCCAATCCCGACTCCATGAAACGCCGGCCTGAACGGGTTGAAGGCTTGGAACTCAAATGACGGCAAGGAGCCGTTCCGTGTGGCGCTGCTGGGTGCCATGCTGGAACTCGGCGTCGATGAAACGGCATTGCACACCTCGATCGGCACGTATGCGGCCGAATTGGGCATCGACGCGATCATCGCGGTCGGTTCCGCCCAAGACCAACATCTCGATGCACTGGCACAGGCTCTGGCGGACGGTGCCCGTCAGAGCCAATTCGCGTCGGTGGATTGCGTACACGACATCGATGCGGCCGAACAGCTGGTTATCGACTTGGCTCGCAACCATCCCGACGCTGTGGTACTACTCAAGGGATCGCACGCGTCAGGCCTGAGCGCTTTGGCTGAACGCTGGGCAAAGAACTGACCTGATAACCACCCCAAGAAACCGACAAGAAAGAGAAGCTGCACGTGATTGCTCTGATCATTGGAATGCTGGTGTCGCTCATCGTCACCTTAGTCGGCACCCCGCTGCTGATTCGGCTGGTCCACAAGCTGCACTATGGCCAGTACATCCGCCAGGATGGGCCGCAGTCGCATCTGGTCAAGCGCGGCACCCCCACGTTCGGGCGGCGTGGTCATCAACTTCGCGATTCTGCTCGGTTGGGCATCCTCCGCACTGTACCGATACCTGCGTTCGGGCGACGTGCCCTCCTGGTCCGCGGCGCTCGTACTGTTCGCCATGCTGTCGATGGGTCTGCTGGGCTTTATCGACGACTTCGCCAAGGTGCGTAAGAAGCAGAACGAAGGCCTATCGGTGGGCGGCAAGTTCATCGGCCAGTTCATCTTCGCCACCATCTACGCGGTACTTGCGTTGCTGATTCCCACCAAATCGGGATTCCCCAGTGCGCAGGCAGGCATCAGCTTCATCGAACAGCCGTTCTTCAACTTCGACTTCGCCGGCCGTGCCGTAGCCATCATCCTGTTCGTCATCTGGGTGAACTTCCTGATGACCGCATGGACCAACGCAGTGAATTTGACGGATGGACTTGACGGTCTGGCGGCAGGTTCGTCGATGATCGCCTTCACTGGTTTTGGCATCATCGCATTCTGGGAAAGCTACCACATCAAGGGCGGCAGCCATGGCGGATATTCCTATGCCGTGTCCGATCCTCTCGATCTGACCGTCATCGCCGTATGCGCGGCCGTCGCCTGCTTCGGCTTCCTGTGGTACAACTCGAACCCCGCATCGATTTTCATGGGTGATACCGGTTCCCTGGCCTTGGGTGGTCTGTTCGCAGCCCTGTCCATCGCCACGCACACCGAATTCCTGGCGGTGGTTCTGGGCGGACTGTACGTCATGGAAGCCATGAGCGACGTCATCCAGGTCGGGTACTTCAAGATGACCCACAAACGTGTATTCAAAATGGCGCCGATTCACCATCATTTCGAACTGGAGGGTTGGACCGAAACCAAGGTGGTGGTGCGGTTCTGGATGATCGAACTCATCTTCGTGCTGCTCGCCCTGACGATTTTCTACGGCGACTGGGTCACCCGCTCCGGCCTGCTGTTCAGCTAGCGGAAATCTGGGTGGATTATGCTCACCCACGGAATTCCTATATCAGGAGGAACAATGCAAGTAGCGGATAAGACAGTGGTGATCGCCGGACTGGGGGTGTCCGGCACCTCGTTGGCGGAGGTATTGAGGGAACGCGGCGCCCACGTGATTGGCGTCGACGAGAGGAAGCCCGAGGCCGATCTCCACTCCTTTGATGACGTGGACTGGGACCACGTGGACTACGTCATGTCGTCCCCGGTGTTCAACCCCCGCACCCCGTTCGTGCTGGAAGCCCAACGCCGTGGCATCCCCGTGATGAGCGAGGTGGAATTCGCATGGCAGCTGCGTGTGAATAACGAGCGCACCGGTACTCCGGCTCCATGGATCGGCATCACCGGCACCAACGGCAAAACCTCCACCACCGAGATGACCTCGGAAATGCTCACCGCCTGCGGACTCGACGCGCCGACCGCCGGCAATATCGCCTCCGGAGACATGAGCATGAGCCTGTCTCGTTGCGCCACCAATCCTCAGCACGACGTACTGTGCGTGGAACTGAGCTCCTTCCAATTGCACTTCACCGATTCGCTGGCACTTGACTGCGCGGCGATCACCAATATCGCCGACGATCACCTCGACTGGCATGGCGGGCGCGAGAATTACGCCGCCGACAAATCCAAGGTGTTCCACAACGCCAAACGCGCCATCGTCTACAATGCGCAGGACGCCAAAGTCAGCGAACTGGCGGCCGAGGCTCAGACTGCCGAAGGATGCCGCAAGGTAGGATTCACGCTCGAGGCCCCTCAGGCCGGCCAGATCGGCATTGAAGATGGCTGGATCGTGGACAGGAGCGGCGTGGCCGGCGGCGCAGTGGGAGAGTCGGTCAGACTGGCCGCCATCACCGATTTCACGCATCTGGCAGAGCCGGACGGCTCACTGTACCCGCATCTGGTGGCCGATGCATTGACGGCATTGGCGTTGGTGCTGGGACTTGGCGCTGATCGCGATACCGCGCTGAAGGCGCTTACCTCGTTCAAGCCGGGCGGCCATCGCATCGAAACCGTGGCTGAGGCCGCAGTCGAGGGCGGCTCTGTTCGTTTTGTGGACGATTCCAAAGCCACCAACGGTCATGCGGCACGCGCCTCGCTGTCCAGCTTCCCGGCCAAGTCTGTGATCTGGATCGCCGGAGGTCTGGCCAAAGGCAGTCGATTCGAGGACCTGGTCAAGGACCAGGCACACACCATCAAAGCGGCCGTCATCATCGGCAAAGACCAGCAGCCGATGATCGAAGCGTTTGCCAGCCAAGCTCCGGACATCCCGGTGACCATCATCGATCCCGAAGACAACGATACCGTCATGGACCGTGCCGTCGAAGCCTGCGGCACGTATGCCGCCGCCGGCGACATCGTGCTTATGGCTCCGGCCTGCGCGTCCATGGACCAGTTCAAGTCCTATGCGGATCGAGGCAATCGATTCGCCGCCGCAGCCAAGACGTGGAGCGAGGTGCATGGCCTCCACTGATACCCATAAGCGTAAGGCATACAGAGCCCCTGACAAGCCCTCACTCGAAATCGCCGACTACACGGGTTGGCGAAGCTTGCTCAACCCGCTATGGTGCTACCACGGCTTCCGCATGGCCGTGGTGGGGCTGACATGCTTCGGCCTGATCATGGTGTTCTCCAGCTCCACGGTCACCATGGCCGCACTGGGCAAGTCGCCGTTCCTTCAGCTTCTGAACCAGGGCGCGTTTTGCCTGATCGGCTTGGTGCTGGGCTTCGTGGCATTGATGATGCCGGTGACGTTCTGGAAACGGACCGGCGTGTTCTTTGTGGTGGGTGCCTGCCTGTTGCAGGCGCTGACCTTTACTCCTTTGGGTCACGACGTCTACGGCAACAGAGGTTGGCTGGACCTCGGCTTCACCACTATCCAGCCGGCCGAATTCATGAAGTTCGCGATGTGCATATGGCTTCCCTCGTCGTTGCATGCCTGCAGCAAGATGTACCACAAGAAGGGAATCAAAGCATATGCCGCGCCGTTGGCGCTGTATGCGATAGGCGTGGCACTGGTGATGGGCGGCAGGGACCTCGGCACGGCCATGATTCTGGTCTTCATCGGAGGCGTGGCCTTTCTGATCGTCGGGTTCCCCGGCAAATGGATGGGAGTCGGCGTATTGGGCGCGGTGGTTATGGTCGGTGCATTGGCGGTTTCCAGCCCGAACCGCTTGCGTCGTATTCTGGCCACATATGGCGATTGCTCGGCCGCTGACGCGCAGAGCGTATGCTACCAGTCCATTCACGCCAAGTACGCCATCGCCTCCGGAGGTTTTCTGGGATTGGGCATCGGCAATTCGCGGGAGAAATGGAATTACCTGCCGGCCGCCCATAACGATTTCATTTTCGCGATCATCGGCGAGGAGACCGGATTCGTCGGTTGCGCCATCGTATTGCTGTTCTTCGCGATTCTCGCCTGGTGCATGATCGTCATCGCATTGCAGGTCACCGATCGTTATGTTGCCATGGTGCTGATGTGCGTCACCATTTGGATCGTGGGCCAGGCCATGGTCAACATCGGCGTGGTCGTGGGTGTGTTCCCGGTATTGGGCGTGCCTATGCCGTTCGTCTCCGCAGGCGGCTCATCCATGGTTATGTGCTTGACGGCGGCCGGACTGGTTGTGGGACTTATGCGCTCTCAACCGCAGATAAAACAGTCGCGTCAGAGCGCGTAAGTAGACTCGGTAATCATGAATCAAGGCACACCACATATCGTTCTTGCTGGCGGCGGTACCGCCGGACATGTCAATCCGCTGCTCGCGGTCGCCGGGGCGATTCGCGACATCGAACCCACGGCACAGGTCACCGTCATCGGCACTGCGGTGGGTTTGGAGAAGGATTTGGTGCCGGAGGCCGGCTACGAGCTCGACACCATCGAAAAAGTGCCGTTCCCGCGTCGCCCTAACCTGTACATGCTGCGCTTCCCGGCAAAATGGAAGCGAGAAACCGCCAAGGTGCGCTCCATTCTTGAAACGCGGCATGCGGATGTCGTGGCCGGATTCGGC
>ENA-OQKI01000281-OQKI01000281.1-human-gut-metagenome-genome-assembly--contig:-NODE-281-length-11615-cov-2.924269_pt1 | contig 11615 bp, 6 predicted proteins | sample MGYA00242778_ERZ504798 | MGnify/ENA primary metagenome ERZ504798 (study PRJEB26092, sample SAMD00036414) | human gut metagenome | host: Homo sapiens | study: EMG produced TPA metagenomics assembly of... | reverse complement strand
ACGGCCGGCGGCAAGGTTGCGCTCCTTGATTTCCTCAGGAGTGGAGAAGGACTCGTAGGCGTAGCCGGCTTCGAGCAGCTTGGCGGCAACATCCTTGTAGATGGCGGTACGCTCGGACTGGCGGTACGGGCCGTGAGGGCCACCCACATCGATGCCCTCGTCCCAGTCGATACCCAGCCAACGCAGGGATTCGAGGATCTGGTTGTAGCTTTCTTCGGAGTCGCGCACGGCGTCGGTGTCTTCGATACGGAAGATCAGCGTGCCGCCGGTGGCGCGAGCTTCCGCCCAGTTGAACAGGGCGGTACGAATCATGCCGACATGCGGGGTTCCGGTCGGCGACGGGCAGAAGCGAACACGAACGTTCTTGGGCAGTTCGGGTTTGGTGTTTTCAGCATCAGTCATAGTCCCCTATTGTGCCGCGCGCATCGGACGCGACGGCGTTCCGTGGCGAACCGCCAGTATCGCAGCCCGGCGAAGTCGTCGCGCTTTCATTGAGACAACGCGACCGGTGTGTGAACCTGCGCACTTGGTATCGTTGGGGGTTATACTTTACGGTTTTAAAGAAGGCATGACATGACGAATAGCAGCGCGCAGCGCGCGGAATTGCATAAGGCGATTTGGAATATCGCCAATGTGCTGCGTGGCTCGGTGGACGGTTGGGACTTCAAGCAGTATGTGTTGGGGTTCCTGTTCTACCGGTTCATCTCCGAAGACATCACCTCATACCTCAACGGGTACGAGCACCAGGCCGGCGATGCGGATTTCGACTACGCCAAGCTGGACGATGCCACGGCCGAGCAGGTGCGCAAGTCGATGGTGGAGGAAAAGGGCTATTTCATCCTCCCGTCCGATTTGTTCGCCAACGTGCGCAGATGTGCCGATGCGGACGAGAACCTGAACGAGACGCTGCAGCGGGTGTTCAAGAATATCGAGGGTTCAGCCATCGGCTCCCGCTCGGAATCCAGTCTGCGCGGCCTGTTCGACGATTTGGACCTGAACAGCCGCAAGCTCGGCGATACCGTGGTGGAACGTAACGCTAAATTGGTGAAGGTGCTCAACGCCATCGGTAATCTGGACTTGGGCACGGAGAGCTTTGCGGACAACACAATTGATGCGTTCGGTGACGCGTATGAGTATCTGATGACCATGTACGCGGCGAACGCCGGCAAGTCCGGTGGCGAGTTCTTCACACCGCAGGAGGTCAGCGAGCTGCTGACCCGCATCGCCACCCACGGCAAGAGCGAAGTGAACAAGGTCTACGACCCGGCGTGCGGTTCCGGATCCCTGCTGCTGCAATCCATCAAAGTGCTGGGCAAGGATAAAGTCCGGCAAGGGTTTTTCGGCCAGGAGAAGAACCTGACCACGTACAACCTGTGCCGCATCAACATGTTCCTGCACGATGTGAACTACGACCATTTCAACATTGCCTACGGTGACACGCTGATCAATCCACAGCACTGGGATGACGAACCGTTCGAGGTAATCGTGTCCAACCCGCCCTACTCCACCAAGTGGGAGGGCGACGACAACCCCACACTGATCAACGATCCGCGATTCGCCCCGGCCGGCGTGCTTGCACCGAAGTCGAAGGCCGATCTGGCGTTCACCATGCACATGCTCTCCTGGCTGGCGGCCGACGGCACCGCGGCCATCGTCGAGTTTCCCGGTGTGCTCTACCGCGGCGGCAAGGAACAGAAAATCCGCAAATACCTGCTGGAGAAAAACTTCATCGACGCAGTGATTCAACTGCCGCCGAACCTGTTCTTCGGCACTTCCATCGCCACCTGCATCATCGTGCTCAGGAAATCGAAGAACGACGACAGCGTGCTGTTCATCGACGCGTCGGAACGGTTTGTACACGTCGGCAACCAAAACCAACTTTCACCCGACGACATCGCCGCCATCATGGACGCCTATGTAAAACGCGAACCCGTTGAGCATTTCTCCGCCGTCGCCTCGCTTGAAGACATCCGTAAGAACGATTACGTGTTGTCGGTCAGCAGCTACGTGCAACCCAAAGACACGAGAGAGAAGATCGACATCACCGCACTCAACCGGCAGATCTCCGACATCGTGGCACGAGAGAACGAACTCCGCACCCAGATCGACGCCATCATCGCGGATTTGGAGAGCTGAAATGGTTGAAGCGTTTCAGGCACAGGGCTATTTTGGTAGGACACAGTATCTTCCCGAAATCCCTGTGGCATGCAGTCAAGAGTTCGACTTCTATCGCTGCGTTGAATTCAGTCACTCGATGTACGGGAAAACAGTTAGCGAATTGCATGCGGGGAATCTGAGATTGCCTTCCGGTGGGCGCTATAGTAGCGTATTCGGCAATCAGCGCTTGTCTTATTGGTCGAGCAGTGCGGAAACAGCAAAAGCTGAAATTAGAAAACACGGCGCTTCGTCTGATGTGATTCTGTTCAAAGCGTACGATGATGCGACCAGCACATGGCCTACCTTGATGGATCAAGAACCATTGGTTCTTGTGGATGCTCGTGATCTCGAGATACAAGCGATAATCGACAAGGTCGATAACGCTGCGCCGCTAAACAAAGCTGAATTGGAATTGCTTAGGATGATCAAGGCCCAGGACCCTGATTGTCTTGTCTATAAGTCCCATGCCCGCGCCGGTGGGGAGAATTACCTTTTTTATGAAAAAGGATTCAATAAGTTAGCACTTCGCGAAGTCCGATTATCGCTGAATGGCGGAAGGAACCGAAATTCTGTTGCTTGCGCCGTGTCATCTGACTATTCGCCAGTGCTGGAAGCATACGGATGCTATTTCAGGCCTATTGCGCGTATAGGCAAGGACTTAACGTATCCAGAGTCCTCGGAATACAGAATGAGGAAACAGTACATGGAACTATCCTTCAGCCAGTATCGGGAGCATGAACATGAGCAGGATTGACGATTTGATCGCGGAATATTGTCCTGATGGGGTGAAACACCAAACGTTGGGCGAAATAGGTGAGTTTATTCGAGGTAATGGCATTCAGTAGAGGGATTTTCAAGATTCTGGATTCGGGTGCATCCATTATGGACAGATTTATACCTATTATGGCTTATTTGCTGATCATACGAAGTCATTCATTGACCCAAACTTGGCTGAAAAACGAAAGAAAGCATATAAAGGCGATCTGGTTATAGCTACGACAAGTGAAAACGAAGAAGATGTTTGTAAGGCATGCGCATGGCTAGGCGAAGAGCCGATTGCTATTAGCGGTGACGCCTATATTTTCCGGCATCATCAAAATCCAAAATATATATCTTATTGCTTCCAATCGGAGCTGTTCCAGTCACAGAAAAAGAAATATATAACTGGTACAAAAGTGCTACGTGTAAATGGCGATGCAATGGCCAAAATCCATGTTCCCGTCCCTCCATTGCCAGTGCAGGAGGAGATTGTTCGGATTCTGGATTCGTTCAGCTCGCTGGAGGCGGAGCTGGAGGCGGAGCTGGAGGCGGAGCTGGAGGCGGAGCTGGAGGCGGAGCTGGAGGCGCGGAGGAAGCAGTATACCCATTACCGTGATGAACTGCTCAAATTCGAGAGAGTCCTAATTGCTAGTTTGGGAGAACTCTGCAAGATAAGTGTTGGCCGGAAAAATGGTACTGCGGGCGAATTTGGGGAATATCCCTATGTCAATGCGGGAACATCCATGTCTGGTTTCGTCAATGAATGGAGCGAGGAAGGAGACTGCGTAACAACTCCTTCCCGGGGGCAGGGAGGCATGGGCTTTGTTGCTTATCAGGCGAGTCGTTTTTGGTGTGGGCCGTTGTGCTATGTCATGCGTTCTAAGCACTCCGATGTCATGATTAAGTATGTTTATTACTATCTATGCTCCCACAAGGCTGACATCCTAGGCCTTGTGCACGAAGGTGGAACCCCGGCGATTAATAAAAGCGAACTCGCTGGTTTGCGAATCCTCGTGCCGCCCTTTGAGGAGCAGCAGCGCATTGTCTCCATCCTGGATCGTTTTGACAAGCTCACCAATGATTTGAGTTCCGGCCTGCCCGCCGAGATCGAGGCCCGGCATAAGCAGTACGAGTATTACCGCGACCGTTTGCTGTCATTCGATGAGCTCGCCGCGTGACGTTCCATCATAGGGACAGTTGAGTGGTGTATGGTCGGCTGCCGGACCATAGGGATGCATAGCATGGTTGGGACGCGCCGCAGACTTTTCAAAATGTGAGGACACGACTAACATGGCAGATAACAGCAGCTCCCTAAGCCTACTCACAGTGCTCAAACCAGGGGGCTCTTCTCATATCGGGGCGGAATCCAAGCCCGCGAAGACCATCGACCAGATGATCGCCCTGATGTCGGAGCGAGGCCTGGTGATCACGGATGAAGCAGAGCTGCGGCAGGTGCTCTTCGACTGCAACTATTACCGTCTCTCGGGATACTTCCGTTCCTTTCAAGTCAACCCAGCGGCCGGCGACAACAGGTACAGGCCGGGCACTCGGGACGTTGATTTCCTTGTTCCCTATGCGATGGACGAGAAGCTGCGCAACATCATCCTCAAAGGCACCGCGAAAGTGGAACTCACCCTGCGTTCGAGAATCGCATACCTGCTGGCGTCAGACGGCAACGCCTACACGTATATGGATCCCGAATCCTATCAGGATGTGCGCAGCAAACGCGGCGAACTGTTGCGTGACAATCTGCTGCGCAACATGGACAAATGGATGAAGATGTCCAACGAGGTATGCATGCGGCATTACCGGCGCAAAGGCGGACCGGTGCCCGTGTGGGCGGCCGTCGAGACGTTCCCGTTCGATACGCTTTCCCGAATGCTTTCCCTGCACACGGATGCCAAGGCGCTCAGGGAATTGTACAGATCAGTCGGATTACGCACCAATCTGCGGACTTCCTCGGAGGTCGTGCATGCCATGGTTTATCTGCGCAATCTGTGCTCGCATCATGCCAGACTGTGGCATCGGGAGATGGTCATCCCGTCGCCTATGACGCGTGACATGAAAACCGCGTTCGCTGATTTCGAATACGGCGAGAAATCCGTGGCGTCGTCGCTGCTTGCGCTCATGTATCTTGTGCGGAATATCGAGGGCGACGATGGCTACGCCATGGTGATTCGTCGCTTCCTCGACTCGAATGAGGCATACGCCTCTGGAATCAGGACGGCCCTGCATTGGGAATAAGCCGCAGGATCCAGGAATCCCATATGCGCTGCGGAATCCGAATTCCTTTGAGTAGGATGGCGGATAAATACGGATGAAGAAGGAGCCCATGATGACGGAGCGGTCGGATATGGATCTGCCGGATGGTGGCAAGTCGTACAAGCTCGTGGCCGAGGGCGCGGAAAGCACCGTGGTGGCCGAATACGAGCCTAGCCACGGCCGTGAGACCGCGTACCAAAGCGAAGCGGATCTGGAGGAGGAGCTGCTGCGGATCCTTGAATCCCAAGGCTATGAACGATTTTCCGCGCATACGGAATCCGAACTGATCGCAAACCTGCGCACCCAGCTTGAGAAGCTGAACGATGTCCGGTTCACCGACAATGAGTGGTCGCATTTCTTCCACGAGGTCATCGCCTCTTCGACGGCGGGCATCGAGGACAAGACCCGGCTGATCCAGGAAGACAACATCCAGATCCTGAACCGTGATGATGGTACGACGAAGAACATTCGTCTCATCGACAAGGTGCATGTTCACAGCAACCGTCTCCAGGTGCTTCACCAGTTCGAGGAGGAGGGCGGCAGCCATCCGACCCGGTATGATGTGACGATTTTGGTCAACGGCCTGCCGTTGGTGCAAATCGAATTGAAGCGGCGGGGCGTGGCGATCAAGGAGGCGTTCAACCAGATCAACCGTTACCAGCGTGACAGCTTCTGGGCCGGATCGGGACTCTATGAGTACGCCCAGATCTTCATCATCTCGAACGGCACGCACACCAAGTACTACAGCAACACCACGCGCTTCAAGCACATCCATGAAATGGAAGGCCGTCCCGCAGCCGGCCGTTCGCAGAAGAGCTCCGACAGTTTCGAGTTCACCAGCTGGTGGGCCGACGGGCGCAACCATGTCATCGCCGACCTGACGGGTTTCGCTAGGACCTTCCTCGCCCGGCATACACTGCTCAATATCCTGACACGATATTGCGTGTTCACCGCTGAGCATGACCTGCTGGTGATGCGCCCATACCAGATCGCGGCCACCGAACGCATCCTCAACCGCATTCTCATCAGCGAATACGATCCGAAGAAACTCGGCACGCCCGAGGCGGGTGGATACGTGTGGCATACCACAGGCAGCGGCAAGACGCTGACCAGCTTCAAGACGGCGCAGCTCGCCAGCAACATGGACGGCGTCGACAAGGTGCTGTTCGTCGTGGACCGCAAGGACCTCGACTACCAGACCATCAAGGAATATGAACGCTTCAAAAAGGGCGCGGTCAACTCCAACAAGAGCACCAAGGTGCTTGCCGACCAGCTTGCCAGCCCCGACGCGAAGATCATCGTCACCACGATTCAGAAGCTTTCCTCATTTATCCGCGGCAATCCCAAGCACGATGTCTACGCGCAGCATGTGGTGCTGATTTTCGACGAATGTCATCGCAGCCAGTTCGGAGAGATGCATACCGCCATCACCAAGCATTTCAAGAACTATCATCTGTTCGGGTTCACCGGTACTCCCATCTTCGCCGTGAACGCGAAAACCGGTGGCTCCCCCGACCTGCGCACCACCGGACAGGCGTTCGGCGACTGTCTGCACTCATACACGGTGGTAGATGCGATCAAGGACGGCAACGTGCTGCCGTTCCGCATCGGCTACGTGGATACGGTGCGCCGTAAGGAAGGCATCAGGGACGAGCAGGTGTACGGCATCGACGCGGCCAAGGCGCTGAGCGACCCGCAGCGCGTGAGCGCGGTCGCGTCGTATGTGCTCGACCATTTCGACCAGAAAACCAAGCGGCAATCCAGCTACATACTCAAGGACCGGCGCGTCCGCGGCTTCAATTCGCTGTTTGCGGCTGATTCCATCGGCATGGCCAAGCAGTATTACGCCGAGTTCCAATGCCTGCAGGCCGAGCGCGGCGGGGAACCGCTGAAAATCGCCTTGATCTACAGTTTCGCGCCGAACGAGGCCGACCCCGGCGAGCAGGGCTTCATTGATGATGAGGACTTCGAGACCGCTGGCCTTGACCAGTCATCGCGGGATTTCCTCGATGCCGCGATCTGCGATTACAACCGAATGTTCGGCAGCAGCTTCAGCACGGCCTCCGACCAGTTCGAGAACTACTACAAGGATTTGTGCCTCAGGCTCAAGAACCGCGATCTGGATATGGCCATCGTAGTGAACATGTTGCTCACCGGTTTCGACGCCACGACGCTCAACACCCTGTGGGTGGACAAGAACCTGAAGCAGCATGGCCTGATGCAGGCGTTCAGCCGCACCAACCGCATCCTGAACTCGGTGAAGACCTTTGGCAACATCGTCTGTTTCCGTGATCTGCGGCAGGAGGTGGATGACGCCTTGGCTCTGTTCGGGGACAAGGACGCCAAGGGCACGGTGGTGCTTAAGCCATATGCGGAATATCTCGCTGCATACACCGAGAAGGTCTCGCAGCTGCTTAAGCGGTTCCCCTTGGGCGAGGAAATCGTCGGAGAACAGGCGCAGAAGGATTTCCTCACCCTGTTCGGCTCGATTCTGCGGCTGCGCAACATCCTGCAGGCTTTCGACGATTTCTCCAATGATGATGTGCTGAGTCTGCGCGACCTGCAGGACTACCAGAGCCTGTACATCGATCTCTACCAACAGCGGCGTTCGCATGAGGAAGCCGACAAGGAGATCATCAACGACGACGTTGTCTTCGAAGCCGAACTGGTAAAACAGATCGAGGTGAACATCGATTACATCCTCGAACTCGTAGCCAAATACCATGACGGGCATATGGAGGACAAGTCGATCCTCGCGGACATCAGCCGCACCATCATGTCTTCGCCCGACCTGCGCAGCAAAAAGGACCTCATCGACTCGTTCGTCGGGTCCCTGTCCTCAGGCGCGGACGTGCAGCGCGACTGGAAGGAATACATCGTCCGCAAGAAGCAGGAGGAGTTCGAGCGCATTGTCAGCGAGGAGCACCTGAAGACGGGACTGGCCGAGCAGTTCATCATCGACTGCTTCAAGGAAGGCTATGTCGACACGGACGGCACCAGAATAGTGTCGATGCTGCCCCCTGTGTCACGCTTCGCGCCGAGCAACGCGTACGAGCTGATGAAGAGCCGAGTCGTCGAACGGTTCCGCCAATACTTCGATCGCTTCGTCGGAATGTGAGGGAACGGCTATCCTTAGGTACGAAGCGACGGGGTGGCGAGTTCTAGTGAACGTTGCAACACCTGATACTCCTTGCGGTAGATCAGATGTTGCAACCACCACGAGAACCCACCATTCTGCTGATCGCAATCGTTTCCTGTTCCGCATCGCAGCATCGTTTGGATGGGCAAGCGGCCAAGTTGCAGCATGGGAATGATGAAGAGCGCCGACGGAACACCATTCGGCGTGGATGTTGAACGCCGCGCCCGCTCAATGAGAGAATGGAGGGACGCAATCGTCTTATGAAAGGGGAATCAATGACCGATCCCAGCAACGCGCCCGCACCACCCACGCCCACGCCTAACGGCGGCCCTATCCAACACCACTCAGGCACGCCCGAATATGGAGCCCCCACCGCGACGCCTGCGGGGCAGGATCACGGTCGTTTCGCCGCCCCAGCGTCAGCGGCGCAGCAGCAACCCTACGGCCAGCCCATTCTACGGCCAGCAGGAGTATGGCCAGCAGGAGTATGGCCAGTCCTACGGCCAGTCCGCTCCGAACGCCAATCCCTATGCCCAGCCGTCCCCGCCTACGGACACGGTTCCCCCCACTACAACCAGTACCGCGGCCCCCACCGGCGCGGTGCCGCTGAACAATCCGTACTACGGATGCCCCTTCTCCGAAGCCTTCCTCCGCTTCTGGCAGAAATACACGGTGTTCAGGGGACGCGCCTCCCGCAGTGAATTCTGGTGGTGGACGCTGGCCGCCGTCATCATCAACGCCCTGCTGTCCCTGCTCGGCGACGTCACGGACGGCAGGCTGGACTTCCTCACCAGCCTGTGGAACCTGGCCATCGTCGTCCCCGGCCTGGCGCTCGCCGTCCGCCGCCTGCACGATACGAACAAGCCCGGCTGGTGGGTCGCCGTCTTCTGCGGCATGATGACTCTGGGACTGCTCATCATGATCGTCGGCGGCGGCGCGGCGTTGTATGGCGCCATCGGCGCCATCGGCCACAACTACGATTACGGTTATGGCTACGGCTATGAGGCTCTGGCAACCGGCGGCTTCGGCGCGTTGGCCATCGGCGGATTGATCATGCTGGCCAGCGCGGTCACCGGCATTGTGTTCATGGCCCTGCCCTCCAAGCCGGAAGGCGCACGGTTCGACGACGACGCGGCGATCGGCGCCGCACCCCAAAACGCCTACGGTATGCCGTACGGCGCCTCCGCCGCCCCGGGATTCCCGGCTCCCGGCACCCCGCCCAAGACTTCGGCCAGACCGTCCCCACGTATGGGCAGAACCCACAATACGGGCAGAACCAGCAGTATGGGCAGAACCCACAGCAATACGGGCAGACTCCACAATACGCACCGGCCCCGCAATACGGCCAGGTGCCGCCCGAACACGAGAACGCCGGCCCGGACTCCGGCGAAACCCGCTGAAGCGACGTGCATCAACGGTGAGGCCCGCTCGAGACGAACGGGGCCTCACCGTCATCGGCGGCGGCATGCCGCGCCGCCGTGCATCATCACACGTCAAGCGTCTCCACCGACAACGTCTGGGAAAGCGTATGCGACTCCCCGGCGCCAACGTCACACCGCGGTCGCGGCATGCCGCCGCCTCCACCGCCACAAAACCACGCCATTCGCCCGGTCTGGCGCAACGCATATGGTCCCCTTCCTTGCCCGGGTTCCATACCACGGTCTGCGGCGAGCCGGATTTGACGATATACACCACGCGGCCCAGAACGGCGTCGCGCAACTGCACGGACGAATCCGAATAATACACGCGATCCACCGGCCGTTCGCCGAACGTCACCGCCTCCGGCTCCTGCAATCGCGGCGGGAAACCGGTCTCGGTGGCATCCAGATACGTCGCCCCCCGCAGACCCACCAGACCGGCGTCGGATACATCTCCCACATGCAGATAGGAATGCAGCGCGGCCTCATACGACATCGGAACATCACCGGTATTGACGACGGTCAGGCTCATCGTCAGCGTGTCAGCGGCATGCACGTCGTATGTGGCGCGGAAGCGCGCCTCCGGCTCGTCGTCAAGCCACGGCACTTCGCCATCCGTCAGACGCTCGGAATCCATCACATACCGCACCCGGTCATCGGTGAACCCCTCCTCATCCAGCGTCCACCGGCGCACCCTTGCGAATCCGTGGGATGGCGTAATCGCCAGCTGCCGGCCATGCGCGAATCCGGGCCCGAACCACGGAAAGCAGATCGGAACCCCGCCGCCGAGCGGCTTGCCAGGTTCGATGCGCCATGTGCTCGGCGTCCACACCACATCCGGCTGTCCTGCCGGGGCCCAGCGCAGCAGATGCGCTCCGTAATCGCTGATTACCGCGCTGCCGCCATCGTTGACAAGCGTGCGCAGATTGACATCGTTGTCCATAAATCTTCCACTTCCATTGCACGGACGATACTGTTCACCCCATAGGATACCGCCGCGGCGAAAACGATGGCAAAACAATCGCAAGACGGCGGCGCGCGACGCCGCCCGCGACGCCCGGCACCGGCTACAGCTCCACGGCCTCCTTGCCCGGATCGTCCTTGATGTGGGCGAACTTGGCGGCCAAAGCCTCCTTGTTGCGCTTCTCGTCCTCCTCCTTGGCCCTCCTCTTGGCCTCACCCGGATCCCAAAGCACATCGTCATGATGCCTGGTCCATTCGTCGCGGGCCAAAGGGGCGATGTATGCGGCGGTGGCGGCCAGGGTCCCGGCATCCCCGGACCCGGCACGGGCATCGAGAAGCCCTGAAATCTGCCAATCGGTCAGGCAGATACGCGGAATCGAGCACTGTTCGCGCAACTCATTGACATACAGCAGAATCGGCAGCACGGCGGTCGCCCGAGCCCGGGCGTCGGCGCCGGCGTCTTCGGCCACCACGCCCAACAACGCATCGCATACGGCGAGCGCGGTGGCGAAACGGACGGCCACATCAGCCGGCTCGCCGGAAGCCGCCAAACGTCCGCCAGCCTCGGCATCGGCCTCAACCTGAGCCTCCACGGAGACAACCGTCTCACGGACTGCGGCCTCGACATGCGAATCCCAGTCAACACCTAAAGCTTCGGCGGCATCGAAAATCAGCTGCACATCGCCGGATTCCGAGTAACCGGCCATCGTATCGTAGGCGTCATTGGCAGCAAGCAGCGTGTCTACGATGCTTTGCGGACGGCCAGGAATCTCATCGGCCCCCTCGTAGACGAATTCGGCGTCAGGCATCGTAACATCCTGACCGGTGAGAATGCGTGCGAACGCGTGCGTGACACGCACCTGCAGGTTCTCCGCATACTTGGCGTCATTGTCCATCTGCATGGCTTCGGTCAGCGG
>ENA-OQKI01000278-OQKI01000278.1-human-gut-metagenome-genome-assembly--contig:-NODE-278-length-11732-cov-3.596209_pt1 | contig 11732 bp, 11 predicted proteins | sample MGYA00242778_ERZ504798 | MGnify/ENA primary metagenome ERZ504798 (study PRJEB26092, sample SAMD00036414) | human gut metagenome | host: Homo sapiens | study: EMG produced TPA metagenomics assembly of... | reverse complement strand
GGCATGCTGATCATAATCCTTTCCGGTCCTTTCTGGCGGAGATACAAGCACCATCCAGTTAAGACCATTCCGTGGTCGGCATGCTCTGCCTAAACCCGAAAAATCATCGTGACTAAACCCGCAACAACTAATTGAACACAAACACCAGCGCTCCAACGGGGCGGGACCCGCGATCCTGTACTTCTCCATGACTTCGGCCTTCGTCAGCCCATGCTCCACATGGTCGCGCACCGCCGCGAGCTTCGTCTCGTAGTCGTATCTCCTGTTGCCTTCGCGTTCTCCCATGAGCGCCGCCTCCCCGCCAAACCGGTATGACAACACCCATTTTCCCGCGGTACTGACGGGCACGCCAAGCCGGCGGGCGAGAGAACGCCTCCCGGCCCCGCCCCGGATCAGGTCGGCGACGACCCGCATGAAACCGTCATCGTAATGACGCCTGCGATCCCTACACATGAGAAACCGCACCTCCGATCATCGAATCTGAATTACTTCAGTCCAACAATCGGGGTGCGGTTCAGAATCAGGACCTTTTCGTATATGTTGTCGGTCTTACTCCGCCACGTCCACGGACAGAATCACGGCCGGCTCGAGCGGGCGATCCATCGGATCGGTGTCCAGTGCTTCGAGCTTATCGACGACCTTCTTGGAGTCGTCATCGGCGACCTCACCGAAGATGGTGTGGTGACCGTCCAGCCACGGGGTCGGCACGGTGGTGATGAAGAACTGGGAGCCGTTGGTGCCATGGACCTTACCGTCCATGCCGCGACGCAGACCGGCGTTGGCCATAGCCAACAGGTACGGCTTGTCGAACTTCAGGCTCGGGTCGATCTCATCGTCGAACTCGTAGCCAGGGCCGCCGGTACCGGTGCCCAGCGGGCAACCGCCCTGAATCATGAACTGCTTGATGATGCGGTGGAAGGTCAGGCCGTTGTAGAACTTGCCGTGGGAAGGCTGGCCGGTGTACGGGTCCGCCCATTCCTTCTCGCCGGTGGCGAGGCCCAGGAAGTTGGCCACGGTGTTCGGAGCCTTGTCGTCGAACAGGTTGATGGTGATGCTGCCCTCAGAGGTATGCATGATTACGGTAGTCATGGTCTTAAGTGTCTCATGGGCTTGAGACCGGCCGGAAACCCCAATCCCGTCATGCTTCGAGGGGCTGGACGGGGAACCCGAGCCGGACGGGACCCCGAACGGCACGAAACCGGCCAAGGCACCTTTAGCTGCACCTGAGATTCCACCCTCGACCGGGGCGTCGGGGTTGAAGGGACTGACAAGGAACCTGGGGGAGCCGGCACCTACCAGAGCACCTGGTTTCTCGGCAAACACTCCATACTTAGGCTTGGTCGATTCGGTATATCCAGTTTTTAATTGCGACATCAATGAATCATCCATGAGTGCCTCGGCGGTGGTTCCGAGAAAATCGGCAGATTTGACCAAATCCGCCACTGACCATGCAATTCGCCCCTTCATTTTGTTAGTCATGGTCGGCCGCTGTATGCCTAGAAAAGCGGCAAGAGCACTCTGTGATTTGTTTTGTGCAGTCAAAAGCATTTTGACGTTCCAGGCAATTACAGACTCTGCATATTGCACTTCAGTGTCGACGTTTTTCTTGGCTGTTGCTGGGGCTGATGTGGTCATTGTTAGTCCTCTGTTATGCGTGTTTCTTAATAGATAACAACAAGTGTATCCATCGATTTGCGTTTCGTCAAAGGAAACGCTATATTGTTAGTTATGAAGAAACAACAGGACGCGAAAGGAACATCCGACATGAAGGAATGGCTAAAAGCACAGGGGTATTTCTATCGCAAACTTGCCGCTCCATGGGGTCATCGGCTGCGACTGTTTGTAAAAAGTTGAATGGTGAGACTCCCTGGCAGCAGCGGGATTTGCTGTTCTTACCATGACAAGTTCGGCTTGTCGTCTGATTTTGTTCTTGGCATTTCGTCTGATGCCGATCGTGAGGAGGTTGCGTGATGGCTGGTGGAATCTACGAACAGTCCGAATGGCCGGACAGCCGGTGGGATTGCGTCACGGTGTGCGATGGATGCCACACAGTGGTCTGGGGCACGTTCTGGGACGACTACGATTCGGCCGCCCGCGACGCTTATTTCGCCCGTAACGGCTGGCGCAACTACTGCGTCCCGGGCGACATGGAGATTTTGGAGCTCTGCCCGGCCTGCGCCGTGCGCGCCCTGCGCCGCGGCGAGACCCGCGGCCTGGCCGACACCTGGCTCCGCCCCACGCATGCCTACACGCATGCCTTCCGGGAGGTCGATGCACAGCTCTCCGCCCGCGAACGGGTGGTGGCAAACCTGCTGCTGACCGAGGGGAGGACAGCATGAGCGACGAAGCCGGAAGACTCGTCTTCTCCCGCGACCCGTCGGGAACATTCATCGACGGTATGGTCTTCGGAACTTCAGGAGGCGGCGAGAACGCCAATCTCGAAGTGCTGTGTGCGTTGCCCTACGAGCTTGTACGCCCACATGCTAGTGCCTCTGTCCTGGGTCCGCTGGTCGGCGTAGGGAATGTGAAGAGGCTGTCCCTGAGCGTCAAATACCTTGATGGTGAGATATCCGTCGGGCGGTACGACCGTGTATCCGGCTTTCTCGTTGAGCAGGCGCGCGCCCTCATTGGTGGGGATACTGAGTATCAGCTCAGCGCCGTGGTCTGCCGCCCAGGAGTCGCAGAACGCCTTGATCTGCGATCCGAAGCCTTCGCGCCGACTGCTTTCTGACGACCGCGATCCCTTCGATGATGGCTGCATGCTCGGCGAAAGCCTCTCGTATCTGTGTGGCATGGACCCCGCTCGTCCCGGTGCGGTATATGAGCGTCTCGGCTACGCAAAGGGCTGGCTGGATGAGGGCCGCGCCTATCAGACGGTCCTGTCCCCATACGCCTATGTACGTAGGCCTGATCGTTCCATCGTCGTGTCTGACGACTGCTGGGACGCTTTGATCGAAGTCTTTGATGTCCCTGATGAGCAGGCTCTTGATTGCCTTTGCCTCGCCATCCGTTGCGGCGGCGCGTGGCCCGTCGACGGCGAGGGAGGTGGTGCGATGGTCTGATCCCATTCGATTTTCTCTCTTTCTCTGCAACTAAAAGAAAAAACGCCCGTTCCCGATGCTGGAACGTCGGGGACGGGCGGTGCAACCAATATTCCGAGCGGCCGCGGATCCCGTATCTTGCCGGATCCCGGTCCGTGGCCGCCCAATGCATTGTCTTGGAGTAGTGATCACACATGAACGACTTTACTAAAGCATTCCGCATGTCTTGCTCTGTGTTTCCCGAGTGTAACCGGGATTTCCAGGCGTCGGTTTGGACGTTCCCGGTCGTGGTGGCATTCGCCCGCCACAACGGTCCGGGCTCCGTCGATTCCCGCCGCCTGGCGTCGATGATGGCGCACCCGTCCATGGAAGGGAGACTCGCGTGAACTGGCTTGCAATCGTATTGATCGTGTTCGTCGCGTTCTCATGGCTGATGACGCTGGTCCTGTGCCGGGCGGCACGTCTCGGCGACGAGATGTCCGCCAGATTGGCCGACGAACGCCGTGCCGCCCAGCAGCGTGAGGAGGAGCGTCCGTGAGCAACATCGCACTGTCATGGGCCTTCAAATGCCATGTGGGCAACGCCAGCGCGAAGGCCGTGCTCGTCTACCTCGCGGACCGCGCGGACGACGATGGCACCGCAGCCTATCCGAAGATCGCGACCATCGTCAACGTCACCGAACTCTCGGAACGGACCGTGCGCACCGCGTTGAAGACTCTCCAGGAACGCGGCTTCATCCGCCGTGGCGACCAACGGTACGCGCGCCTCGGCAAGGGCGGCAGGAACCGTCTGCCCCAGTACTGCCAGATCGTGTGGGACCTCGCGGTCGAATCCGACCCGTCGACCCTCGAATGGATCAAGGAGACGCACACGGCGGAACACGACCCGAAGACCATGGGCAATACCGTGGACCCCGCCGCCTCCACCATCATGGAAAACGGCGAATCCAAGGACGTTCTGCCGGAAAACGCTGGAACGAAGCCGATTCCCAGCACTGCAAATCTCGCAGGGCTGGAAAAAGGGCCGGAACCGGCACTGCAAATCCCGCAGGGCCAGCACTGCGAGAGCTGCACCCCCAGCACTGCAAATGCCGCACCCCCAGCACTGCAAATCTCGCAGAGCTGTATATATAAGGATAAAACCCTCCAGGTAAACCCTCCTAGTAAACCCTCCTTCCCCTCTGCCCCTACGGGGCATCTCCCCGCAAGCGGGGCGGCCGCCGCCGAAAAGAATAAAAACGAACAACTCGACGAGGACGACACCGAGATCGCCGAAGCGGCCGGACGGGTCCTCGCCTCGCTCGGCGAGCAGCGCTCGATGCTCGGCCTGGCCACGCCCTCACCGACCAAAGCCGACCGCAAGGCAATCATCGGCCTGTACCGCAGGCTCGTCGACCAGGGAGCGCAATGGCCCACCCTCGTGATGGTCGACGCGATCGGCTTTGCCATGAACGGCGATTGGTGGCCCAAACGCATCCGCACCGGCCGGGCCCTCGCCAGACACTGGGACGAACTCAACGACGACATGATCCTCGCAGCCGGCCGCACAGACGGCGACGCACACGCGCAGACGGTTCCGCCGGCCGAGTCCACGGAGCCGGATGCTGCGCCATGGCTGCCCGACTGGGCCGTGAAGACGCTGGCCGAATTGGACGGCCAGGACGCGACGGCCGAGGGAGGCGACGGCATGATCACGCGCATCGACTGTTCCGAGGCGGGTTTCAACGAATTCCTCCTCGCCAACCCGCAGCTCGACGGGCACGCGGACCTGATCTGGCAGCTGCATGCCGTCTACTGGCGCAACAAGCGCCTCGGCCATCCCAAGGCCGTCGGTCTGCTGATCCAATACGCCCGGGCATGGGCCGCCCGCAATCCCGGCGAAACCGCCATAGGACGCCTCCATGCCCGCAAGACGCCGATGACGCAAGGACGGCGGCCATGAACGGGCGGGACATGATGCCGGCCTGCGCGAGAATCGCCGCGGCCGACCCGGCCATGGCGGATCGCATGTGGAACACGACGACCGACGACGATGGCCGGGACCTGGTCGACGAACGGATGCGCGGCAAGGGCCGCATGCTGTGTGCCGCGTGCCCCATGCGCCTCGACTGCATCAGCCGCGCTCTCGTCAACGGCTGGAAGGACAAGGCCGTGTACGGCGGGCTCGACTATCCGAGCCGCTGGACCCTCGCCCGACTGATCGCCCGTGACCTCCACATCGCCGACGGCGGCCTGCACCGGATCCCACGGAGTCGGGTCCGTGACTGGCTGGCCGAACATCCGGACTGGGCCGAACGCATGCGCCGTGATGGCCGCGACTACTGGCGACGGGCCAAACGCCGCCAACGCTCGCGCCGCGAATACGCGACCAACGATCCGCTGTTCCTTCCGACCGAACCCGTGCCGAAGGGCCTGGTCCAGGGCAGCCTCTTCTGACCGCTTCCCGTCGCGATCCGCGTGGGACGCGGCATAAACCGAAATACCGAAAAACCAACTAACCAGAATGCCGAAAAACCGGATACCGACATACCGAAATAAGGAGAAACCGATGAACGACAAGAAGAACCGCGAGCCGATGGTGATCGCGTTGGCGACCGGCAAGGGCGGCAGCATGAAGACCACCAGCGCCGTGTTCCTGGCCTGCGCCCTCGTGGACCAGTCCCGGGGCGAGCAGCATGTGCTCGTCGCCGACGCGGACGTGCAGGGCGACGCGAAGGACTGGTGGTACAGGGCCGCCGAGCTGGACGACCCGCTGCCGTTCGACGTGATGTCCGCCGCGCCGGCCGACATCGCGCACCTGCACGGGATCAACGGCCGTCTCGACGACCCCGTCGACTGGGTGCTGATCGACTCCGCCCCATACGGCCGCGCATTGGACGAATCGGTGAACAACGCGGACCTCGTGGTCATCCCGTCGAGCCCCAGCCGCATCGACCTCGACCAGGCCGCCGGGGTGAAGGACCTGTGCGACCGGCGCGGCGTCCCCGCCGCGATCCTCCTGTGCCGCACCGAGGCCAACACGACCGCCCTCCGCGACGCCCTAGCCTGGATCGACGCCGCGGACATCGCGTGCTTCGAGACGCTGATCCCGAAACGCCAGGACATCCTCAACGCGAAATCCACCCGCCCCCGCGGGTCCCGCCTGCACGAATACCGCGACCTGGCAGCCGAACTCAAGCGGACCATGCGACAGCTCAAGGGGGAGGAGAAACTGTGAGGAACATGAACTTGACGCCCCGTCCGCGCGACCTGACCATGCTGCTCACCGGCGGCCGGCCGGCACCGGCGGATACCGGAAAACCGGAATCGGCGGAAACCGAAATACCGAAAAACCGGAAGACCGTGAAACCGAACGACGCGGAAGGCTGGGTGAAGACCAGCGTGAGCCTGCGCGCCTCGACCCGGCGCAGGCTCAAGACCTTCGCCGCCGAGCACGACACGCGGATCCAGGAAGTGATCGACGCCGCCCTCGAAACGTACCTGGGCTTTGGAGGGGAACGATGAACCGCATCATGCTCCTCGGACTGCTGGTCTGCATCTCTCGCGTGGCATTGTGCGGAGTGATGGGCGTGATGGCCGAAACCGTCGCCCGGCGCGCTGGATCCAGCAGCCTTCGCGGCCTGTGCCGCCTGTGCGTCGTCGCCTACGCTCTCGTCCTCGTGGCGTCCTTCGCTCCGATGGACTCGGCCCAGACCGTCGTCCATCGGGCCGTCCCGCTGCTTTTCCTCGTCCCGTAATCTTTTCATTTGGATCTCGATGCGGCCCTCCGGTGTGTCCATGCGCGGCACGCGCCGGAGGAACGATGCAGACGGCTCCGCCGATTCGATAAGCTGTGAACCTATGAACAAGGAGAACAAATGACAGAAAAAGAAAAGGCCATCGAAGATGAGACCATCGAAGTTTCGGCCGAGTCCACGGAAAAGAAAACAAAGAAGCCGCATCGCAGAAGGGCCATCGTCATCACCGTCGTCGTACTCGCACTGCTCACGGCGGGAGGCATCGCCTGGAAGGCGCACGCGGACCGCCTCATGGCCGAGGCCAGGGCGGATTGCGCGGCCGCATCCGAACGCCTGCGCACCGCGACGAACGACTGGAACACGCTTCTGAACGGGTCCGCGGCGGACGCGGCGAAGACCGATAGGAAAAAGCGTGAAGGACGCGAAGATGCTGGACGCCCTGTCCAAGACGATGAAGGCCACGATTCCGAAGACCGTTCCTGCAAGGCGGATTCGAGGACCGGCGTGCAGGAGGCCGCAAAGGCCATCACGGCGAACGCGGCATGGTATAAGACGCATGCGAAGACGCTGTCCAAGGCCGTGAAGGCGGTCGAATCGTCCAAACTCGACAAGACCGTGGACGACGCGCAGGCGCTCTACGACGCGACCTCCGGGAAGGTGCAGGACGACAAGACCCGCGCAAGCCTGCTGGACGCCATCAAAAACGCGACGCGGACGCCATCGCAAAAGCCGTGAAAGAGGTCAACGAATCGAAGGCGGCGAAGGAGAAGGCCGACGCGGAGGCGAAGGCCAAGGCCGAACAGGAGGCCGCGGCCCAGGCCGCCGCTGCGGCCGCACAGTCGCAACGGCAGGCCCAGTCGTACACGCCGTCCTATACGAACACCGGCACGAGTTCGGGCCGCTCCTACACAAACGTCGGTTCGGCAGGCGCATCCTCTGGTTCGACGGGCGGCTCGTCGTCCGGTGGGTCAGGCTGGTCGGGGCCGACCAGCGGCGGACACGGTGATCCAGGTGCCTGTAGCTTGGAGGATTGCTCCATCCCAATCCAACATTAAGCCGGTCGACTCCGTTTCTCTTTCAGGGCCGTTCCACGAACATCCGTGGGACGGCCCTTTCCTGTCTCCTGCGCGAATGTCCAAACCGGAGTCCGTGAAACCGGGTTGCAATGGTATCGGTCGGGGATCGCAATTCCCGCCCCGACACAGTCAAGTGCAGAATCTCTGAAAGGAGAGGAACATTGGGTTACACCAATAATAAACGGAAGACGTTGGCGTTGCTGACGGCCGTTGCCACCCTGGCCGGCGGTCTGACCGCGGGCACCGCATACGCCGGTGGCGGGGGCGGCAACAGGCCCGGCACCGGCGGCAGCGGCGCGGCAACGCAGTTCTGGCAGTACAAGGACGACGCGTCCGGTTCATGGGGCCCGGCGACCGACATCAACAGCGTGAGCCGCGCCATGGCCAACGCAGACGTGATGATGGACGACTCGTCCGGCAAGGCCGCCGCCGCGCTGGCCGACGCGAACAGCCGGTGCGTCGCCGGTTTCCACCAGCGCCATCCGGGCGAGGGCGACGGCGACTGCCGCGTCGTCGCGGTCGGCGCGGTCTCCGGCAACGGGTCCACCACCAGCGTATGGAACGGATCCGGCATCGCCGACGTGAGTATATGGTTGGACAACTGGAACAAGTACATCGCACCAGGCGATTACAACTACGCTGGAACTCGTCACTATAAGACCTCTACCGCGTTTGATGACGATCCGTCCACGAGTGTGGACAAGCTCATGGAACGGTACGTGTCCAGCACGGCCAGCATCGTCATCATCGCGCTCGACAAATACCAGCCCGCCCCACCGAACTACGACCTGACCGTCACCACCACGCACAAGCAGAGGACCAACCTGAAGGTCGGCTCCACCGACCCGATCGGCGACACCCTGCACGCGAGCAACAACGGCAGCAGCATCAAAGAGAACCTGAACGGCACCGCCATCATCCACTACGAGGGCCAGAAGAACGGCTACGACGCGGCCAAGACGGTCAGCAAGCCGATCACCTTCGCCAACTCGGGCGACACACAGCTCGACAACCTCGCCACTCCGGCGGACTTCGGCATGAGCCACTGGCAGGAGGGACAGTACTGGATCGACATCCAGGTCGCCAAGCAGGGCAAGATGAAAGAGGCCGTCGACACCACGGACAAGGATCCGTCCGAGACCTGGAACGTGAGCGCCGAACCGCCGACGCCGCCGGTCAAGACCATCGACGACGGCGTGAGCGCCGACAGCATGACCAACCGCACCGTCATCACCTACGGCACCGGCAAGGGCGGCTATGAGATGGCGTTCAAGGACAAGATCACCCCGAACGGCGTCGACTACAGCGTCGACAACTACAAGCTCGTCGACAAGAGCGACAACGACCGCGACGTGAGCGGCGAGTTCACGATCGACTGGGACCGCAAGACGGACACCGTCACCGCGGTGCGCACGGCCGACAAGGGCGAGATGCCTTTGGACCACCAGTACGAGTTCAGCTTCGACATCACCGTCAGCAAGCCGAAGGACTTCAAGAAGGTCAAGGACCACGCGACCGGCAGGTGGAACCAGGAGCCCGAGGCCGACGCCGGCAGCAAGGAATTCGACACCTGGCAGCCGAACCCGGACAAGAGCTGGATCGTCAAGCGGGACGGCAAATGGCAGGCCGTCATCGACCCGCAGGAGACCAACAAGACCGGCGGCGACTCCCACACCTACCTCGACGGCGACAAGGTCGGCAGCGTCGTCAACGGCACCGTCGGCAGGAACCTGATCCAGGAGCCCAGTAAGCTCACGCTCACGGACAACTGGACGGCCGCCGACTACATCTTCGACGCCGACACCAAGAACATCCGCGTCTACGAGGCCGACGCGGGCACCGACCGCGAAAGCAGCGTCAGCGACATCGTGAACACCGGCAAGGACGTGACCGACCAGTTCGACATCACCGTCCAGGGCACCAAGGCCGCCGCCAAGGCCAAGGCCTCCTACCTCAAGGGATTGAAGGGATTGAAGAACCCGAAGCAGGTCACGCTCCTCATCCCCGGCACGGTGAACTTCGCCGACGGCAAGGGCGCGGCCCAGGTCCGCAAGGACTTCGGCAGGAACGCGGGAGACGAACTCGCCTTCTGCACCGACCCGAACGGCAAGAGTCTGACCAACAGCGGCTCCGAGACCGTGAACAAGCACACCGAGCCGACCAACGAGCCGCAGATCTGCGGCTACGTGCCGCCGGCGAAGAAGGACGTCGTGTCCGAGGCCAGCCAGGGCGGCGAGCAGGAAAGCGTCCAGGGCAAGGTCGTGTTCCCGGGCCAAAGGGTCGAATATCAGCTCGACACCCAGCCGCAGCTGCCCTCCAGCCTCGCCTACGGCATCAAGTCCGTGAGCTTCACCGACTCCTACGACCGCTATCTGAAGCCGGACAAGCAGACCCTGGAGATGATGGACCTGAACACCGGCAAGCCGGTGTCCAAGAAGAAGTACACGACCAAGTGGGATGATTCCAAGCACATGCTCACCCTGACCGTCACCGACCAGGAGACGATCGGCCAGTGGCGCGCCGGAACCAATCCACGCATCCAGGTCCGCTTCGAGGGCACCGTCTCGGACGACGCCCCCACCGACCACAAGGTGAACAACAAGTGGGTGCTGACCCTCAACAACTCGCTGACCCCGTCGAACGAGGTGTTCAACATCCCGCCGACGCTCAACCCGAAGAAGAAGGACACGCAGAAGGATCCGACGATCGACATCGACGGCATGACCGCGCTGCTGGGCGACGAGATCTACTACCGCGTCGACATCGACGCCACGCAGACCAACCAGGCCTACAAGGTCTGGAGGCTCGGCATGACCGACGACTACGACGACTCGTATCTGAAGCTCGACGCCTCCAAGGTGGAGATCACCGACGAGACCGGCAAGGACGTGACCGCGAGGTTCAACATCCAGGACAAGGACGGCGTGCTCTACGCCTACGCGAAGACCGTGGACACCGAGGTTCCCGCCACCGGCGAGACCGTGAAGGGCGACCCGCAGCCGACGGACCTGAAGGCCTACAGCGAGTCCGACGAGCATAACCCGCTCACCCAGCCGTCCATCGACCAGACGCTCCTCGGCCACACGTACACCGCGACCATGCCGATGACCGTCATCAAGGTCACCGACGGCTACGTCGTGAGGAACAAGGCCACGCAGGTGCTCAACAAGGTCCGCAAGGACACCAACGAGGTCACGAACCCGTTGAAGCCCGTCAACCCGTCCAAGGACGTGACCGTGAAGGTCGGAGGCGAATCCGTCAACGGCCGGAGCATCTACAAGGGCCGCACGTTCCTGTACCAGCTCGACTCCAGCATCCTGCCGGCCCACCGCGCCTACCCGCAGGTGGACGAGTGGTACATCGAGGACGCGCTCGACCCGGCGTTCGACGAATTCACGGGCCAGTGGGTCGTGTACGCGAGCCGCGACCTGTACAGGGACGGCCAGGTCATCGCCGCCAAGGGCGAGAAGATCGCCGGCAGCGGCTTCGACAGCTCGAGGTTCGGCGGCGACCTGTTCACGCTCTCCACGGCCAGCGTGGACGGACGCAACGTCGTGACCATAGGCACGACCGAAGCGTACCGCGCCCTCGTGTCCGCGGACAACGAGCATGAGGCCGGATGGCGCCCGTACATCCAGACCACACGCCTCGCAGTCACCGACCGTCACGAGAACCAGTTCACGGAGCATTACAACGGCAAGGCGTTCCAGTCCAACATCGTGTGGACCCGAACCCCGGACATGACCCCGGGCATCCACATCGAGAAGTACGACGTGGCCTCCGGCGAACAGGCCGGCGACCGCGACGACGTGAAGGACGCGTTGAAGATGGCCGGAGACAGCCAGCAGATCGCGTTCAAGATCACCAACACGTCCAAGA
>ENA-OQKI01000276-OQKI01000276.1-human-gut-metagenome-genome-assembly--contig:-NODE-276-length-11786-cov-2.012866_pt1 | contig 11786 bp, 11 predicted proteins | sample MGYA00242778_ERZ504798 | MGnify/ENA primary metagenome ERZ504798 (study PRJEB26092, sample SAMD00036414) | human gut metagenome | host: Homo sapiens | study: EMG produced TPA metagenomics assembly of... | reverse complement strand
CGGAATGCGGCGTTCAATTCTTCCTCGGTGCACAGCGGATCCACAAAGGTGGCTTCAATGCCCATTTTCTTCATGGTGACGGAGATCAGGTTGAAGGTGCCGCCGTAGATGGTGCTGGACGCCACGATGTGGTCGCCTGCTTCGCAGAGATTGAACAGGGCAAAGAAGTTTGCAGCCTGACCGCTGCTGGTCAGCATTGCAGCCGTGCCGCCTTCCAGCTCGCAGATCTTCTTGGCCACAAGGTCACAGGTGGGGTTCTGCAGACGAGAATAGAAGTAGCCGTCAGCTTCCAGATCAAACAGCTTGCCCATATCCTCGCTGGTGGCATATTTGAAGGTGGTGGACTGGATGATGGGGATCTGGCGGGGTTCGCCGTTGCCGGGGGTGTAACCGCCCTGCACGCAGATAGTATCACGATTCATACTACATACTCCTTTACTGGGTTTGTCCATATAGCACAATTCCCCGCAGGAGTGCTGCAGCCTCCGGCGGGGAATTGAAACGTTAAATTTTAGTTCCCGTCCGGGGGCAAAAATGAGGAGAGGACTCCTTCCGTCAAAGCCTTTCGGCTTTGGCAATACCGGAAAGTTTTCCTCTTCGCCAGAGGCTCCCTCTCCGAGGGAGCTGGCACGGCGTAAGCCGTGACTGAGGGAGTTCAAGCAGTAGCGGAGACAATTTTAAATCGTTTATCCTGAAAAGAGGAAGCTGTAATGCAGAATATTGACCTGATCTGTATTGGTAAAATGAACGCAAAATATTTTGCCGAGGGCGTGGCAGAGTACCAGAAGCGTCTGGCTGCCTTTGCGGCATTCCGGATCATCGAGCTGCCGGAGGAAAAGATCGAGGAGAAAAATGCCTCCGATGCTGTGGTGAAAAAAGCACTGGAGAAGGAAGGAAAAGCTATCCTCTCCAATGTGCGCAAGGGTGCTGCCATTGTTGCCATGTGCATTGAGGGCAGGCAGATCTCCTCCGATGAACTGGCGCAGTTCCTGGCCGACCGCGCAAACAGCGGGGCAGGGGATGTGGCGTTCGTTATCGGCTCCTCCCACGGCCTGTCCGATGAGGTGAAAAAAGCCGCAGCCCTCAGATTCAGTATGGGCCGCATCACCATGCCCCATCAGCTGGCCCGCCTGGTGCTGACCGAACAGATCTACCGGGCCTGTACCATCAATGCCGGTATGAAGTATCATAAGTAAAACATGCAAAGAGAAACAGAGGACGGAACAGGCAGTCGTCGCCCGGTGTTAGGAGATGCGGGAAACGTCACCCCGCCTGTTTCTCAGAAAGAAAGGGCCGTTGCAGAAATGCAGCGGCCTTTTGCTTTACAAAAATAAGAAAACATGGTAAAGTAGAGATACGCGGCAGTGGGGAAAGCTGCCCGAAACAACACACACGACACGGCAAGCCAGCCGCGGACGGAAAGGATGTTATTACAATGGAACAGAGCGAAAAGACCCTTGATATGATCGTCAATCTCTGCAAGAACCGTGGTTACGTGTTCCCCGGTTCTGAGATCTATGGCGGTCTTGCCAACAGCTGGGACTACGGTCCCCTGGGCGTTGAGTTCAAGAACAACGTCAAGAAAGCATGGCTGAAGAAGTTTGTCCAGGAGAGCCCCTACAATGTGGGCCTGGATGCCGCCATCATTATGAACCCCCAGACCTGGGTGACCACCGGCCACGTTTCCAGCTTCTCTGACCCCCTGCTGGACTGCCGTGCCTGCAAGGCCCGCCACCGTGCCGATAAGCTGATCGGTGAGGAGCATCCTGAGGTCAATGTGGATGCCATGAGCTTTGATGAGATGGATCAGTTCATCGCCGACCACGAGGACATCGTCTGCCCCGTCTGCGGCAAGCACGACTTCACCCCCATCCGCAAGTTCAACCTGATGTTCAAGACTGCCATCGGTGTGACCGAGGACAGCTCTTCTACCTGCTACCTGCGCCCCGAGACCGCACAGGGCATTTTCGTCAACTTTGCCAACATCCAGCGCACCACCCGCCGCAAGCTGCCCTTCGGTGTCTGCCAGGTGGGCAAGGCCTTCCGCAACGAGATCACCCCGGGCAACTTCACCTTCCGCACCCGTGAGTTCGAGCAGATGGAGTGCGAGTTCTTCTGCAAGCCCGGCACCGATCTGGACTGGTTCGCTTACTGGAAGGACTACTGCGAGAACTGGCTGCTGAGCCTGGGCATCAAGAAGGAGCACCTGCGCCTGCGCGACCACGAGCCCGCAGAGCTGGCCTTCTACAGCCGTGCCACCACCGATATCGAGTATGCCTTCCCGTTCACCGACTGGGGCGAGCTGTGGGGCATTGCAGACCGCACCAACTACGACCTGACCCGCCATCAGGAGGCCTCCGGCAAGAGCCTGGAGTACTTCGACAGCGAGACCAACGAGCACTACATCCCCTACGTGATCGAGCCCTCTCTGGGCTGCGACCGTGTGGCGCTGGCCTTCCTGTGCGAGGCTTACGATGAGGAGCATCTGGTCGATGCCAAGGGCAAGGAAGATGTCCGCACCGTCCTGCGTCTGCATCCGGCTCTGGCTCCCTACAAGTGTGCTGTGCTGCCCCTGAGCAAGAGCTGGGCGACAAGGCCATGGAGATCCGCAATGAGCTGAGCAAGTACTTCATGGTGGACTACGATGATACCGGTTCCATCGGCAAGCGTTACCGCCGCGAGGATGAGATCGGCACCCCGTACTGCATTACCGTGGACTTCGACACCGTGGGTGACGAGGCCAAGGGTATCGCAGCTGACAACTGCGTCACCGTCCGCGACCGTGACACCATGGAGCAGGTGCGTATGCCCATCTCCGAGCTCAAGAGCTATATCGAGAGCAAGATCGAGTTCTGATCCAAATAAAAACAGCCCCGCCGTTGCAATTTCGGCGGGGCTGTGGTATATTATAGATAAAGAGAGTGCTGTCCGGCAAACGGTCAGTACCTTTCTGGCAAATCAGTTAAAAAATGACCGCCGAGTTGGTAGCTCATGGGGCGGTCATTTTTTGTGTGTAAAGATTTTCCATGCGATATCGAACATGCCAAAGCCGACGGTTGCAAGCAACGTCAGCAGGGCTAAAGTTTCCAATAGCGTCATAGAGCATCACCCCTTTCGCAGCAGAGCGTCAGGGGCACGACAAAAAATATTCGCCTCCCCGACGCTTGGGCCGGAAAGGTTAGACCGCTTACCGTATGTGGACAGCACTCCCAAGGTTAGTATAGCAGACGTTTCCCCGTTTTTCAACGCCGGAAGCGTCTGTTTTCTTTTATCCGATGGACAGAATTGAAAAAAGAGGGTATACTTAGGGCAAAACAATCGTGCCGTTTCTTGCGGCAGAAAGGAATCTTTTGTGAAAAACTTTGATGAACTGCTCAAAAAATACGCTGACTTTATCGTCCCGGGTGGGCCGTGAACCCTCAGCCGGGCCAGACTATGATCATCCGCTGCCCGCTGGAGGCTGCCCCGCTGGCCCGCCTGTGCGTGCGCAGCGGCTTCGAGGCCGGAGCCCGTGATGTTCAGGTGGACTGGAGTGACAATGCCGTTGCCCGCACCCGGATGGAGCTGGGCAGCGAGGAAGCCCTGACCGATAACAAGCCCTACCAGCTGCGCCGCTACCTCGACTATGCAGAGAGCGAGGGCAGTGTCTGCGTGCTGCACCTCATTGCGGATGACCCCGAGGTCTACGCCGGTCTGGATGGTGCCAGATCAGCCGTGTGAACGCCGCCAACCGGAAAGTTTATGGCTCCCTGGCGGGAGTACACCATGAACGACAGGGTGCAGTGGTCCATTGCCGCCATGCCCAGCGCCCCGTGGGCGAAGAAGATCTTCCCGGAGCTGGACGAGGCTGCCGCCATCGAGAAGCTCTGGCAGCTCATCTTCGACGTCTGCCGGGTGACGGGCGGCGACCCCGTCAACGAGTGGAAGGCACATCTGGACCGTCTGACCAGTCTGGGCGAGAAGATGAATGCTCTTGATCTGGAGAGCGTCCACTTTGAGAGCGCCAACGGCACTGACCTGACGGTGGGCCTGGCCGAACAGGCGATCTGGGAGAGCGCCGGAAGCAAGAGTGAAAAGGGCGTAGTTCTTCCTGCCCAACATCCCCACCGAGGAAGTCTTTACGGCACCTCATAAGATAAGGTGAACGGTATCGTCTACGGCACCAAGCCCTATGTGTTCAACGGCCAGCTCATCAAGGGCTTCCATGTGACCTTCGAGGATGGCAAGGTCGTTGAGCATGGGGCCGAGGAGGGCGCTGATCTGCTGGGCCGGCTGCTGGATACCGATGAGGGTGCCCGCCATATCGGCGAGGTGGCACTGGTGCCCGCATCCAGCCCCATCAACCGCAGCGGCGCGCTGTTCTACAGCACCCTGTTCGATGAGAACGCTGCCTGCCACATCGCCTTTGGTGCCAGCTATCCCGGCACCACCGAGGGCGGCACCGGCCTGACCAAGGAGCAGCTGGAAGAGCGCGGCATGAACCAGTCCACCATCCATGAGGATGTGATGATCGGTGCCGAGGACAGCCATATCACCGGCAAGTGTCGTGACGGACGAACCGTGGACCTCTTCCGTGACGGTGTCTGGGTGCTGTAATCGTTCAATATAAATAATTCGTTAAATCCTTACAGTCTGTGATTAGTCTGTAAGGATTTTTGCTTATTTAGAACGACTAGAAACTTGATAATTGTATGAATGCACAAAATATATTTCACATGAAAGAAAATATTGACATCAAAAAAGGCATGTTATACTTTTATTGTAAGAAGTGTACTTTGACAGAACTGCATCATAAGCCGAAGGGAGATGTAATTATGAAACGTTTGACTGCTGTATTATTGAGCCTGATTTTTGTAGTAGCAATTGGTGCAACGGCTTTTGCGGCGTTTGACACCTCCAGAATCGATCAATATTTTGAAACAGAGACCCAGAAACGGATTGACAGTATGCTGGAGCTGGTTCTGGGAAAAGAAAAGGCAGAAGAACTTGTTGAAACTTCAAGAACTTCCAGCTATGATTTTACGCAAGTGGAAGCGTATGTAAATCAGCATGTGGCGCAGCAGTCGAGCGAAATGTTCCGTTTGATTGAAGCGGCAGAACAAAAAGCACGTGATGTATCCCCGGAACCGATTATACCTGATACCTGCAAGCATAATTATGATCTTGATAAGGTTGTCCGGGAGGAATTCCGGAATATGCCGATTGGAAGAGATTTTATCAAGGTGACTTATTATTATGTCTGTACCAAGTGTGGAGATACAAAAACAGAAGTGGAAACCTATGATGCATAAGAAGATTGTGAGAAGGTTTTGATTCTTGAAGTGCTGTGGTACGGCAAAGGATAAGGCAAAATTTCACGAAACCCCTTGCATAATTACCGGAAGTATGCTATATTCTAATAGTACGATATAACTTTTACTGAAACGTGGGCCGCAAGGTCCGCGTTTCTTGTTTGTTTGGAGGTTTTTATGGCGAAGCAGTCTGGCGGAAATACCGCCCAGAGAGTCGAAGCGCTTGTCCGCCCCACTGTGGAGGGCATGGGCCTGCGCCTGTGGGACGTGGTCTTTGAAAAGGAAGGGCCGGACTGGTATCTCCGTGTCCTCATCGACAAAACGGACGGCACTACCATGGACACCGACACCTGTGCCGATGTCTCCCATGCGCTGGACCCCATCCTGGATGAGGCAGACCCCATTGAACAGAGCTATTATCTGGAAGTCGGCAGCCCCGGCCTGGGCCGCAAGCTGACCCGCCCGGAGCACTACGAAGCCGTTCGGGGCCAGAAGATCAGCGTCAGGCTGTACCGGGCCAACGAGAACGGTGTTAAGGAGTTTTCCGGCCTCCTGACTTCCCGCGAAGGCAATACCATCACGCTGGAAGGCCCGGCCGGCCCCATGCAGTTTGAGCTTTCCGCCGTCAGCACGGTGCGCCTGTGTGACGACGAGGACCTGTTTGATTAAAAGAGAAAGAATGATATTTAGGAGGAACCCGAAAAATGGCTGCAGCGAACAATGAATTTTTTTGAAGCTCTCTCCATGTTGGAGCATGAGCGCGGCATCACCGCAGAGTACCTGATCGAGAAGATCAAGGCTGCTATCGTGATCGCTGTCAAGAAGAACTATGAAGTCGAGGACGACAACGTTCTGGTGGAGATCGACCCCGACAGCGGCAAGTTCAACGTCGCTCTGGTGCAGAACGTTGTCGCCGATGAGGACTGGTACGATGAGCACGCCGAGATCGGCATCACCGAGGCTCAGAAGATCCGCAAGAGCTATGAGGTCGGCGACCGCGTTGTGACCCCCCTCAAGACCAAGGACTTCGGCCGCATTGCCGCACAGACCGCAAAGCATGTCATCCGTCAGGGCATCCGGGAAGCCGAGCGCAGCCAGCAGCTGAGCGAGATCCAGTCCCGCGCCCATGATATCATCCAGGCCACCGTTACCCGCGTGGACAACGAGAAGGGCATCGTGGCCCTGGACCTGGGCAAGGGCGGCGAGGCCATCCTGCCCCGCAACGAGCAGGTGCCCGGCGAGACCTACACCGAGGGCCAGACCCTGCAGGTCTACGTTGTGGACGTGGTCAGCGGCGAGCGCGGTGCCCGCGTGATGATCAGCCGCACCCACCCGGGCCTGGTCAAGCGCTTGTTCGAGCTGGAAGTGCCCGAGATCTATGACGGCACCGTTGAGGTCAAGGCCATCAGCCGCGAGGCCGGTGCCCGCACCAAGATGGCTGTCTGGAGCAAGGATGCCAACGTCAACCCCGTTTCTGCCTGCATCGGCCCCCACGGCGACCGTGTGGCCGCTGTGGTCGAGAAGCTGGGCGGTGAGAAGATCGATATCGTCAAGTGGAGCGAGGATGTCTCCGAGTTTATCTCCGCTGCCCTGAGCCCCGCCAAGGTGCTCAAGGTCGAGCTGCTGCCCGGCGAGACCCGCTCCTGCCGCGTCACCGTGCCCGACCAGCAGCTGAGCCTGGCCATTGGCAACAAGGGCCAGAACGCCCGCCTGTGCGCCCGCCTGACCGGCTACAACATCGACATCCGCCCCGAGAGCGGCTACTACGGCGAGGACGAGGAGCCCAAGGCTGCCGAGCCCAAGACCGAGGACGCTGAGTAAGAGCGGCTGTGACCGCACCTGAAGGAGGGAAACCGGATGGCACAAAAAAGATCCCTGCCCGCCAGTGCATCGGCTGCATGACCAGCCGCCCCAAAAGGAACTGGTGCGGGTGGTGCGCGCCCCCAGCGGCGAGATCAGCATCGACCCCGTGGGCAAGAAGCCGGGCCGCGGCGCTTACCTCTGCCCGGACCCGGCCTGTCTGGCAAAGGACAAAAAAGAAAAAGGCGCTGGAGCGCTGCTTTGAGCAGCCGGTTCCCGCCGAGGTTTACGATGCGCTGGCCGCACAGCTGGCCGACGTGGAAAAGGAGGCCCAGCCGAATGGCGAAGCATAACAATACCCCCGAAAAGCCCAAAATGGCCCCGGAAGAAGCGCTGTTCCAGGCGCTGAGCCTCTGCCGCAAGGCAGGCGCGCTGACCATGGGCTTTGATGCCGTGGAAGATGCCTGCGTCAAGAGCAAGGCATGGCTGGTAATGGTCGCGTCCGATGCCAGCGCCAAGACCGTGCAGCGCCTGAACTACGCTGTGGGCGACCTGGTGGACGTGATCTCCATGCCGCTGACCCAGGACCGCCTGGCCGATATCAGCCGCAAGCCTGTGGCTGTTTACGCGGTGACTGACCGCAACCTCGCAAAGCTCTGCTTTGACCGTCTTTCGGACTGCGGGGCAATCAAAAATGAGGAGGATATGAGCGAATGACCGTAAAATATAAAGTGAGCGATTTTGCAAAGGACCTGAATGTTTCTGCAAAGAAGGTCCTGGATGAGCTGGCTGCCATGGGCAGCACCGGCAAGAAGAACAGCTCCACCCTGGAAGAGAATGAGCTGAACTACCTGCTGGAGAAGTTCAGCAAGGACAACAGCGTTGCCAGCCTGGACGAGTACCTGAACAGCGCAAAGCAGCCTGCCCAGCCTGAAAAGAAGGCTGAGAAGAAGGCTGAGAAAAAGGCCGAGAAGCCTGCGGAGAAAAAGGCAGAGCCCAAGGCCGCTGAGAAGAAGCCCGAGGCAAAGCCCGCTGCCCCTGCCGCAAAGGCAGAGCAGCCCAAGGCAAACAATAACAACAATAAGCACGGCGAGAAGAAGAACGAGCAGCACAAGAAGCGCGAGGAGAAGACTGTCTCCCTGAGCGAGCTGGCCCGCGAGACCGGTGCCAAGGCCTCTGCTGCCCCCGCTCAGTCCGTCTCTGTCCGCCGCGAGGACAGCCAGGTGACGGTCGATACCCGCACCGTGGATGTGAACGTGGACCGCTTTGATGCCCGCTACGACGATCTGGCTTCCACCAAGAACACCGAGAACCGCCGCAAGCCCACCCCGCAGGGCAACAAGCAGAAGTTCACCCAGCGCGGCCAGCGCCAGCGCCAGCAGTTCCAGAAGGGCAAGCGCGAGACCGAGTTCGAGCGCCTGCAGCGCATCCAGCTGGAAAAGGCCCGCAACGCACAGCTGAAGGTGATGATCCCCGATGAGATCACCGTCGGTGAGCTGGCTGCCCGCCTGAAGCAGCAGGCCGGCAAGGTCATTGCCAAGTTCATGCAGATGGGCGAGATGCACGCCATCAACGACGTGATCGATTTCGACACCGCATCCCTGCTGGCTGAGGAGTTCCACGCAAAGGTCGAGCACGAGGTGCATGTGACCATCGAGGAGCGCCTGTTCACCCAGGAGGAGGATTCCGCCGAGGATCTGGTGGAGCGTCCCCCCGTTGTCTGTGTCATGGGCCACGTTGACCACGGTAAGACCAGTATCCTGGATGCCATCCGCAAGACCAATGTCACCGCAGGCGAGGCTGGCGGCATCACCCAGGCCATTGGTGCATATCAGGTCAAGATCAACGACAGCCTGATCACCTTCCTGGATACGCCGGGCCACGAGGCATTCACCTCCATGCGTGCCCGCGGTGCCAACATGACCGATATCGCTGTTCTGGTCGTTGCCGCCGATGACGGCATCATGCCCCAGACCGTGGAGTCCATCAACCACGCCAAGGCTGCCAATGTCAAGATCATCGTGGCCATGAACAAGATGGATAAGCCCACCGCCAACCCTGAGCGCGTGATGGAGGGCCTGACCAAGTACGGTATCATCACCGAGGACTGGGGCGGCGACGTCGCCTGCATCCCCGTCTCTGCTCTGACCGGCATGGGCATCAACGACCTGCTGGAGCGCATCGCGCTGGAAGCTGAGGTCATGGAGCTGAAGGCCAACCCGAGCCGCCGCGGCAAGGGCGCTGTCGTCGAGGCCCGTCTGGACAAGGGCCAGGGCCCCATCGCAACTCTGCTGGTCCAGAACGGCACCCTGCACAAGGGCGACTGCCTGATCGCCGGTACCGCTGTGGGCCGCGTCCGCACGATGCGCAACGACAAGGGCCAGGAAATCACCGAGGCCGGCCCGTCCACGCCTGTTGAGATCACCGGCTTGACCGAGGTCCCCGAGGCCGGCGAGCTGTTCGAGGCTGTCGAGGACGAGCGCCTCGCCCGTGAGCTGGCTGACAAGCGCACCGCCGAGGCCAAGGAGAAGCAGTTTGCCGCCTACACCAAGGTCACACTGGATAACCTGTTTGACCAGATGGCTGCCAACGATATGAAGGAGCTGCCCATCATCGTCAAAGCGGACGTCCAGGGCTCCGCCGAGGCCGTCAAGCAGAGCCTCGAGAAGATCTCCAACGACGAGGTCCGCGTCCGCGTCATCCATGCGGGTGTCGGTGCCATCTCCAAGTCCGACGTCTCTCTGGCCGATGCGTCCAACGCCATCATCATCGGCTTCAACGTCCGTCCCGACGCCGTCGCCAAGGCCGAGGCCGAGCAGACCGGCGTTGAGATGCGTATGTACCGCGTCATCTACGACGCCATCAACGATGTCTCCGACGCTATGAAGGGCATGCTGGCCCCGAAGGTCCGCGAGGTCGCCTTGGGCGAGGCCCAGGTCCGCCAGGTCTACAAGATCTCCAGCGTCGGTACCGTCGCAGGCTGCCGCGTTACCGACGGCAAGATCACCCGCGACGCCCAGCTGCGTCTGGTCCGTGACGGCATCGTCATCTGCGAGGATTCCATCGCCAGCCTGAAGCGCTTCAAGGATGACGCCAAGGAGGTTGCCGCGGGCTTTGAGTGCGGCATCACCCTGGCCAAGTTCCAGGACATCAAGGAAGGCGACGTCTTTGAGTGCTTCAAGATGGAGGAGTACCGCGATTGATTGCAGAGGTAAAGTAAATGCCAACCAAAAACCATGGCCGTATGGCCCAGGATATGAAGCGTGAGCTGATCGCCATCATCGGCGAGATGAAGGACCCCCGCGTGACGGGCGGTCTGCTGACCGTGACCCGTCTGGATGTGACCCCCGACCTCGATCAGGCCAAGGTCTACATCAGCGTCATGGGCCGTGAGGGCGGCCCGGAGCCGGTGGTCAAGGCGCTGAACAAGGCGTCCGGCCATGTCCGCACCGAGGTCAGCCGCCGGATGCACATCCGCAAGGCACCGCGCTTTGTATTCGTCAAAGATGAAGGCGCAGCCTATGCCGCGCACATCAACAAGCTGCTGGGTGAGCTGGACATTGAGCCTGACTCTGACGCAGAGTAAAGCACCCCAGTTAGAAAAGAGGAACCTATGACTCAGAACGTAGATCGCGAGACGGTTGTTTCGCGTCTGCTTGCTGCAGATGACATCCTGATTTTGTGCCATAAAAACCCTGACGGTGACACCATCGGCTCGGGCACGGCGCTCTGCCTGGCGCTTCAGCAGCTGGGCAAAAATGCCGCCGTGCTGTGCAGTGATCCGATCCCTGCCATGTACGACTACATGCCCATCACGGTGTTTGACGGCAGCTTCCGCCCCGCGTTTGTTGTGGCGGTGGATGTTGCGGGCATTCAGCTTTTTGGCGAGCGCAACAACATTCAGGAATACGCCGAGCATGTCAATCTGTGCATCGACCACCACGGCTCGAACAGCGGCTATGCCTATGAGACGCTGGTGGACGCCGGGGCTGCCGCAGCTGCCGAGCTGCTGACGACGCTCATCCCCGAGATGGGCGCGAAGATCACGCCGGAAATTGCCTCCTGCCTGTATACGGGTGTGGCAACGGACACCGGCTGCTTCCGGTTCAGCAACACGACGGCGGAGACCCACAAGGCGGCAGCGGCTCTGATCGAGGCCGGAGCCGACGTGGAAAGGCTGAACGAGCGCCTGTTCGAGAGCCGCTCCCACGCGCGGGTCATCGCGGAACGCATGGCTTTAGAAAGCCTGGAGTTTTACTACGATGACCGCTGTGCGCTCATCTGCCTGACCTGGGACCAGATCCAGGCCGCAGGTGTGGCCGGGGCCGAGCTGGAGGATCTGACGAGCCTGCCGCGCTCCATTGAGGGCGTCGAGGTCGGTCTGACCCTGCGCCAGCAGAAGGACGGCAGCTTCAAGATCAGTGTGCGCACCGGGCACGACACCAACGCCTGCAACATTGCGCGGCGTCTGGGCGGCGGCGGGCATCCCCGCGCTGCCGGCTGCGAGATCAGCGGCAACCCGGACAACGCCAAGCACGCGATCCTCGAGGAAGTCAAAAAGGAACTGGACCGCGCCGACGCGGAGAAAGAAGCGCAATAAAGCCTTCCCAGAGGGGAAGTGGCCGCGCGAAGCAAGGCCGGATGAGGGCGAACCTGCCCGCAACACCCGTAAACGGTCTGCAATGGCAGACTTGC
>ENA-OQKI01000274-OQKI01000274.1-human-gut-metagenome-genome-assembly--contig:-NODE-274-length-11803-cov-3.315862_pt1 | contig 11803 bp, 10 predicted proteins | sample MGYA00242778_ERZ504798 | MGnify/ENA primary metagenome ERZ504798 (study PRJEB26092, sample SAMD00036414) | human gut metagenome | host: Homo sapiens | study: EMG produced TPA metagenomics assembly of... | reverse complement strand
CCTATGGAACTGTATTGACCAGCTACCAAAAGAACGGGACTATTTCCAGGTATTCAAGCTTGATGTATCCAATGGAAAACAGCACATCCACCACTTTTCCGAACAGCCGGAGTACAGCAAGGAATATATGATTGACATTGCCAATCCAGTCAATCAAAAGGTCTATGTCATTGATGACACCGACCATTCCACCATGCTCTTAGCAGAAGAATATTAAACCCAAACACAAAGCCCTACCGAAGAAAATCGGTAGGGCTATTTTCATTTTACGGAGGAATTTCAAATGAGCGAAGAAGTAAAAACCAAACAGAACGAACAGGAAGAAACCTTGTATTGTGAGTGCTGCGGCTGTGTCATTGATGACGATGACTACACGGAATGGAACGGGCAAATTATCTGCTCTGACTGTCTGGAAAATCACACTACCACCTGTGAATGTTGCGGCGAACGCATCTGGGACGAGGATGTCTATGGTGACAACGACATCACCCTTTGCAGCCATTGCTATCATCACAGCTACACCCGATGCAGCTGCTGTGACGTTCTCTTGCACGAAGACGATGCCTATTATCTGGACGGTGAAACGTACTGCCGTGACTGCTACGAGGACGAGCGAGAGGAGAGCAACCTGATTCACGAATACGGCTACAAGCCGAATCCCATTTTCTACGGCGAAGGTAACCGCTATTTCGGCATCGAACTGGAAATCGACGGAGCAGGCAGAGACGATGATTATGCCGAAGAGTTGCTGGACATTGCCAATGCCCACGCCGACCTGCTTTACATCAAGACAGACGGCTCTCTGGATGATGGCATGGAACTGGTCTCCCACCCCTGCACTATGGACTATCACATCAACGAATTCCCGTGGGAAGACGTTATGCACCGTGCCGTTCGTCAAGGCTACCGCTCGCACCAGACAAGCACCTGCGGCTTGCATCTCCATGTGAATCGTAACGCCTTTTCGGACAATCAGGAAGAACAGGACGAGGTGATTTCAAGAATCCTGTATTTTGTAGAGCATCATTGGAATGAGTTATTGAAGTTTAGCCGCCGTTCCGAATACACCATGAACCGCTGGGCGGCTCGCTATGGTTACGAACATACACCCAAGGCAATCATGGACAAGGCAAAAAAGGGTGGAAACGGTCGATATGCTGCAGTCAATCTCTGCAACTATCACACTGTGGAGTTCAGACTTTTCAGAGGCACTTTGAAATACAACACGTTCATTGCGACCATTCAGCTGGTCAATCGAATCTGTGATGCTGCCATGTACAACACGGACGATTCTATTGCAAAGTTGTCATGGTCGGACTTTGTGGCAGACATTACAGAGCCAGAGTTGATTCAGTATCTGAAAGAACGTCAGCTGTACATCAATGACAGAGTAGAAGAAACGGAGGAATATTGATATGTGTGCATTATTTGGTTGGCTAGACTACAAAGGTGTTGTGTCGGACAGGTTGTTGAAAAAACTGACACAGGCTCTGGCAAATGCGGCGGAAGAACGAGGAACGGATGCGTCTGGCATTGCCTATGTGAAAGACGGTAAGGTCACTATCTACAAAAGACCAAAGCCTGCCCACAAGATTCGCTTTAACGCACCCAACGGTACAAGGGCAGTCATGGGACACACCAGAATGACCACACAGGGCAACGAGAAGTTCAACTACAACAATCATCCCTTTTACGGTCATGCCGATGTCAACTTTGCCTTTGCCCATAATGGCGTACTGTATAACGACAAGAATTTGCGTGTGGAAAAGCACCTGCCGAAAACGCAGATCGAAACGGATTCATACGTTGCAGTACAGCTGTTGGAACAGCAGGGCAAGTTGGACTTCGACTCACTCAAAAGCATGGCAGAATCTGTGCAGGGCAGTTTTTGCTTTACCGCCTTGGACGAGGACAACAAGCTCTATCTGGTGAAAGGTTCAAACCCAATGTGCCTGCTCCACTTTGCAGAGCTTGGACTTTACGTTTATGCCTCGACGGAAAGCATTCTGAAAAAGGCATTGCAGAAGTCTGGTTTCCACAAGTATCCGTTTGAAGTGTTGAATGTAGAAGAAGGTACGATTCTGAAGATTGACCGCTATGGGTTTTTAAGCGGCTCTACCTTTGAGGTGCAGGAAAGTTTCCGGTTCGGCAAGTGGGCTGATTGGTATGACGAGTTGGAGGAGGAGTATTACTCGCAGCAGGAGGAATTGCTGTTGGAGATGTGTAGTTGCTATGGTGTGACAGAGGATGACGTTCTCCTGCTGTTGGACTATGGTTATTCCACTGATGAGATCGAGGAAATGCTGTGTGACAGCAACTTGCTTTTGGAGACGCTTTGTGCGGTTCGGTGTGAAGAGGAGTTCTGCTGCGAATAGGACAAATCACACACTGCTGACAAAAAGAAACCGCTTTCCCACAAGGAAAATGGTTTCTTTTTTCGGAAACAAAATTTGAAAAATACAACCGCCCAAACAGTTGGATAAAAAAGAAAGGTGGTGCGATACATGAAAAACAGCAAGTTATAGCGGCATATTCTGAATTTGCAGACGTACAGCAATATCCCAAATTCCAACGAGGAGGAAATCACAATGGCTATGAAAAACAAGCAAAAACACATTCCGCACCAGAAAACCATCTGGTGCAAGATTCGCTACTGGCAGCTGCTCCACGACTGGACAGACGACGAGCTGGCGATGTATCTGAACTGTTCCACAAGAACGCTCCAGAACTACGATCATGATGCGAGAGGGCTTACGCTGAAAATGGTGGATACATTCCTCTGCATCAACGATCTGACACTGGACGATCTATTGGCGGCGTAATACACAGAGCAGGCTACGTTTCAACCAGCCTGCACATTTTGAAAAGGAGCTTATGAAAATGAAAAAGACAAAACTGGTCATTCAGCAGGCAGAAAACGGCACATATTTCACCCAGGTGTCCAAGGGCGTTCGTCCGGACGGCAAGCGAAACCGCAGAATGTTTACCGGCAGCACAGAGGACGAAGTGTATTTCAAGGCGACAAAGTGGCTCAAGGGCATCGAAGAAGAGGAACGAAATCCTTACACTGTGAGAGAAGCCATGCTGCAGTTTATTGACAGCAGAAGCAGAGTGCTGGAACCCACCACCCTGTGCTGTTATCGGGAAATGCTCCGCAACAAGCTGCAGTACATCATGGACATCAAAATCGAAGATCTGACTGCCCGTGACATTCAAATCGCCATCCAAATGTGGACGCCCCAGCGTCTCGGCTATAAGTCCATCAAGAACGCAGTCGGATTCCTGCGTGCGGTGCTGAATGCCAATGATATTACCATCAAAATGGGCAGCATTCGCCTGCCGAAAAAGGAGGTGCGGGAACGAAGACTCCCGTCCGCAGATGTGATCTATGCCATCGTCAAGGGGACAAGCAGCGAACTGCCGGTATTGCTTGCCATGTGGCTGTCACTGCGCATCGGAGAAGTGGCAGGCCTGCAGTTCTGCGACATTGACCCGGTGCAGATGCGGCTCTATGTACGCCGGGAGATCGTCAAGGTGGACAGCGGCTGGGCGGAGATCGACCACTGCAAAACTGTCAAGAGTATGCGCTATGTCAGTCTGCCGGCATACATTTATGCACTGATACAGCAAGTGCCCCATCAGTCGGGAACCGATCATATTGTTCCGTTCACACCAAACACCATCCGCAAGCGGTTCAAGAAATTGCTGGAGGCACACGGTCTGGAAGAGATTCGTTTTCACGATTTGCGGCACATCTTCGCCAGCACCACGGCAATGCTGAACATTCCAGAGAAATATGCCATGGAGATGGGCGGCTGGAGTACACCGGATGTGTATAAGAACGTGTACCAGGAAACCTTCGACAGTGAGCGCAACAAGGCGGACAGCGTGATCGACGGCTATTTCAACGAGATTATTCAGAATCACTGAAGATTTGCGAGGTTTTGGGATAGAAGGAGAGGTCTGCCCTGTTGGGGGCAGGCTTTTCTTTTTGTTATGAAGTCAAGCTCTATTAGAAGAGGAGACATATAGGAACATCTGCCAAGAAAAATCACACATACGGAAGCCTCCTCTATAGGGTGCAAATCCTTATTATACTATACTCAAATGCATCCTAGTAACAAATGATGCTTCAATGCAACGCTTAAAGCACAATGCGGTAAAGCAGATAAGGAACGATCATCCAGATAATTTTAGAATTTTCTGCACCACTTGCGTCTTCTTCAAATCTGTGGTATAATAACATAAACCACAATTTTCTAAATCACGATTAGAGAAAAGAAGCGAACGTAATGCTTATTGGCAGAATAGTTAGCCAGGATACCTAATTTCAGAGACTTGCTTTGATTATTAAAAACAGTGATAGGTTTATTAATGATAGATTGTCAAGTCAAGTGCAACACAATCAGAGAAAAAAATTTTGAAGCACCTCGAAGGGAGTCAGAAAATTAAGACGTTTGCGAGGACGATTGTTGATGAGATCGACAACGTGCTGTAAATCATCATCAGAAACGTTGGCGAATGAAGTACCTTTTGGAAAGAATTGACGAAGCAAGCCATTGGTATTTTCGTTTGTCCCACGCTGCCATGGAGAATAAGGATCGCAGAAAAACACTTTCATGCCTGTAGCCTCAGCCAAAGCTTTGTGTGCCGCAAATTCTTTCCCGTTATCGACGGTAAAACTCTTTTTCAGCTTCTCCGGAATGGAAGAAAAAGCTTTGATCGTGGCGTGATTGAAAGCATTGTCCTGTCTGTCATCTATTCTGAATGCAACAAGATATCCTGATTTACGTTCCACATGCGTGCCAAAACAACCTGTTTTCCGCATACCAAGAACAGTATCGCTTTCCCAGTGCCCATATCTTGAACGATTCTCAGCACCGGCAGAACGCTCGCTAATGGGCGTGGTATTAGGAATTTTTCCACGACGATCTGTTCCTTTGCATTTTTTATGCTTCCATTTGAAACGCATGATCTTCTTCAGCTGTGGCGGTAAAATGCCAGAATCAATCGCACGATAAATTGTCGGAAATGAAATACTGAACGGTTCTTTGTCACGTTTGGCACGTCCTGCGATCTGCTCTGGAGACCAGCGTAGATTCATCTTTTCCATGACATAATCACGTATTGTATCATCCAGCAGTTTTGCCTTTCTGCCACAGTTTCTCCGCCGTTTCCGGTATAATTTATCTGCATGATGTGCTGCGTAGTCACCGTTGGCATAGCAGTTTCTTCGGAATTCACGGCTTACAGAAGAGGGTGATCTTCCAAGTTCTCTGGCAATTGCCCGAATACTTAGTCCCTGTGCTTTCAAAACTCTTGACTTTTCTCTCTCTTCTGTGGTAAAATGGGTGTAATGACACATATTGCTTCCTCCTGTTTTATGGTTGTGTGACTACTCCCATTATAACACGAGTGGCTTTATGTGTCATTCTTTTTTTGTGTTGCACTTATATTGTAAATCTATCAGTAAAGAAAAAAAGAAGCGTAACTCCTTGTGAAACCGGCTGGCTGCTGTAGCGAATACCCCTCAGTCAAGCCTACGGCTTGCCAGCTCAGCACAAGGCACGCCCTTCGGGTGCCCTAAAGGGGAGCCTTATATACAAGCTTGCAAACGCCATAAAAATAAAGTTACCCACCTGCACAAGCAACATCTCAAAAAATCAACATTACCGATACAGGCAAGGGCAACCACCGGCGTTGGCAAGCCCAAGGCGGACAGCGAGGGCAACGAGCGAATTCCGCCGGACGGTTTCGACACGACTGCACTAGAAAGTACACTTCGCAGATGCTGTTTCAGCGGAGCGATGTGGGTATTGCCCCCTACTTTTTCTTTTTTGTACCCTTTTCCAGCACAAAAAGCACCCTCCAACAGGAGAGTGCTTTGAAACATGTGCAATTGTTGTGTCGTTATCCGACCAGACCGGAGCGTTCGATACCCTCGGTGAAATACTTCTGGAGGAATGTGTACATAACCAGAATTGGCAGAATCGCGATCAGGCAGCCGGCTTCCATCCAGACGATCTGCTCTCTGGGGCTGGACATCTGCGTTGTTGAATAGCTGCTGGGAAAGCAGCGTGCTCAGATTTTTCAGCATCAGGGCAATGGTCTGGTTCTTGGTGAAGAATGTGGAGCTGACATAGTAGTCATTCCAGTACCAGACCACGGAGAACAGGAATACGGTCAGGAACGAGGACGATGCATTGGGGATCATGACCTGGACAAATGTCCGAAGGGACCCGCAGCCGTCCAGATATGCCGCATCTTCCAGTTCCTTGGGCAGTCCCTTGAAAAACTGGCGGAAGATGAAGATCATTAGACCGGCACGAATGCCGTTGCCCATTGCCGCCGGCAGGTACATACACAGCTTGGTGTTGATCAGGTTCACTGTCAGGCTGCCGATACCAAAATGCCGGAACAGCATATACTGGGGAATGGAGATGATCTGCGGCGGCACCAGAATCATCATGACGACGATGCCGAACAGAATGCCCTTGCCCTTGAACTTAAAGCGGGCGAAGCCATAGCCTGCCAGTGCACAGGAAGCCACCTGCACCAGCGAGCAGCCGACGTTCAGCAGAAGCGTGGTTTTCAGAGTGTTCCAGATGTCCATGACATCTGCGGTTTCCTTGATGACATTGAGCGTCAGGTGACGGGGGATCCACATGACTGTCGGGTCACTCATGTCCGCAGAATCGCGGAATGCACAGCTGATCATGTAGATCAGCGGATAGAGAATGACGAAGCAAAGTCCGAACAGAATGAAGAACCGGAAAAACGGCCACACCGCATCGAACACCCGTTTCCGCCGCATATAGGCGATCTCGAATTTGTTCATGCTCTGCATGCGGATCTTCCGGGCCTCCCGCTTGCTCATACCGTTGCCCACCAGCGTATCCTCTTTCGGGGATGCCAGCGGCTTGTTTTTTGTTGTTTCCATAACTGACATCTCCTTTTAGTCTACCTCATAATAAATGAACTTGTTCAGGATCGCGGTAATGATCCCCACTGCCGCCAGCACGATAGCGAAGTATACCCACGCCATTGCCGAAGCCGGTCCGTACTGCCAGTCGCTCTGCAAATCGAGGATTCGTCCCATGACCACGTTGTTCGGATCGGTGAACGAGTCGATAATGGTGAAGATAAAGCAGGCGAGGATCATGGGGCTGACATAGGGGAGCGTGATCTTCCAGAAGTATTCCCACGCGGTGGCACCCTCCATCTGGGCTGCCTCCTTGGCGGAAACCGGAATGTTTTGCAGTGCCGCAAGGAAGATCAGGATCTGGATACCGGAGTTCCACACGATACCGAAAATGTTGTCCGATACCATTTCAATGGTGGTCTGCATGCTGTCGGAAATGCCGTAGATGCCGAGGAATTCCATGAGTTCGCCCAGCAGGTCTGTGGAAAACATGGTGGAAAACTGGCTGGCATCGCTGTTGCCGGTGCTTTGCAGGTTGCCGTTGATGATGTTATACACCGGACCGGTGGCAATGATAACCGGCAGGAAGAACACAGCACGGGAGAATGTCCGTCCCTTGAACTTCTGATTCAGAATGACTGCCACGAACAGGGAGAACACCAGAATCAGCGGGGTTTTCCATGCAGTGTCCTTCAGCACCTTCACCAGATACTGGCGGTAGTTCGGATCCACGTTGAACGCGTAGTTATAGTTGTCCATGCCGACCCAGCTGCCGACCATGCCGCCGGTGTCCGGTGTGATCTCCTGAAAGGAATAGAGCAGTGACTCTACCACAGGGATCAAGGAAGAAAATCAGTGCACCCACGAACCACAGAGCAATAAAGCAGTAGCCGTACATGCTTTTTCGGTTTTTCATATGCCATTTTCATGCTTCGTTCCAGCTCCCTTCCTCCACATAGTCCGCCATGGCGTATGCCGTGCCGTCTACAGTGACGATCTGTTTCGCCAGATCGGTTTCTACCACCGTGCCGTTTTCATAGGTGGTGGTGATGACATCGCCCTTTCTCTCATAGCCGGTGATGGTCTGGTCACCCAGTCCGGAGAGCACCGCCTTGGAGAATGCATAGCTCTGTGCGGCGTAGTCTGTCCAGCTTTCCGCACTGGCATAATAGAGCCCGTCCAGTACCGTATCTTTCAGCGTACTGGTTTCTTCGCCGATCATGTCAAAGTGCAGGCTGCTGCCGGAGGCAATGGCGAGAAGTACGGTTTCCTCCGGTGTTGCCGAAGCATTCACTGCACCGGTGCCGTAGGATTTCACCCCGTGCATTACCATCTGGTAGAACGGAATGTCCTCGTCGAACACATCGAATCCGCTGGATTGCAGCGGCACGTCTGTGATCTCCTGCACATAGGGCAGAGCGTAGGCATTGGCTCCGTTCGCCAGCAGGGAAATGTCTGCATCAGTGATCTGCTGATATGCGTCCTCCAGCAGCTGCTGGGCAGCATCTCGTGAGATCGCCTGCTTGCCGTAGTCCCCGTAGAGGGCAGTGGTCAGGCTGCCCAGCGAAAGGGTGTTCAGGTCTTCTTTGCAGGCTGCCGGTAAGCTTCTCGGCAATCTCCGAAAAAGCAGACGGCGAAAGCAGGGACAGAGGCTTGTTTACAGTACTCTGGGTGCCGTATGCCAGATTGTAATCATAGATGCGGGCATAGGAGCCGGAGATGCGGACGGCGGTATCCTGAAATGTATAGAACCCGCTGCCGGAACGGAACGTTTCATTTTCCGATACCGGATAAATGGTCACGCCGTTGGACGCGGCATAGCTTTGCAGGTCGTTCCAGTCGCCGTTTCCGCCCAGACAGCCGGCAGCCTTTGCCTTGATGTCCACCTTGCCGGAAATGCCGGCGTTGGTCCAGTTGTAATACTGCACCTTCATGTTCTCGGCACCGCCGTCCGACAGGTTTTGCAGAATTTCTTCTGCCTGCTGGAAGCTGGTGAGAGCCGTTTTCATGCTTACGGGAATTCCCAGCACGGATTTTTCCTTTTTCGTGCCGCCGTAGAAGTTGAGGTACAAAGACGGGTCTGTGTTCTCCACGGTATTGGTCACGCCGGCTTCTTCGGTGAGGTAGTTCCGGTATGCCGCCGCCACATCGGTATAGTCCGGTGTGTCCTCGGTTTCCAGGGGGTAGTACCGCACTGCCAGCGTGTCGGTTTTCATGTCGCCGTCCTCGAACACAGTCAGTGCCGTGCCGTTGTCGCCGGACATATAATAGGTGTCCGAATCCCGCACCGTGAAGTCGAAGCCGCAGACGTTAAAGCTGCTCTTGGACTGTCCGCTGACGCTTGCAGTCAGCTTGGCGTTGGAGTCGCCCTCGGTGCAGACTACCATCATGGCGTTATCGCCGTTGACGATGCCGTACATGGGCAGGGAAACCTGCTCTGTCACTGCCGGTTCTGTCAGGGGAACCGCAGTCACATCGGAACCGTATACATAGCCGGTATAAGATTTCGCGGTCTTTTTGCCGTTGTTGAAGCGGATCAGAGCACCGCTGCCGTCGGGAATGACGAAGTAGCCCTCATCAGCAGAAGAAGCCGCCCCGAAGCTGCTGAGCATGGAGAGGGAAGTGGTCAGCTTGCCGGTTTCGGAGGTGTCGTCCTCCTCGATGTCGGCGGTGTCGATCTTCGCCTCCAGATAGTCATCTTCCAGCGTGTAAGTCACCGGCACGGTAATGCCTGCTTTCTTGAACGAATAGGTGATCTTCACGCCGCTGCTCTTGTCCTTGACCTTGATCTTCGCATCGCCCTTGGAACGCATATTGGTAGTGCTGCGGGCATCGGGTTCGCCGTAGACCATTTTCAGCGAGGAGGACAAGTCCTCTACAATGGTGTTGGTGGCATTCTTGTCGTGTCCCACATTTTCAGGAGTAGACCACCACATCTTGTCTTTCGCCTTGTCGTACAGTCCGATCACGGCGGTGTCGTCGTCCACATACAGTGCCAGCTTGTCATTTTCCGTGACAAACCGTGCCGAGGAGATCACCGCATCATAAGTGTCCGCCAGTACGACCTGCCAGCCGTCCTCATTGGTATAGGTGACTTTGCCGTCCTTGGCAGTGCCGTCTGTGGTATAGCTGCGTTCTACTTCGTCGTAGTCCTTGTTGTACAGTTCCAGTGTCCGGTTGTCGCGGGAACGGAACAGCAGTTCGTTATCCAGCGAAGAAACGATCTGGCGAACCATTGTGACCTTGCTGTATTCCGGATCCATGTACACCAGCCAGCGACTTTCCGGACTTAGAAATACCACGAAGTCGCTGTTGTCGCTGTCTTCTTCCAGTGTGCAGACCACCTCGCCGGTGGCATCGTCAATGCCTGCCAGTTCTATGTCGTCCAGCAGATCTACCACGTCCTCATCGGAAATGGTATCCTCATAGTCCTCCGGACGGTAGTAGAAAGTGATGCCGTCGCAGGAATTCTTCTTCTGCATGTACTGGGTGACCTGTTCCGCCGTAATCGCAATTTCCTCCTGCGATTCGGAACGGGTCGCTTCTTCTTCGGCGGTGTCGTCTGCCGTATCGGCATCGGCTGTACCGTCTGCCGCCGGTATCTCCTCCGAGGTGTCGGAAATGAGGGCAATGTCGTCCTCACCCTCCGCCGCCGCCGGCAGGGAAACTGCCGTCATGCAAAGGCTCAGAGCACAGATGCCGGCAGCCCATTTTTTCCAGTTCTTCATATTGGTTCCACCGTCCTTTCTATACTCTCACGCGGTATGTGATCTCCGTGTAGAACGGAAGAAACAAATACGTATACCTGCTGGAACAGTCGCCACCAGCAGCACCAGCAGGATGACACAGACGATCATAATGTTGGTCTGGTAGCGGTAGTAGCCGTAGGACAGAGCGATCTTGCCCAGACCGCCGCCGCCGATGACGCCGGACATGGCCGAGTAGCCCAGAATGGTGGTCAGGGCCGTGGTCATGCTGGAGATCAGGCCGGGCAGGCACTCGGGGATCATTACCTTGGTGATGATCTGGAACGGGGTCGCACCCATGCTCTGGGCGGCTTCCACCACACCCTCATCCAGCTCGCGCAGGCTGGTCTCCACCAGACGCGCCACAAACGGGAAGGCCGCCACCACCAGCGGGACGATGGTGGCCTTGGTGCCTACGGTGGTGCCCACGATGATACGGGTCAGCGGAAAAACGCAGATCATCAAGATCAGGAAAGGCACACTGCGCAGGATGTTGATGATGATATTCAGCAGGTGCATCAGCCAGCCGGGCAGGGGCAGAATGCCGTCCTTATCACCGGCCACCAGCAGCACACCCAGCGGCAGGCCGATGACCAGAGAGAACGCGGTGGAGAGCACCGTCACATAGAAGGTCTCCCAGATGGCAAAGCCATAATCTGCAATGGTCATTCTCCGGTCACCTCCTCTACCGTAATGCCGGGCTGTGCCCGCATGTAAGCAGCAGCCTGTTTTGCTTCGTCCAGATCAGCGGGCAGCTTGAGCAGCATGGAGCCGTAGCACTGGCCGCTCAGGTCGCGGGTATCGGCACTGAGCACCGACACCAGAATGCCCTTTTCGGCGGCAAGACTTGCCACCAGCGGTTTTGCGGCGGACGAACCGTTGAAGGTCACACGCACCACATGATCGTCCGGCGCAAAGCTGGACAGGTCGCGGGCTGCGCTGCCGCCGTTGGGAGCCACCAGACGCTTTGCCGCGGCGGTCTTGGGGTTGGCGAAGATCTCCTTCACCTCGCCCTGTTCCACCACAACGCCGCCGTCCAGAATGGCAACGTGATCGCAGATCTCCTCACACGCTCATCTGATGGGTGATCGACCACCACTGTGATCGCCCTAGCTTCCGGTTGATCGTCCTTGAT
>ENA-OQKI01000273-OQKI01000273.1-human-gut-metagenome-genome-assembly--contig:-NODE-273-length-11820-cov-2.475156_pt1 | contig 11820 bp, 8 predicted proteins | sample MGYA00242778_ERZ504798 | MGnify/ENA primary metagenome ERZ504798 (study PRJEB26092, sample SAMD00036414) | human gut metagenome | host: Homo sapiens | study: EMG produced TPA metagenomics assembly of... | reverse complement strand
CCTGGGGCGCGGTATTAAGAAGTAGTTGGCCTACTTCGAGCCGGATATAAGACAAACGGGTGGTAGTCGTACCGGCTACCACCCGTTTTTGCTGGACATATGTTGCGCAAACGCCCTGACTATCGCCCTTTGCGAACTCAGATTTCAGAAGTATGCGGCAAAATCTGAATAGGCCGAGCACACCGGATATATCCAAGCCCTGTACCTGTGGTTTTATTGGCGGAAAACCGGGGTGTGCTCAAGGGTTCCGGAATTTGCCGCATACTTCCGCAAACGACGTCTCGGTGGCACAAAAAATCGCCCTCGAAACCCTGAGATAATGAACAGGTGTAGCCGTTCGCGGCAAAATACCGTCCGTTTATAGAACCCACCCCCATCGCGCGTCATCCTTACGGTTGAATAAATACACATCTATGGAATTACGTAAGAGAGGACCGTTCCATGAGCTACAAGACCGTTTGTGTTGCCGGTGGCGGCGTGTTGGGAAGCCAGATTGCCTTTCAGGCTGCCTACTGCGGCTTTGATGTGACGATCTGGCTGCGCAGCGAGGGCAGCATCGGCCGCACCCAGCCCAAGATCGATCATGTGCGCGAGGAGTACATCGCGGCAATCGAGGGCATGGCGGACGGTACGGGCGAGTGGTGCGCCGGTATCGCCGATAGCGGCCAGCCCTTCGACAAGGAGGCGGCACTCGCCGCCGTCGAGCGTGCCTACTCCACGCTCAAGCTGGAGCTCGATCTTGCCAAGGCCGTAGCCGATGCCGACCTGGTTATCGAGTCTATGGCCGAGGACACCCAGGCAAAGATCGACTTCTACAAAAAGCTCGCCCCGGTTCTCCCGCAAAAGACCGTCGTCGTGACGAACTCCTCTACGCTGCTGCCGAGCACCTTTGCCAAGTACACTGGTCGCCCCGAGAAGTACCTGTCGCTGCACTTTGCCAACTCCATTTGGAAGAACAACATGACCGAGGTCATGGCACAGGACCAAACCGACAAGCGCTACTTCGACGAGCTCGTCGACTTCGCCAACGACATCCGCATGCTTGCCCTGCCCGTCAACAAGGAAAAGAACGGCTACCTGCTCAACTCCATGCTGGTACCGTGGTTGCTTTCGGGTCTTGACCTGTACGTCTCGGGCGTGAGCGACCCCAAGAGCATTGACCTCGCATGGACGCGTGGCACCGGCGCTCCCAAGGGCCCGTTCCGCGTATTCGACACGGTGGGTATCCAGACGGCCTACAACATCGTCATGCAGTATCAGAAGGTGCCGGGCTTGGTGAGCCCGCTGCTCAAGAAGATGATGATGCCCTACAACTTTAAGGCTATGGCGTCCGTCCTCAAGAAGATGCTCGACGAAGGTAAGCTGGGCGAAAGCTCGGGCGAGGGCTTCTTTACGTACTAAAAATGATCTCTTGGGGGCGGAAGCGTTGGGGATCTACGGTAGTATGCGACAAGATCTGAATAGGTCGAGCAAGAGCCGTAGCGCGCGTTGACGTTTGGCCAATAGAACGCAAAAATGCACCGTTCGCCGATACTCCTCTCGCGAGTGGTTGCCATATGGTTTGATGTTGTAAACATATGATTGCCGGCAGGCCGTAGGTGACGTTCGTCATGATACCGGAGGTACCAAGTATGTTTCGTGCTCCGTTAAACAAGTATCGGGCTGGTTGACATGAACCGCCGTACTATCTCGATAGCCCTCGCAGTGGTCTGCCTGGCTGTGCTCCTGGGCGCTGCAGGGCAGTTTGCTATAAATCGAGAAACATCCTATATGCAGGAATGCGTTTCCGAAGGCTTTGCCATTGATGGTTACTATCGGGATGACAAAACGAGTCGGGAAACCCTGGCTTTTCTTGAGGAGGACAACTGTCGATGGCAGCTGGTCGACCAAGACGGAATCTGCACAGACGGGCAGTTTAAGCGTACGGATGACCCCAACATCCTGATATTAAAGAAGGAAAACGGTGAAGAATTCGGTACGGTCCACGTGGCGTACCTGTCACGCCGACGCGATCAGGGCTTGCTCTACCTATTTAGAGATACCAGGGTGACCCGTTTTTATCTGGTGAGTACCGGTCCGGCGTTTACGGTGGAGTCTGGCGATGTCGATGCGGACAGTTGATTCACGGCAATAAAACAGCGAGCGGGGCACGGACATGAATCGCGCCCCGCTTTTTTGCTCGCGGCCTGCGTCGCGTCTGCGCTTCGTTCCGACTCGCGCCTGTGCGCGCATCCATCTCACGTCCCGCATCACTTCACATCGAACTCCACGCGATCGAGCTCGGGCACGTTGAGGTCGATGAGCTTGCGGGCAACGCGGCGGTCGTGTGCCCCAAGCGCCTCGCCTGTCGTCACATGGGCGACAATCTCGCGCTCGACGATGCCTTCCTCGTCCCCTTCGGTGGCCGAGGTCTCGACGGCGACGGTGTAATCCTTAAAGCCCGGCAGCACCGCGGCAAGCTCGCGTGTGGTCTCGGTGACGCCGTAGCCGTCCTGCACGCCGACCTGCGCCGAGCCAATGGACCCCGCGGTCATGACGATGCAGGGGATGGCAAAGATCACCGTACCCACGATGATGCGGCGGCGCACCTTGTGTGACAGCTCATCGACCTCGGCATTTTCCTCGGCGGTCACAATGCCGTCGCCGTTGAGGTCGCGCTTGAGCGGCACGCGCAAAAGAAGTAGTACGGCTTCGGCCGCCAGCGCGATAAAGACGACGTTGATGCCAAACTCGTAGAGGGCCGAGAGAAACAGCGACCCGCTCGCGATGGCGATGCCATAGCCCGCCGCGCACAGGGGCGGCATGAGCGCGGTCGCCACGGCCACGCCGGCGATGAGCGTTGCGGGCTCCTGGTCGCGCGAGTTGCCCAGTCCGCCCGCAAAGCCGCCCGCGAGCGCGACGGCAAGGTCCCACACGGTGGGCGTCGAGTTGTCGATAATGGCGGCTGTGGTGGTGCCAAGGGGCGAGAGCTTAAAGTACAACGTGGATGTGACCAGGCAAAAGGCCATTTGCAGCGCAAGGCCGGCGACGGCTTCGACGGTAATCTCGCGGTCGAGCGTGGCGATGCCATATGCCATGGCAAGGACCGATCCCATAAGCGGGCAGATGAGCATGGCGCCCACGATGGCGATGTCCGAATCGATATCGAGGCCAATACTTGCGATTAACATCGCGATGATGAGGATGCACAGGTGAGTGCCAGTCAGACGCGCCCCGTTTACAAAACGCTTGCGGATCACGTGATAGGGTGCGCGTCCCTCGCGAATGTTGAACGCGCGCTTGAGGAAGCGGGTGACGTTTTCCATGGCTTCGCTATGAGCAGGGCGGATGCCGTGACGCCGATGATGACGCTCGCGCAGTCGTTCGATCTGTTGCTTGTCGAGTTCCATGTCCACCTCGTTCTGGCACGGGCCGCGCAACGCGCCCGTTGTCCTAACTCTACACCGTGGCGGACGAGGTGTCTGTTGGATGCGGAATCCGATAGGGCGGATGACGCGGGAGCAAATGCAAATCACAGGTTCAATTTGATCCCGCAATAATATGATGCACCAGCTCCTACATATGTGACGAAATTGTGAAGCACGAGAGCGTGAATTTCAAAAAATACGCTGGTCGCCAATGTTGCGCAACAGAATTCAAAAATCGACAGCTACCGTTTGATACGTATGGATACATCCGTGTCAAAGGGAGAAAGCCATGGCAAACTACAGTCCACAACACTTTGGGCCTCGGGCCAAGACTGTCAACGTCAAGGGCGTTGCTAACCGCGCCGTCGCAACCGTTTTGACGGCGGGCCTCATTGCTCAGCCGCTTATGTCGCCGCTGGCGGCAATCGCCGCACCGTCAACCGATAACGGCGATTCTGGTTCAGGGGGGGGGTAGTTCTGTAGAGAACACCGTTGCCGCCGGTAACCAAGCGGTCGTAAAGACGGCTGCCCAGCTGGCCGAGGAGTCGGCAAAGCAGCTCAAGGACGCTCAGGCCGCCTACGATGCCGCCCAGAAGAACGCCGATGCGGCGGGCCAGTCTCAAAAGCAGGCGCAGCAGCAAAAGAATCAGGCCTCGCAGGCTGTGAGCGACAACGAAATCGAGCAGAACGCAGCAGAAGTCGCCGCGCTCCAGGAGAAGATTGACGAGCTCAAAGCCGCCGTCGAAAAGACCGAGCAGCAGCAGAAGAAGCTGGGCGACCTGAACGATCGGCTCGAACAGGCCAACAAGAGTGTCGAGGATAAGACCCAGGCGCTCAAGGACGCCAAGGCAAAGCAGGATGAGGCCAAGAAGGCCCTCGATGATGCCCAGGCCAAGCTCGAGGCCATGGGTATGGACGAGTACGAGGCCGCCAAGAAGGCCGTCGAGGACGCGCAGGCAAAGCTCGATGACGCCAATAAGGCCGTTACTACTGCACAGGCCAATCTGGACCAGGCCAAGGCTGCCGAGGCCAGCGCCCAGCAGGAAAAGCAGAATACCGAGGCGGCTTTGACGACTGCCCAGGCCAAGAAGCAGGAGACTGCCGCTGCTCTCGCAGCCGCAACCACCGCGCGCGATAACGCCCGGCAGAAGTTCAACCAGGCGCAGGCCGCGCTCGATGCTGCCGTCTCGGGTACGGGTGTTGACCTGAGTGCGCTTGAGGCCGCCAAGAAAGCTGCTGCTGGTGAGCTCAAGACCGCGCAGGCGGAGCTCAATGCCGCGACGGATGCCGACGCCACCGCACAGACAAATCTGCAGGCCGCCCAGGCTGCCGTCGCTGCCGCGCAGGAGAAGGCCAACGCCGCCAACGCTGCTGTGGCATCTGCCCAGTCTGCATACGATGCGGCAAACAAGGAGTACAAGGACGCGGCCAGTAAGCGTGACGCCGCGAAGACGGCATACGAGCAGGCCCAGCAGACCGAGGCCGACAAGAAGGCGGAGTACGATAAGCTTGTCGAAGTTCGCAAGCAGAAGCGCAGCGAGTGGGAGGCAGCCTGCGCTGCTTCGAACGCCGCGGAAAAGGCTTATGACGCTGCTAATGTCCAGGTTGAGGCTCTTGAGCAGCAGATTGCTGAGCTCAAGTCCAACATGACCGTTGACCAGGAAGTCATCAGCCAAGGTATACTCGGCTTCATGAACTATATTAGCGACGGCAGCCAGTTCACAGCCACGCAGAAAAAGAACGCCCAGGAAGCCGTATCGATGCTGACCGGTGCCGCTGACAAGGCCGAATGGTATGACCAGTACGTCGATCAGGACATGTCTCGCGACACCAACCCGCTTTCCTTGGAGCAGATGCGCAACGCCCTGACATATCTCGACACCCAGAACAACCTCCGCAAGGCGAACGGTCAGTCGGCGCTCAGCGTCAGCCTCCGCATGACTGCGGCAGCCGCTCTTAATACATCATATTCATCGAACATCTGGGGACACTCGAACTGTTACTTCGACAACGGCGAAAATCTTGCTGGCGGAGGCGGCGCATATACCGGCGGCGAGACCGAGGATACGCTTGGCTGGCCATATACCGGTCTCTACACCCAGGAGAAAAAGGCATTCGATAAGTACGTCGAACAGTATGGTGACGCACTTGGGAGCCATCGATATGATTCATACTATATCTACCAGCACTACTACAGCATCTACAAAGAGTGCGGGCACTATCTCAACATCATCGATGCCGGCACGAAGGCTATCGGTATCGCGACCGGTAGCGGTAAGAACACCGATTCCGAGGTAACCGTATTCGATTACAGCGCTGATGATACTCAGGCTGATTTCACTGTCTCCGAGTTCAAGAAGCTCGTGAACGACTACATCGACTCTGCCTATAACGCTGGCGGCACGCAGGCGCAGAAGGCGCAGCTCAAGGAGCTTCAGGGCAAGCTCGCCGAGGCGCAGAAGAACTTTGGAACTACTAGGGAAGCTTACTTCGCAGCTGTAAACGGGCAGGATGCCGCCCAGGACGCTTTCACCGCAGCAGATGTGAACATGAACACCGCCAAGGGCGAGTACGAGAAGGCCAAGTCCGGCACCGCCGCCGCGAAGACGGCATACGACGCCGCCGAAGCCAAACTCAAGGGTATCGACGTCAAGACGCCCAAGACCAAGCTCGACGCCGCCAAGGGCGAGGCCGCTACTGCCCAGGCAGCTCTCGATAAGGCAAACGCCACGCTTGCTGACAGCAAGACGAAGGCAGCCGAGGCCGCTGCTCACAAGGCGAAGGCTCGCAGCGCCCGCGACGCCGCCAAGGTAAAGTCCGATCAGGCCAACGAGGCGTATGACAACGCTACTGCTTCGGTCAAGGACCTTGCCGCCAAGTGCGATGCCGCCAAGACGGATCTTGCGAACAAGCAGGGCACGCTTAACGATGCCAAGAAGGCCGACGACACTGCCCAGGCTGGCGTTGACAAGGCTCAGGCCGCAGATGTGCACGCCGCGACCGCTCTTTCGGGCGCCAAGCAGGCAGTTGCCGCCAAGACGCAGATCCTGTCCGACGCGCAGGCGAAGGCCAAGGCCGCCGAGGACGAGCTTGCCACCGCAAACAAGGCCTTCGAGCGCTTCGCCGGTGCCCAGAAGGCGGTCGACGACGCCAAGGCCGCCTATGACGCTGCCGTCGCCGGTGTCGCCGATGCCCAGAAGCAGCTCGATGCCGCCAACGAAGCCGTCGTCGATGCGAACCTCGAGATCGTCAAGGCCAAGGCCGAGCTTGCCAACGACGAGGCGCTCAAGGCCGATCTTGAGGCTGTCGACCACAAGGCATCCCTTGCCGCGGGCACGACGGGCAACGAGAAGCTGGTCAAGCTGAACGCTGCCTACGCTCGCTATAAGGCCGCCGTCGATGCCGCCGCTGGCCTCAAGGCTGCTCTGAGCGATGCCGATGCCAAGCTGTCCGATGCCAACGACGCCTATGCCGCCGCGCTTGCCGAGCTTGGCGATGCCAAGGATGCCCTGGCTGCCGCGCAGGCCGAGTACGACAAGTATCATCCCAAGGCTGAGCCGCAGGCCAAGCCTCAGGTTGCGCAGGCTGCTGCAAAGGCTCCTGTCGCCAAGAAGAAGGCAACGTCGGCCGCGCTCGCCCAGACCGGTGATGACTCCGCGCTTGCGGGCGAGGTCTTCGTTATCGGCGGTATTACGCTCGTGGCTGCGGGTGTGACGCTCGGCGATCGTCGTCGCAAGCAGATGTAGCGTTTCGAGCGTAGATTCTGCAACGAACTTCGGTTCATAGCAGGAACGCTTCGATAGCTTAACCGATAAGGCCGGCGCGCTGTTAAACGCAGCGCGCCGGTCTTTCTTTGCGTTGGTATCAAAAAGCCCGGTCGGTAGCCGCGAAAGCTACCGACCGGGCAAATCGTAGGCAATATGGTTGCTGTCGAGCAACTGCTCAGCTTATCCCAGCAGGCTCAGGCCCACGGAGACAAACGCCAGGATAACGCCGACGATGGACTCGCCGCCGAGCAGGCCGCTGGCGACGACCAGGCCCTGCTCCTGGAAGGCGGCATCCTTGGAGGCCTTCTCCTCGTCCGAAAGACCGGCGGCGGCGTCGCGGTGAGCGGACCACTTGTCGTAGGCGAGTTTGACGCAGGAGCCCAGGAATGCCGTGAGTGACATGTAGAACGGCAGGTACACGCCCAGGCCGATCATCATGGCCGGAATGCCGAGCCAGTACATGACGATGCCGGCGATAAAGCCGCCAACGAACCACGGGACGCTCGGGATGCCCGAGACCATGGTGGCGACGACGCTTGCCTGCGCGGCAACAAAGCTCTTGTCGGGGCCAAAGGCGTCCGGGCCATAGGCGGTGACGAGCGCGACCATGACGGCTGCGGCGACCAGGGCGCCCACGATGCCGCCAATGGCTTGGCCGATCCACTGCGCACGCGGGTTGGTGCCCAGCACGGCGCCAGCCTTAAAGTCGTTCATGACGTCGCCCGCAAGGCCGCACGCCACGGCTACGATGCCGGCGATAAAGAACAGCTTGACCTGAGCGATCTGTGCGAAGGCAGCCACGATGAGCATAACGATGAGGCCAAAGATTTCCATGGGGTCGATACCCGTCTGACCGCAGCTCTGAGCGCTCATGATGGTGGTGACAGAGGTGAACAGCGTGACGATGACGGCCGGAACGGGACCGAGGTCGAGCGCGATGGCAACGATCACGGCGATGGCTGCGGTGCCCAGGCCGATGATGCCGGCGTCGAGCTTAAGGGATCCCGAGATGAGCGACTGCTCGTCGGTGTCGGTGGAGCTGTCGGCGGCGAGGCCACGGACGATACCGGCGACCTGCGGCAGGATGTCCTTGAGGACGACGGCGACGCCAAAGCCCATCATGAGGCCCATACCGAGGGACTTGACGATACCCTGCGCGGTCACAATATCGAACAGGCCGGCAGTGGTGCCGCCAACGATGATGCCAAAGTTGCCCAGCAACGCGCCGGCAAACCAGAACGCGACGGGGGCGAAGCCTACCAAAAAGCCGATGGACAACAGCATGGGCGAGTTGTAGATGGCAAAGGTCACACCGGGGATGTTGAGCGTGCACAGCATGCTGGGCACCACGCCCAGGGCGTCGCGCAGCACGCTGTAGATGCCTGCGATGGCCATGGAGCCAAAGAGCTGCTTGCCGGTCTTGCCGCCGGCCTCGGTGGCGCGCAGGGTCTGAGCTGCGGCGTTGCCGGTGGGGAACTCAAGCGCGGCGTCCACGATAAAGTGACGGTGGATGAGTGCCGTGGCCAGCAGGCCCAGGATGGTGCCGGCGAGTGCCACGATAAACATGTCGAGCCAGCTGATCTGGTCGGCATAGCCCAGCATCCAGGCGCCCGGGATGGTAAACGCCAGGCCGCCGGCGACCATGGCGCCCGCGGACATGATGGTGTGGGTGACGTTTGCCTCGTTGAGGCTGGCGTTGCCCATGAGCTTAAGGAAGAACAGCGAGATGACGGCAGCGAAGACGATCGGCCAGGGGAGAGCGCCCATCTTGAGGGCGGTGTAGGCCGAGCTTGCCGTGATAATCACGCAGCCAAGGACGCCGATGACGACGCCGCGCAACGTGAGTTGCCCGCGCATCGAGGCGCGGTTCGAGGGATTGCTCATATAAAACTCCTTTGCGTATATCCGCTTCCCCCGGGAGCGCCGTTACGGATACGGCGCGGGAAGTCGGGTTACCAAGGGCCGCCGCGTGAGCTCGCAAACGACCGCGCACCAGTATAGCCGCAAGCTAGTCATTTTGGGATGACTGGTTTAGGTAGGCGATATACTGCTGGGCAGACGAAAGGAGCGCCGACGATGCTTAATGGGTGCGCATATATATTGACGGTCGACGTGGGCAATACGTTCATTCGCTTTGGCCTGTTTGCAGAGGATTCGGCCGCGGCGCAGGAATGTCCGCTTGCGACGTGCGAGATCACCACGCCGTCGAGCATCACAGCAGACGAGGTGCGCATGAGGCTCACACAGGTCATGGGCGCGCTGTCAGCCGATGCGGGCATGCCGGGTGTGCTCGTTCCCGCAGCCGCGGTGCTGAGCTGCGTGGTGCCGGCGCTCGAGCGCCCGTGGAAAGCGGCGCTTTCCCGCACCTGCACGGGACGCGTGCTCACCGTGGGGCCGGGCCTCAAGACCGGCATGCCCGTACACTACGACGATCCGGCCGAGATCGGCCCCGACCGCATCGCCGACGCCGTGGCGGCCCGTGCCGTCTACGGCTCTCCGTGCATCGTGATCGACTTGGGTACCACGACCAATATCGAGGTCATCGACGCGCGCGGCACCTTTGTGGGCGGCGTCATCGCGCCGGGTCTGGCGCTTGGCGCCCGCTCGCTCTCGGCTGCTGCGGCGCGTCTGCCGCAGGTCGAGCCCTCGGCACCCACGCATGTGATCGGCCGCAACACGCGCGAGGCCATGCGTTCGGGCGTGGTTCTGGGCGAGGTGGCCCGCATCGACGGCATGCTCGACATGGTGCTCGCCGAGATGCGCGCGACCAAGGCCGCGGGGGAGGGCGACGTGCCCATCGTCATTACCGGTGACGACGCCGAGGCGCTCGCGTCGCTGGTCGGTCACAGTCTGACGGTAGACGACGCGCTGACGCTGCGGGGTCTCGCCGAGCTCTACCGCATCAACCAAAAGCCCCGCCGCGTGTAAAAGTGAGGGCGCCGGTGGGACAAACGTCTCCACCTTTCACCTGCTACAATGGGTCAAATTATTGCGATTACGGAGGTGTCTGCCATGTCGGACGATCTTCATCAAACTTCGTCAGGCAAGCGCCTGGACGTCATTAGCTGGGACGAGTTCTTTATGAGCGTGGCCATCGCCGCGCAGCGCCGCAGTAAGGACCCCAACACGCAGGTGGGCGCGTGCATCGCCAGCACCAACCACCGCATCCTTTCGGTGGGCTACAACGGTACGCCCTCGGCGCTCAACGACGACTTTTTCCCGTGGGGCACGAGCGACGACCCGTTGCAGGACAAGCACAACTACGTGGTGCATGCCGAGGCAAACGCCGTGCTCAACTACCGTGGCTCGCTCAAAGATCTTGAGGGTTCCACGGTCTACGTCACGCTGTTCCCGTGCCACGACTGCGCCAAGATTTTGGCGCAGGTGGGCGTGGGCGAGGTTGTCTACCTGGACAACAAGTACGCCGACACCGATGACGGACGCATCAGCCGCCGCATCCTCGACTCCTGCGGCATTAGCTACCGCCAGGTTATCGTCGATGTTCACATCGGCACCGAGGGGCAGGCTCAGCAGTAGCGCGTGGCAACGCCAGCTGGCAACAAAAGGCAGCCAAAAGAGCCCCGTCCCAAATTGGCTGCTCGTGAAAGTCGTGTCCGCGCGCATGGATGGCTCGTGAGCGGGTACATGGCTGTAGTAACATAGCCCCTGTCCGCGGGCGCGCCCGCGTTATTGTGAGAAAGGAGCCCCTGTGGCTGTTAACGAAGAGCTGCTTAAGAAGGTTCTTGAGGAGATTCGCCCCAACCTGCAGGCCGACGGCGGCGATATGGAGTATGTGGGCGTTGACGACGAGGGCGTCGTCAAACTGGAGCTGCAGGGCGCTTGCGCCGGCTGCCCCATGAGCTCGCTGACCCTGTCCATGGGTATTGAGCGCATCCTGAAGGAGCATGTGCCCGGCGTTACCCGTGTCGAGCAGGTCAATGCCTCCGGCGAGACCGACGACCTGTACGACGAGTACGCGCCGTTCTAAGATGCGAAAGCTGCGGACGGCATACTCCGCATAGACGTTACGCCCAAATATGCGGCTGCGAGCGCAAGGCCCGCGGCCGCATTTGTATGTAGGGAGTAGGAGGGTCGGCATGCTCAACGACTTCTACCATATGCTTGATCCCGTCGCGATTTCGGCGGGGCCCATCACGATTTACTGGTATGGTCTGGCCTATGTGGTCGGAGCTCTGCTCACGGCGGTCGTCATGTATCGCACGCAGCGTCGCTGGGGCTTTAACATCACGATTGACGACCTGACGAGCGTCGTGGTCGGTGTGGTCTTTGGCCTTATCATTGGCGCCGCCTGTTCTACGTCATCTTTTACGGTGATGGCTACTACTGGGCACATCCGCTCGAGATCTTTGCCACCAACGAGGGCGGCATGAGTTTCCATGGCGGCCTGGTGGGCGGCATCATCGGCGGCGTGCTCGTGTGCCGCATGTACAAGCTCGATGCGTGGACTTTGGCAGACCTCGCGGTCATCGGTGCTCCGCTGGCCCTGTGCCTGGGGCGCTGCGCCAACTTTGTCAACGGCGAGCTGTGGGGCAAGCCGACCGATCTGCCCTGGGGCGTGATCTTTGGCGGCACCGCGGGCGATATGCCGCGCCATCCCTCCCAGCTCTACGAGGCATTTCTCGAGG
>ENA-OQKI01000268-OQKI01000268.1-human-gut-metagenome-genome-assembly--contig:-NODE-268-length-11901-cov-2.576525_pt1 | contig 11901 bp, 17 predicted proteins | sample MGYA00242778_ERZ504798 | MGnify/ENA primary metagenome ERZ504798 (study PRJEB26092, sample SAMD00036414) | human gut metagenome | host: Homo sapiens | study: EMG produced TPA metagenomics assembly of... | reverse complement strand
AGGAAACACTGAATAAAGCTTGTGCGTAAGATGCGTAGTCAGATTTTTCGGCAGATTGCACAGAAATTCCGCAGGCATACTTGATGTATGGCAAGGGATTTCTGGGCAATATGACGGAAAATCTGCAAGCAGATTGCGTGCAAAGCCGTCAGGCGGGCTTTATGCAGTGTTTTCTTATATATTGATAGAAGAAACGGAAAGAGGCGACCAGTAAACAGCCGCCTCTTCCTCACCGGCAGGAGAACCGGTATACAGGGAAATCACTGCCGTGTTTCCCGATTTTTTCAAAATTACTTGTTGTTCCGCTTCTGATCCAGCACAGCCTTTACGTGGATCGGCAGACCGAACAGGTTGATGAAGCCCTCTGCGTCCTTCTGGTTGTAAACGTCTTCTGCATCGAAGGTTGCAACTTCTTCATCGTACAGGGTGTACGGAGAAGTAACGCCGGCATTGATGATGTTGCCCTTGTACAGCTTCAGCTTGACATCACCGGTAACGGTCTTTTGGGTTTCGTTTACGAAAGCAGTCAGTGCTTCCCGCAGCGGTGTGTACCACTGACCGTTGTATACGATGTCAGCGAACTTGATGCTCAGATACTGCTTGGTTCTTGCAGTTTCCTTGTCCAGGGTAATGGTTTCCAGCACATCGTGTGCGTGGTACAGAATGGTGCCGCCCGGAGTTTCATAAACGCCTCTGGACTTCATGCCGACCAGACGGTTTTCTACCAGATCAGCCAGACCGATGCCGTTTGCACCGCCCAGTTCGTTCAGCTTTTCTACCAGTTCTACAGCACCCATTTCCTTGCCGTCGATAGCAGTCGGGATACCCTTTTCAAAGTGAATGGTCACATAAGTGGGCTTGTCCGGAGCCTGAATCGGAGAAACGCCCAGTTCCAGGAAGCCTTCCTTTTCATACTGCGGCTCGTTTGCCGGATCTTCCAGATCCAGACCTTCGTGGGACAGATGCCACAGGTTCTTATCCTTGGAGTAGTTGGTTTCACGGTTTGATCTTCAGCGGAATGTTGTGAGCCTCTGCATAGTCGATTTCTTCGTCACGGCTCTTGATGGTCCATTCTCTCCACGGAGCAATGATCGCCATATCCGGAGCGTATGCCTTGATTGCCAGTTCGAAACGAACCTGATCGTTGCCCTTACCGGTTGCACCGTGGCAGATCGCATCTGCACCTTCTTCCAGTGCGATCCGAGCCAGTTCCTTACCGATGATCGGACGAGCGAAAGAGGTACCCAGCAGATAACGGTTTTCATATACCGCACCAGCCTGTACGGTGGGGAAAATGTAGTCTTCTACGAAAGTCTTCTTCAGATCCAGTACGATCAGCTTGGAAGCACCGGTCTTGACTGCCTTTTCTTCCAGACCGTCCAGTTCTGTGCCCTGTCCTACGTCTGCGGAAACTGCGATAACTTCGCAGTTGTTATAGTTTTCTTTCAGCCACGGAATGTATAATCGAAGTATCCAAGACCGCCGGAATATGCCGAGAACGACTTTCTTAATGTCCTTTTTTGCCTTTGCCATGATGCAAACTCCTCCATCAGCATAATTTATCGCATCTGTACCGCCCTTTTTGATCCGCTGCAAATGCTCTTGTTTCTTATTATACACCTTTTCCCGGCATTGTCAAGCGTTTTTGCATAAATATACGGAATTTTTTTCTTTTTGCAACAGTTCGCGTATAATATGCAGTTATTTTTGCATATTATTGTGCTTTCGTGAAAAAAAATGCACTTTGGGCAGCGGTATACAGATACCAAAAAAGCCCCTGTCAGATGACAGAGGCTCTTTGCGTGCACCAACGATCAGTGCATTCTTTCGTAATACGCCAGTACTTCGCCTACAAATTCCCGGTGCATCGGGTCTTTGCCGTACCATTTTTCATAAGTTTCGGGTTCCAGAAAACCCTCCGGCTGCAACATTGCCGTATAACGTTTCCGGCAGATCAGCACGCGGCGTGCCTGTGCAAAGCTGGTAGTTCCTTCAAGGAGAACGGGCTGCAATCCGGTTCTCTGTGCCTTATCGCAGTCCTTTCCGGAATGGGTGCCGCAGAACTGAAGTGCGGGTTTATAGCCCGGATCGAAGAATGTTGCCGAGAACAGCTCATTCTGATCCAGATAGTTCAGGGTATAACGGTTGGTTCTCACGACGCAGTGGAACGAGGGTGCTCCCCACATTTCGCCCATTGCCCCCCAGGAAGCCGTCATTGTGTTGTAATCCTCCGGTGTACCGGAAGTCAGTAAGTACCATGTCTTCCCGATCATATCAAAGGGATTGCACTGCAGATCACTCAGGTCCATCTTCTTGAAAACATTTTTCCGTCAGTCATAAAATCAGATCCTTTCGCATAAGATAATAACATGCTGTCTGCGGACAGACCGCCCGCCGGAACAAATGCATGCTCTTTTTATTTTACCACAGTATATGGCAGACTGCAAGAGGAAAATGCACAAAGAAGTTGAACTTTTTTCGATAACATACAAAAATATACAGAATCCCGCTGTATTGAGCCGTCGGACAGGCTCTGTGTGGTATTGCCTTAGGCGTGACGGACGGTGCTTCTGCCGTATTGCAGCCGCAGCTTGTCTGTCAGCAGGGCAATGAATTCAGAATTGGTGGGCTTGCCCTTGCAGTTATTCACGGTATAGCCGAAGAACGAGTTGATCGTATCCAGATCGCCCCGATCCCATGCGATTTCGATCGCGTGGCGAATGGCACGTTCCACGCGGGAAGACGTGGTGTCGAACTGCATTGCCACTGTGGGATAGAGCAGCTTTGTCACGCTTTCCAGCAGTGCCTGATTCTCGATCGAAGCCAGAATTGCGGCACGCAGATAGTGATAGCCCTTAATGTGTGCAGGCACGCCCAGCTGATGGATCATCTCTGTCACCACTACCTCCATATTGCGGTTGGCAGAGTTCTTCGGGTTCGGTCATGCCCTTGGCAGCCAGATCGGTGATGCGGCTGCCCAGAGTGGAAATGTGGAAAGGCTTCAGCATGAAGTACGCCGCACCCTTTTCCATGACCTGACGCTCGATAAACGCATTTTCATAAGAAGATGTGATGATGAAAGCCGGTGCGGTTTCGAATGTCTGAGATTTCTCAAGGATCTCTATGGCATCCATACCCGGCAGGACAGCGTCCATCACAACCACGTCCGGTGTGTCATTCCGGATCGCGTCCAGAATGACTTTCCCGTCTTTTCGCCGCGTCACGACGTAAAGACCAAGCGACCGCAGTTCATTGGCACAGGTGATGCCATATTCTGCACTGTCATCTCCGATCAGGACTTTTATTTTTTTGTTGTCCATTTTGTTACCTCCTGTTTTTTTGTTCTACTCTATAATTTTACCACATTCTATGGGGAACTGCAAGACTGAAATCTGTCAAAATAGAAATTTTTTTAGGGAAACATGCGAAAGCACATGTCCTTCACGCGAATATGACAGTTTTTCCCACCTGCAAAAACAGAAACAGGGCATCTTCTGCACAAGGGCAATACCGCACAAAGATTGTGCGACAGATGCGTCGTCAAATTTTTTGTGAAATATGACGGAAAATTTGCAAGCAGATGGCGTGCAAAGTCGCCAGACGCTCTTTGTGCGGTATTGCACAAGCTTTGTGCGGTATTGCCTTAAAGCACCGACGGAGCCTTTGCCGAATCCTGTCGTTTTTTCTCCCGCCGCTGCTGAACGGCTTCCGCGGAGAAGAATTGCAGCAGTCCCAACGCAACCACACAGACATAGGGCACCAGCACCGGCAGCAGCTGGAGCCGGTACAGTGTCGCGACAGGCATTTCCATGAGCCGGCTGTAGAACGAATGTTCGGAGGCGTAGGCGGTCACGCGGTACAGTGCCAGCATCGCCAGCGTTACGCCGGCAGTAGCACTGCCTACAGCCGCCCAGTTGAGCCAGTTCTTCCGGCACAGCAGGACAAGCACTGTCCCCAGTGTCAGCAGGCCGGAGCCGACGAGCAGCATCTGCCCGTAGCCGGCGAATTCTATCGGCCAGTTGCTGCCGGCACGGGCACGGCTGATCCACCCCAGCCCGCAGCCCCAGCAGGTGATCCACGTGAACAGGATCGTCGTCAGCACCAGCAGTCCCCGCAGGATCCAGCAGCAGACAGTGTGGGCACGGCGTTTCCGCAGCTGGGCGGCGGTGGGAATGGGTCGGTTTTTCGTTGGTTTGGTATGCATGGGATACACCTCATTTTTTTCAAATTTCTGGAATCGTTGGAATGTCAGGATTTTTTCCTTGCATTGTCGCTGATAAGCGTTGTCGGTTTACATAGGATAAGATTGCGGGCAAACGTCGTTCCCGCGGGATTGTTTTTGGTGTTGTGTCACGGGAAAATTTTACAGGAAAGTGAAATCTGCAACTTATAAAAAAATTTCACCAAAATCCCTCCACCAGCTTCGCTGTTACACCGCACCAAAAACACCTCTAAAACAAAAGACTTCGAACGGCAGGCATGCCGGTTCGGAAAGAAAGGCAGGTCTTTTTCAATATGATACGATGGATCAAATGCACGGCGGCACTAGGTGCTGCGGTGCTGCTACAGCTTTACGGCACAGCCGCCTATTATGCGTGGCAGCTGCCGGACAGCTATTATGTCCAGACCGGCAGCCGGCTGGAAGTAGACACGGCTCTGCACATTGCCGCCGTGCCCACTGCACATACCGTACAGGCTGCCGTCACGGCATCGTCCGCGGCGGACACCACCTCGCTCCGGCTTTTCGGGATCATTCCCATTAAAGATGTCGAAATACAGGAGATCGACACGCCCATGCTGGTACCCTGCGGCGAGCCCTTTGGCATCAAGCTGCGAATGGACGGTGCCATGGTAGTGGGCATGGAACGAATCGAAACAGCATCGGGACAGCGTTGTCCCGCACAGGAAGCCGGCATTCAGACCGGCGACCTGATCCAATCTGTAGACGGCACGGCGATCGACTCCAACCAGTCCCTACAGGAAGCCATTGCGGAGTCCGACGGCACACCGGTAACTGTCACCCTCACCCGCAGCGGTGAAACCTGCACCGTCACCCTCACTCCCGCCTACGCCGCCGACGACAATTGCTATGAAGCCGGCATCTGGGTGCGGGACAGCAGTGCCGGCATTGGCACCATTACTTTTTACGAACCAGAGTCCGGCAGCTTCGGCGGACTGGGACACCCGATCTGCGATGCAGACACCGGTGACATTCTGCCCTTTGGTTCGGGAGAAGCCGCCGCGGTGACCATTTCACAGGTGACCAAAGGCGTTTCCGGCTGTGCCGGCATGCTGCAGGGCAGCTTTTCCGATGATGCCCCGCTGGGGGAACTTCTGTGCAACAACCGCTGCGGCGTTTTCGGAACGCTGTATCACAATCCCTCTGCCGAAGAAGCCATTCCCATGGCACTGAAGCAGGAGATCCAGACCGGAGCCGCACAGATCCTCTGTACCGTTTCCGGCGACACGCCGAAAGCTTATGACATCACGCTGGAGGAGATCGACTACAGCGGCACAGACAGCACCCGCAACATGACGGTCTGCATCACCGATCCGGAACTGCTGGAAGTTACCGGCGGCATTGTGCAGGGTATGAGCGGCAGCCCCATTCTCCAGAACGGAAAGCTGGTGGGAGCCGTGACACATGTCTTTGTGGACGATCCCACCCGCGGCTACGGCATCTTCTGCGAGAACATGGTACGGTACGGGCTAAGCGGCAGTTAAGAAAACGCTGCATAAAGCTCGCCCAACGGCTTTGCACGGTGCTGCCCGAAAACAAAAAACCTCACGGCGGACCTTTCCCCCGTGAGGTTCTCTTTTGTCACAGACACTGCGGTAATTAGTCGCTGAATCCGCTTTCTACCAGCTCTACCAGAGAGTTCACTGCAACCTGTTCGTCAGAACCGTCTGCAATGATCTTGATGTCGGTGCCGCCAACGATACCCAGAGAAAGGATACCCAGCAGGCTCTTTGCGTTTACACGGCGTTCTTCCTTTTCGATCCAGATCGAGGACTTGAACTCGTTGGCACGCTGAATGAAAAATGTAGCCGGTCTTGCGTGCAGACCAACCTGATTCTGTACAGTAACTTCTTTTACAAACATGATAAACTCTCCCATCCTTATGATCATGCATGTGCGTTCACACACCATACTTACTGAAGCACGAAACAACACATTTCGTATCTTCTCTGATTTGAAGACGCTTGGCGATCCCCACTTCTGATAGGAACCATTTGTGCACTCCTCATCTCTGCTATGCTATCATTATACCGTTTTTTCCGGAGAACGTCAACGTGCTTTTTGCAATATTTTGCGTTTTTTCCGGAATTTTCTACGTGTTGACAGAACCTTTCTCCCTTTTACTTTCAATCTTTGTGAAACATGACAACAATGCCAAATCCTGATTTTTTCAAATTGGTGAACCTGCATATTTTATTCAAATCCCACAAAGAAAACTGCTATTTTTTGTCCAAATAGCTTGCATAAAGGTCGGGGCGTTTGGTTTTGGTTTCCTCCAGACTCTGTGCCTGCCGCCATTCTGCGATGTTTTTGTGGTGTCCGGTGAGCAGCACCGGCGGCACTTCCCGATCATGCCACACTGCCGGACGGGTATACTGGGGATATTCCAGCAGTCCGCCGAAGTGGCTTTCGTCCTCGAAGCAGAGATTTTCCGGCAGCACACCCGGCACCATTCGTGCAACTGTATCCACCAGCACCAGTGCCGGCAGTTCCCCGCCGGTGAGCACATAGTCCCCGATAGAAATCTCCTCGTCTACGATCTCGTCCAGAATCCGCTGGTCTACACCTTCATAATGCCCGCAAAGTACAAAAATATGCGGCATCACGGACAATTCCAATGCCCGCTGCTGATCCAGCACCCTGCCCTTGGGGGACATGTAGATCACGTGGGGCTTGGCACCGATGTCCTGCTGTACGGCATCATAGCAGCGGTAAATGGGATCTGCCTGCATGACCATGCCCCTGCCGCCGCCGTAGGGCACATCGTCCACGCGGCGGTGCTTGTCCAGCGTATACTCCCGAATATTCCAGCAGCGGACGGAAATATGACCGGCGGCTCTGGCTCTGCCGATAATGCTCTCCGACAGCACCGCCTCGCACATTTCCGGAAACAAAGTGGCGATCTCAATCTGCATCGAACAAGCCCTCCAGCGGTCGGATCCGCATCACGCCTCCGTCGAGGTCAGTTTCCTGCACCACGTCCGGAATCGCAGGGATCAGTACGGTTTTTCCGGTTTCGTCTTTGATCTCGTACACATCATTGGCACCGGTCTGCATCACATCAGACAGCTTGCCGTAGCTTTTGCCGGTGTCTGCGTCCAGCACCTCCAGCCCGATCAGATCCTGAATGAAGTACACGCCTTCTTCCAGTTCCACCTCGTCGCGATCCATATAGAGCACCTGATTCCGCAGCTGTTCCGCCGCCTCCACGGTGTCCACACCCTCCAGATGCAGCAATACGTTGCCCTTTTGCAGACGGGCAGCCGTCACGTTCACCGGCTTCTGTGCCTTGCCCAGATACAGGGTGTCGAATTCGCACAGGAATTCCGGCTCATCGCACCACGGCACTACTTTCACGTCGCCGCGGAGCCCGTGGACGTTTACGATCTTTCCGATTTCCAAGTATTGTTTCATGGGTTGTCCTTTCTCCGTATACAAGAACAGGCGAACATTTCTGTCCGCCTGCATACCTGCATAGGTGTTGTAAACTCAATCGATTTCCACTGCGATCTTCTGATTGTTTTTCGCAGCACCGGAACGCATGATTACGCGAATTGCCTTTGCAATGCGTCCCTGCTTACCGATGACGCGTCCGGTATCCTCCGGTGCAACGTGCAGATGATAAACGATCACGCCTTCTTCATTGGGTGCGTCTTCTGTGATCTGAATGGCAGTCGGGTCTTCCACCAGACCGGCAACGATCACTTTCAACAGTTCCTGCATGTGTCATACCTCCTTGTGAACAACAGTTACGGCAATACCGCACAAAGATTGTGCGGTATTGCCTTACATGCGATTGCTCCACTGGTCAGCCGTAGCACACAGGATACGGTTCACCGGCGGAGCAATCCTGTTCTGCCATTGCAGAACAACCCCGCACTGGCACTTTCCCTAAGTGTAAAACTTAGAGAACGCCTTCCTTCTTCAGGATCACCTTAACGGTATCGGTCGGCTGTGCACCATTCTTCAGCCAAGTCTTTGCCTTGTCAGCGTCCAGATTAACAACTGTCGGCTCCTTGGTCGGATCATAGTAACCGATCTCCTCGATGAAGCGGCCATCTCTCGGATAACGCTCATCAGCAACAACAATACGATAGAACGGAGCCTTCTTTGCACCCATTCTTCTCAGTCTGATCTTTACTGCCATTTGAAATTCACCTCCGTGTTTATTCTTGACAAATGTCAAATCTATCTCCAGCAGTTTCCTGCGGGATCTCTTATTTCTTCGGCGGCATCAGCCCCGGCGGAACGCCCGGGATACCGCCCTGTAAGCTTTGCAGCTGTTCCGGATTCATGTTTGCCAGACGCTTCATGGCACGGCGGTTCATCTTGCCGCCTTTGCCTGCCTTGCCGCCCAGCTGCTTCATCATCTTCTGCATCTGGTCGAACTGTTTCAGCAGACGGTTCACATCTTCCACCTTGGTGCCGCTTCCGGCGGCGATACGCCGCTTGCGGGAGGGTTGATGATCGAGGGCTTTCGCCCGTTCCGCTTTAGTCATGGACGTGATCATTGCCTCAATGCGGACAAACTGCCGGTCGTCGATGTCGGCATCTTTCAGCTTGCTGCCCACGCCGGGGAGCATGCCGATAATGGATTTCAGGGAGCCCATTTTCTGGATCTGCCGCAGCTGTTCCAGCAGGTCGTCCATGTCGAAGCGGTTTTCCTCCAGCTTCTTCGCCATTTTCTCGGCATCTTTCTGGCTGATGGTGTTTTCCGCCTTTTCGATCAGCGTCAGCATATCGCCCATGCCCAGAATGCGGGAAGCCATTCGCTGGGGGTGGAACTGTTCGAATTCGTCCAGCTTTTCGCCCATGCCCACATACTTAATGGGCTTACCGGTGACTGCCAGCACGGACAGTGCCCGCACCGGCCGCGGGTGTCGGAGTCCAGCTTGGACATCAGCACGCTGTCAATGCCCAGTGCATCATCAAATGCCTTTGCCACGTTGACGGCATCCTGACCTGTCATGGCATCGACCACCAGCATGATCTCGTTGGGGTTGGTCAGTTCTTTCAGATCCTTCAGTTCGTCCATGAGCTCGGTGTCGATGTGCAGACGGCCGGCGGTATCCAGGATCACCACGTCATTGCCGTGATCCTTGGCAAACCGCAGTGCCTCCTTAGCAATGATCCGCGGATCGATCTGCCCCATTTCAAAGACCTTGACACCGGCACGCTCGCCCACCACCTGCAGCTGGTTGATCGCCGCCGGACGGTAAATATCGCATGCCACCAGCAGCGGAAAATGCCCTTCCTTTTTCAGCATCTTCGCCAGCTTGGCGGAATGAGTCGTCTTACCGGAGCCCTGCAAGCCGCACATCATGATGACGCAGGGCGGCTTGGACGGGAACTGGATCCGGGCGTTTTCGTTGCCCATGAGATTGCACAGTTCCTCGTTGACGATCTTGATGACCTGCTGTGCCGGTGTCAGACTGCTGAGCACTTCTTCCCCGACTGCACGTTCGGAAACCTTTTTGACAAAATCCTTGACGACCTTGTAGCTGACATCCGCTTCCAGCAGAGCCATGCGAACTTCCCGCATGGCTTCCTTGACATCACTTTCAGTCAGCTTGCCGTGGGATTTCAGCTTTTTGAACACCTGATTCAATTTTCCGGAAAGTCCCTCAAATGCCATGTGATCTCCTCCCCTGCAAATTTTTTCAGAGCAGCTCCAGCCCGTGATGTACCGCTTCCATTGCCTCGCGGCAGGCGGTCTGCACCTGCGGCTGGTCTGCCGTCTGTGTCTGGATCGACTGTAACGTCGAGGCGATCGCACTGTAGTTTTCCCGCAGAGCGTTGAACCTCGCCGCAAACTGCAGCTTGTCTTCCATTTCCTGCAAAATCTGTTCGCCACGCTTGATGCCGTCCCGCACCCCCTGACCGGGTGATGCCGACGATCTCCGCGATCTCGCTGAGGGACAGGTCTGCACAATAATACAGTTCCGTCAGCCGATACTGATGCGGTGTCAGAAATTCGCCGTAGCAATCCAGCAGCATGGCAAATCGCAAATCCTTGGACATTCCCAGCCGCCTCCTGCCTGTAAAAGTCATCTGCTTTACAAGTATACCCGATTTTCCGCCGCTTGTCAAGCCCTTTTTCTTCGTGAAACTGCACAAATTTGAAATCCCACTTTTTCCGGTTATGCAATATATTTGCTTATTTTTCATGTTTTATTTGCATTCTCCTTGACATTCTCCAAAAATACGCCTATAATAGATAGAAAAGCACAGAACAACACTGCACAAGGCTTGTGCCGTGTTGCCACAGGAATATTCCGGCAGTTCTCGCCGGAAACCGCGAAAGGAATGACAAAAATGACTTTTGATGAAATGTTTGCACAGGCAAAGGCACTGCTGGAAAACGCCAGCACCAAGGACACCGACACCGCCGTATCGGTACAGTTTGATGTTTCTGGTGACGGCTGCGGTGCATTCTATGCAGTAGTTTCCGCAGACAGCGACAAGCTGACCATTGAGCCGTTTGACTATAAGGATCACGATGTACTGGTATCCGCAGATTCCGCTGCCCTGCTGGACGCTCTGCGTACCGCAGAAACCGCTGCACTGGAACTCGCCGGTGAATGGGAAAAGATCGTGGCATTCCGCAGCGTTCTGGATACTCTGCCCAAGCCGAAGAAGGCGGCTGCTCCCAAGGCAAAGGCTCCGGCTGCGAAGAAAGCCGCTGAAAAGCCGGCTGCAAAAAAGACGGAAGCACCGAAGGCTGCTGCAAACTGTAAAAAAAGACGGAACCGGTAAAGTCTGCTGCAAAAAAGCCGGCGGCTGCAACCGCAAAGAAGGAAACCGTCAAGGCTGAAGCTCCCAAGGCTGCTGCGGCTGTCAAGACCGAACCGGTAAAGCCGGCAGTGAAAACTGCTGCTGCAACTGCAAAGGCTCCCGCTGCAAAGCCGGCTGCAGCCACTGCCAAGACTGCTGCGAAGAACAGCAAAAAGTAAAGGCAATACCTACAAAGACTCCTCGGGGACGACACCCATCACAAAAAACAGCTGTGACAACGCCGTGCAAAGCCGACAGACCGGCTCTGTTCAGCGTTGCTCTCAGAGAAAGGAGTCCTTGAAATGCCGCAGATCACCGTAACAGATGAACAGGGAAATTTTTATTTTCCCACCTATCCCAGACGGGCAAGAGGACTTGTCAAAAAAGGGCGGGCAAGATTCATCAGTGCAAATACGATCTGTCTGAACTGTCCGCCGCAGAATCAGGAGGAACAGCAGATGACAGAAAATACAAATACAAGCAGCCGTACAGCTCCCACTGCCGCTGAAATTTTTGCAGAATTGCAGCAGATCCGGCAGGATACCCAGCATCTTTCGCTGGCTCTGGAGAAACTGGAAAAGGTTCCCGCAGACAACAATGCCGATGAGAAGATTTGTCAGGCAAAGATCGACGCGATTGAAGAAGTTGTCGTACAGCGGGAGGAAACCAATCGTTCTCTCATTACGCTGTATGAAAAGCTGTACGATGCGATCCGTTAAGGCAATACCGCACTGACAAAGCCGGCAGGCTGGCTTTATGCGGTGTCGCCTTTACACGCGATCACTATACCAAAACAAAAACCGTTTCGCTTTCGGAACTCTCCGGCGGTCGTAAACGGTTTTTTATTGTCCTTTATTTTTATCGTATTGGATTATTCGACTTCTGCC
>ENA-OQKI01000267-OQKI01000267.1-human-gut-metagenome-genome-assembly--contig:-NODE-267-length-11904-cov-6.064278_pt1 | contig 11904 bp, 14 predicted proteins | sample MGYA00242778_ERZ504798 | MGnify/ENA primary metagenome ERZ504798 (study PRJEB26092, sample SAMD00036414) | human gut metagenome | host: Homo sapiens | study: EMG produced TPA metagenomics assembly of... | reverse complement strand
GACTATGGTATCAACATTCAGCAAGAAGCGATATGCCGCAAAGCCTGCAAGCCATACTATGATGTTGCAGATGTCAACAGCTTTGTTTGTCTCTTGTCTTTTTTTTGAGTAATGAAAAAAGTCTAGCAATCTGAATGGCAATCATCGGGCAAATACCGAACCGATGAGATAGAGAAAATCGGTAATGTCATCCATAGGATAAACAATTGCGGCGATTACGCCTACTATTGTTACTGCAACAGCAACATATTTTCCTTTTGAGTTTTTGAGAATATTGATTCGCTTGAAATGCCTGCCGAATAAGCGTCAAGAAAGGTTGTTGTAACTGTTGAAAGAATTACAATTACAAGACCTGCAATGCTGAGTCCTGATTTAAGCATGATTTTTGCAATATCGCTTTCGCCTGTAAGAATAGATGCACTCATTCCGATTATGTACATCCAACAGCTTACCGCACCGTAAACAAGTGTGCTTGCGAGAGTTGCCTTGAACGGCTTTTCCGCCTCTCTTGTGTAGTCGCTGATGAGCGGTAACCATGAAAGCGGCATCGCTACCGAAAGCTCAACTGCCGCACCGAATGACATTGAGTCATCGCCTGCCGCACCCATACCGTTGCCGTTTCCGAAAATAAAGAAACACATCACGATTGTGAGAATGAACAGTGCCGCCATTGCGATTGTGTTGAGCTTGCCGAGGTTTGAAATGCCGACAAGAATCCAAAGTACAATCAATGCACCGATTACGATACAGGCAATCCACCTGCCTGTGTCGCCCATATTCAGAATACTGTTCACGGAAAGTGAGCCGTCATAAATCATAATGGCTGTCCAGCCGACAAGCTGAATAACATTGAGGACAGAGAAAAGAAGTCCGCCCTTGTTGCCAAAGCTCATCTTTACGGTTTCCATTGAGCTTTTACGGCACTTACCGCCGATGAGTCCTGCACAAAAGAGCATTGCACATCCGATTATGTGACCGATGATTACGGCTAAAATGCCCTTTTCAAAACCTAACGGAGCAAAGTATGTACCTGTGAGAATTTCGGCGATTGAAACGCCTGCTCCGAACCATATCAAACTGTTTTCAAATACACTTGTCTGCTTTTTCATTGCTCTGCCTCCGAATTTTCTTTTGTAAATTTACTTTGAATGTCAAAAGCGTGGTTCATGGGACCGCTGCCTTTGCCGAGGTCAAGCATTGCCGCAAGTGCGCCTGAAATATAATCCTTTGCACGCTTTACGGAAGCGTCAAGGTCAAAGCCTTTTGCAAGATTTGCGGCTATCGCACTTGAAAGTGTACAGCCTGTTCCGTGTGTGTTGGGATTGTTGATTCTTTTGCCGTTGTACCATGTGTAGGTGCCGCCTTTAAAGAGCAAATCGTTTGCATCGTTAATCTGATGTCCGCCCTTGCAGAGAACCGCACAGCCGTACTTTTCGCTGATTATTTCAGCGGCTTTTATCATTTCTTCCTCATTTGAAATTTTCATTTCAGAGAGAACTTCCGCCTCCGGAATATTCGGTGTAAGAACTGTTGCAAGCGGAAAGAGATGCTCTTTGAGAGTGCTTACCGCCTCGTCGCTGATAAGCTTTGCTCCGCTTGTTGCCACCATAACCGGATCGACAACAATATTTTTTGCATCGTACTTTTTCAGCTTGTCCGAAATTGTTTTGATAAGGCTTGATGAGGAAACCATTCCGATTTTTACGGCATCGGGATAAATATCCGTAAAGATACTTTCAAGCTGTTCACCCAGAAATTCGGGCGTGGATTCCATAATTGCCGTAACGCCGGTTGTGTTCTGTGCGGTAAGTGCGGTGATTGCGCTCATGGCATAAACACCGTTTGTTATCATAGTTTTGATATCCGCTTGAATACCGGCGCCTCCGCTGCAGTCACTACCAGCGATTGTTAATGCTGTTTTCATTTTAATCTCCTCTTTGCATTAATTTTTTACAGCGACAAAAGGTGGTGCCCCCAATCTGCCGCTTTTTCAAAGCTGTCTGCGTAGTAATCGCAAACGGCTTTTATTCTGTTTTTATCATTCCTGCTCGATTCGTCATACACTCCCACCGTTTTGAAACCTGCCTTGTGAGCAGTTTCTGCGGCAAAAACAGCGTCCTCGAATACAAGCGTTTCACTCGGAGCTGTTCCGAGTTTATCTGCACAGGCAAGGTAAATGTCGGGACTTGTTTTGCCTTTTCCGATTTGTGAACAGGTCACAATGTCCGTAAAATATTTTAGAATACCGAGCCTTTCAAATGCCTTTTTAATATGCGTTTTGTCGCTTGATGTTGCAATAATCATTTTGATATTGTTCGATTCCAAAAACTGCAAAATTTCTTTTGTACCGTTTTTTAAACCGACCTCATAAAAGTAAAAATCTTCAATGATTTTCAGCACACCCGAAACTATTTCATCAGTTGAAAAGGAAAGAGTATACTGCTTTTTCATATACTCCGCACCCTCCGTCAGACTCATAGCACAGAGCTTTTCGGAAAGACCGTTTTCGGCTGTTTTGCCGACAGACGAGAGGTAACGCTCTCCTGCGTCATCCCATATCTTCATTGAATCGAGAAGTGTGCCGTCAACATCAAATATTGCAGATTTAATCATTCGCAACCGTCTTTTCCGTAAGTGTTTTAAGCTCTGCTGTTGCCTTTGTAATATCGGGCTGAGCGAAAATAGCACTGATAACGGCAATGCCTACGATACCTCTGCCCTTGAGTTCCGTAACATTTTTAGAGCTGATTCCGCCGATTGCGATTACAGGAATGTCAACAGCCTCACAGATTTTCTGAAGTTCATCGTGTGAAACATCGTCTGCATCGTCCTTTGAGCCTGTTTTGAAAACTGCTCCGACTCCGAGATAATCTGCTCCGTGCTTCTGAGCAAGAAGAGCCTGTTCAACAGTCTGAGCCGAAACACCGATGATTTTGTCGTCACCGAGAATCTTGCGGACATTGCCTGCCTCCATATCACTCTGACCGACATGAACACCGTCAGCGTCAATTTCTTTTGCAATTTCTACATTGTCATTGATTACGAACGGAACATTGTACTTTTTGCAGAGTTTCTGAATTTCAAGAGCCTCTTCAAGAAAATGCTTTTGGTCAAGGTTTTTTTCTCTTAACTGAATGAATGTTGCGCCGCCTTTAATAGCCTTTTCAACCTGACTGCAAAGTGTTTCACCGTTAAGCCATGCCCTGTCGGTTACGGCATAGAGCAACAAATCTTTTTTATCGCAATTCATACTTTGCTCCTTTTTCAAGTGTTTCGGCATCCATATTATAGATAGCGTCAATAATTCTGTTGCGGTATGTTGAGTTGCCGTCTGTTTCTGCCATATTTGCAAAAGCGATTTCACCTGCAAGTCCCATTGTACAAACTGCTGCGGCAGTTGCCTCAAGAACATTGTCGGGGTTTGCAACGATAAATGCAGTTGTCATACCCGAAAGCTGACAGCCTGTTCCTGTGATTTTGCTCATCTCGGGACGACCGTTGCGGATTACATAGCACTTTTCGCCGTCACTTACAAGGTCAATAGCGCCTGTGATTGCAATTACGCATCCCGACTTTTTGGCATAATCCTTTACAAATGCAACTGCGTTATCAAGATTTTCTTCTGTTACCGCATCCGATACATCGGCATCAACACCCTTTGTTGTGCCGCTTCCGAGTGCAAGAGTTTTGATTTCCGAGATGTTACCTCTGATAACATCAAATTTGATTTCTTTTGCAAGCTTAACCGCTGTGTCTGTGCGAAGCTTGCTTGCGCCTGCGCCGACAGGATCAAGTAAAATCTTGTGAGAAAGTTCATTAGCTTTTTTGCCCGCAATGAACATACCCTCAATTGAGTTTTTGTTAAGTGTACCGATGTTGATGTTAAGACCGCCGCAAATGCTTGTGATGTCAGCAACATCATCGGGTTCGTCTGACATAATCGGACTTCCTCCGCAAGCGAGAAGTACATTTGCAACATCGTTTACTGTTACATAGTTTGTGATGTTGTGTACAAGCGGTACATTTTTTCTTACATTTTCAAGACAATTTCCAATCATAGCGGATTCTCCTTTATAAAAATAAAACGGACGCACCAACAAAAGGTGTGTCCGTAAAGGCTCGCTGTTTCCCTCCGTTGGCATTATCCAAATCAGGTCATAGGTCGAGGCATTCAGCCTCCTCTCAGCCGACTAACTTGTCAACTCCCTTACTTATAATATACAATTTGTGTCGTAATTTGTCAATGAAAACTTGACAAATAGTCACCGAGAACGATTAGTACGAATCTACCCTCAGTAAAATCTTCTGTATTCAATATATCTTTTATGTAAAAAAACACTGATTTTTAAATATCAGTTGACTTGAAGAAGAAAAAACAGTACAATAAAAATAAACAGATAATATGGTTGAATTTGCTGTTGTAAAGGGGTTTTCCTCGAAATTATTTTTTGTTGAACAGGAGAAGAAGTATGTTTTGTAAAAATTGCGGAAGGCAGTTATTGCCTAATGAAAAGTTTTGTGCCGATTGCGGAACGCCTGTACCCGTACAGGAATCAGCTGTACAGAACGAACAGCCGATTGCAGAAAATCAGTCGGTTGAACAGACTGCCGATATGAATGTTCGGAATGAGCAGACACAGCCTGTTGAAAATCATCAGACTGACGCATATAATCAGATGCCTGCAAATGATTATTCCGCACCGCAGTATCAGACAGTTAATGCACAGGGCGGATATAATCAGTATCAGAACGGTCAGCAGGGCGGATATTCTTATGATTATAACAATCAGGGCGTTCAGCCACAGTATGCACAGCCGATTCCAAAGAAAAAGTCAAAGACACCGTTTATAATTACAGCGTGCGGCATTGCGGTTGCACTCGTTGTTGCAATTGCGGCATTCTTTATATTTAACGGACTTAACAAAGCCACTCCTCAGGGACAGATTCAGGGTACATGGATTGCCGAGGAGGACGGAGTAAGCCTACAACTTGAGTTCAAGCCTGACGGAACAATCGGTATCCCGAATGCAAAAGAGCTTGGCAAGCTTATTTCAAGTTATGCCGGCAGTTCCGATTACGGCGATTTAATAAACTATGATGAGATTTTTAATTTGATTGATATGAAGTACAGCATTGATGATGAAAAAACTCTTTCAATCAGCCTTGAGGTGTCTTTTGTAAATCAAAGTCAGTCGCAGTCACTCAAATGGTCTGACGATCCCGCAAACGGCGGTTCGGATACATGGGGAATCGACGGCGATACTCTCTACATAGCCGGCACAAAGCTGACAAGAATCAATAACTGATATTGTCTTAAAAAATTCGTAAAAAACAAGGTCACGGTTCAAAATCGTGACCTTTTGTTGTGTGGAATATACAGGCTCTGTCAAAGGGATTCCGTCGCTGGCCGATGAACGATACTGTATGACAATCACTTTGTGTTTTTAGATAATTCTATTTATCACAAAATATGTGCGCTTACTTGCGGGCGGATAATATTCGCACCTACGAGATTGTACAAAAAAGAAAAGACAGCACAATTTCTGTACTGTCTTAGTTGGAGCGGATGACGGGGCTCGAACCCGCTACCTCCACCTTGGCAAGGTGGCGCTCTACCAGATGAGCTACATCCGCATTTTATTGGTGCCTCCGGGCGGAATCGAACCACCGACACGGGGATTTTCAGTCCCCTGCTCTACCGACTGAGCTACAGAGGCAAAAATTGGCGACCCGGAACGGGTTCGAACCGTCGACCTCTAGCGTGACAGGCTAGCGTTCTAACCAACTGAACTACCGGGCCAAATGTGGTGGGAACAACAGGGCTCGAACCTGTGACCCTCTGCTTGTAAGGCAGATGCTCTCCCAGCTGAGCTATGCTCCCACATGCCTTTGTCGCTCTATCGAAGTTCTGTTGAATTTCGAATATCTCTCAGCGACAGATATTATAATACTACAACTTGTTCCAAATGTCAACACTTTTTTGAAATTTTTTTCATTTTTTACGAGTGACATCACGAACATTTGCGACAAGGCCTTTAAAAATCTTTATTCTTTGCTGTTTTTCTCTGCAATCAACTTTTCAAGGTCATCCTTTGTAAAGACATATTTCTTATTGCAGAAGTGACAGGTTGCAACGGCAACACCCTGTTCATTGACCATAGAACGGATGTCATCATCGCTGAGGGTACAAAAATAATTTTCAAGCTTTTCTTTTGAACAACCGCAAACATACTTAACAGGGTTTTCGTCAAGCACTTCAACCTCAAAACCTTTGAGGGCTGTTTTGCAGATATCGAGAATACTCATACCCTTTGCAAGCATTGTTGTAACGGGTTCAAGCTCTGCAATATTCTTTTCCAGCTTGTCGATAACAGTATCGTCTGCACCCGGAAGAAGCTGAATAAGCAATCCGCCTGCAAGCAAAACCTCGCCGTCCTCTTTGTCAATCAGCACACCCAAGGCGCAAACTGTAGGAATCTGTTCGCTTGTTGCGTAGTAGTTTGCAATATCCTCGGCAATTTCACCGCTGACAAGCTCAACCTGACCTATGTACGGATCACCTGAACCGTAATCACGCATAACATTTAGCATGCCTGTTCTGCCGACTGCTTTTGCAACATTGATTTTGCCGTTTTCGTAATATTCCGTCGGGCAGTCTGCATTGCCGACATAACCCTTTACATTGCCGCTGCTGTCGCCGACTGCAATAACGGGACCGAGTTCACCGTCACCCATTACACGGAGGTTGACTGACGCATCTTTCTGTTTGAGCATATCGCCCATAATTGAGGTTGCACACAAAAGTCTGCCGAGTGCGGCTGTGGCACTGCGTGAAAGATGGTGAATCTTCTTTGCGGTAAAAACTATGTCAGAGGCATCAACGCAAGCCGCCATAATCGCACCGTCAGATGTAATACAACGAATTATTTTATCCATATCGGTTATCCTTTCGATTCATTAAACTCTTTGTTGCGTGATTTTTTCATCCTTGCAACATAAATTGCCCTCTGTTCATCCGCTTTCGGGCTTTCAAGGGTAAGGTCGCCGTAAACAGCCTCTACTTCAAAACCTGCATCCGTGAGCATTTTTTTGATTTCATCATCTGTATAGGCTCTTTCCGAAAAGCTTTCGGACGAACGATAATACACACCGTTTTCTTCCTCAAAGAAATCAAGGTCGATTTTCACCTTGTTATCATCTTCGGGAGTGTTTTGCCATACGCAGAAAACGCTGTCGTTTTCATACACAAAGGTATTATCCGCAAGAACATTTTTATGCTTGTACACCGTGTTGACATCAAAAATAAACAGGCCGTCATCGTCCATAAAAAGTCCCACACGGTCAAATGTCTTTGCAACATCTTCAATTTTTGTAAGATGATTTATGCTGTCGAGAGTACACACACAGGTATTTATTGTACCATACAAGTCAATACTCTGCATCTTCTGCCTTAAAAACAGGATATCAAGCCCTTCTTCGGAGGCACTTTGCATTGCCTCGCTGAGCATTTCCATACTGTAATCAATTCCGAAAACATCCACGCCCCGCTTTTTCAAAAGTCGGGTAAGAGTTCCCGTTCCGCAGGCAAGGTCAAGCGTTATGCCCATATCATGACCGAAACTTTCGGCAAGCTTTAAAATATAGTCACAGCGTTTTTCATAGCAGGCGTCCTGCATAAGTCCGTCATAAAATCGGGCAAATGACAAATAGCTCGGCATTACTCTTTTTCTCCGTTTTTAATTCGGTCAAGCACAAGCGTGTAGCCGTATGTATCGTTGTCAAACAACGCTCTTTTCACTCGGCTGATAGTTGCGGTTGACGCACCTGTTTCCTTAACAATTTCGGTATATACTTTTTTTTCGGTAAGCATTTTTGCAACAACAAGACGCTGTGACATGGCTTTAATCTCTGCACTTGTGCATAAATCTTCAAAAAAGCGATAGCAATCTTCCTCGTTTTCAAGAGAAAGAATTGCCTTGAATAAATAGTCGGTAGAATCATTTTTCAGCTTTGAATTCAAAACCGTTTCCTCCTTAATTTTGTTTCCGTAAATTTTGCAAGCAATATGTTTTCATACACTAAAATTTTAACACACAAAAGTATGAAAGTAAAGTAAAAACTGCTTTTTCGTCTTTTTTTACGAAATTTGCCTGTGATTTTTTACACATAAATTTATGCAAACACAAAACAGCCGTCCGACTGAACAGCTGTTTTGCACTTACGGTTAAATGTTTTTCTTTATAGTATCGAGAGCGCCTTTTTCAATACGGCTGACCTGTGCCTGTGAAATTCCTATTTCAGCCGCAACCTCCATCTGAGTTTTGCCACGGAAAAACCTCATTGAAAGAATCCGCTTTTCCCTGTCCGAAAGATTTGTAATTGCCTCTTTTACGGCAATTTCTTCAAGCCATGTTGAATCGTCATTCTTATCGCCTATCTGATCCATTACATATATAGTATCGTTTCCGTCCGAAAACACGGGTTCATAAAGCGACACCGGCTCGACAATTGCCTCAAGCGCAAGCACCACCTGTTCTTTCGGCATCTCCATAATTTTGGCAATTTCTTCAACAGTCGGCTCACGGTTGTTTTTATTTGTGAGCTGTTCTTTTATCTGCATTGCACGGTAAGCCGTGTCCCTCATTGAGCGTGAAACCCTGACTGAGTTGTTGTCACGCAGAAACCGTCTGATTTCACCGATTATCATAGGCACTCCGTAGGTGCTGAATCTTACATCAAGCGTCGGATTAAAATTGTCAATCGCCTTGATAAGCCCGATTACACCCACCTGAAACAAATCGTCGGGATTTTCGCCCCTGTTTGTAAATCTTTGAATTACGGACAGCACAAGCCGCAAATTTCCGTTAATCATCTTGTCTCTTGCCTTTTTCTTTTCGGCAGGAGAACCGTTTTTGATTATATTAAGCAGTTCCCGTTTTTCGCTTTCTTTGAGCAGTTTTAGCTGTGATGTGTTTACTCCGCAGATTTCAACTTTTCCGTATTGCAAAGAATTACCCCCGAATCTGAATTTTAATCGGTTTTGTCTTTACAATAGTTATTGACGGTTTTACCGCTTTTATACTTTGAGTAATTTTAAAAAAGTTTTCTAAACTTTAAAATTGTACATTGACAATGGTACAATCAAATGGTACAATTTAAGTGTAGAATTAGCCATGTTATACAAATTCGCATATAAATCATTAAAAGGAGGACGGCTATGTTTACAATTGATTTCACAAGCCGTGTGCCGATTTACGAGCAGATTTGCAACAATGTAATCAGACTTGCATCGGCAGGTGTGTTCAAATCGGGTGACAGACTGCCGCCTGTACGAACGGTTGCAAAAGAAATCGGAGTAAACCCGAATACCGTTGCAAAGGCATACCGCACGCTTGAAATTGACGGCTACATTTACTCAACTGTCGGCAGAGGAACATTTATGACCGACAAGCTGACAAAAGACACGGCATACAGAGATATGGCTCTGAAAGCATTCAGAGAAGCCACCAAAAATGCAGAACTGTACAGCGTTCCCCGCCAACAGCTTATTGACATTATTGATGCCATATACGAAGGAGGCGGTAAGAATGATTGAGGTTAATCACATAACAAAAAGGTTCGGTAAGGTAACTGCCGTTGATGATTTTACGCTCGACATAAACCGAGGCTCCGTACTCGGCATTGTCGGAAGCAACGGCGGCGGAAAATCAACACTTCTGAGAATTTTGTCAGGTGTGTTTGATGCTGACAGCGGTGAAGTTAAAATTAACGGTCAGAACATTTATAACAATCCGTCTGTTAAGGGCGAATGTTTTTTATTCCCGATTTTCCGTATTTTTCAAACAGCGCAACACTCGAAAACACGGCATATCTTTACCGCAGTCTTTACCCGAATTGGAACGAGAACGCTTTCAGACAATTTTGCTCCGTGTTTCCTATTGACCCTGATGCAAAAATAATTGATATGTCAAAAGGTATGCAAAGACAGGCGGCTTTGATATTGGCGATTTCAACCTGTCCGAGATATCTTTTGCTTGATGAAATTTTTGACGGACTCGATCCGGTTGTCCGCCGTCTTGTAAAGAAAATTCTCATTGACAATGTTTCCGCAAACGATATGACCGTTGTCATTGCGTCACACAATCTGCGTGAGCTTGAAGAATTGTGCGACAGAATCTGCCTTATCCACAAGGGCAAGTTGCTTCTTGAGCGTGAAATTGACGAAATCAAGCTTGGACTCCGCAAGGTTCAGGTTGCGTTCACGGAAGTTCCCGACAATTCGTTCTTTGAAGAAATCAATGTTATCAATTTGTGGAGAAACGGAAATATATTCAACCTTACAATCAGAGGAACGGAAGATGAGTTTATGCCAAAGCTTGAGGAGCGTAAACCTCTTTACATTTCAGCCGTTCCGATGACATTGGAGGAAATTTTTATAAGTGAAATGGGGGCAGCAGGTTATGACGCAGAAAACATCATTTAAAAGCAGAATGAAACAGGCATTTTCATTCTTCCGCAGTGACCTGAGAGCCTGTACTCCGTTGCTTGTGGTATTCGGACTTATCTCGGCTGTAACGGTTGTAATCTGCTACACAATATGCGTTGTGCTTGGCGAGGACATGACCTTTACAGGTGCGTTGTTAAGCCTTAACTTTCTGGGAGTTACGAACTCAGGCACAGGCATAATCGAGATTTTCCAGTATTCATCGGCAAACCTCATTTATCTTATTTCAATAATATTTACAATCATCTACACGGTGCGAATTTATTCGTATCTGCACAATAAACGCAAGGCTGATTTGTACGGTTCTCTGCCGATTGGCAGGTCAACGCTGTTTGTCACAAAAACAGCGTCGGCATACCTCATGTCAATTATCCCGACATTATTTTTCCTCGGAGTGATTTCAATTATCACGGTCTGCACAGGAAATTCCGTAATAAGCGAGCTTAGTTCGATGTTCCTCAAAATATGTCTCGGAACACTTGCATCAATCTCGTTTTTCGGTCTTATTGCAATTTGTTGCGGAACAATGCTCAACTCCGTGCTTATGTTCATTGCGGTTTGCGTGGCTTATCCGCTTTCCGCAATCTTCATCAAAGGCATTGTTGTGGGTTGTTTTGACGGCTTTTATGTCGGCATTTTCAAAGACAGCATTATCATGAACGCACTCAATCCGCTTGCCGCATATGACGGAATCAACATTATTTACTGGCTGATTTTCTCGGTTGTTTGCATTGTTCTCGGTGCTTTTCTTGCAAAAAAGAGAAAGGCGGAAAGAGCGCAGTCGGCATTTGCATTCCACCTTCCGTGCTACATAATCAAGGTGCTTGTTTCATTCCTTGCAGGCATGTTCCTCGGTGTGCTTTTCGGCTCGGTAAATGTTCTGGGCGGATATGCGGGTTTTGTTTTCGGATTTATTCTTGCAAGCGTTCCAGTTTACATAATCGTTCATCTTATTTTGTACAGAGGCTTTTCAAAGCTTATTAAAACTTCAATCCCGCTCGGTGCGTTGATTATTGTAAGCTGCGTCGGTGTTGCTCTCTGCTGTTTTGACGCATTCGGCTACAACAGTTATGTACCGAAAACTCAGGATATCAAGAGTGCCGGATTCTATGACGCAAATTCAAACTATCAGGCAAAAGGCAGTGCTGTCGGCAAAAAATCTCAAAGATATGGCTGACGATATTACAGACAAAGACACAATCGCAAAGTATTTCAGAGGCACATTTCAAGCTTGTTGACAACCGCAATTATTCGGTAAAAGAACAAGTTCAAAAAACACTTGGGTTTCAAATGTTCAAGGACAATGTTCCTGTATTCAGCGAGATTTCAAAAAATCCCGATTACGCATTTGCCTACACACTCAAACAACGGTAACATCGTTACAAGAACATACAGCTCTG
>ENA-OQKI01000266-OQKI01000266.1-human-gut-metagenome-genome-assembly--contig:-NODE-266-length-11921-cov-2.982533_pt1 | contig 11921 bp, 17 predicted proteins | sample MGYA00242778_ERZ504798 | MGnify/ENA primary metagenome ERZ504798 (study PRJEB26092, sample SAMD00036414) | human gut metagenome | host: Homo sapiens | study: EMG produced TPA metagenomics assembly of... | reverse complement strand
CGTTACTGTCCGAGGCGGCGGTAGTCCCAGCGGTCGAAGTATTCCCAGACCAGCAGTAGCAAGCCAATAATGACGCCGGCCACGCACATAATCACCAACGGCATTACGCTGTAGCCCACGGCCAGCAGAATCAGCACGACAATCAACGCCACAATCCATAGACCGGTACCGATGGCAAACACCTTACGCAGATCCACCCGTACGGGCTTGGGTGCGGGTTTGCGGACGGCAGGGTCAATGAGAGGCGCGAACTTCATACTCATGCACTGTAGTAAGAGTAGGGAGGGGCGTCAAACATCCCTCCCTACGATTTATTCAATCGGCATCAGTTGAGACCGATCAATGTGCATGGCATATATGGTCGGCCATGCGAGGCATAGGCTGCCATCACAGGTGCTCGACCACGTAGTCGACGCACTTGGTGAAGGCCATGACATCAGCCGGTTCCACCGAGGGGAACACGCCAACGCGCAGCTGGTTGCGGCCCAGCTTGCGGTAGCCGGCGGCGTCCACAATGCCGTTCTCGCGCAGGATGGACAGTACCTGAGAGGCCTGGACTCGTTCGTCCAGATCAATGGTGACCACGGCGTTCGAGCGTGCGTCCGCATCGACGACGAACGGAGCGGCGTATTCGGAGCGCTCGGCCCACGAGTACAGGGTGGATGCGGACTTGGCGCAACGTGTGGTGGCCCAGGCGAGGCCGCCGTTGTTGTTGAGCCAGCGAATCTGGTTTTCCATCATGATCAGGGTGGCCACGGCGGGCGTATTCAGGGTCTGATCCTTGCGGGAGTTGTTCAGTGCCGTGGTCAGCGAGAGGAACGGCGGCACCCAGCGATGTGCGCCTTCCAGATGAGCGCTTGATTCGACGCCTGCCGCACGATCGATAGGCTTCGGGGGAGAGGATGGCGACCCACAGACCGCCATCGGCACCGAAGGCCTTCTGCGGTGAGAAGTAGTAGACGTCGGTCTGGCTGATGTCCACAGGCAAAGCGCCGGCTGCGCTGGTGCCGTCGATGACGGTCAAGGCACCAGCTTCACGACTTCCGGCCACGCGGCGAATCGGGGCGGCCACACCAGTGGAGGTCTCGTTGTGAGCCCAGCAATATGTGTCCACGCCCTCGGTGAGCTCAGGCAGACGGTAAGTGCCCGGCTCGCCGGGGAACAGCACCGGGTCTTCAAGGAAGGGTGCGTTCGCGGCGGACGCGGCGAACTTGGCACTGAACGAGCCATACGTGCCGAATGCGGCGCGACGGGTGATCAGCGAAGCGCAGGCAATCTCCCAGAACGCGCTGGCGCCACCGTTGCCAAGCGCCACCTCATACCCTTCAGGCAGGTGGAAGAACTCGCGCAGACCTTCACGAATCGAAGCGACCAGTTGCTTGACTGGTGCCTGGCGATGTGATGTGCCAAGCAGGGTGGTGGCGCCGGCGTCGAGCGCGGCGATCTGTTCGGGGCGGATTTTGCTGGGGCCGGAGCCGAAGCGACCATCTTCGGGCTTCAGCGACTCGGGAATACTCAGTGTGATAGTCATGGTTTCAAGGGTAGACCAGTGTTGGGGAATATCGCGGATAATGCTCGGTGTGCGGGATTACTGCGGGGTTACTGCGGAATTCCGGGGTGCCGGGCGGCAGTGGTGGCAATGCGGAATGCAGTGCAGAATGTACGCAGCACATCATGGTTACGGTGTGTCGGAATGACATGAGTTAGTGATTCTTCCGATAACCGGATAGTGAGGTTCGTGAACGGGCGGAAACAAGGCAGTTTTTCACCCGGCCGCACGGTTACGTAAATCGTTTGACACACCCGGATGGTGGGGGATCACATTGAGGATTGACCTCTGTTCGTTGTACAGTACTCAATTGTGACGGTCATACGAGGTCATCGAAATGACCCCGCCGAACCCATCCAAGGAGTTAACGTAGTATGAAGCATGCTTCGCATAAAGCGACCACGGTCTCGCGCCAGAAGTTCAGCTTAGCGAAGGCATTGTTTGCCTCCGGCAAGGGTTCTCATTCCGTTCGTGCTGTGCGTGCGGTGCAATCCGCTGGTAGCGACGCCGTTGTTTTGGGGCTTGATCCGGCCATCGCCGAGAAGATCAACGAAATCGCTCCCCAGACCCGCCGTTCCATTCGTGAGGCCGCTCGTGCCGCTGAACGCCGTAGCCATATTCTTGCCTCGGCCTCACTGGCCGCTCTGGTCGGCACGGCCGCAGGTGCTCTCGCGTTTTCCAACAATGAAGACGCCACGAACTCGTTCGTGGCTGATCCGGCCACGACGACCACGCAGATTAAGCGCATCAGCGATGTGACTGCGGCTTCTCGTTCCGAAGCGCGTACTGATTTGAGTTCATCCTCCGTTACCGCACAGTCCACCAATGAAGGCGGCTGGGGGCTGAGCAATTCAGACAGCACCTTGGACGCCAAGCTGATGAATCGCAATAATGCGAACAATCCTGTGGTGTCGGCTCTCGTGGATGCCGATGGCGATGCTGTGCCGGCTGGCTTCAACCCGAACCATGCCGTTGGCACCAACTCCAACAACTATCCGTGGGGTCAGTGCACGTGGTACGCGTACCAGCGTCGTGCCGAACTGGGCCTGCCTTCCAGCGGCAACTTCGGCAATGGTGGCGCGTGGGCGGCGTCAGCTTCCGCTCTGGGCTATTGGGTGGACAACACTCCTCGCCATGTCGGTGATGCTGTGGTGTTCGCTCCTGGCCAGGCCGATGCCGATGGCGCGTACGGCCATGTTGCCGTTCTGGAAAAGATCAATGCCGACGGCTCCATTGAGATCTCCGAATCCAATGCCAAGGGATTGGGTGTGATTTCGACCCGTACGTTCAGCGCCGCCGAAGCCGGTAAGTTCCAGTACGTTCACTACTGATTCATTTCATTGGCTTACATTCGGTGATTACTGTTCAGATGTGACGTCGCCCTATCGGCAATCGTTCGCGCGAAATGACATTTCAAGTGTTGCGGCCGCGTATTAGTCCGAACTGACCTGTGCCGACACGCCGATATATCCCAATAGCTCCGGGGTGTTTTATTTCTTCCATCCTGTACGAGTTAATGCGCACCGTGTAGGGTGATGGTTCTATGAAGACCAAAACTGTAGCTTCTTCCATTGTTGCCGCGATTGTCTCCTGTGCCTGCTTGTTTATGTTTGTTCCTACAGCAACTGCAGCTGAGGGCGTTACTGTGACTTCCACCAAGTCCTTCCCCTCGTATACCCAGGTGCGCAAAGATCTGACGACTGAAGCCACTGCCACGAGCGTTGAGGACAATGCTGATTGGGGTGGCATTGAGAACCTCGATGTGCCGCAGACGGAATCTCAGGTGGAAAAGGATGCCGCAGCGGCCAAGAAGGCTGCCGAAGAGGAGGCCAAGAAGCAGGCGGAGGTCGAGGCTCAGGCGACCCAGGAGCAGGCCAACGCCGCGAGCCGTAATGAGTCTCGCTCTTCTGTTACTTATTCCGATGCCAGTGGTCGGTTTCGCTGGTGCCGGTGCCTCTATCGACCGTGCGTATTCTTTGATCGGACAGAGCATGGACTGCACCGCATTGGTCAGTCAAGCGTTGGCGGCCCGTGGCATTAACTTCCACGGTTGGCCTGAAGAGTACGTCAATGTTCCTGGTGGCCACGTAGTCACAGACGGATCCCTGCAGCCGGGCGATATTCTGATTTATGCCAACACCGGTGGATGGAACGGTGGTGCACACTACGATCATGTGGCGTTGTATGTCGGCAACGGTCAGGCGGTCCATGGTGGATGGAATGGCTATAGCGTGGCTCTCGCTAGTGCCATGACCGAAAAGCTCACCATCGTGGTGCGTATCCCGTGATGCAGTCTTATTGATTGATTTATTGCAGGCCTCGGATGCCGATCGGTATCCGAGGCCTGTTGCGTTCTCCTGCCGAATGATGCACCCGCGACATCATCTTCGAAATGCTATTCCTGTTATGAAATCGACCCATGTGTGCTAGTGTATGGCGTTGATGATGAGCGTTAAGACTATTATTTCCACATCAGTGGCGATTATCGCCACGGGTGCCATGTTTGCGTGCGTAGCCCCGTTTGCCTCTGCCGATTCCGCGCAGACGAGTGCTGTCGGTGTCCTCACGTTCTTTCCCGAACGGCGAGTTCGGTGAAGAAGAATTTGTTCGCCGAATCCACCTCCACCTCGGTTGATGAGAACTCTAAATGGGGTGGCATCGAGACTCTTGATGTGCCACAGACCGAGTCTCAGGGCGAGAAGGAAGCTGCTGCAGCGGCGGCGGCTCAGAAAGCCGCTGATGAAGCTGCTGCAGCCCAGTCCGCTGCTGCTGCGGCAGCCAGCCGCTCTGAACAGCGTGCGTCGATTCCACAGGTTGACTTGGGTAAAATGACTGGCACTGGCACTGGCGCTGAGCTTGCTAGCTTCTCACTGAAGTTCCAAGGCTATCCGTATGTTGCCGGCGGCAACACTCCGGCAGGATGGGATTGCTCCGGTTTTGTGCAGTACGTCTTCTCCCAGTTTGGCATCTCCCTGCCTCGTACCTCTGGTGCTCAAGCCACCGTGGGTACTCCGGTCGCAAGCTTGGCGGATGCCAAGCCGGGTGACATTCTTGCGAATGGTACTCATGCGGCCATTTACATCGGTAACGGACAGGTGATGAATGCTATGAACCCGGTGCAGGGAACGGCAGTAAGCGACGTTTCCGTATTCGGTGGAGCTGGATATTCCATTCGCCGCGTGATGTGACAAGAATTATGCGGTAAGCGAATTCGTATTAAGGCACGTCCTTTGGGGTGTGCTTTTTTTCGTATACGCGGATTTCTTTTTGAGCGGAGGATACCGGCCAAACCGAGTGTCGCGGGGTATTGTTGAGATACGCGGTATTCGTGCCGCAATAACTTCAAGGAGGTCGTCATGATTAACGACAAGGCTATTCTCGTCGGCGTTGACGGGTCGCATGCCAGTTACAAGGCAACATGGTGGGCCGCGAATTATGCAAAGCACGCGGGGCTGACGCTGCAGATTGTCTGCGCATATTCCCTGCCGAGCTATGCCGCCGTTTCGTTCGATGCCACTTACACGGCGATGGGGGACGATAACGCCGCGCATTCCGATGCTCAGGAGATTCTGTCCAAGGCCAAGGCCATCGCAGACGAGCAGGGCGTCGAAGCCGCCACACTGATTGTTACCGGAGATCCGGCATCGGTGTTCGTCGAATTGTCTCGTAACTACAATCTGATCGTCATTGGCAACCGTGGCAAGGGCGGTCTGGCCGAGCGCCTGCTGGGCACTACGTCCTCATCGCTGCCGGCATATGCTTACTGCCCGATTGTGGTGGTGCCGTACACCGATGATGACGGTAACCTGATGCACCTGAACAACACGATCACCAAGGTGGCCGTCGGCTCCGACGAATCCAAGTGGGGTCTGAAGGCGCTGGACATTGCCGCCGACTTCGCCACGTGCTGGGGTGCGGAACTGGATGTGATTTCCGCTGTGCCGAACCTGAAGGGTGTGGACGGCGAGGACGCCGTCATGGAGTCCTACAAGGACGATCTTGAGGTGCGCATCAAGCCGTTGCAGGAATCGCATCCTGATCTGAAGATCAACAAGCAGATCGTTTCCGGCCCGGCCGTGAGCGCCCTGACCAAGGCCAGCTACGATCACGATGTGGTTGTTGTCGGCTCCCGTGGTCGCGGCGGCTTCACTGGCTTGCTGCTGGGCTCCACCAGCCAGGGCCTGCTGCAGCATGCGGTCGGCCCGGTGTACGTGGTGCCACGCAAGTATGTTGAGGCCGCGGAATCGCGTCTCGACACCGTGCCGAGCTCGCCCGCCGAAGTGCCTACCAAGTCGCTGGAGGAGATTGCCGGCGTCGAGGAGATTCCGGTGTCCGCAGCCGAGCCTGAAGTCGCCCAGCAGATCGAAAAGACCATCGATCCCGATCGCCAGTAAAGTCCGAATATACGGAAAGAGGCTCCCGCCAGGGAGCCTCTTCAATTTATATCCCGTCTCAGTGCTTGACGGTGACGTTCATGCGCACCGGGGTCTCCTGCACGTAGGTGTGCTTGACCGTGCAACCCTTGTCGATATGGCGGGTGACGCGCTCCTTGAGCTTGTCGGCATCCTCCTCGGACAGACCGGCGTCGGAAGCATCAATCACCACCTGCTCCTCGAAACCGGTGTAGGCGTCATTTTCCGGGTCGTACGTGCCATCCACCACAATCTTGGCACCCTTGCCCTCACCCAGCGTATGTTCGATGGCGAACTGGCTGGACAGCGCGGCGCAACCGGCCAGCGCGACCTTCATCAGATCGCCCGGCGTGAACTGGCCACGATCCTTGCCGAACTTAATGTGTGCGCCATCGTCGCTGAACGCATCCCACGAACCGTCCTTGTTACGCTCAACCCACAGTCGCTTACCCATAGCTGCTCCTTTATTTTCAGCCGCCGGCGATCTGGCCCATCGCCATGCCAGCGGGGGAGCGCGGCACCTGGCCGCTCTCCCGCATCAGTGGACTTCTCTATTATGCCCCTAAGCTACACTGGTGCACATGGCTTTGACCGAAGAACAACTCGCAGATATTCGCTCCCGTATCCCCGCACGTCCCGAAACGGACATTCCGATGCCCTATGAGGACCTGGTGCGCAAGATCCTGACCGAAGGCACGCTGAAGTCCGATCGCACCGGCACCGGCACGATTTCCCTGTTCGGCCAGCAGATGCGCTTTGACCTGTCGAAGTACTTCCCGTTGCTGACCACCAAGACCGTGTTCTTCAAAGGCCTGGCCTATGAGCTGCTGTGGTTTTTGAAGGGTTCCTCCAACATCAACTGGCTGCTGGAGCACAACGTGCATATTTGGGATGAGTGGGCGGACGAGAACGGCGATCTGGGCCCGGTCTATGGCGTGCAGTGGCGTTCCTGGCCCGCGCCGACCCCCGAGGACCCGAATCGCACCATCGACCAGATCTCCAATGTGCTCGACCTCATCAAGCATCATCCGGATTCGCGCCGCATGATCGTCTCCGCGTGGAATCCGGCCGAGGTGGAGAAGATGGCGTTGCCGCCCTGCCACGCGCTCTTCCAGTTCTACGTGGCCGACGACAAGCTAAGCTGCCAGCTGTACCAGCGTTCCTGCGACATGTTCCTCGGCGTGCCGTTCAATATCGCCTCCTACTCGCTGCTCACCATGATGATGGCGCAGCAGGCCGGGCTCAAGCCGGGCGAATTCGTCTGGACCGGCGGCGACTGCCATGTTTACGACAACCACGTCGACCAGTTCCTTGAGCAGCTGGGCCGCAAGCCCTACCCGTACCCGACCATCGAGATCCGTAAGGCCGATTCCCTGTTCGACTACCAGTATGAGGACTTCAAGGTCGTCGGCTACCAGCATCACCCCACTATTAAGGCACCTGTTGCGGTCTGATGCTGATTACCGTTTCGTGGACAGCGAATACTGTGAAGGTGACGGCCCCCGAGTCTTCGCTGTCCACTACACTAAGGCCCAGTTCCGCAATCCAGGAGGAGTAAGCGAAATGGAGCATGACAGTAGCCGTAGCGGCTATCACGAACCCGAGCCCGGATCTGCCGGGCTGTCTGCCACTGAAGAAGACTGGGGTGACGATTATCCCAAGACCTTCTCGGTGAATCTTATCTGGGCCGAAGCCCGTGACAAGGAAGGTCGCGCCGGTGCCATCGGCCTCAATGGTGGCATGCCTTGGCACTGTGCCGAGGAGTATGAAGCATTTCAAGGAGCTGACCGTCTCCCATCCGGTGATTATGGGTCGTAAGACCTGGGAATCGCTGGGGGGCAAGTACCGGCCGCTGCCCAACCGCGACAACATCGTCGTTTCCCACGATCCGATGTACCGTGCGCCGGGGGCCACTGTGGTCACCAGTCTTGACGACGCGCTCGATATGGCCCGTCAGGAGGCGATTCCGGACGACGGTCTGGACCGTTCGGAGATTTGGATCATCGGCGGCGCCCAGTTGTTCGCCGAGGCTTTGCCGTTCGCGGACAAAGCCTATGTGACTGATCTGGCCGCCACCGTGGATGCCGACAGCTACGCGCCCGATATGGCGTCGCTGGTCGAGGCCGGGATGTGGAGGGAAGCCGAAGTGGGCGAGTGGCATACGCCCGCCAAGGAGGAGTCCGGCATCGATTCCTATCGTTTCCGTATCTTGGCCAAAACCAAGTAAGCATGCGAATCCGGCTTATGCCCTTTATAGCGGCATGAGCCGGATTCATATTCATTCGACCCCAACAATACAGTCGGGCCGTGTGCGGCCCGGTGAAGCCCGATTGAGGATTGATTCAAAGCTATGAGCAATACCCAGCCCTACACCGTAATGACCGTCTGCACCGGCAATATCTGCCGTTCGCCTATGGGTGAGATCATTCTGCGTCACTTCTTTAATGAGCGCGGTCTTGGCGACCAGGTGAACGTGGAATCCAGCGGTGTGTCCGACGAGGAGTGGAGCCACCCGATCGACCCGCGTGCCGTGCGCGTGCTACGCGAACGTGGCTATGGTGATGAGATTCCGCGTGACCACTTCGCACACCGCATCTCGCGTGAGGAAATCGACCGTACCGACCTGTTCCTGCCGATGACCGCCTCCCACATGCGCGCCCTGCTGCGCATGCTGCCGGCCGGCAAGCGCGCCGAAGTGCACATGTACCGCAGCTTCGACCCGAATCTGCCCAAGCCGAAGCCCGGCCGCGAAGATCAGATCGATCTGGTGGACCCGTGGTACGGCGGCAAGCACGAGTTCGAGGTCGCCATCGACCAGATTGAGGAAGTCGCCCCGTACATCGTCGATTGGGTGGCGAAGCAGCTGTAGGAATCGGCCTGTGGCCGATGCTGTGTGTTTCGCAGTCTTACGACTGCGGGTCTCTACCTCCGTCACCGCTTCGCGGTGCCGCCTCCCTCGTCAGAGGAAGGTACAGAAGATTACCTCCCTCTGTAAGGGAGGTGCTGAGCATAGCGAAGCGGAGGGAGAGACTAACGAGTCGGGTGCCTCAGAACACCAGTTGCACCAGCAACATATATACAATTGTGCCGCCGGCGATTGAAAGCAGCATATTGCGTTTCCATACGTGCAGCAGCACGATGACGGTGCAGGCGATGAGTTCCGGAAGGCCGTGTGAACCGGTCAGAATCGGGGTGTTGCGCAGTGCGTATACCACCAGTAGACCGGTCATCGCATAGGGCAGGACCTGGCCGAAATACTCGATGATGCGCGGCGGCTGCTTGGACTCGGGAAACACCAGAAACGGCAGAAAACGGGTGCACATCGTGCCCAGCACCACCGTCACGATAGTGATTGCGCCTTGCCAGATGGTCATCGTCATCGCGTCTGTCCTTCCTTCTGCTGGTCCGCTGCGTGGCTCATGGCATGGTTTGCCGTGGCTTCCGGGGCGTCGGCGGCTGGCCGCAACCCGTCCAGATGCGGGCGCAACGCGACGAACAGTATCAGCATGGCGATCATCGAGGGAATCATGAAATCATTGGCCCCGAATATCAGCAGGCAGGCCAGTGATGTCAGCACACCGATGACGGCGGACAGTCGCTCGCGATGCTTGCCGTCGAGCCACTGATCGAGGAAAATCACCAGAAACAGCGCGGTCAGTACGAAATCAAGACCGTCGGTATTGAACGGCAGATGCGCGCCGATCAGCCCGCCCAGTGTGGCGCCGGTCACCCAATACAGCTGATTGCACAGCGTAACCCAGAAGTAGAACCAGCCACGGTCGATGCCGGCGGGGATTTTCGCGGTGGAGTTGATGGCAAAAGTCTCGTCGCACATACCGAAAATCAGGTATGGGCGCTTCCAGCCGAGCCCTTTGAATTTGCCGAGCATGGATAGTCCATAAAACAGGTGACGGGCGTTGACCATCAGGGCCAGCAGAAAGCCGGCGAGTGGGTTGAACGCGGAGAGCAGCAGATTCACCGTGACGAATTCCATTGAACCGGCGAAGATGAACGCGCTCATACACATCGGCCATACGAAGGAGAAGCCTTTGGTGCCCATGAGAATGCCATACGAGGCGCCGAGAAACAGGAACCCCAGACAAATCGGTATGGTCAGCGGAAACGCCGCTTTGAGCGCCGGCAGCCAGGCGTTGGTGTTGGTGTTGGCGGTGTCTGCCATGTGGATGATGTTCTCCTTGTACAACTGGTCTGCCGGCCGATGTTCGCCGATGATGCCATATGCGGTTATACACGCATGGTGTCGATAAACGGGGTGAGGGTGGCGTCGGGACCCTGTGCGCGAAGTCACAGTGTGGAGGATGTCACATCGTCTACGGTGGGATAGTCCTTGTGGCGGGCGCGAACACGTGCTGAGATGAAACCATGAGCACATATCAAGCGGGCCGAATGCTTTCAGACCTGGTCCCGCGAATACGAAAAGACCTCGGTCGCTATGACCGAGGTCTTTAGTGAAGTACCCCCAGAGAGAGTCGAACTCTCGTTGTCAGATTGAAAGTCTGGTGTCCTAACCGTTAGACGATGGGGGCGAACAACTCGAATTACTTTACGGGAGGTTGTTCGGTTATGCAAATCGACGGCATTTCGGCGTGTCGCAATCAGTTCAGGGTAACGGCCTGATAGGTGAAGTCGTGGATCACGCGGCCGGCGGCCAGGCCCTTCTTCTCGAAGTTGGTGAGCACGCGGCCCTCGAATCGCTCGGATTCGGTGAAGTCGGCGTGCGGCATGTCGGCGGCCATGTCGGCATTGCCCTTGCCCACGTGCTCCAGCGGCAGGCTGACGGTTACGCTGCCCAGGTTCTTCCAGCCATCGAGGCCGTCCATCACCTCGTGCACGTGCAGGGCATAGTCCTCGATGTCGGTGGCGATACGCCAGACGCCGTCTGTGACCAGCGCGCGATGAATGTCGCCGGCCATGGCCTTCTGCACGATGCGGCGCTTGTGGTGCTTCTTCTTGGGCCAAGGGTCGGGGAAGAAGGTCCATACCTCGGCCACGGTGCCGGCCGCGGTCACCTTGAACAGCTCGGGCGCATTGACCTGGGCCACGCGAATGTTGGTCAGCCCCTGCTTGCCGGCGAGCAGCAGTGTGTGGGCCACGCCGGGGTCATAGACCTCTAGGGCAAGGAAGTTCGTCTCCGGATGGGCCGCGGCTGCGGCCGCCACGTTTTCTCCCTGCCCGGTGCCGATTTCCACAATGAGCGGATTGTCGTTGCCCCATGAGGACTCCACGAACGCGCGGTCGAGCGTGACGCCTTCGCGCACGTCCAGCAGGTTGCCGGCCGCAATATCCAACAGATATGTGCCGGCATAGTTGTCCCATGCGCGCTGCAGGCGATCGTCCAAACGTCCGGAGCGGCGTACGAAGGAGAGCACCTTGTGCAGGGGGTGCGCCGGTGCCTCGGTGTGGTCTGTGCCCATCGCGGCGACGGGATCGATTGCTGTGGATTCGGGATTGGTCATATATTCCTCGGATTTTCCTTGTGCGCCGCACCGCTGTTCATTCATTAGGTCGATTTGGCGTTCATTAGGTAGGTGGTGTGCGATACCAACCACCATATCAAGCCGTTTACCCGGTGTCCGTGCGGGCCGGCTCCGGGCCGACCTACCTAATGAACGCCAAATCGACCTAATGAATGCAGATATTGCCGGACGACACCACCGTTTTGTGCGATTATGTTCGTGTGATATACTCAAATTGTTTACAAAAGGTAACAAAGCGGACCAAAAGTGAACAGCCGCTGAACCTCCCCACGGCCGACACTTGCAACCCGCACAAGGAAAGGTCAACTATGACAGTTCTCGTCACCGGCGGCTGCGGCTACATCGGCGCTCATGTCGTTCACGCACTCCATCAGGCCGGCGAAAAGGTCGTTGTCGTCGACGATCTGAGCTACGGCAAGCCCACTCGCATCGAAGGCTCCCGCCTGTACGGCATGGATATCG
>ENA-OQKI01000265-OQKI01000265.1-human-gut-metagenome-genome-assembly--contig:-NODE-265-length-11927-cov-2.435424_pt1 | contig 11927 bp, 10 predicted proteins | sample MGYA00242778_ERZ504798 | MGnify/ENA primary metagenome ERZ504798 (study PRJEB26092, sample SAMD00036414) | human gut metagenome | host: Homo sapiens | study: EMG produced TPA metagenomics assembly of... | reverse complement strand
GAATACCATGACAGGGTAGCTGATATCCTCATTCTCAAAATAAATCCAGCCAACCACATCAGGGTTTTCGCTCCTTAGACCGGCGAAATCAATATCTATATCATCATACCACGGCGACTGTGCTTCACTGCTGTCATCATTCTTCTTTGAATCGTCCACTGCATACTCATCCTGCAGCTTCTCATATGTCTTATCCGAGGTATTATAGTCAGAATAAATCTTAAACAGATGATAACCCGAATAAGCCACAAGAGACAGACCAATTATCAGAACTATAAATCTAATTACTTTCTTAACCATATATTTTCTCCATTTTTTTATCAGTCACAAAACTGCTGTAGCAGCTAACCGGCTCAATATCAAATTGTATCGTCATATTACTATGTGTGTCACATGTATGATTGAACCTATCGATAATACGCTTCATGACATCGGAGGCTGTATCGCATGAGCACTTCGACAAAAGCACAATGTACTGCGAGTCACTGTACTTTGCCGCCACATCACCCACACGCAGGCACTTTCTAAGTGCTCTTTCAAGTGTAAGCATGGAATCCTTCATCTGACTGTGATTCTTATCCGGCTGACTACTATACATTGGCACAACAGTGACAAGCACCAGACTCTCCGGAACCGTAGAGCGTGCACTCTTTCTGACCTCCAGATGATAGATCTCCTTGAACACAGGATATCCGCACATGAAAACGCCATTCATGCTCTCCTCACTGATATCGTCCTTCACTTCATCTATATTGTAGCTTGAAACACCCTTTGTGACTGATAAAAGCTCCTCATACACCTTGTTGAGCATGACAGTCTTTCTAACCCCCAGATCATTGTCCATAATAGCCTTGGCTGTCTCATAAGTATCAAAAGCCATCTGTACCTTTTTGGTACGCATGCGTGCCAAAATCAGATATGAGTATATCTGCTCATCCGAACGTTCATATACAACCGCCTTGGTGCAAAGCTGCTCAAGCTTCTCATAGCAGCCTGTATCAATATACAGCTCTGCCAGAGCCTTTACTGTATTTACGTATCTGGAATGGTAAAATGCATTGAGCGTCATAAACCAATGGGTATCAGTCAGGCGCGATAGGAAATCACCGTTATAAAGTGCTATGGCCTTCTCATAGCTTTCAATAGCTGTCTCCTTGCTCCTGCTAAATGCAAACTCTGCCTCATTTATATATCTGTCAAACTCTTCGACATCAATGGATACTTCCACATCATCGTTCCATTTGTACAATCCGCCTCTTACAGAGACTATGCACTCTTCGTCAAAAGAAGCATCTCTTAGGGCCTTCCTGAGTCTGTATGCCAGATTTTTAAGGGCACCTACCGGATTATCAGTCTCCTCCTCAACCTGCCATATAGCCTTTGAAATGTCTTCTATACAGACACCTCTGTTTCTGTTTATCGCCAGATATACAAACAGCTTTTCAAGCTTCTTAGACCGCCATGCCCCTTCCTGGACAGATGTTAAGTCATTACCTACCGTAAAGCTGCCAAAAGTTTTTAATTTAATCACGTAAATCTCCCCATTTCTGAGATTAATCATAAACATATTAATCTTTTGAAATCCCTATAAAACGCAAAAATTAAATCCAGATTAAAATTTACGCAAATCATCACTGCCGTCGTCGACAGTGTTTTCTATTTTCATTATCTTAACAAAGTATGAGTAATCATCATTTACCTTTACCTCACACCTGTCACCCACCTTGTGCCCGAATATAGCGGCACCAAGCGGTGACTCTTTGCTTATCAGATTCTTTAAGGAATTGCCCCTTACGGTTGTGACAATCTTGTATGTCTCAGTCTCATCATCATCCTCAAAATCACATCAACCGTATTGAACATACCCACCTCATCATCCTTTGACTCATCGGATATGACAACGGCAGTCTTAATCATCTTCTCAAGATATCTGATACGGCTCTCATTCTGGTTCTTAAACTGCTTTGCGGCCTTTGTACTCGAAGTTCTCACTCAAGTCACCCTGGGCTCTCGCCACCTTTTACGTCATCAAGCGTCCTTCTTTTCTGACAACGTAGTTTTTCTGTACTCTATCTCGTCCTCCATTTTCTTTATATCATTTGCTGTCAATTCATCATGCATGTCTTAAACCCTCTTCCTGCAAAATTGCGTCAAAATGTATTTAGAGAAGCCCTGCGATACCACAAAGCAGCACAATCGCACCAAGAACTATACGGTACCATCCAAACACAATAAAGTTGTGCTTCTTTATGTAGCCCATCAGAAATTTGATAACAATAAGTGAAACAACAAATGCCACAATCATCCCGATAATCAGAATAGCAGCCTCTTCCCCTGTAAAATGAAATCCAAATTTAACAAGTTTCAGAAGACTCGCACCAAACATAACCGGAATAGCAAGGAAAAATGTATACTCAGCAGCAACAGTCCTTGAAACACCAATTAAGAGAGCTCCGACAATAGTAGCGCCTGAACGTGATGTACCCGGAAAAACAGCTGCAATAAGCTGGAAAATTCCAATCATAAGCGCAGTCGTGTAGCTTATGTCGACAAGTGAATCAATCTTGGCAGACTTGCCATTATGTCTGGTCTCAATCACAATAAAAGCGATACCAAAGAGTATAAGCATGATAGCTACTGTCTGGAAATTGTAAAACAGTCTCTCGAATACATCATCAAAAAGCACTCCGATAATAGCTGCCGGAATAGTTGAAACAAGAATATGAAACCACAGCACGAATATATCAGTCTTGACCCATGCACCGACACCGGTCTTTGCAAGAGGAGCTTTGTTATTCTTCCTGCCGAATGGCCAGATCTGGCTCCAGAACAAAACAACAACCGCCAAAATGGCTCCAAGCTGGATAACCACCTCAAACATACTGTAAAAATCGTCCGGGTTCTTTCCTATTCTAAGTGGTAAAATCTCATTCAGAAGAATCATGTGGCCGGTGCTGCTTATAGGCAGCCACTCTAGTAATGCCCTCCACAATTCCAAATATAACAGACTTGATAATATCAAAGATTTCCATAAATAAATTTCCTTACCTTCAAAATATTTTCTACAACTAATTTATTATATTATTTTTCCAATAACAAGTCTATGGAATTTAAGAAAAAATTTAAATTTAAATCTTTTCATAATTAGAAAAATTTTTTGTAAAAATATTCATAGCAATTATGAAAAAGTGAAAGGATAAAGAAAAATATGAAGAAAAAATCAGTATCATGCTTTGCATAGTACTCTTCGCCCTGACAGGCTGCACCACCTCCGGCAGCACAATACGCTTCGGAGCAGCCGATATCGGTGGAATGTACTATTCATTTGCAAATACATTTACGGAGCTTGCCAATGAACAGGGCTATGACTTTACCTGCAAGGTCCGTACAACAGCCGGCTCTAATGCCAATATAAGACTTTTATCCGATGGCTATATAGAGATAGGCCTCGCACAGGCAGACCTGATAGCCGATGCCTACAAGACAAATGAAGATTTAAGGGCTATAGCAGGGCTTTACACCGAGACCTGTCAGCTTGTGGTCCGCGCTGATTCAAACATACAGACTCTTGACGACCTGTCAGGACACACTGTAAGCATCGGAGCAGAGGAATCCGGTACCGAGCGAAACGCCACACAGATTCTTGAGTTCGCCGGTATGCCATCATCCCTTGTTGCCACCAAAAACCTGGACTATATCGAGGCCACAAAAGAACTAAAAGCCGGTGATATAGATGCCTTCTTCTGCACTGCAGGACTCACCACCACTGTCATAGATGAGCTCTCAAAGGAATGCGACATAAGGCTTATCCCGCTGACTGATACTGTGATAAGCAAGATGCTTGAAAGCAGCTTGGCATACACAAGCGAAGTCATACCTGCCGGCACATACACAGGCCAGACCACAGATATAAACACAATAGGTGTAAAATCTGTGCTTATCACAAAGGCTGATGTATCCGATGATACAATTGAGCAGCTTACATCGCTCCTGTTTGAAAAAGAAAATGAGATCTCCTACTCCAACTCTCTTAAGCTTGAGCTGACATATGACTTTGCAACAGACGATATACCTATTCCATTTCACGATGGAGCGAAAAGGTATTATAAAGCCTGTGGATATAGCACAAATTAATTCGCGAATTAATTTTTAGCTCAATATATAATATTCAAAATTTAATAAGAAAATAACAAGAATATAATCAATTAAAATTGAAAGGTAACACATGAAAATACAACTTGACATGTACCAGACACTGGCCGTTGCCGTGCTTGTACTACTACTTGGAAACTATTTAAAAAAGAAAATATATTTTCTTCAGAAATTCTGTATTCCGGCGCCTGTCATAGGCGGACTGATTTTTGCCATCATGACATGCATATGCTATGTCACAGGAATCGCAGAATTTTCCTTTAATGACACACTGCGCGAGGTCTGCATGGTATTCTTCTTCACATCTGTAGGCTTTCAGGCAAATCTCAAGGTATTAAAAAGCGGAGGCAAATCGCTCATCGTATTCTTGGGACTGGTTATAGTACTTATCATATTACAAAACTTAACCGCCGTGGGGCTTGCAAAGCTCTTAAACCTGAATCCGCTAATCGGCATGTGCACCGGCTCTATTCCTATGGTTGGCGGACATGGCACCGCAGGAGCCTTTGGCCCGGTGCTAGAGGACTTGAACATAAAGGGTGCCACGACCATCTGTACAGCCGCAGCTACCTTCGGTCTCATCTTTGGAAGCCTGATAGGCGGACCTCTTGGAAAAAGACTGATCGAAAAGCATAGCCTGCTTAATACAGCAGCAAACGAGGACGACAGCCTGCTGGTGGAGGATGAGAAAAAGCATGAGCGCCACACAAATATGTACGCTGATTCCGTATTCCAGCTTATCCTGGCAATAGGTGTCGGAACCATCTTTACAATGCTTCTCACAAAAACTGGGCTCACTTTCCCAATATATATAGGAGCGATGCTCGCAGCCGCACTCATGCGAAACATATGTGAGTACACAGGAATCGCCACCATCCATATGGGAGAGATAAATGACCTGGGAGGTATAAGCCTCTCTCTATTCCTAGGCATGGCAATGATCACACTAAGGCTCTGGGAGCTTGCATCACTCGCTCTCCCACTCGTCATACTGCTTGCAGCACAGGTGCTTCTCATAATCATATTCACGTATGTTATCGAGTTCAACATCATGGGGCGCGACTACGATGCAGCCATACTTGTATCAGGCACCTGCGGCTTCGGAACCGGAGCCACACCAAACGCCATGGCAAATATGCAGGCTGTCTGCGACCAATATGTGCCGTCCATCAAGGCATATCTGCTCATACCGCTCGTAGGAAGCCTGTTTGCCGACTTTTTAAACAGCCTTGTAATCACATTCTTTATAAACCTACTGTAAAACAACCGGAGAAAAATATGTTTGAAAAACTGAAAAAAATATTTAAAAACAGAGAAGAAAAAGAAAAACATAATTACGATTTAACTTTTGACAACGTGGCAATACCTGAGGTGCACGTAAAAAGCACCGAAAGCCACGAGGACGCTGATAAAGAAAATGCACCTATCAGCTATGACAATGTTGCCATACCTGAGGTGCATATCAGAAACAGAAAAAATAAATAAACTAAACAATATGTATATAATAGCAAAAAGGCTACCAAGGGCCAATGTACAAAATTCTTAACTTAATGACATTCGACCTCAAAGTAGTTCTTTTTATTGCCTTATACACTTCAATTATTGAATCACTCCATATGCCTTTTGCCCTTTTCACAAAGCTCCTATCCTTCCCTGCTTATTGTCCTTATTCTGCCTTCTCAATAGATATTATCTTCCCCTCAAACGGATCCACCTCTGAAATAGTACCTGTATACTTAACATTCACCTTATCTCCGCTTGCAACACCCTCGAGTCCGTCAGGCTTCTCATCGAAGGTAAAGCTGTATGGTGTATCCTTATCATCAGTCACTACAAACATGAAGTCCTTTATGTCATCGATTGTTCCTGTAAGCTCCTTCTCTTCCTGTGAGCCCTTTTCACCTTCATCCTTGGTATCAGCCTGCTTTGCACTTTCGGTACCTGCTGCCTTATCCTGCTTTGTATCGCTCTGTCCGCAGCCTGCAAACAAGCCGGCGCAAAGCATAGCTCCTATTACAATTGTAATCAGTTTTTTCTTCATTATGATATACCTCTTTCTTTATTTATAAGCACTACTATGAGTACGTTTTCTAAAGAGTACTCTTCTATCCACCTAAAGTAAATAGAATACATAAAACATTAAAAAAATCTTACGAATTACTGCTTTTTTGAGCCTCTTGCGAGCCTTGCAGGATACCATTTTTCAAACCATCCGGTAAATATGCCCATCAATACAGGCATCAAATTGTTTACGACAATAAGTGTAGCTCCAACACCTGCCTTTTTCAGCAGAAATGTCCACACTGCTGTCAACACGTATAATACTCCCCATGCCGCCGCAAGTATATAATTCGTCTTCATAAAGAGAGGATTTTTATGTGCGGCTTCACCGCCATAATTGTATTTCACATATGTTGCGCATAAAGGCTCCTTTGTCAGGCATGAAACCAGCCAGAACAGCCCAAACACCAGATATCCGATATCTGTTGATATGTCACCTGCTCCTGTCAGGCTTGCAATCGCAGAAAGTGTAGCAACAGCAACAATTGAGAGCTGATCCCATATTACAAATTTATGTTTTCTCATAATAAAAGGTATAGCGGATGCCACCAAAAGAGCAATCACAGAACCCTTTTCAGTATTGACAGAAACTGCTATCCAAAACGTAATCCATGGTATGAGCATTGTCATCATGGATTGGATTTTTCTGCACCTCCACACCTTGTGTATGTTTTTTCTGTCTCTTTGACTGCCGTATGTAACTTCAAAAAACTTTATCCCAGTTTACCATCAAAGGAAAACTTCACCTGTCACCGTATACATCTGCTTTCCCAATGCCTCTGCGCCACCTATCTCGCCTCGGGAAATAGCCGACCATACCGTAAAAGGCGTATCTATGCGTGTAGTCGCGGCAAGGCTTTGGTCAGTAAGCACCTCACTACCTTTATCATCAAGCTTTATTTGGTATGTATGCTTCAAATCGGTATAGCATATCTCAAGCACGCGTTCCTTTCCGTCATAGGTATCCTTATTGTATAATGCAGCCATCTGTCTGGTGAAAACAAGGTCATCCGCTTCCTTTTGTCCTTTTGTCCTGCTGATTCCCCAGCTGGCATCCGCCATACTTTCAAATACCTCCCTTGGATATAAAAGAGTATGGAGCGCCGCTTCTGTTTTTTCAGATATTTTTCCTGTGATGGCATATTCTGCCCCGGCACTTTTTACCGTAGCCAGATATTCGTCAGTCCTCTTTGACAGCTCTTTTACACGAAACAGCTCACCCTGACCACAAAATATGGTTGTATAATGCCCTTTTCCAAGGAAATGGTCAAACATCCGAAGTACACTGTCATAATTTCCCTCTGCAGAATAAAAGCCACAGGTAGAGATTAGCACATGCCTTTTGCCTTCCATGTCATATCTGCAATCATGGCTGCCGCTTCCGTATCCGTCATCCTTTGTACTCATAAACGGCAGGCTCATGGGAAGCTGCCTGTCAATTACGTTCTTTAGTATTCCCGGCACACTAAAATAGTACAGAGGAAACGACCACACAACAACATCCGCTTCAAGCATTTTCCCAATAACAGTCTGCATATCGTCATTTATGCAGCACACCCCCGGTGTCTTCTGCCAGCATGCAAAGCAGCCCTTACACGCTCCTACATTCATTGAGGCTACATGCATTTCATCAATAGATATAGCTTCATTTTTGCTCTTATATCCTTCTTTGAAGCCTTCTATAAAGCTGTTTGCAAGCCTTAACGAATTGCTTCGTTTGCCTTTTGGACTTCCGTTAATCAGAAGTATGTTCATGCTTTATGCCCTCCTGTAAGTATATAGTTAATTTTAGTATAGCGGATTGACAGACAGAAGGTCTTGCCCAGACAGCAAAAACCATGTCAGAGCTTTCTACAGAGGTCGAAAACATCCTGACTTCATTCAGAGATGAATTTGAGATGGTTAAAAATGAAACCGAAAAAATGAACCTCATCCATTGAAGAAACGCTCCGTCTCATCCAGCTCACTCTTGAAAAGGTAAATGCAGACCGATGAAAATGTTGAGAAATGTACCCTCATTATATATCTGGCGGCTCATATATACATTGTAGCTGTGCTTCGTCCTCTATTCATATCACATATACTTGTATTTCTAGTACCAATTATACAACATATAGTGCCTAAAATCTATACTCTCGGCGCGAAATGTAGTTTTTATGGTGTGAAATACATGATGGCAGTCAAAAAAAGGGAAAGTATTAAATACTTTCCCTTTCAAAATCTTATATATAGACTTTTAAATTAGAACCTTTGTCTATTTTGCCTGCTCTGCGATAGCAGCCTGTGCTGCAGCAAGACGAGCGATTGGTACACGGAATGGTGAACATGAAACATAGTCAAGTCCAATCTTGTGGCAGAACTCAACTGATGAAGGATCTCCACCGTGCTCTCCACAGATACCAACGTGAAGGTTAGGATTAACTGGCTTTCCAAGCTTAATAGCTGTCTCCATTAATTTACCAACACCTGTCTGGTCAAGCTTAGCAAATGGATCGTTCTCGAAAATCTTGTTGTCATAGTAAGCGTTAAGGAACTTACCTGCATCATCACGAGAGAAGCCATATGTCATCTGTGTAAGGTCGTTTGTACCGAAGCAGAAGAAATCAGCCTCTGTAGCGATCTCATCAGCTGTAAGAGCAGCTCTTGGGATCTCGATCATTGTACCAACATGGTACTTGATGTCAGCATTTGCAGCAGCGATCTCAGCGTCAGCTGTCTCAACTACAATCTTCTTAACGAACTTAAGCTCTTTGATCTCACATACTAATGGGATCATGATCTCAGGCTCGATATCCCAGTCTGGATGAGTCTTTCTTTACATTGATAGCTGCACGGATAACAGCCTTTGTCTGCATCTTAGCAATCTCAGGATATGTAACTGCAAGACGGCATCCTCTATGACCCATCATTGGGTTGAACTCATGGAGTGACTCACAGATAGCTTTGATTTCCTCTACTGACTTATTCTTAGCCTTTGCAAGCTTCTCGATGTCAGCCTCCTCTGTAGGAACGAACTCATGAAGAGGTGGATCAAGGAAACGAATTGTTACTGGGCATCCCTCAAGAGCCTCGTATAATTTCTCGAAATCTCCCTGCTGATATGGAAGAATCTTGTTAAGAGCTGTCTCTCTCTCCTCTACTGTATCAGAGCAGATCATCTCACGGAATGCAGCGATTCTCTCTGGATCGAAGAACATATGCTCTGTACGGCAAAGTCCGATTCCCTCTGCACCAAGCTCACGAGCCTTCTTAGCATCTGCAGGAGTATCTGCATTTGTACGAACCTTAAGTCTTCTGAACTCATCAGCCCATGCCATAACACGTCCGAACTCACCAGCGATTGAAGCATCAACTGTTGGGATGATTCCAGCGTAGATGTTACCTGTTGTACCATCGATAGAAATCTCAGATCCCTCTGTGAATGTCTGTCCTGCAAGTGTGAACTTCTTGTTCTCCTCGTCCATATTGATATCACCACAACCAGATACACAGCATGTTCCCATACCACGTGCAACTACGGCTGCGTGAGATGTCATACCACCACGAACTGTCAGGATACCCTGAGCAGCCTTCATTCCTGTGATGTCCTCTGGAGATGTCTCAAGACGTACAAGTACGACTTTCTCTCCTCTTTCAGCCCATGCCTCAGCATCGTCAGCTGTGAATACAACCTTACCACAAGCAGCTCCCGGAGATGCTCCAAGACCCTTTCCAAGTGGAGTTGCAGCCTTAAGTGCAGCAGCATCGAACTGTGGATGTAATAATGTATCAAGGTTACGAGGGTCGATCATTGCAACAGCCTCAGCTGGTGTCTTATGTCCCTCATCTACTAAATCGCAAGCGATCTTAAGAGCAGCTGGAGCTGTTCTCTTACCATTACGGCACTGAAGCATATAGAGCTTCTTGTTCTCAACTGTGAACTCCATATCCTGCATATCATGGTAGTGATTCTCAAGAGTCTCACAAACATTAAGGAAATCAGCGTATGCCTCTGGGAACTCCTGCTCCATCTGAGCGATTGGCATTGGAGTACGAACACCGGCAACTACGTCCTCGCCCTGTGCGTTGGTAAGGAACTCACCGAACAGTCCGTTCTCTCCTGTAGCAGGGTCACGTGTGAAGGCAACACCTGTACCACAGTCATCACCCATGTTACCGAATGCCATCATCTGTACGTTAACAGCTGTACCCCAGGAATACGGGATATCGTTGTCACGACGATATACGTTCGCACGTGGGTTGTCCCAGGAACGGAATACGGCTTTGATAGCACCCATTAACTGTTCCTTAGGATCAGTTGGGAAATCAGCACCGATTTTTGCTTTATATTCAGCTTTGAACTGTTCAGCTAATTCATGAAGGTCTTCTGCAGTAAGTTCAACATCCTGCTTAACACCTCTTTTAGCTTTCATCTCATCGATAAGTTCTTCGAAATATTTCTTTCCGACTTCCATAACTACATCAGAGTACATCTGGATGAATCTTCTGTAGCAGTCCCATGCCCAACGAGCATTGCCGGATTTTTCAGCAAGTACGTTAACAACGTCTTCATTTAAACCAAGGTTCAGGATAGTATCCATCATACCTGGCATAGAAGCTCTCGCACCAGAACGAACGGAAACAAGCAGAGGATTTTCTTTGTCACCGAATTTCTTACCGGTAACTCCTTCCATCTTGGTAATTGCTTCCATGATCTGAGCCATGATCTCATCATTGATCTGTCTTCCGTCTTCATAGTACTGAGTACAAGCTTCTGTTGTGATTGTGAAGCCCTGAGGTACAGGAAGACCAAGGTTTGTCATTTCAGCAAGGTTTGCGCCCTTACCGCCGAGAAGCTCTCTCATCTGAGCGTTGCCCTCGGAGAACAAATAAACGTACTTGTGAGCCATGATATACCTCCGTAAATAGTGTTTTTAGCTGCGAAGAAGATGCAGAAACCAGAGGCTGCATCTTCGCCTCATGTTATTATAGCAGACCGGCAGGAAAAATACCATATATTTTTACAATAAAATAGCGATTTTTGCGTACTTTTCTTTTGTACAGATTTGACTATACAATTATATATAGCGCAGGGAGAGCCTCCCTGCGCCGAAAAAGTGTCTGTAATTTAGATGTTCAGAACATAAAAAGGCAAAAGAAAGCCCAACGCTGACAACAAAAATCAGCACGCCCGTAAGTACTCGCCACAGTTGCCATGTACTCTCCTTTAACAATGAGTATTTACCGTTTAAATCCCGAAAAAGTTGCACCTACCGTTGCCATAAAAACCAAAACAACAATTAAAATAGAGGGATCCATAATTTGCATAGCCTCCTTTTACACTGTCCAAAGATATTCTTCAACCAACTGCTCATACGCAGCAGAGCGTTTTATGTCGGCAAGCCTCACCTATTAACCGGCATTAAATCACCGACTTTCCAAAATCAATTATTGTATATCATTTATAAAAATCAATTAGCAAAAATATATTTCATATCAATATCGTCATTTGACAAATTAATTTTATCAAATTATATTTCCAATGTCAATACAAAAGGCAATTTATTTTTTGTATTGTGCATTTAATATGCAATGTTTGTTGACACATTCTTTATTTTTTGCGCAATCTGTGCTCAACAAACGGCACATCGCGACCGACAAACAGGATTTCATCACAAGCTGCGTTCTTCTCGATTTATAAAATCTTTGAAAAAATCGCGCCGTCATATGCACAA
>ENA-OQKI01000263-OQKI01000263.1-human-gut-metagenome-genome-assembly--contig:-NODE-263-length-11949-cov-3.337506_pt1 | contig 11949 bp, 10 predicted proteins | sample MGYA00242778_ERZ504798 | MGnify/ENA primary metagenome ERZ504798 (study PRJEB26092, sample SAMD00036414) | human gut metagenome | host: Homo sapiens | study: EMG produced TPA metagenomics assembly of... | reverse complement strand
GGACTGCCCGCTGCGCCGGAATTCATCGAATCATATGATATCTCGCACACCGCCGGAAGCGACAATGTCGCGGGCATGATAGTTTTCCGAAACGGCGAGCCCTACAGGCGCGGCTACCGCCGATTCATGATAAAAGGCTTTACCGGTCAGGACGATTACGCCTCCATGGCGGAGGTGCTCGACAGAAGATTCACGAGATACGAGGAAGAAAAAGAGAGCGGCGAGGGCTTCGGCCGCCTGCCCGATCTTATTCTGCTCGACGGCGGCAAGGGACAGGTTTCGGCAGTCGAGCCGATACTCAAAAAGCACGGGCTTGAAAACATCCCGCTTTTCGGAATGGTCAAGGACGGCAGCCACCGCACGCGCGCGATAGCGAAATCCGGCGGCGAGATAGCGTTCACTTCAAAACGCCGCGCGTTCACTCTCGTTGCGGAAATACAGGAGGAAGTTCACCGTTTCGCCGTGACCTATCACAGGCAGAAGCACAAGGCTTCCGCGCTCTCGAGTACATTGACGGATATCCCCGGCGTCGGACCGTCGCGGGCAAAGGCACTCCTGCGGCATTTCAAGACCGTGACCGCCATAAAAAATGCTAGTGTTGACGGGCTCAAAAATGTGTCGGGTATCTCGGACTCCATGGCACAGACTATATACGACGCTCTGCATCCAGAATCTTGACACGGGCGCGTATAAATGTAATAATATGTATAACAGTGCGGCAAAACCGCAGATTGAAAAGATAAATGCAGTATAAAGGAACTGATGATATGAGAGTTATAACAGGCACGGCACGCGGCAGAGTTCTCAGAACGCTCGAGGGCGAGGATGTCCGCCCGACTACCGACCGCGTCAAAGAGGCCGTTTTCAGCATAATACAGTTTGAGATAGAGGGCAGGCGCGTGCTCGATCTGTTCGCAGGCTCAGGTCAGCTCGGTATTGAAGCTCTCAGCCGCGGCGCTGCGTCGGCAACATTTGTCGATATGTCGAAGGACTCATTGAGCGCCGTCAAATATAATCTCGAACACACGAAGCTCGGCGACAACGCAAAGGTCGTTCAGACCGACGCGCTCTCATTTTTGAAGCTGACGAAGGATAAGTTCGATATAGTATTCCTCGATCCGCCATATGCGAGCTCACTCGTAGTCGATTCGATGAAGCTGCTCTCCGATGTTGTTGCCGCCGGCGGCTGCGCAATATGCGAGACTCCTGTCGATTCGGAGCTGCCCGAGAGCTTCGGCGAACTTAAATTCTATCGCAGCTACCGCTACGGAAAGATAAAAATCACCGTTTACCGCAAGGAGGGTGAGGACGAATGAAAATAGCCATATGCCCCGGCAGCTTCGACCCCGTCACCAAGGGTCATCTTGATATAATCAGGCGCACCGCGAGCATGTTTGACAGGGTCATAGTCGTCGTCATGCACAACTATCATAAGCCCAATTCATATTTCAGCGCGATAGAGCGCGTTGAGCTCATAACAAGATGCGTCAAGGATCTCGACAATGTTGTTGTCGATATGCACGACGGACTTCTTGCCGCATATGCCCAGGAAAAGGGTGCTGTAGCGATAGTCAAGGGTCTGCGCGCCGTTTCGGATTTCGACTACGAATTCCAGCAGGCGCTGACAAACAAGAAACTCAATCCGAATATCGAAACCGTTTTCATAACGGCGAATTCGGATTACATGTACCTCTCGTCGAGCGTCGTCAAGCAGGTTTGCGAGTTCGGCGGGGACATTTCGGACTTTGTCCCGCCCGAGGTGCATGATGATATTGTCAAAAGAATAAGAGAGAGGAGCGCTTCAAAATGAACATAGATTCCCTTCTGGAGCAGATAGAGAACATTCTCGACAGCGGCACAAAGATAACGCTTTCCAAAAAGACCGCAGTCAACGCCGAGGAGATACGCGAGTGCATCGCGCAGCTGCGCGAGATAATCCCCGAGGAGGTCGACCAGGCAAAGTCGATAACCGCCAACCGAAGCGAGATAATCGAAAAGGCGAAGAGCGACGCGGCGGCATCCGTTGCCCGCGCTCAGGAGAAAGCTCAGACTCTTGTGGAAAAGACCGAGGCGAAGAGCGAGCAGATAATCTCAGCCGCCAATGCCAACGCTCAGAAGACCGTCGACAGCGCGAACAAGCTTGCTGAGGAGACTGTTGCAAAGGCAAATTCCGACGCGGCGGCGATAGTTGAAAAGGCTCAGCAGACGGCAAACAAGCTTCTCGACGAGAACGAGATAACCGCTCAGGCGCGCGCATATGCGTCGCAGCTCAAGGTCAATTCGCAGAACGAGGCAACCGAGCGAGTCAACTCCGCGATAGCTAGAGCGGAAGAGATGCTCTCCAACGCAACTCGACAGGCGGACGATATAGTCAAAAAGGCTAACGCGGAGTCAAATGAGACTCTTGCGAGGGCGAAGAAGTGGTCTGCGGATATCCGCGAGGCCGCGAGCAACTTCGCCGACAGCGTCCTGCGCAGCGCGGACAAAGCTCTTGTCGCGAGCATAAACGAAGTCAGGGACGCGAGACAGAAAATAAGCGACACCTACAAGGGCGAGAAAAATCCTCAGTAAAGGGAAGTGCGTTAAAATGAAAACTGGTCACGCGGACAAGGCGCGCGAGCTTTTCAACGAGGGATACAACTGCTCTCAGGCGGTGCTCGGCGCGTTTGCGGAAGATGCGGGACTCGATGTCAAAACCGCGCTCAGGCTCTCCGCGCCGTTCGGCGGCGGAATGGGCAGAATGCGCGAGGTCTGCGGCGGAGTCAGCGGAATGTTCATGGCGATAGGTCTCTTCTTCGGCTATGACGAACCCGACGGCGTGCAGGCAAAGAAAGAACTCTACTCATATGTCCGCGCCCTTGCGGACAAGTTCAAAGAGAGCGAAGGCTCGATAATCTGCCGCGAACTGCTCGCGGGAGTGAAAACTCAGCCCGGCCCCGATCCCGAGCCGAGAAACACCGCGGACTATAAAAAACGCCCGTGTCCCGAGCTCGTCGCATACGCGGCGCAGCTGACCGAAGATTTTCTCAATGAACACGGAAAGCTGAAATAAATAAAAAAGATGTCTATATGACAGTAACCGACCGCAGCAAGCTTGTGCGGTCGGTTTTTTATGTTTGCTTGTCAGCTTAGACAGATAAATTGAGATTTATCGCAGAATCTATTTAGGCTCCCCCGCAGGGGAGCCGGCTCGGTGTAAGCCGAGACTGAGGGGTTATTTTGCTTAAAGTAATAAATCTATGCGGCGGTGCCGATTTGCACTATTGCGGCAATTATCTGTCGCAGATATTTATCTCGACTTGCCTCTCATACAGTGTAAACCAAGCTCAGGCACAGCAATCATATACCGCGCCTGAGCTTTTGATATTATTTCTTTCTCTTCTTTCCGGCTATCGGCAGCATTGCCGCGCCGGCGAGGAGGGTTATTGCGGAGACCGCTATCGGCGCGCCGGTCTGCGGGGTCAGCGGAGTTTTTCCGCCGCCGTCTGCCGCGCTGCCGGGCGTATTTCTCTTGCCTGAGAGGAACACATAGTTGTCATACTCGCTGTCGCTCATCGCCGTGAAGGTAAATGTGCGGCTCTTGACGAACGGCACCTGACCGTTCTTGAGCGAATAGACGACCGTTACGGTGAACGGCTCAGTGCTCTTGGGCAGGGAGTGCTTTTTGAAATCTATCTTGCAGCTCTCGCCGACTTTAAGAACGGTTCCGTTCTTCGCCGAGAGATCAACATCCATGCCGTCCGCCTTGACGCTGATTATCTCGGTGTCGTACTGCTCCGAGAGGCTCTCTATAGTCAGTGCGGTGTCTTTCGATGTGTGGAAGCCCGACGGGGACTTGTCGAACTTGACATAGAGTCCGTTCGCGGGGTTCTGACCGAGGTTGAACTGCGGGAACTCGGGATCGGAATAGACATCCGTTATTCTGTCCGTGAAGAAGAACGTCAGATAGAAATTCCTCGTGTATCTGTCCCACGGGCACATTCCGTGGAACTGACCGTTGACGAACCAGGTGTTCTCGGGCAGATACGCGCAGCTCGCATCGATATCGCGCTCGGGCGAGATGTGCCAGTGAGTCGGGTCATCGCAGACCGTGTTCTGCTTTTTGTAGTCTGCCGGGAACTTCTCGCCGAACGGGGCGCAGTATGCGCCGGACGCCGAGTGTACATCAATAATATAGTCGGAATTGACTCCGGTGCTCGTGCCGATATCGTGCTCGGTATTTGCAATTATCGCTATCTTTGTGCCTGCGTCCTGAGCACGCTTGAGTCCCTCGCTCATGTGAGCCATGGCGTTGTAGTGCATCTCGTCGCTCTTGGCTATCAATTCGGCATTCTCGACGGGATCGAGATATTTTGCCTTGAACTCCTCGTACTTGTCGGGGGGAACGAAATCCCAGACACTGCCGAAGTTAATAACTATATCGAGCAGATACTGATGAATGATATCGTTGAACGCCTGATTGAGGCGGTCGAAGCCGAACGCCTCGACGAGCCACTCGTATTCATATTCCTTGCGGAAGCCTATCTCGACATACTCTATGAGCGTGGCGACATCGAAATGGATGTTGCCCTCGAACAGGTCAACGACAAGCTGAGTGCCGCAGGTCGCGGGAGCGTCCATTATCGCGCGGTCAACATCGCCCTTTGCGCCGTAATAATAGAGATATGTCGCAGTCAGCTGACCGCCGTGGCTGAGTCCGTAGAGATTGACTTTCCGACTTCCGGTGAGCTCCTTCACTTCCTGGATGAACTTGTCGAGCTTGGCGGCGTTTTCGACCTGACCCATGCGCCAGTCCTCGGTAAAGGTGAAGTGGTTCTCCGCGCCGATGCGCTCGATGAGATCGGCAGAGATCTCTTTTTCGGCTATGTATTTGTCCTCGCCCTTTGCCTTGAGGACGGATGCGCGGGTGTTCGCCGCGCCCTCGGGATAAACTGAAAGATCATATTTAGAAGTGCCGTCCGGGTTGCAGCGCAGGGGTTCGAGCAGCTCGACTCCCGCCTCGCCGACGACTTTAACGAGCCTTTCATAATCGCCGAACGCCGCTCCGGCAAGACCGCCTGCGAGCTCGGGGATACGGGCTATAACTATCTTTTTGAGGTCATCCATATTGATGCCCCAGACCTGATGCTCGTTTTCGCCGCCGAGGTCATAGAACAGCGAGGGACCGGAATAGCCCTGAACGAGTATCAGCGGCGTTGTCTTATCTTGTGCGAAGACCGACATCGGCAGGATGCACAGCAACATAACAACGCAGAGAATGGCAGATATTATTCTCTTCATGCCTTCTTCTCCTTGGTGACTTTTGCAAGGAAGATAAGCGGCACGATTATAAGCACCGCGATTATAGCGGAGACGAGGAATATCGTCGGGATCGGGACGAGGGTGCTCTCGCCGTATTCGTTGAGCATGGTGCCCAGCTCATATCTGCCGGAGAACTCGGAAATAGTCCAGCTGCCGACCTTCGGGCCGATTATCATGGGCAGAGTGACGGTGAACAGAAGTCTGACGCCCTGGAACTGACCGACCTTATCCTCGGGAGTGTAATCGCGCACTGTAGCGTTGAGGATTATCATAAGAAGACCGTAGCCGAGGATCATAATGAGCGCAAAGAGCACGAAAGTGAGAAGAGTCTTTGCAAAGAAAACGGCAACGAGTCCCGCGACGAAGAGAAGAACTGCGGGGAAGACGAATATTCTCTTGCCGACCTTGTCGAGAAGCTTGCCGAGCAGGATAGTTACAACGACGAGACCGACAACAGCCGCCGCGCCGCCGATGATTATGGGCGTGGTTATCTGGAAGGTGTTGAGGTCAAACTTGAGATAGTGCTGAACATAGATGAATATGTAGGGCATAAACACCTGAACTGCGGTGTTGAAAATGCAGGCGGACGCGAGGCAGAGATAAAGCGCCGCATTATTTTTTATAACCGACGGACGGAAGCCGTAGATAAGATCGCTGAAATAGTTTGTGCTCTGTTTTACGCCCTTGCGCGGATCCTTGACCGAGAACAGACCGATGATTCCGCATATTGTGACGAGCGCGCCGAGGAACATGAAGCATGCGGGATAGCCTGCCGCCTCAACGCCGACGCCGAAAGCGACGGTAACTATAACGGTTGCGAACACGGGCAGAAGCGCCAGAACGGCTTCGGCAGTGCCGCGGTTTTCGGGGACGGTAACGTCTGTGACCCACGCGTTGAACGCGGCATCGTTCGAGGTCGAGCCGAAGAATGTCATGACGCAGTCCATGATGATAACGACGCAGACCGTTGCGGCGACGACCTTGGAGGTATCGGAGATATTGAAGAGCTTTCCGATATTCTCTCGCGAGATGAATGCGAACACGGCGACAGTGAAGCCCCAGATTATGTATCCGCCGCTGATGAATATTTTGCGGCGGTCGAGCTTGTCGCTGAGAGTACCCATGATGAATGTGGTCACAACTGCGGCTATCGCAGACGCGGCGACCATCTTTGCTATATCGTCGGCTGTGCCGCCGATGTAGTTGAACAGGAATGTGTTGAAGTAGACGTTCTCAACAGCCCACGCGACCTGCCCGATGAAGCCGAACAGAATGATGTTGAAGAGAATCCGCCCTCCAAGCTTTTTCTTTTCCAATTGTATGTCCTCCGTTCCGGGGCGGATTACCGCGCCCCGATTTATTTCACGGAATATAATACCAAATTCATGGCGGATAATCAACATTATTTTTGTATATCTTTGTCAAATCGTATTTATTTTCGGAGTAACTTTATTTTTGAAATCCAAGGTCTCCGTCATCCACACCGCGCAGGACTGGCCGTAATACGGGACGACAAAAAATGCAGGCAGAATCAATACACAGCTGAGAAACCAGAGCGCGAATCCCGCCTTGAATCGGGCGAAAGCGCGGCAGTGACCCGCGCATGATATCGCGGCTTTGGCGCAGAGCCTGTTTATCGAAACATCCGGATCGGCGGCGAGAATATACTCCGCCGCAGACCACGCCTGACGCGCGCCGGAGCAGAATATGCAGCCCGATATAAGCATGAGTATGCTCCCCGTGAGCACGGCGGCTATCGTCAGAATGCCGACAGTTGACGAGAGAAGCATATATATCCCGCCCGCCGCGAGAGCCGCGCCCGGCAGGAGAAAGAATATCCACAAAACGAGGTTCAGCGCCGCGAGCGCGATATGCAGGCGGAGCGCGGAAAAAGCGCGTTTGCCGCGAAACGCCGCGGTACATTCGGCGGCGCGGCGTTTTTGCCCCAGCGCGCCGAGCAGGAAATACCGCTTCATCCCCTGCCGCAGCGGCGCAATGAGAGCCGAGACGGCTATGGTCAGCAAAATGCACGCCGCCGCATTGACGGCGGGGCTGAGCAGCTTTGACACCGAAGATAGCGCGGAGGTCACTGCGGAGGCGTTGAGCAGGAGCCGCGCCCCGGCGGTCATGAATCCCCCGGCGGCAGCCGCCGCCGCGAGGCAGCCGAACATAACGGCGCCGCCCGCTCCCGAGTCCGTCTGCGCCGCCCTTCCGCACACTCTTATCTGTGAATCCTTCATTTTTTGTCACCGCCCATTTTTTGAGGATATTATTTCCCTGATTTTCCGTAAAATTCCTCCGGATAACAAAATAAGAAGAAAATTCATTTTACTTTTAAATTTATGTGATTTATACTATATATAATAAAATAAAAAATCGGAGACAAAAATGAAGATAACGAGAAAAACCAGCTCCACGCTTTGTGTTGACATCCACGGCATGCGCGAGCGCGAAGCAAAATTCCGGCTCGAGTCTCTAATCGAAAACGGCTCGGCGGATATAACGCGCCTTGAGATAATCCACGGCTTCAACGGCGGCACGGTTTTGCAGTCCCTCGTGCGAAGCGGGCTCGAATCAAAAAGGATAAAGGAAATTCGCCCGGGCGACAACTCCGGGCAGACAATAATAATACTTAAACAGGGAGAAAAATGATGAAAAAGAAAACAAAGATACTTATCTGCGTGCTCTGCGCCGCCGCGATAGCGGGCATTGCGGGCGGACTGTTCGCGAAGTTCCACACGAAGAAAATTCGACCGAAGGAGACCGTCTCGATAAAGAGCGTCAGCGGGATAAACCTCGATGAAATAACGCTCACGGCGCACAGGGGTCTGAGCGCAATCGAGCCGGAGAACACCTCCCCGCTTTCAAGGCGGCGTGCGAAGCTAAATATAACTATGTTCGAGTTCGAGTATCGAGCCGACCTCCGACGGCAAGTGGGATAGTTATGCACGACGATGACCTGAGGCGCACCACGAACGGGCACGGCAAGATAAACAAATATACACTCGACGAAGTGAGCGCGCTGAAAATCGACAACGGCGCGAATATAGAGAACTACACCGACCTAAGGCTCCCCACATTCGAAGAGACGATGGCTCTGCTCGACGAATACTATCCCGATGTAAAGCCCATGATTGAAATAAAGAGCATCGGCAAAGACAATCTCGACTCGCTCGTTGAGTTCTTCAAAGACTACGCCGCCAAGGGCAAGAGCACAATTGTTATCTCGTTTGACAAGGATATAATCGACACATTATATAAGGAGTGCCCCGAGCAGACCTATTGGCTGCTGACAAGCGAGCTTTCGGACGAGGCCGTTGGCTTTTGCAAAAATCACGGCAATATGCGCGCGGCCTTCAACGGCAACAACGCGAAGAACACCGACAGCGTGATAAACGCCGCCATTGACGCGGGCATCCCGCTCGCCGCATGGACCGTTGACTCGCCGGACACTCTGAAGAACCTCTACGACCTCGGAGTAAGATATTTTACAACAAATTGTATCACGCCTTAAAAAATTTTTTAAAAAAGTAGTTGACAAACAGAGATTGCTATGATAAACTATCAAAGCTGTCGCTGAAGCAACAGCAAAGCTTCTCATAAAAGAGAGGTTATGATCTTTGACAAATAAACAGTAATGCAACCCTGAAAATTCCAAGATTTTCAGAGAAATTCAAGAACAAGCAAGTTGATCGAAAGATTGACAAGCTACCCGAATTAACAGTAAACAATGCCAGATAAAACTGGCAGGACACAAACACCATTTTAACATGAGAGTTTGATCCTGGCTCAGGATGAACGCTGGCGGCGTGCCTAACACATGCAAGTCGAACGGACTTACATTGAAGCCTAGCGATATGTAAGTTAGTGGCGGACGGGTGAGTAACGCGTGGGTAACCTGCCTTGTACTGGGGGACAACAGTTGGAAACGACTGCTAATACCGCATAAGCGCACAGCTTCGCATGAAGCAGTGTGAAAAACTCCGGTGGTATGAGATGGACCCGCGTCTGATTAGCTGGTTGGTGAGGTAACGGCCCACCAAGGCGACGATCAGTAGCCGGCCTGAGAGGGTGAACGGCCACATTGGGACTGAGACACGGCCCAAACTCCTACGGGAGGCAGCAGTGGGGAATATTGCACAATGGGGGAAACCCTGATGCAGCGACGCCGCGTGAGTGAAGAAGTATTTCGGTATGTAAAGCTCTATCAGCAGGGAAGAAAATGACGGTACCTGACTAAGAAGCCCCGGCTAACTACGTGCCAGCAGCCGCGGTAATACGTAGGGGGCAAGCGTTATCCGGATTTACTGGGTGTAAAGGGAGCGTAGACGGCACGGCAAGCCAGATGTGAAAGCCCGGGGCTCAACCCCGGGACTGCATTTGGAACTGCTGAGCTAGAGTGTCGGAGAGGCAAGTGGAATTCCTAGTGTAGCGGTGAAATGCGTAGATATTAGGAGGAACACCAGTGGCGAAGGCGGCTTGCTGGACGATGACTGACGTTGAGGCTCGAAAGCGTGGGGAGCAAACAGGATTAGATACCCTGGTAGTCCACGCCGTAAACGATGACTGCTAGGTGTCGGGTGGCAAAGCCATTCGGTGCCGCAGCTAACGCAATAAGCAGTCCACCTGGGGAGTACGTTCGCAAGAATGAAACTCAAAGGAATTGACGGGGACCCGCACAAGCGGTGGAGCATGTGGTTTAATTCGAAGCAACGCGAAGAACCTTACCTGATCTTGACATCCCGATGACCGCTTCGTAATGGAAGTTTTTCTTCGGAACATCGGTGACAGGTGGTGCATGGTTGTCGTCAGCTCGTGTCGTGAGATGTTGGGTTAAGTCCCGCAACGAGCGCAACCCCTATCTTCAGTAGCCAGCAGGTTAAGCTGGGCACTCTGGAGAGACTGCCAGGGATAACCTGGAGGAAGGTGGGGATGACGTCAAATCATCATGCCCCTTATGACCAGGGCTACACACGTGCTACAATGGCGTAAACAAAGAGAAGCGAACTCGCGAGGGTAAGCAAATCTCAAAAATAACGTCTCAGTTCGGATTGTAGTCTGCAACTCGACTACATGAAGCTGGAATCGCTAGTAATCGCAGATCAGAATGCTGCGGTGAATACGTTCCCGGGTCTTGTACACACCGCCCGTCACACCATGGGAGTCAGTAACGCCCGAAGTCAGTGACCCAACCGTAAGGAGGGAGCTGCCGAAGGTGGGACCGATAACTGGGGTGAAGTCGTAACAAGGTAGCCGTATCGGAAGGTGCGGCTGGATCACCTCCTTTCTAAGGAATAAAAGTAAGGGTTGTTATCTATTGTTTAGTTATTAAGGCTGTCAAAAGCTTAATAATGATTTTTGGTGGCGATGCGCTTGAGGGTAACACCCGTTCCCATCCCGAACACGATGGTTAAGACTCAAGCGGCCGATGGTACTTCACTGGAGACGGTGCGGGAGAGTAGGTGGCCGCCAAATCTAAAAAAGAAAATAACACTTAAGATAAAACTGGTTTTACCAGTGATCAGAGTTTTAAACATTGTTTAGAGTTCTGATGACTGATAAACTTCAGTCAAAATTGAACAGATGCGGAAGCTCTAAGGAGAAAAAAGCATCTCTATGTACCTTGAAAATTGCATATAAGAAATAGAAATGATAAGATTTTTAAATATCTTAATCAAGACATCCGAGGTAATTGTTATAAACAGAGTAATAATTACTGTCTGAAGAAAACAGACGTAAATAAAATTGACCTTAAGCCAACGCCGATAACGCTATATCGGTGTAGCGATCATTCATTCCCGTGAATGAAAGCAAGTTGGTCATGCTAGAAAGAGCGTATGGTGGATGCCTTGGCACTAAGAGCCGATGAAAGACGTGATAAGCTGCGAAAAGCTTCGGGGAGGAGCAAATATCCTTTGATCCGGAGATCTCTGAATGGGGAAACCCACTTGAGCAAACCTCAAGTATCCTAACGCCAATACATAACGTTAGGAGGGGAACCCGGTGAACTGAAACATCTAAGTAGCCGGAGGAAGAGAAAACAACATGTGATTCTGTGAGTAGCGGCGAGCGAAAACGGAAGAGCCCAAACCGGGATGCGTGCATCCCGGGGTTCGGACCGCATAATTGATTCAACAAATTTAGCAGAACGGTTTTGGGAAAGCCGGCCAGAGAGGGTGAAAGCCCCGTAAGCGAAAGATGAGTTGACATGGCGGTATCCAGAGTAGGTCGAGACACGTGGAACCTTGACTGAACATGCGGGGACCACCCCGTAAGGCTAAATACTCCTTAGTGACCGATAGCGCATAGTACTGTGAAGGAACGGTGAAAAGGACCCCGGGAGGGGAGTGAAACAGAACCTGAAACCATATGTTTACAAGCTGTGGAAGAGCTTTATATGCTCAACCGCGTACTTTTTGTAGAACGGTCCGGCGAGTTGCGCTGGCTGGCGAGGTTAAGCACCAAAGGTGTGGAGCCGAAGGGAAACCAAGTCTTAACAGGGCGAATAAGTCAGTCGGAGCAGACCCGAAACCGGGTGATCTATCCATGTCCAGGTTGAAGTTGCCGTAAAAGGCAATGGAGGACCGAACCCACATCCGTTGAAAAGGGTGGGGATGAGGTGTGGATAGGGGAGAAATTCCAATCGAA
>ENA-OQKI01000261-OQKI01000261.1-human-gut-metagenome-genome-assembly--contig:-NODE-261-length-11972-cov-2.234276_pt1 | contig 11972 bp, 8 predicted proteins | sample MGYA00242778_ERZ504798 | MGnify/ENA primary metagenome ERZ504798 (study PRJEB26092, sample SAMD00036414) | human gut metagenome | host: Homo sapiens | study: EMG produced TPA metagenomics assembly of... | reverse complement strand
GAGAGAGTACGGCAGCAACATCAATCTGCCCTCACTCGATAATCTGTTTTCGAGTGAGCAGGAGCGGCAGGACGCAAAATTAGAGAAAATCCAAATTTTGCCGCTGACGAAACTGCATCCCTTTCGAAATCACCCTTTTCAAGTCCGTGACGATGACGAGATGGACAAAATGGTGGACAGTATAAAAGAATATGGCGTTATGACCCCCGCCATTGTCCGCCCTCGGAAAGATGGTGGGTATGAAATTGTAGCGGGCCACCGCCGCTGTCATGCCAGCCAGCGGGCGGGCGTGGAGACTATGCCCTGCATCGTGCGGGATATGGACGATGATACTGCTATTATTCTGATGGTGGATAGCAACTGTCAGCGGGAGCATATTCTACCGAGTGAAAAGGCGAAAGCGTATCAGATGAAGCTGGAAGCTGTAAAGAGAAAGGCCGGTAGACCGTCAAAAAACAATTCGGCCCAAGTTGGGCCGAATTTATGGGCTTCTGAAAAAGTTGCAGCTGATGCAGGAGAAAGTAGGTCACAGGTAAAAAGATTTATTGCATTGAACAACCTCACGCCAGCTTTAATGCAGATGGTAGATGCGGGCCGTCTGAAAACGACACCCGCCGTAGAACTTAGCTACCTTACCCCAGAAGAACAAGAGGACTTCCTCTCTTATATGGAATCCGAGGGCTGTACCCCGTCACTGTCTCAAGCACAAAAACTCAAGGAGGCCAGCAAGGAAAGCGTACTGACACTAGAAAAAATCCAGCATATTATGGCCGCCAAGCCGCCCAGTGTAAAGCCGCGTGACCCGCAGCTTATGATTCCCGTTGCAAAAGTTGAACGATACTTTCCGAAAGGCTTTACAAGCGACCAGATGCAGCAGGTTATCGTAAAACTGCTGGAAAACTATGCCCGCGCCCACCAGCACGGCAGCAGATGAGGGGGACACCGATGACGAGATTATTAGTTGTTGAACCCAGCTACTGCCCTTATCAAGCGGGTTTTTCCAGTGCGGCGACTGCGGTTTCCGAGGTAATCGAGGGTGAAAGCCAAATTCTAAAACCGTTTGGCACACCTCGCATCGGGCTGATATGCAGCAAAGCCCAAAGCCGACTGAAATATAACAGACAGGTCAATGACGAGGGAATTACCGTGCGCGGGCGATTTCTCATCTGCGGGCTAAATGGTGATAAAGTCGTGGGCTTATCCAAAGACCAAGCAGACCGATACAGCCGTCTACTTTTTCTACCGCAAGTCGAAGATATGGCAAGCGGTGAACTGCCCGCCGCAAAGGTACGCCCGCAGGATGAACGCTACGGGAACAAACTATCTTTTTGGGAAAGGTTGGAAAGATAATGGAAGAAAAGACAGATAAAGTAGTCGGCTACATCGAATATCTCGGTGCAGGCGGGATGATCGGTGAAATCGTTCCTTACACAAGCGTGGAAAAATTCAAGGATGAAATTCTGGATTCCTTGGATTGCGGGCGACCAGTGACACCGGTTGTATTCTCAGATGAACTGGATGAGCCACTCCAATTTGATTCAGACACCTATTTTCCGTGGGGATTTCGCAGCGAAAAGCGAGTGCAAATCCCTTATGAAATCTATCAAACTAACAGGCGAGACCTTGTTTTTATGGAGTATTCTCCTGCGAGGCTCGCTGCCGGAGCAAAGGACTACGAACTCGTGTACAAGGGGCAGATGGAGCGTTGGGAAACGCTGGACAGCATTTATTCACGGCATAATCGGGATGACCGTCCAAACGCCAAAACTATGCGTTCCGTCTCTGTCAGCGATATTATTGTGACACACAAAGATAACGAGACACACGCTTTTTATGTTCAGCCGATTGGGTATAAGCAGGTAGATAACTTGTTGCCGGAACTTGAAAATGCCACACTTTCAAAAGCAGAACAGCACGAGCGATAAGGAGCAGCCTATGGCAAAATACGAAAATATCCGTGCGCTTGCCAAAAAGAAACTGCAGGCCGTCACGGAGAGCAGTGACCGTTGGAAAGCATTTTTGCGGACAGCGGCCATTGCTTATAATTATAGTTTTCCAAACCAGCTTTTGATTCACGAGCAAAGCCCCACCGCCACAGCCGTGGCCGACATAGCTTACTGGAATAATAATGCGGGTCGCTGGGTCAAGCGCGGCGCACACGGTATCGCGGTATTTGACACGCGGGCAAATTCTTCCCGGCTGCGGTATCTGTTTGACATTTCCGATACCATCCCCCGCGCAGAGATTCCCGAAGCGCTGCCGTGGGTCATTACAGACCAGAACTGGCGGCCTGTTTGGGATAAAATTGTAGCGGATAATCACGCTGACAGCATCCAGAGCGCCCTCCTCATGCTCTCTACATCCTGCGTTGCCCAGCGCAGCGCCATGTTCACAACCGCACTGGGAAAAGCCATAGACGGCAGCAGCTTACAGTGGGCCAAGCCGGACGAACAGCGGCAGCTATTTTTACAGCTTATCACCCAAAGCTGTCTGTATATGGCCGCGCTGCGGTGCGGCGTGGATACTGCGCGGCTGGACCTGTCTGCCCTTGAGTCCGTGAACCAGTTTGATACAAACCGCATCACTCTGTGTTTGGGCAGCGCTTGCCAACAGGCGGCACGGCCTCTCATGCAGCAGATCGGTAGCATCACGAGAGAAATCGACAGTGTTGCACGCGCCGAAAAAGTCCGCTATTATGGTGACAAACAGGAAGAAACCAATAACACCAAGGAGGTCAACAATGGAGTACATGATGGTGAACGGCTACCAAATCCCGGCGCTAACGCTGAACGAGCCGCCGATGCCGGAGATCGGCAAGTACGGCAGCCTGCGGCGGAAATTCTTGCACGAGAACGCCCCGATGATGTTCGACGAGATGATGCTGGAGGGAACGCTGTACCCGCATCTGGTGGAGATGGACAACGCAGTACATCGGCAAATCGAACAGACGATGCAGACGCTGATGCAGCAGAGCACCGCCCCGAACCGGCAGACCGACCCGATGGGCTGGACGCAGTGGATGAACGCCTTGCAGAGCCAAGCCGAGGAACTGGCGATGCAGCAGATTTACAGCCTGTAATACAAGAACCCCAAGCGGAGAGCGATACCACGCCCTCCGCTTTTTCTGTGCCCATTTCTGATTTGCCGCCGCTGAGCGATGAACTGATTCTAGGCTTACTGGCGAAAGAATCCTCCAGCCGTGCCGACAATGCGGCTATTCTGGAATATTTCAATGAGCATCCCGACCTTGCCGAGCGCAGCGCCTTTTGCAAGCACTGTTACAAACAAATTTATACATATTTGTTCGTGGATGACCATACCGTGGGTTTTATCCGGCATGATATGTACCTTGAACTTTGGGAGGGCAACTATCTTACCAAAACAGCGCAGGTCAATCTGACATGGGATGCTGTTGCCGCAAAGATTGCTGACCTTATCGAGCAAGGGCGTCTGATGGTCCCCATCAAGGCTACACCCGTGCAGCAGCAGATGGAGCAGCTTACCCTTACCCCCGAAGATTCTGAAAAGGCAGGGCTGCCGAGCCATGAGCAGCAAGCAAAAAGCATCGACCTTGCGGCAGAAGTCAAAAAGTGGAACAAGCCCGTCATTGACGCATCCGGCAAGTACATTACGGAGCAGGACATTACCGATGCACTGTGCAAAGGCGGCGGGTTTGAAGATAGCAAATTTCGCATTCAGCAATATCTCTCTGCACAGGTACTTCCTATCGAGGAAGATCAGGCCCGCTGGCTGAAAAAGGAATACGGCATCGGCGGCGGCACATGGTTCTTCCGTGATGGTGGGCACGGCTTTCTTAACCACATGGGCAAAAATCTTGAAATCACCCGACGTACAGAGGACGGCGAGTATCGCCGCGTTTTGAAGTGGAAAGAGGTTGCCCAACGCCTGCGGCTTTTGGTTTACAACGACCAGTATCTGACCGATGCCGAAAAAGCCCCCTATCAGGCATGGGCAGCAGAACAGCAAGCCGCCCGCGCAGCGAACGATGCCGCCCTCGCCCATGCAAAACACGCCATCGCGGATTTCTGCGAGAATGAGGGGCTAAACGAGCCGAATTTCTCCGACCTGACCCGCGTGGAGTTTGCTTACTCTACCACCGAGGACGATGAGCACGAAATCCAAGTGTATGCCAATCTTCTGCGGAACGAAATCCGCTATGAAGTTGACGGTAACATTGTCCATATCGACTACTTCCAAGATAACCACGAGCTTGCTGCGCAGGGCATTGAAAATAGCGCTTTCTCGGATTTTATCAATACCGCCGAAGCAGAGTTTGAAAAGCATCATCCGACTACAAGAAAAGTCAAAAAATCACCTGTAACTATCGGCAGCACGGTTTATCTGGAAGATGACAGACCCTTTACCGTGGAGGAAATCGGCAGAGAAAACATTCATCTGCGGGATGAAAGTTTCCCGCTGGTAGGCCGTGCCGTCAGCCATGAAGAATTTGCGCGGCTGCTTGCGGCCAACCCCAAAAATGCAGCACTATCCGCCCCGGAAGTTCCAAGCCGCCAAGAGCAGCCGGAAGAAACTGCCGAACCCATCGTGGGCGAAGTCATCGAAGAACCCAACCCCTTTGTGGCGCAGGTTATGGCGGACGCAGAAAGGCTTTCGGCAGAAGATGAACCTTACCACCGCGAACCCATTACCTATGAAGCCCCTTATCTGGATAACCTGCCGACAGCACAGCGAGAAAAGTTTGCAGCCAATATTGCCGCCATCCAAAAGCTGAAAGAAATTGAGCAGCGCGTAGCGAACGGCGGCAGCCCTGCTTTTGAGGATGAGCAGAAAATTTTAGCGCAGTACACGGGCTGGGGCGGGCGTTTCGGATGCATTCGACCGAACAAAAGTGCATGGTCGAACGAGTACAGCCAACTGAAAGCAGCAATGTCTGAATCTGAGTATGAGGCTGCCCGCAGCAGTACCCTGACGGCGTTTTATACCCCCGCCACCGTTATCCACCCCATCTACCGCGCACTGGAACGCTTCGGCGTAAAGGGCGGCAAAATCCTAGAACCCAGCATGGGCACAGGCGCATTTCTCGCACACGGACATTTTGGCAGCAGTGATGCCAAATTCTACGGCGTAGAATTGGACAGCATCACAGGCCGCATCTCCAAGCAGCTATATCAAAAGGCCAATATCCAAGTAACCGGCTATGAAAATGCGCTTCTCCCCGACAACTATTTTGACTGCGTTATGGGCAATGTCCCTTTCGGCAATTTCCAAGTCAATGACCCTCAGTATAACCGGCTGCATTTTCCCATTCACGACTATTTCTTTGCCAAGAGCATCGACAAGTTGCGCACCGGCGGCATCATAGCAATCATCACCTCCAGCGGCACATTGGACAAAAAGGATGACCGCGCCCGCAAGTACATTGCCGAGCGCTGCGACCTCATCGGTGCGGTGCGCTTGCCCAACAATGCGTTCAAGGGCAGCGGCACTAAAATTATGACGGATGTAATTTTTCTGCAAAAGCGCGATACGCTGCGCCAGCAGGACGAGCCTTGGCTGCACCTTGCAGAAGATGCCAACGGCATTACCATGAACCGCTACTTTGTGGAGCACCCCGAAATGATTTGCGGCAGAATGGAGATAGTCTCCGGTCCGTATGGCCCGACTTCCACCTGTCAGCCGATAGATCCCGATGCGGTGGATCGTTTCGGAAAGCCGTTGCTGGAAACGCAAATCGACACTGCCATGCAGCACTTGACCGCCACGCTGACAAAAGCCGAAATTCCCATACAGGAGGAAAGCGGCGAGGACACCAAGTACATTGATGCCGATCCCTTTGTGCGTAATTTCAGCTACACGGTAAAGGACGAGAAAATCTATTACCGCGAAGGCGCAGTCATGCGGGAATGTAATCCCAACGCAGCCTCTGCCGAGCGTATCCGCAAACTGGTGGAACTGCGCGATACCACCCGCGCTCTGATCGATGCGCAGTTGCAGGACTTGTCGGACGAGGAAATCCACCGTCTGCAAGGCCAGCTTAACCGCCAGTATGATGCCTTCCGCGCCAAGCACGGCCTTATCAACAGCCGCAGCGCGGAGTTGTCTTTCCGGGATGACAGCAGCTACTATTTGCTGTGTTCACTGGAAAATGTCGATGAAAAAGGAAACTTTATCAGCAAGTCGGATATGTTCACCAAAAGGACTATCCGCTCTGCACAGATACCCGACCACGCCGACACGGCATCGGACGCTCTGGCACTGAGCATCGGGGAACGTGCCAAGGTCGATATGCCTTACATGATGCACCTTACCGGGAAAGATGAAGCAACGCTTGCCAAGGAACTGGCGGGCGTTATTTTTGTAGAGCCTTTCCGCAAACAGGAGGACGGCAGCCCTGTTTACCTTATGGCGGACGAGTATTTATCCGGCAATGTACGCGAAAAGCTGCGTATTGCTCATGTTGCAGCCGACCAAGACCCGGCATTCCGCATCAATGTAGAAGCGTTGGAACAGGTGCAGCCCAAGGACTTGACGGCGGGCGAAATAACGGTTCGGTTGGGTGTCACATGGATCGGGTCGGAAATCATCAAGCGGTTTGCCGATGAACTTTTTCAGTCAACCTACCGCGAACAGAAAATAGCTGTCCGTTACAATGAATACCTGAATAACTGGTATATTTCCAACAAGAGCCAGGGCAACGATAATATCCGCGTCACGAACACCTACGGCACAAAACGTATCAACGGCTATCATTTGTTGGAGAACGCACTCAACCTGCGGGCCACCAAAATTTACGATACAATCTATGACGAAAACGGCAAGGAGCAGCATAAACTCAATGGTCCTGCCACCGAAGAAGCACAGGCCAAGCAGCGGACGATAGAAGATGCTTTTAAAGACTGGATTTTCAAGGACCGTGAACGCCGGGAAAGCTTGGTGGCGCTGTACAATGAAAAGTTCAACTGCATTCGCCCCCGTGAGTACGACGGCAGCCACATCCAGTTTTTCGGCATGAACCCGGAAATCGCGCTGCGGCCCCACCAGCGCAATGCCATTGCACATATTTTGTACGGGCACAACACACTGCTGGCGCACACTGTCGGCGCAGGTAAGACCTATGAGATGGTCGCCGCCGCGATGGAGAAAAAGCGATTGGGATTATGCAGCAAAACACTTGTCGCCGTGCCAAATCATCTGACAGGCCAATTTGCCAGTGAAGCGCTGAAGCTATACCCCAACGCAAACATCTTGGTGACAACGCAGCGCGATTTTGAAAAGTCAAACCGTAAACGGTTTTGTGCCAAAATCGCCACCGGCAACTATGACATTGTGGTAATCGGTCACAGCCAGTTTGAAAAGATTCCACTTTCCGATGCCAGAAAAGCCGAGTTTATCCGCAAGCAAATTGACGAGCTGGAGATGCAGTTGGAGAGCATGGACAACAACGACAGCCGTCTGACCGTCAAGCAGTTGGAAAGTAAGAAAAAGCAGTTGAAAACCAAGCTGTCAAATTTGCTGGACGCCCCGAAGCGGGATGATGTGGTGACTTTTGAGGAACTGGGCGCAGACTCCCTCATGGTCGATGAAGCACACAATTTCAAGAACCTCATGACCGTTACAAAGATGCACAACATCGCGGGTATCAGCACCACCGAGAGCCAAAAGGCCAGTGACCTGTTTATGAAGTGCCAGTACCTTGATGAAATCACCGGGGCGCGGGGCGTAACGTTTGCCACAGGCACCCCCATTTCCAACAGTATGACCGAGCTGTATACCATGCAGCGCTATTTGCAGCAGTACACCTTGGAACGCAACGGCCTTGCAAACTTTGACAGTTGGGCGGCCACCTTTGGCGAAACCGTCACAGCCATCGAACTTGCGCCGGAGGGAACCGGCTACCGCACAAAAACACGCTTTGCTCGTTTTTTCAATCTGCCAGAACTTATGGCAATGTTCAAAGAATGCGCTGACATTCAAACAGCAGATATGCTGAAATTACCTGTCCCTGCCCTTGTGGGCGGCAAGCCGACCAACATCCAGCTAAAGCCCTCCGAAATACAAAAGCAGATGGTGACAGAATTGGGCGAACGGGCCGACAAAATCCGCAATAAAATGGTAAAGCCCTATGAGGACAATATGCTGAAAATCACCAACGACGGACGCAAATTGGCGCTGGATCAGCGCTTGATCGACCCCGACTTGCCCGATGATCCTGACAGCAAGGTCAATATCTGTGTGGGCAAAATTTTTGAGATATGGGAGCATACCATGCCCCAACGCAGTGCGCAGCTTGTTTTCTGCGATCTGTCTACGCCCAAGGCGGGCGTTTTCAATGTCTACGATGACATGAAAGCAAAGCTGATCGAGCGCGGAATCCCCGAAACAGAAATTGCCTTCATCCATGAAGCGAACACCGATGCCCGCAAGACGGAACTTTTCGGAAAAGTTCGCAGCGGTGCAGTTCGCGTGCTGATGGGCAGCACGGCCAAAATGGGAGCAGGAACCAATGTCCAAAAGCGGTTGATTGCGTTGCACCATCTGGATGTACCGTGGCGGCCATCTGATATTGAGCAGCGTGAGGGCAGAATATTACGACAGGGCAATGAAAATAAGGAGGTCTATGTTTTCCGTTATGTCACCGAAGGTACATTTGATGCCTACTCATGGCAGCTTATCGAGAATAAGCAGAAATTCATCGGACAGATCATGACCTCAAAATCTCCGGCTCGCAGCTGCAATGATATGGACGAGGCCGCGCTGTCCTATGCCGAGGTCAAGGCATTGGCGGCAGGCAATCCGCTTATCAAGGAAAAGATGGACTTGGACGTGCAGTTGACCCGTCTTAAAACACTGAAAGCTGCCCATGACAGCCAGCGTTATGAACTGGAGAACAAAATTGCCATCGGCTTCCCGGCTGAAATCCGAAAATGCAAAGAACAGATTGAAAATGCCACGGTAGACGCCGCCACCGTAAAGGAACACTCCGTAGTGGATGCGGACGGCAAAGATGTTTTCTGTATCCAGTTGGAAAAGAAAGTTTACTACGAAAAAGAACCTGCGGGGAAAGCCCTGTTAGGTCTGCTGGGCTTGGCACTGAATAGCGAAAAGCCCGTACCTATCGGGTATTTCAAGGGTATGGAATTGCAAATCCAACATCTGCCTTTTGGCAACGAGTACCATGCAAGATTGGCTGGCTCTGGTTCATATAGCACTCAGCTGGGAGCTGATGTGCTAGGCAATCTGACACGCCTTTCCAATTTGGCAAATGGTATTGAACCGAGCATTGAAAAGACCCGCAATATGCAAATCCAGTTGGAACAGCAGCTTGCCAGCGCCGAGGAAGAAGTCAAGCGGCCATTTCCACAGGCAACGGAACTGACTGAAAAGAGTAAGCGCCTTGCGGTGCTGGAGGGACTGCTGAACATGAACGACAAAGACATTGTGACCGACACCGAGCCGGAACAACAGTGTCAGACCGACAATCGACAGCGTGGACAGGAGGAACGATAAATTTTATGATTAAAGGCAGAAAGACCAATCGTATACGCGACCTACCCCAAGGATGAAAGGTGTAGTTTTTTATGAAAAAATCTATTGTTGCATTGGGCATAGTATTGGCACTGTCCGGGTGTGCAGCGGATGAAACTCTTGCGGCTGAACCGGCTGCACTGCTGGAAATCTCACCGGCCACCGAAGAAACTGCGCAGCCGGTGGAAGCTGCTGCAACTGCCGAACCTGCGCAGACAGCAACCCCTGAGCCGACACCCGAACCGACACAGGCCCCCACGCCCGCGCCGACAGCAGAGCCTACGGCAGTCCCCACCGCAGAACCCACGCAAGCCCCGGTGGAGGAAACCGTAGCCGCCACTCCGGCACAGGTTAGTACGAGTTATGGTGCGGTGCCGTTCGACCTTGCACCCGGTACGGAGCAATGGTGGAGCATCGACAGCAGCGACAGCGCATACTGGGCCGTGCAGGAGAACATCAACGCCATCCGTGCGGCGGCGGGACTTTCCCCGCTGGCAATGGACGGCGGGCTGAGCGCGGCGGCAGATGCCCGCTGCGAGAGCTTTGTCGCGGGCGGTGCGTTCGACCACAGCGGCATGACCACCCGCAGCGAAATCTGCGCAGCCGGTCCTATCGGCTCGGCCAGCAGCGTATGCAGCTATTGGCAGAACAGTCCTGCCCACTATGCCAACATCACCAACGCCAGCTTTACGAGCATGGGCGTGGCCTGTTGGTTTTGCTCCACCGCCGAGGGGCAGTATACCTACTGGACTGTCACATTCAACTAAAACTCCTACTTGTTTTCATACACAAATTATGATATAATTTGTGTATGAAAGAGAGGTGCTATCTATGCCGAACATTCGTTCCAGCGCAGATTTGAGAAACAACTACAATGACATTTCCTCTTACTGCCATGCCTACAACGAGCCGGTCTTTATTACCAAAAACGGTAAGGGCGACCTTGCCGTTATGAGCATGGAAACCTACGAGGAAATGGCGGGCCGCATTGAACTGTACAGCAAGCTGCAAGAGGGCCTTGCCGACATAGAAGCCGGGAACACGCGCCCCTTTGCCGATGTTATGGCTGATTTGCGCCACCGCAGGGAGCGCAGATGAAATACAACATTCATGTCACCCAAGCCGCCGAACGCGATATGGCGAACGCCTACGACTATATCGACCTTGTACTGAAAAATCCAACTGCCGCCGACAAGCTGTTGGATGTGGCCGACGAAAAAATCGGAGCACTGGCAGAATTCCCGCACAAATTTGAAGTCGTTTCCGACAAGCTGCTTTCCCTATGGGGTATCCGCTTCACTATTGTTATGAACTACCTTGCGTTTTACACGGTGGACGATGCCACGCAAACCGTGCATATCGTGCGGTTTCTCTACGGCAAAAGCAACTGGATCACCATTCTGAAAACGGATGCAGCAAACGGAAGTTTACCGGTGTTTTCATAACCGAATATTTTACCCAAGCGCTCACTTTTGTGGGCGCTTTTTCTATTGTAGGAGGAAAACATGATTTATGACGAACTTATTGAAGAATTAGCGTTGACCCTGCTTACAAAGGCAAGGTACACGAAGTGATTTATTCAGTATGCAGTCGTAATTTTTGTGGAATCTTATCTGCTTCGGAGGATTTTATGACGCACGATGAAATGATGAGTCTGTTAGCCAACACATTGGCAGATGCAGCCGGACACGCTGGCTGTTTACCTATTTTGGACTGTTTCAGCCCGCATCCGGGAGAGGAAGTAACCGTAAGCATTCCTATGTGTGACGACACGGTGGATATTGTGCTGGAAGATCTCGATTTTCCGCACGAGTGGGAAGAATTGTTGGAGAACAGCGGTGCAGATACTATGGGCGACCTTGTTGATTACCTGTGCTATTGTTCGCAAAACAATATTTCTCTTGCCATTTCCCCTGAAGATGAGGAAAAGCTGTATGCAACGCTGATTGATGTCTGCTATGAAAATATGTCTTATGACAAGCAGGTCGATTTTTGGCGTCATGTGCTGGAAACCAATTCTTTGGTGTGCGAGGTAAAAGAATGACCCTGCAGGAGCAGCTCTGCGAAAAAATGCGGGTGGAGCAGAGCGCCTATTGCCTATGGCTGACCGCACAGCCGCCAGAAGAAATATTACACCACGCCTACGAGTACAGCGTCCGTGAGGACATTATTCTGGCAACGGAAGAAATGAACCTCCCCCTTGCACGGGTGCGGGCGCTGCTGAAATCTCCCGCGCCGCTGGCGGATGTGTATAAGGATTTTTCCAAGCTGGAAACCGATTATATGAGCATTGTGGCTCAGTGCGTGGAAGATCGTGCAGATGACTTGCTGAAAAAGGACAGCAGCAGAACCCACCCAAAGTATATCGACAGTCCGTCACTTATGCCCGCGAACACGGCGAATTGCCACAGTACCATGCGTCTTGCCACTTGAATGAAAGGTGTCGGGACGAGATTGACGCAGCG
>ENA-OQKI01000260-OQKI01000260.1-human-gut-metagenome-genome-assembly--contig:-NODE-260-length-11996-cov-3.344427_pt1 | contig 11996 bp, 14 predicted proteins | sample MGYA00242778_ERZ504798 | MGnify/ENA primary metagenome ERZ504798 (study PRJEB26092, sample SAMD00036414) | human gut metagenome | host: Homo sapiens | study: EMG produced TPA metagenomics assembly of... | reverse complement strand
ACCCTTATTTTGAGGTGCATAGGTAATTACCGGTTCCCCAAAAGACGGAGCTTCGGAGATTTTAACCGTACGAGGGATCAACGTCTTAAATGCCTTATCACCAAAGTACGATTGAACCTCCTCAACAACCTGATTCGATAGAGAAGTACGCGAGTCATACATGGTCATAAGCACACCGTAGGTGTCTAAGCCCTTGTTCAGACGAGATTTGACCATCTTCATTGACTCAAGCAGCTTCGTAACGCCCTCGAGTGCATAATACTCGCACTGGATCGGAATCAAAACGCTGTCTGCTGCGGTCAAAGCGTTGATAGTAAGCAGGCCGAGCGAAGGAGGGCAGTCAATGAAAATAAAATCGAACTCGTCCTGAATCGGCTCAAGCAAATCTTTGAGACGGGTTTCACGAGCAATTGCGCTTACGAGTTCAATTTCCGCGCCTGCAAGCTGAATTGTAGCCGGAATTACGAATACCTTTTTGCAATTTGTATCAAGAACAAGCGATTCTGCCGGCACATCATCCAGCAATGCATCATAGATGCAGTGATCAAGGTCTTCTTTTTCAATTCCGAATCCACTGGTGCTGTTTCCCTGCGGATCAAAATCAACAATCAGTGTCTTACGACCCTGCTCACCCAGTGCTGCTGCAAGGTTTACAGCCGTCGTTGACTTACCGACGCCGCCTTTTTGATTGATGATTGCAATGATACGCGTGTCTTTTGCGCTCTTAGAACGCTTAACGTCGCGAAATCCCACGGTCCCTCCTGGTGTGTATTAAAGCTGTCAAACGGAGGATGTTTCACGTGAAACATTCCGAATCGATAGCAACTGCTATGTTTCACGTGAAACACTGCAAGCTGTTAGTAACCATTATGTTTCACGTGAAACATCTAGGCAAGCGGATTCTTCTTTGCCATGCCATTTGCACGAGGCAATGAAACGGATGCTGGATGACTCTTTTTAAGAACGATGAACTCCCTGTGGCCCAAGCCCTCAGGCAAATCGATTGTGTCATTAAGAAGCAAGGTGAAGCCGCAGATCTTAGCTGCTGACATACCGGAAGCAAGCTCCTCACCCGATGGATTACCCTTGGTGATAACAAATAGCCCTCCATCTTTGAGATACGGAGCCGCATACTCAACAAGGATCGGTAGAGGGGCCAGTGCGCGGGCCGTTACGACAGAGAACTGCTTCTTATGGCTTCGAGCATATTCTTCAAGGCGATCATGAACTGCATGACCATATTTCAATCCAAGAGCATGAACAAAAGAATTGACAGCATCAACCTTCTTGCCAACAGAGTCAATATAAGTAGCTTTACGATGCGTGGTTATGGTTAATGGAATACCAGGGAAGCCCGCACCTGTTCCCATATCGAGCAAAGCTCCCTCAGGAGCCTTATTGATATAGGGGAGCAAAACAAGTGAGTCGAGGATATGAAGTACGGCAGCATCTTCTACGTTAAGAATACGGGTGAGATTGGTTGTCTTATTTGTTTCTAGAACCAAATCCAAATGCTGGATACATTTCCTCAGCTCAATATCAGTTACGCTCAAGGAATATTCTTTGCAATAGGAAGTTAGGCGACTCAACATCTCGTCAGCCTGCTGATCGGTAAGTACAAACAACAGAAGCTCCTTTCTGACAAAAATCAGCGTATCGAGAACTTTTGACAAAAAAAGGGGACGTGGAAACCACGTCCCCCTAGCATAAGCTCGAGTAGATTATCGAGCAACAATCACCACATGGCGATCAGGGTCAGAACCCTCAGAATGAGTATCGACTGCATCGTTGCCACGAAGTGCAATGTGAACCAGTCGGCGCTCGTAGGCATTCATGGGCGGAAGCGAAACACTCTTATGAGTGCGGATGGCACGCTCGGCAGCAGACTGAGCCATGGAGGCGACCTTATCCTGACGGCGACTCTTGTATCCCTCGACGTCCACTACAACCGGATACCTAAAGCCAAGCTTGCGGCTCACCAGCAAAGAGAACATAACCTGAAGAGCATCAAGAGTGCGACCATGACGGCCAATGAGAACAGCAAGGTCGGGAGCCGTTACATCCAAAATCAGCTCACCCTCGTCGCCCTCATACTCATCGATAGGAGAGTTGGCGGCATCGAAGTGCGAAAGGATGGAACGCAGGATGGAAATCGCAACATCGGCAATGGTGTCGAGCTCCTCATCGGTCAGCTCTTCACCAGCCTTGTAGCGCTGTGCAATCTCGGAATAATCGCCCGCGACCTGCGGGGCAACCTCCTCAAGCATATCCTCGATGATCTCTTCAGACATAACGTACTCCAAAAGTTAGGTACCTAAATAAGATTGATATCCCACTACTTCTTCTTGTGCGGGCGCGGCTTCTTCTCGCGACGAGTGACCTCAACCTGCAGCGGAGCGTTCTTAAGACGCTCCTCCTCATCGGCCTTCGCCTTGTCGATGACCTTCTGCGTCACAAAAATCTGCTGGATAACCTGCCAAGCAGACGAGACGTCGTAGTACAGCAGAACACCAACGGGAAGGCTCCAGCCCATCCAAAGCATCATGACCGTCATGACAACGGCCATCATACGCATGCTCTGAGCCTGCTGGCCGGTCTGGTTGCGCGACATATAGAGCTGCGGAATCAGGGTCAGGACAGCAAACAGGATCAGGCAAACCAGCGCAGGCAGTGCAACCATAAAGCCATCGGCAAAGGAAGCGCTCGGCGTGGTGGTCAGGTCGGGCAGGATGTTGAAGAACGAGAACGTGCCGTTGTTAAAGTACTGCGGCAGGTTGCGCAGCAATGTAAACAGGGCGAACAGGATAGGCATCTGAATCAGCAGCGGCAGACAGCCAGCCATGGGGTTGAACTTGTTCTCGCTGTAGAACTTCTGCATCTCCTCGGCCTGACGCTGGGGATCGTCGGCATAGCGCTCCTGGATCTCGAGCATCTTGGGCTGCAGCACCTGCATGCGAGCCGTCGACTTGGTCGACTTGAGCATAAGCGGCGTCAGCAGCAGACGGATGATGACCACCAGGATGATGATGGACAGGCCCCAGTCGACCGCAAAGGTCTGGATGAGCTTGAGCAGCTCGAAAAGGATGTTAACGATCCAATCCCACATGTAAGTTTTCCTCCGATAGCGAGTGCCCGCTAGGGCACAGGGTCATAACCGCCGACGTGCAGGGGATTGCAGCGAGCGATGCGCCTCACGGCAAGCCAGCAGCCTCTCAAAACACCGTGCTTCTCAATCGCCTGGATGGCGTATTGCGAGCACGTTGGGTAATAAATGCAGGCGTCAGGCAATAAGGGCGAAATAACCTGTTGATATATGCGAATAGGAGCGATGGCAACACGTCGCAAAACGTGATTGCTCATCGCTCCTCCCCGGCAACGCCGGCGCGCTTCATAAGCGAACACAACGCCTTGTCCATCTCCTGCGGCGAGGAAACCCTCGTCTTGGGAGTTGCAAACAAGATGATGTCATAACCCGCAACGGGAAATCCGCAGCTGCGGGCGGCCTCGCGCATCACACGCTTAGATCGGTTGCGCACGACGGCACAACCGAGTCGCTTAGCACCAACGAAGGCGACCCTTCCGGAGTCGCCTTCGCCAACCGATTCACATATGGTCATTCGAATCAGAGGGTGATTGAAACGACGCCCCTGACTGAACACATGCTCGAAATCTTGCCGAGACTTAATAGTCTTCATGCGAGATGTGTGTATCGCTGCTAGACAGTGAGACGCTTGCGGCCCTTGGCGCGACGACGGGCGAGCACGGCACGACCACCCTTAGTGGCCATACGGGCACGGAAGCCATGGGTCTTGGCACGCTTACGCTTATTAGGCTGATACGTACGCTTCATCTTAAGTTCCTCCTGCTGCATTTCGAGTGTCCGCGGGAGCGCGGACGCAGATATAGACACGTGAGCTTGAAGATTGTAGGGAAATCAATGTTCAAATGTCAAGAAATCAAAGGTAAAAGGTTGCGCAGTTCACACGGTTCCCCCATAAGCCCAACTGAAATTTGCGGTGTACGGCAACTTTTCACGATATTTCACCGAGTTTTCAACAGGTCATGTTGGCAATGTTGAGAACTTTTCGCCCGTTTTCCAAAGTTTTCAACAGGTTTTGAAAAGTTGTCGAAAGATGAGAAACATTGCACAGTGAGCTACTATTTGTTCGAAACCTTATGAAAGATTGCGAGCAGCATGTCTGACGACTTTTACACCATGGTCGATTCCGGAGACCCGGCACCCGACAATGAGCACATCACCGGCGTGCGCGAAAAGCGTGGCCAGGAAGAGCAGGCCGCTGCGAAAGCGCAGGGTGCCATGTATGCCGCACGCATCGCGGTCTATGACGACATGCTGTCGACACCGCGCGTCATCGTCATCGAACCGAAGGACGTGCGCACCTATCTGGAAGAGACAACCAACACCGTCTACCAGTGCATGAAAGAACAGGGCGGGCACATCTCGCTCATGGTTATCCGCGAGATTGTCGAAAACTTTATCCACGCCCACTTTGCAGAGCCCATCATCTCGATCCTAGACGGCGGCGACACCATCCGATTCGCAGACCAGGGACCGGGGATCGACGACAAGGAGCGCGCGTTCGACTTTGGCGTTACCAGCGCAAACAGCAACATGAAGCGATACATCCGCGGAACCGGAGCCGGGTTTCCCATGGTGCAGGAGTACCTGGAAAACGCCGGCGGCGCCGTATCCATCGAGGACAACATGGGCAACGGCACCGTGGTCACGGTAAGCCTGAACCCCAAGCGCGTGCAGGAAATCGAGCGCGCCGGAGGGCGAGGGGCCGCCGTGCGCCCCGAGACGGAGCAGCCGGCGTATCCCCTATCCCAGCACGTTTGCACAGCAGCCCGTGGCGCAGCAGATGCAGCAGCCTGGAAGTTTTCCCATGCAAGACCCCCAGACACCGCTGGGCAACCCAGTGCAAAACATGCCGGAGGGCATAGGCTCGGCAGATCCGGACACAGGCGCCGTGCAGCAGACGGCGGCCATGCCAAACGTCGCGCAAATGGGCTACCAACCGTACCCACAAGGGTATCCTCCCCAATATATGCCGCAGCAGGGATATGCCCAGCCGTATCCACAGCAGTATCCTCAGCCGTACCAGCAGCCGTATCAGCAGATGCCGCAGGGAAACCTCAACCCCTGGACTCAGCAGATGCCGCCGCAGCCTTACCAACAGTGGCCGCAAAGTTTTCAACAGCAGGTGCCGCCCATGCAGAGTTCTCAACAACCAGCAGCTCAAATGATGTATCCTAATGCGGCGAATCAATACGCACAACCGCAGTCGGACGTGTTTGTAAGCGAACGCGGCAACGCTGCATTAGGGTATCTGGCCCAACATCAAGAGTGCGGCGCGACGGACTTGGCGCGGGCATTTGGAAACTCTGCACCCACCTGGTCGCGCACGCTCAACGATTTGGCGCAGACGGGCTTGATAGTCAAACATGGGCAGAAATACCATCTGACCGAAATCGGAAGCGCTCGCGTGCGGGCCCAAGCTTAAGGAACGGGAGAGACAGTGGACGAGGAAGCAAGCATCATCCTGGGGGATGCCATCGCCTTTTGTCAGCGCGACGGCCAAGATGCGCGCCTCATCAACATGCTGGGGCAATCGCGTGCTGTGAGCCTTACCGAGGACACCTTGACGATTGAGGCCCCCTCGCGATTTGTCTATCGCTCAGCTCAAAAAGACATCAGCCGACCATCGAGGCGTACCTGGAAGAGATCGCCTTTGCACCGATTGCGCTCAACATCGTGGCGCCACAGGGCTCCGCGGCAGATAACGCCGCACCCGCGGCACCCGTCGTCCCCCCGGCGGCACCAGCTACCACCACAGTGTCAGCTCCCGAGCACCAAATCGGCGATGTTTCCCGTGAAACCATGCCCGCCGCACCAACGGCAGCAATTCCTATGCCCGCTGCCACACACATGCCTATCGCGCACGACGCAACACCGGGCGAGGATTCGGGCATCGCAATCAAAAACACGCTTTCGGCCGACGATTTCCGCCGCATGATGAACCAGATGAAGGGCGGGGCGCCTGCAAAGAGTGCAAAACCAGCCTCCGCATCGCCCACGAGCGTCCCCGCAGCTGCGGCACCGATCGAGCAGAACACCGATGGCGCGCCGCTCGCAGCCAACTCGAAATTCACCTTCGAAAACTTTGTCTACGGCCCCGAGAACAGCCATGCCTATCGCTCGGCACTCAAGTTTGCCGCCCTCGCGGACGAGCGCGGCACGTGCACATCACTGTTCATCTATGGCAAATCGGGGCTGGGCAAGACCCATCTGCTGCTCGCCATCAAAAACGAGCTCGCCGAAAAGTCGCCCGAGATCAAGGTGAAGTACGCCAACTCGCAAGCGTACCTCGATGACCTGATGACGGAGTTCGACCGCCAAAAGAAGAGCAACGCCCCCATCATGCAGGCATACCATGACGTGGACGTGCTCATCATCGACGACATTCAAAACATCATCGGCAAGCGCGCGAGCGTGGACTACTTCTTCCAGCTCATGGACGAGTTTATCCGCAACAACAAAAAAGTCGTCATCGCAGCCGACCGTGCGCCCAAAGACCTGAGCATGGACGAGCGCCTTACCAGCCGTTTTAATGCCGGTATGCTCTGTTTAGTGGCGGAGCCCAGCTACGAGATGAAATACAAGATCTTGCAGCGCTACTACGAGAACACGATAGCCGCCGCACCCGAGGCGGGTGACGACTCGCTGCTGGCGGCCTATGGCGGCGATGGCGGGCATCTGACCGACGAGCACTTTAAGCACATGGCAGAAGTCTCGGGAACCAACATCCGCGAACTCGAGAGCTTCTGCGAACGCTGCGCCGGCGAGGCAGGAGACCGCGAACGCGAGGGCAGCGAGCTCAGTTTCGACGACATCGACGCCATCGCAAGTCAGTACTTCGATACGTCGGCCAAAAAGATCAACGTGCAGACGGTCCAGTCTGTCATTGAAGAGCAGTACGGCGTGACGCACGAGGAGCTCATCGGCCCGCGCCGCAACGCCAACATAGCCAAAGCCCGCCATATCGCCATATATCTGGCCATCGAGATGTGCGAGATGACGACTACGGCGGTGGGCGCGGAGTTTGGCAACCGCAACCACTCAACCGTCAGTACGAGCTATAAAAAGGTTCAGAAGATGATTCAGGAAGACCGCACCATAACCGAGGATCTCAAATCGCTGCGAGATAAAATTACACTGCGCTCGTAGGGAAATAGAGACACCTGTTGAAAACTTGTCGAAACGCTGGGCATAACATGTCTAAAACTCACCCCAAGGCGACGAAAAGTTTTCCGCAGGTTTTGAACGTGGAAAACACAGTCGGTTGCGCACAGGTTGCTGTCGATTCTCTTTTTGGGGTTGACCAGCGCTTTTGTGAGTAATCAACAGTTTCGTCAGTGCTATTACTATTATTAAGATATTTATATCTATAGAAAGGTATTAAAAGATGAAGTTCACCGTCAGCCAAAGCTCGCTCACGCAAGCCATCGGCGTCGTTATGAAAGGCGTCACTTCGGCATCCACCCTTCCCATCCTGTCGGGCGTGCTCGTTAAGGCGCAGGACGGCATCTTGGAATTCCAAACCTCAAACTACACCATCTCGATTCGTCATCGCATTGCCGCGCATGTCGAAGAAGAGGGCGAGATGGTGATTCCCTGCAAGATGCTCTCGAACATTACGAAGACCCTTCCCGACGCTCCGGTTACCTTTGAGCTCTCGGAGCGTCAGGTGCTGATTGGATGCGAGAAGAGTTCCTTCCGCCTCAACACGCTCGACGCCAACGATTTCCCCGAGTTCCCTGCCTATGCCATCGAGAGCGCGGTGGAGCTCCCGACCGACATCCTGTCCGAGATGGTCGGTCGCGTATGGCGCGTCACTTCGACCGATAAGGCCCGCCCCATTCTGGGAGGCGTGCACATGAAGGTCGAGAACAACACCGTGCGCCTGGTGGCAACCGACTCCTTCCGCCTGGCCGTATGCGACACCCAGGTCGAGACCTCGACGCTCGAGGGATCCTTTGAGCTCAACGTTCCGGCCGACGCCTTCAACGACGCCCTGAGCATCATGGCCAGCCAGGCGACCATCATGATCGGCGCCACCGACACCCAGGTTGTCTTTGAGGCCGGCAACACCACCTACGTGTCGCGCCGTATCGAGGGCGTGTACCCCAACTACAAGCAGCTCATCCCCGATTCGTGCGTGACGAGCGTCAAGATCGACGTGGCGGCTTTTAATGCCGCCCTCAAGCGCGTGGCGGTCATCGCGAGCGCGAACCCCGCCGTCAAGTTCGAGATTGATGTCGAGAACGGTCAGATGGGCCTGTCCTCCATCTCCAATGACCAGGATCTGGCGCAGGAGACGATCGATGTCGAGGCCGAGGGCGAGTCGGGCACCATCGCCTTTAACTACCACTACATCTTTGGCTGCCTCAATGCCCTGTCCAAGGAGAAGGAGATCACGCTGGAGCTCAAGAGCTACTCGCAGGCGGGCATCTTCAAGTCCTACGACAAGATCAACTACCTGTATCTGGTCATGCCGGTCCGCATCTAGCGCTGCGCCATGACTATGTTCGCCCGCGATCTTTCCGTCGCGCACTACCGCAGCTTCGATAGCTATCGCCTTGCCCTGGACGAGGGCGTGACGATACTTGCGGGACCCAACGCGGCGGGAAAGACCAATCTCATAGAGGCGCTGCAGCTGCTGACGAGCGGTTCCTCGTTTAGGCATCCGACCGCAGCCGAGCTCGTCCATAACGGCGTGGGCTCGTGCAAGGTCGAGCTGAGGCTCGAGGGCGACGGCCGCGTGCTTGATATGGGATTGAGCGCGGAGGACGGTAAGCGCTCGTTTAGCCGCAACGGTAAGAGATGCTCTGCCGCCGGTGTGCGCGGGGTTCTGCCGAGCGTGCTGTTTGCCCCGACCATCTGGACATGGTTAAGCGAGGCGCCAGTGTGCGCCGCGCCGCCCTCGATGACTTTGGCATGCAGCTGAGCGCGCGTTACGCCGATCTGGCGAGCGCCTATGGGCGCTGCGTGACGCAGCGCAACGCCCTGCTCAAGGAGACCTGGTGCTGCCGCGAGATGCTCGGTGCGTGGAATGACTCCATCGCCCGAGCCGGGTCCGCCTTGCTCGTGCATCGCTTGGCCCTGCTCGACCGACTGGCGGGCCACGTGCGCGCCGCGTATGGGCAGGTGGCGTCCGGTGAGGACGCAAGCGTGTCCTATATGTCCACATTGGGGGATTTGCCTCAGACCGGTCGCCGCGAGGAACTTAAGGACTGGGCGTATGAACATATGCTCGCGGCCCTCGACGAGCGCGCCGACGAGGAGCTGCGCCGCGGCGTGACGCTTGTGGGCCCGCATCGCGACGAGATCGAGTTTACCGTGGCGGGGCGATCTGCCCGTTCGTTTGCCAGCCAAGGCCAGCAGCGTACACTGGTGCTGGCCTGGAAGGTGGCCGAGGTAGCCGTAGCCCGCGATATCCTGGGCACCGCGCCGCTGCTGTTGTTGGACGACGTGATGAGCGAGCTCGATGGCGATCGGCGCGGTGCCTTCCTACAATTGATCGGCGATGACATCCAGACGGTCATAACCACGACCAACCTGGGGTACTTTACCGATGACCTGCTTGATCGAGCCAAGGTGGTGAGCATGGGTGAGACGTGCTAATTACGAGCGCGAGAGCGAGACGGTCGCCTTCAGTGGCTTTTTGAACGCAGAGCGCCATCGCATCCTGGCGTCGGCGACCCCCGAGCGTCGGGCACAGATGGAGGCCGCCGAGGGGTCGCGCGCGGTCTATCGCGCATGGAACGCGGTGTGCTCGGGCACGCGCGAGGGGCGGCATGTGACGGGCCTGCGCTACCTGCCCGAGTCCAATGAGCTGCTGGTGTATCTCGACTCGCCCTCGTGGACGCAGGAAATGACGCTGTTGCGCGAGATCATCCGCGCGCGCATGGAGCGTGCCGGTGCGCATGTGGACGGCCTGGTGTTCAAAACCACCGCGCCCGGTCACACGCCGCCCGCCGCCAAGGAGCGCCTACGCCCGGCCGTGACCGAGCGCCCGCCGGCCCCGCGCGCCGACCTAAGTGAGGCCGAGCGCACCGAGATCGAGCGCCAAGTGGCGCCCATCGAAGACCAAAAACTGCGCGAGGCCCTCGAGAACGCCATGAGAGCCAGTGCCGAGTGGGCCAAGGGCGTGCAAGGCAAAAAAGAGCCTTAAATCGCATCTGGTGGCCTTGTAGAGCCAAATACCCTCGTTCCCGAGGGTATTTTTTTACGATAAACTAGTAAGGCTATACACATTTTCTTGACTGAAGGAGGACGTGTGGCAAACGAAAACGATTACGATGGCGGCGAGATTAAGATTCTCGAAGGTCTCGAGGCCGTTCGTAAGCGCCCGGGCATGTATATCGGCTCGACGAGCGCCAGCGGTCTGCATCACCTGGTGTGGGAGATCGTTGACAACTCCGTCGACGAGGCCATGGCCGGTTTCTGCACCGAGATCCAGGTGACGGTCCACGCCGACAACTCCATCACGGTCGTCGACGACGGGCGCGGCATCCCCGTCGACGAGCACCCTGTTAAAAAGATCCCGACGCTCGAGGTCGTCATGACGATCCTGCACGCCGGCGGTAAGTTCGATAACTCGGCCTATAAGGTCTCGGGCGGCCTGCACGGCGTGGGCATCTCCGTCGTCAACGCACTGTCCAAGCGCGTGGTCGTTCAGGTTCGTCGCGATGGCAACACCTACGAGATGGAATTCTCGCGCGGTAAGACCGTCAAGAAGATGGAGGTCGTGGGCACCTCGGATTCGACGGGCACCACCGTCACCTTCTGGCCCGACGACGAGATCTTCGAGACCTGCATCTACGATTTCGATACGCTGCACAACCGTCTGCAGGAGACGGCGTTCCTCAATAAGAACCTCAAAATCGTGCTGACCGACGAGCGCGAGGCGACTCCCCACGTGGAGGAGTTTTGCTACGAGGGCGGCATCATCGACTTCGTCAAGTTCCTCAACGAGGGCAAGGACGTCCCCGAGGCCTTTAAGGAGCCCCATCTACATCGAGGGCAAATCGGACCCGGACGCGCCTGTCGCCAAGATGGGCGAGGTCGAGGTTTCCCTACAGTGGAATAGCGGCTACGGCGAGAACGTCATGTCGTTTGCCAACGACATCTACACTCCCGAGGGCGGCATGCACCTTGAGGGCTTCCGCACCGCGCTCACCCGCGTAATCAACGATTACGCGCGCAAGCAGAACCTGCTCAAGGAAAAAGACGCCAACCTGACCGGCGACGATGTACGCGAGGGCCTTTCGGCCGTTATCTCGGTCAAGCTGCCCGATCCTCAGTTTGAGGGCCAGACCAAGGCAAAGCTCGGTAGCTCCTATATGCGCGCGCTCACGCTCAAGATCGTGACCGACGGCCTCGCCGATTACTTGGAGGAGCATCCCAAGCCCGCCCGCGAGATCGTCAAGAAGGCGCAACAGGCCTGCAAGGCGCGCAACGCCGCCCGCAAGGCGCGCGAGGCGACCCGCCGCAAGAGCCTGCTCGAGACGGCGTCCCTGCCCGGTAAGCTCGCTGACTGCTCGGTGCGCGATGCCGAGCTGACCGAGCTCTTCATCGTAGAGGGCGACTCGGCAGGCGGTTCGGCCAAGGACGGCCGTCGCCGAGACATCCAGGCGATTCTGCCCCTGCGCGGCAAGATTCTGAACGTCGAACGCGTTGGTGACCATCGCGCGTTCTCGAGCGACACCATCCAGTCGCTGATTACCGCGATCGGCTGCGGTGTCACGACGAGTGCCGGCGACGGCGGCGACTTCGATATCACCAAGGCGCGCTACCACAAGATCATCATCATGACCGATGCAGACGTCGACGGTGCGCATATCCGCATCCTGCTGCTGACGTTCTTCTACAAGTACATGCGTCCGCTGATCGATGCCGGCTACGTCTATGT
>ENA-OQKI01000259-OQKI01000259.1-human-gut-metagenome-genome-assembly--contig:-NODE-259-length-12020-cov-2.130329_pt1 | contig 12020 bp, 11 predicted proteins | sample MGYA00242778_ERZ504798 | MGnify/ENA primary metagenome ERZ504798 (study PRJEB26092, sample SAMD00036414) | human gut metagenome | host: Homo sapiens | study: EMG produced TPA metagenomics assembly of... | reverse complement strand
GCCAGCGGCAAAGCACGCAACTGCGCTGCATCTGTGGCGCAATCCACCGTGGAGCGCGGCATTTGCGGCTTTACGATGGCCTCTATCTTTTCCGCCAGCTGACCGGCAAAGGCCGCGTCATCATCGCAAACCAGTATGCGCATGGAAAAGTTCTCCTTTTCGGCATTTTTGCCCGGCGTGTGCTTGCGGGCATCTGCTGCAAACATAATCTTTTGCCCCCTTGTTGTCAAGTATCTTGCCTAAAATCGCAGAATTACTGTTGTTTTTCTGATTATATAACAGATATATCGGTGTGTCAAACGGTACACTATAAGGTAGTGGAAGGGGGCCGTTTGGTATGTTTGATATGGGCCAGCGCATCTGTAAATTGCGCAGGGACGCACACTTGTCGCAAAAGCAGTTGGGCGAGAAAATTGGCAAATCAGCCTCGACCATCGGCTCGTATGAAAACGATACTGCCGTGCCGACGCTGGAAAACGCGGCAGCATTGGCGGAAGCGCTTCATGTTTCGATGGATTATCTGCTGTACGGTGAAAAGAGCCGCACCCTTCCGCTGCAAAAGATGAGCGAGAGCTGCGTGCAGCTGTTGACCGATCTGGCGCAGGAGTTTGCAGCACCTACTAGCCACGGTGCTGCTTTCAGTGACCGAAAGCTGGATATTCTGCGGCGGCTGTATCAGGAATTTTATCGTTAAAAGCATTGGCTGCTCGGCATGTCTGCCTCCGGTGGGGGCAGACACGCTTTTGCGTTCACGCACGATTTTCTGTCACTTGCGCAGGTTTTGTAGATTTCGGTGAAACGCTGTGGTATTTTGGGGGCACAGCAAAGGTTCCCAGCATCGGCGCGCAGATGCTGAATATATCCGCCCCGAAACAAACCCGATACAAGTTGCTTTTAAAATGGAGGAACTCTTATGACTACGTCAAGAAAATCTTTTCTTTCTTTTGTTGTGGCCTGCATTGTAGCGCTTATGGCGGCTACGGCAGCCTTTGCATCCAATTCTGCCGACACTGACTTCACCTTCAAATTTAGCGGTGGCTTGCCCCAAAGGACGGAATGGCGCTCAAAGACCGATGATACCAACGTCTATATGTCGGTAAAAGGCGTACAACACGCCTTTACCGCTCATGTGGTTGGAGCAGATAATAATTATTCCACCACTGCCCACGATTGCTCTCATGGATATACATATTCTATCTCTAATGTAGGCGTATATCGGATGCGCAACTGGGTGCACGATGGCTCGCCGAGTTATCCATATGCGGCCATCTATGCAGCGCCCAATTATGGATATGAATTTAGCGCGTGGGGCCAATGGAGTCCGGATTCCGTATGATGAGATAGTAGTATTATAAATTCCTTGTTTTATCTCTGAGTGTCCCAGTTCGTGTATTGGCTTTGCGATATCGAATCACTTTTTGCACTTTCAACGATTCACTGCAATAAGCCAATACACGAACTGGCTATTAGAGAAAACAAATCGCACTGAACTCTTGCGCCAAGAGGTCAACGGCTTTGGCTGCGGCGTGCTACAGCTATATTTAGTCTGTTATTATATAAATGTTGCACTACCCTGACTCAATTCACACCAGAACGGAGGAACCAATATGAGAGTTTCAAAGAAAGCGCTTCGTCCCTTTGCCGTGATTCTTGTTTCGCTGTCAATGTCTGCACTGCTCACCGGGTGCCAGACCTCCTCAGACAGCGCATCGCAGGCAGTCGGGGGTTCGGATGCAGAAAGCACTATCCAGCAACAGACCACCGACGCCTCCAATTCGGAGACGAATGAACAAAACGGTTCCAATGAAACGGTTGCGTCCTTGCCGCAGGTTTTTGTGACCGACGTAGAGGGCAACCGCCGAAACCTTTCCGATTTCCCCTGGGCGCAGAAATATCCGACTCTGCTGGACGGCATCGCAAGCGACACCCTGACAGACTATGCATTTTACACGATAGCCTCCGAAAATCTGAAAGCAAGGGGCGAAAGCCTGACGTGCGATTACTTCGGTGACCAACAGGTAACTATCTCTGTGGCGGGCGCTGAAAAGGGGGAGGCTGCGGCTCAGATTCCGCAGGATAAGTTACAGGAGGGGATAGACACCTTCGGTGAGAAGAACGAAAACTATGAATATCTGACTGTTACGGTGAATCTGACAAATTCCGGCAGCGCAGAGGCCGAGGTTTATCTGAACAACCTGTCCATTCAATGCTGTGTTGACGGTTCCATCGCAACAGAAACGACTTGCAGCGAGGCTGTCACATCTGACTTGCCCGCGGTTGCTTTCGGTGAAAAGAACCAGTTCCAGCTCATGTTGGCCCCAGGGGAGACACGCACTTGCACGGTCCTTTACTATGTGAGAGCGGAAATCGAGTTGAGTGACTTATATCTGAGGGCAAACCTCGGCGGTAATGCGATGACCGAAGTCAAGACCGCCGACAATGTGATGAACGAAGAGTGGCTGGCGTTAGCCTAATGCTCCTGCCATGCACACAGAAACGGATATGTGACCATGAAAAGCATTCTATGTTTTGAGCTGAAGCGCTGTTTTGGAAGCAAGCGGCTGTATCTCTCTCTGCTGACAGGCATCGTCATTTCCCTTCTCCATATCATATTCGGGGTTCTTCCCTTGACCCAGTGGCTGTCGAGTTGGCAAGGTAGTATTTTTTTCTTACTCCTCACTCTGCATACGGGCATTGGATCGGGATGGACTCCTCCACTGTCTGGCCTACCCTTTTGTATATGCTTCTTCCGTTCCTTTGTGCCTTTCCGTTTTCGGATACTGTATCATGGGACTTTAACACGGGCTATGTGATGCAGATTTTTGTGCGCCGAAAAAAATCCACCTATCTGTTTGCCAAGGCTCTGACGATTTTTATTGCCTCCGCCTTTTTGACAGCGACAATCTTGTTCTTCGACTTTGCAGGCACCGCCTTATATTTGCCGCTTGTCCGGCCGGAAGCGCTTACCAACCTTTACGGAATCAGCAATCGCAGCCTGATGGCGCATCTGTTTTATCATAAGCCGCTGCAGTACACCGTCATCTATATTATAATGGATGCTTTATTGGTTGGCGCATGGGAAATCATTGCCCTGGCAGTATCGGTAGCTACAAGAAATCCTCTGCAGCCTGCGCTGTTTCCTTTCTTGCTCTACCTGCTCCTGTATTTTATCTGCAACTGGCTTCAGATGGATTCGGTCTCGTTGTTTGCAATTCTGTTGCCCTTCCAGCCTGCGGTCAATGTGAAATGGGTTACGATTGCAATTTACTTCTTAGCTGTCCCCATCGGCAGCATGACTATGTATTTCTTGAAGCGGAATAAGAGTGATGTGCTTTGACAATTTATCGGCAATTTCGGGTAACTTATAGAAAGCGATTGCTGGTTTATTCGCTTTTGTGCGTTGCGCTTGCAACCGGCAATGCACTTTTCTGGCTGCATAAATGGCATGAACAGGGTGTGGAGCTGTGCTTTGCCGACACTATGATGACAGGCGTTCAACCGAGCTTCCTTTTAATGCTGCTGATTCCCCCGACGCTTGGCCTTGTACACCAACTGAAGTTCATTTTAGAGCAGCCCTTTGTCATTTGTGCGTTAGATAATAGAGCACGGCTTGCCCGCAATCTCCTTGCTGCGCTCCTTTTTATTGCGTTCAGAGCGGTGATGGCGGTTTCAATCCCGTCCATTGCATTGGGTGCTCTGCTGTTTCGAGGTGGCAAACCTTGTACATGGGAAAGCGGAGCAAGCTACTATGCCTATATGACGGGCCAAACGTTAATAACCCCTGTCAAAACAGGCTCCTTGATTGTCTGGCAGGCTATGACGATCTGGCTCACAGTCTTGCTGGTATCGATTCTTTTCCTGTCAATCAATCTTTCCTGCGAATCGCACCAACTCGGAAGCATACTCTCATGGGGCGTCTGCCTTTTGGCTTTGTGGATGTGTTCGTTTCCTGTTACACCGAAACTATATAGGCTGCAAAAGAGCGTTTCTTTCTCCGTGAATCGAATTGCCGAAAATACAGTTTGGCGCCATTTTCTCTCAGGCATCTGTATTCTGTTTCTTGAATCTCTGTTTCTGCACTTTGCCGTTACCAGAAAGGACTTTTTAAGGTGAAGAACAGTTTTATTCGATTGCTCCTGCGGGATATCAAGAACTATATCCGAACGAATCGTTTCTTCCTGATCGCGGAAGCAGCGCTGTTTTTGATTGGCTGCATGATTGCGGATATGCAAAAGCCCGATAGCTACGGCAAATATACTACCATTCAATATTATATGCAGATATTTCGGGGCTGCTATCCGTTTACGGATGCCAGAACAGAAGTGTTTCAGGTTCCACTTACATGGTTTACACTCATGTACTTTTGTATTTACACTGCTCTCTTATATCCGATTCGGGACGCCAGCGGGGCAGGCATTCATGTTCTGCTGCGGGCAAAGAGCAGAGCCTTGTGGTGGTTCAGCAAATGTCTTGCGCTAACCGTGTGGAATCTGCTTTACTTTGCAGTCGGCTTTTGCTCTGTATGCGTATTCTGCTTTTTTACAAATGGTTTGTCTTGCTTTACCATTTTGCCGTATGATGTATTGCCTTGCGATGCTTTGACCTGCCTTTTGCCTTTCGGTTTTGCGTTGGCAATCTCGCTTCTTGCCTTTTGCCTTTGCATCTTTTGCTCTTTTGTCTGGGGACAGGTGTTTGCCATAAGTTGCCTTGTGGCCGTCTCATTCACTGAGTTTCCATCTCCTTTTCTCTGCTATGCCATGCTGATTCGCTGTAGAGCCATGTCTCCCGCTGGATTCGACGAAAGGGCAGGCTTGCTTTTCTACCTTATATTTGCCGGAATCGTATGCTTCATCGGTATGTTCCTGTTTTTACAACTCGACTTGTTTCCCGGACTTCAAAGGAGGCCGCAATGAAAGTTGAAATCAACCATCTTACCAAGGTGATTCAGGGCAATGTTGTTCTGGATGATATCAATGCCTGTTTTTCCTGTGCTTCCGGCGAAAACGGGGGACGGATTTACGGGATTCAAGGAATCAATGGAAGTGGCAAAACCATGCTTATGCGCGTGATCTGTGGCCTTGTGCTTCCCACAATGGGCACCGTGTCAATCGATGGAGAAATCATTGGTAAGGGTATCTCATTCCCGCGAAGCATTGGCCTTTTGCTGGAGAACCCAATCTTTATCGATGAATTCACTGGCGCAAAAAAATCTTTCTCTTCTCTGTGATATCAAACGACTTGTTTCGCAAGCGCAGATTGGCGATACGTTGCGTCGTGTCGGACTGAACCCATCCGACAAAAGGCCCTTCCGCAAATATTCTCTCGGCATGAAGCAGCGCCTTGGAATCGCAGCCGCTATCGTTGAATCACCTGATCTGATTCTGTTGGACGAGCCATTCAATGCGTTGGATGAGTCGGGAATAAAGAAATACGTGACCTTTTGCGTGAATTGCGCCAAAGGGAAAGCTGATTGTGCTGACCTGCCATGATCGCCAGCAAATGGAATCGCTTGCGGATGAAATCATAGCGATGCGTGAGGGCCGGATTGTGAATGTGGACAAGAATTGCCACGAGGAGGTTTGAAGTGAAAAACAAACGACTTCATCATCGTGCGATTCTGCTTTTGCTCCTTTTGCTGGTTCTCTCTTTCGCAATCGGCCTGAGAATCACACGCTTAAATGGTTCTTATTTGGCAACCGAGGATTGTTATGGGTATCCGCAAAAGCCTATCGAGTGGAATGGTCTGAAAATAGAATTGATCGGTGCTGAAATTGTTGACGGGGAAGCATTTTTACAGGAATATAACATCGATCGGGAATCAATTTTTTCGGATTCCCTGTCAGAAAAGTACGCACTGTTTCATATATCTGTGACGAAGGTGTCGGATTCCCCATTGTTGACATACTATCGTTTTGATTATTGCGGAGCGGAAAAAAGATGGCTGGCGAAATTTGGTTTCCCCGGAAATTTTCGAATCGCTGAACCCTCTGGCAAAAAAGCCGTCGCAGCTATCCGTAGGTGAAACCGAAGAACTCGCAATGGCGATTGGACTCCATAAGGATGCTTTTCGCAATACGGAATGGAGTAACCTTTCCACTTCCGATATAAGCCTCGTCATGTCTGTTTATCCACAAAAAGTGATTCTGCAATCTTCATGAGAGTGAAAATACACAGGAAAAGCAGCTTTGCCCCCAGTTCTGAAGCGCTGTATGGGGTATCGTACAGGCCTAAACTTAGGGGGCAATGGGTGCCGATGCTCCGGCTACTCGCCGCTGCGGCGCTTGCGTGGGTGCTGATCAACGCCTTGGTCGAAGCCTACGGAGTGGGCGGGTGCAAATCTTGATGCGTTGAATCTTTGCAGAGGTCTGCAAATTAGAACTGCCGCTGCCTGGCTTCAAATCGAGTGTTAGCCGTCGCCGCGTTTGTTGATGTATGCCATAGTTAAGCCTCCTCAATGCGGGCAAGCCATGCGTCAAAGCTGGCCTTGCTGACTCGGATCGAAGTACCTATATGCAGCACACGGAAATCCGTTGTTGTGTTGCACAGTGTATAAGCTGCCCGCAGGCTGATGGACAGCATTTGGGCAATATCCTCGACCCGATAGACAAGCGCGCTTTGTTGCGTTGACTTGCCAATTTGTGTCGGTCCTATGGCATTGGTTTGAGAACCTGTCTCTATTGCTATCCCAGCCAGAACCGTTAGTATATTTGAATGGAACGACCCAGTGCTGGTTCAAGCTAACGGGTAAGCAGTGACAAATCGGAGGAATACCCTGGTCGATATAGCGCTTAATATGGGTATCTTATTAAATAAACCCAAAATCATGTTGCAGACTACTGTGCGAACACTAACTCCAAGGGGTTCATTCTCACGCCGTTTTGCATCACCTCAAAATGCAGGTGGTTGCCGGTGCTGTCGCCGGTGCTGCCTACATAACCTATAATCTGCCCTGCCGTTACCGCTTCACCTGCGGTAACGGCAGTTTGCGTCATATGGGCGTACCGCGTGGAAAGTCCAGCGCCGTTATCCAGCAGCACCTGATTGCCGTAGCTGTCGTTCCAGCCGCTGACCAGCACCGTGCCGCTGTGGGCAGCCAAGATGGGTGTTCCCTCCGGTGCGGGAATATCTGTGCCGCGATGCCCGGCATTGCCGAAGGCGTCCACTTCCCCGAAGTGGCAGGATATATAAGTGTGCCCCGGCAGCGGCCAGCACAACTCGCCATCGGCAACAGCAATCCCGCCGCACAGAGCAAGCAGGCTGGGGCGCATTTCCTCGGATAGCAGCTGGTGCAAAATGTCTTTTTGGTCTTGGGTGAAATTGTACAACTCGGCCAGTTCATCCACAGTTTTGCTGCTGACGGTGATGTGCAAAATATAGTCGGTCTGCTGCTCCGGGTCGGGGTCGTCCTCGTTGGGTTCGGGAGTTGTGTCTACTTCTTCGACCTCGTAGGTGATCTCGTGCATAGCCCAAAAGGTGTCTTGGATGCGCTGCATTTGGGCGGCATTGATAACGACAACGTCGCTATCAGAGTTGAGGTTGGTATGTACTGCAAAGATAGCCAGCACCTCCGGCCAGTAGCTTGCCCATGTATGACCGTCCTCGTAGTCGTATGTGATGGTGGTTTCGCTGCACTCCGGGTGGGCGGATACGATGTCATTGATGGCCGCGCCGAAGTCGGCGTTGGTGTCGGCTACGATTTCGGCAATAGGGATGCTGTTCGGGTCGCCGGATTCATCGGCAAACAAGATGCCCATCGGGGAGCCGATCACCGCCGCAGCCGCGCCTATGACCATCGCCAGCAACAGCACCACGCCGCCCGCACCAAGCAGCGCCAACAGCGATTGCGCGGCGTGCCGCACAGTTTGGGAGAGCAGGGCTTTGATTTTGGCTGCGATATAATGAACGCCACGGCTGATTGCTTCAACCGTGGCTTGTTTACTGCTGATTGTGGGCAGCTTGGGTGCGTGGGTAACGATGGGAGCGGTATTGCCCGCCGCTGTGGTTGCCGTCTGCTTTTGCAGATAGCGGCGCACAGCCTCGCGGGTCAGGTGCTGCCGCTTTAAGTGCTGCTGCACGGGCTGGACCGGAGCAGCGGCAGGCTGTGCGGCGGGCTGGGTAGCGGCCTGTGCGGCACGCTTGGCGTCAACATGGGCCTGAATGGGCTCGTCGACCTCGGGCGTGCTCTCGAAGCCTGTGGCAACGACGGTAATGCTCATCTCGTCGCTCAGGCGCTCGTCGAACGCAGTACCCCAGATGATGTTGGCATCGGGATGTGCGCTCTGGGTGATCATGCTGGCAGCGGTCTCGACATCCTCCAGGCCGATGTCGGGGCTGGAGGTGATGTTGATGATGACGCCGCGTGCACCGGCAATGCTGGTCTCCAGCAGCGGGCTGGAGATGGCAGCCTTGGCGGCGTTCTCGGCCTTGCCGGCGCCCTTGGCAACGCCGACGCCCATGTGGGCAAAGCCGGCGTCCTTCATGATGGAGCGGACGTCCGCGAAGTCCAGGTTGATGAAGGCGGGCACATTGATCAGGGCAGAGATGGACTCCACGCCCTGACGCAGCACATTATCGGCGGCCTGGAAAGCGTTCATCAGGGTGATCTTTTCCTGGCTGATCATCTTCAGGCGCTCATTCGGGATAACGATCAGGCTGTCAACGTGCATGAGCAGGTTTGCAATGCCCTGCTCTGCCAGGCCCATCTTGCGCTTGCCCTCAAAGGAGAAGGGCTTGGTGACGATGCCCACGGTCAGGATGCCCAGATCGTGTGCCACCTCAGCCACAACAGGAGCCGCACCCGTGCCGGTGCCGCCGCCCATACCGGCGGTGATAAAGACCATCTGGGAGCCCTTCAGGGCATTTGCGATCTCGTCCTTGCTTTCCTCGGCAGCACGCTGGCCGATCTCGGGATCAGCGCCCGCGCCGCGGCCCTTGGTGAGCTTGGAGCCCAGCTGCACCTTGGTGGCAGCATGGTTCTTGGCCAGCGCCTGCTGGTCCGTGTTCATCGCAATGAACTCCACGCCCTGCAGGCCATCGCTGACCATGCGGTTCACGGCGTTGCCGCCGCCGCCGCCCACGCCGATGACCTTTATCGTCGTTACGTTTTCGTTCCATTTCTTCGTCGAGCATGAGTGCCATAACTTTTGTCCTCCATCGGATATGTTATCGTAAACCTGCGCTTTTCGCACAAGAAGAGTTCGATACTATACTTATATAACTGTATCGTATCATCTTTTTGCCCCGATTGCAAGACTAAATTTGTTTTTTTGCAGAGGTTTTTTTTCACCGTCCCGTTTCCCGGGGCCGATTCCCGCCGAATTTGCGCCCCAAACCGGCCAAAATACTCTGTAAATCCGGCATATCCCCGGTCGATATGTGCCGGGTGGGTGATGACCGTGGTTCCTCGGGCCGCAAGCCCCGCCAGCACCAGTGCCGCCCCGCCCCGCACGATCGGGGGCATTCACCACGGTGCCGCGCAAAAGGCCGCCCGGCGCAATGGTCAGCACCCTGCCCGCCGTTTCGGCCTGTGCACCCAGGCGGCAAAAGCCCTCAGCACAGCCGAACCGGCGCTCAAAGATCACGTCCTCGATGCTGCTCTCGCTGTCGGCACAGAGCATTGCCGCCGCCAGCAGCGGGGCAGCATCGGTGGCAAGGGCCGGATAGGCTCCGGTGAACACCCGGCCTGCCCCGTGCAGCCGCCCAAAGCGGGAAATTCGCACCGTATCCCCTGCCGGTTCCACCCGGCACCCCATTTGTCCCAGAATTTCCAGCACCGGCGCATAGAGTGCGGGCGGGCATCCGGTGAGTTCCACCCGCCCTCCGGCAGCAGCGGCGGCACAGGCCAGCGTAGAGGCGAAGATGCGGTCCGGCAGAGGCGAAAAATCGCAGCCGGAAAGCCCCCGCGCCCCTCGATGCGCAGCGTGGAAGTCCCCGCACCCTCGATACGCCCGCCGCAGCGGTTCAGAAATTCGGCAAGGTCGGAGATCTCCGGTTCCCGGGCCGCGCCCCGCAGGACGGTGGTGCCTCGGGCGCAGACAGCAGCCAGCAGCAAGGTCTCCGTCGCTCCCACGCTGGGGAAGCGGAGGGTGATGTCGGCCCCGTGGAGGCCCCCCGGCGCGGCCAGCACCAGCTTTCCCGCCCCGGCGTCCAGCTCCTTTGCCCCCATCCGGGCCAGACCTTCCAGATGTAAGTCGATGGGGCGGGCGCCGATATTGCACCCGCCGGGCAGCGAAGTCTCGGCCCGGCCCAGCCGCGCCAGCAGCGGCGCGCAGAAGAGGATGGAGGCCCGCATTTGTGCCGCGGTTTCTCCCGGAAGGGTGCTGTTTGAGGGCATCCCGGCCACCACAATGTCTGCCCCCTGCCAGTAGGCAGCACACCCTGCGCCCCGCAGCAGCCCGAGGCTGCCATTCCACGTCCGACAGCCTCGGCACGGCCCGCAGCCCGCACCGGTCCCCCGGCAGAGCCAGTCGCCGCCGCAAGGAGCCGGAAGTACGCTGTTTTTCGCCGCCGGTATCTCCGCCGTGCCGTTCAGCGGCCGCCCACCCATCACCCAAATCCGCCCGCTCTGCTGTGTCATATCCGCTGCCCCCATTCCGCAAAAGATACCCCACGATATGCAAAAGCAGGGGCGGATGTCACGCTGGACGATGATTTCAGTTTGTAGGGAGGTTTGTTATGCTTCCCCGCGTGATACCCCCAGCACCACCCCCATCTCCCCCAGCAGCATCATGAGGCTGGTGCCGCCGGAGGAGAAAAAAAGGCAGCGAGATGCCGGTGTTGGGGATGGTGTTGGTGACGACAGCCACGTTCAGCACCGCCTGCAGGGCCACCTGCACCACGAATCCCACCACCAGCAGCGCTCCGAACCGGTCGGGCGCGTGGGCTGCGATGGTGATGCCCCGGCAGAGCAGCAGCACGAACAGTCCCACCACTGCGCAGGCCCCCACGAAGCCCAGTTCCTCGCAGACGATGGAGAAGATGAAGTCGTTCTGAGGTTCGGGCACAAACAGATGCTTCTGGCGGCTGTTCCCCAGCCCCAGCCCGGTGGCCCCGCCGGAGCCGATGGCGTACAGGCTCTGGATGGTCTGGTGGCCGTCCCCCAGCGGGTCGGCAAAAGGGTCCTGCCAGGAGCGCAGGCGGTCGGCGGCGTAGGGCACAAGGTCCGGCATAACGACCACTGCCGCCCCGATGGCGGCTGCCCCGCCCACGCCCGCCAGCACGAACCACCGCAGACCTGTGCCGCCCACGAACATCAGCACTGCCCCGATGCCCAGGATCAGCAAGGTGCCCGAAAGGTGGGGCTCCAGCAGCATCAGCGCTGCCACCACCCCCAGCACCAGCACAAAGGGCAGCACCCCCACCGCAAAGCTGCACATCCTGTCATGGTTCAGCGAGATGATGTGCGAAAACACCAGCACCACCGCAAATTTTGCGATCTCGCTTGGCTGCAGGGTGCCCACCCCCGGCAGCACCAGCCACCGTTTGCAGCCGTTGTATTCCGGCATAAAAAGCACCACCGCAAGCAGCACCAGCGAGACCCCCAGCAGCGGCCAGGCCAATTTGTGGAAGATGTGATAGTCCACCCGGCTGGCCATCCACAGCCCCGCAATGCCCATGGCGGCGTAGAGCAGCTGGGGGCGCAGGTAGGCAAAGGCATCGCCCCGCCGGTAAAGGGCTACCGCCCCCGACGCACTGCCCAGCATCACCAGCCCGAACCCTACCAGCGTGAGTACCAGCACCAGAAACGGCAGGTCCATGGCCGGCAGCGGCCGCCAGCGGTGCCTTGTGCCGCCCGCCCCGCGGCAGTGCCGCAGCTTCTTTCATCTCGTCACCCCCAGTTTTACTATTGTACGCCATGCTGCTGTTGGCTATACGGATATTATCGTGACGTTGTGCATATCTTGTACACTAGCTCACCCTCTCAGGCGCTTTGCGCCAGCTCCCCCAAAGGGGGAGCTTTTGACAAAATCATAAACTTTGTATCGAATGCCAAGGCCTCTCCCTTCGGGAGAGGTGGCATC
>ENA-OQKI01000258-OQKI01000258.1-human-gut-metagenome-genome-assembly--contig:-NODE-258-length-12028-cov-2.856063_pt1 | contig 12028 bp, 15 predicted proteins | sample MGYA00242778_ERZ504798 | MGnify/ENA primary metagenome ERZ504798 (study PRJEB26092, sample SAMD00036414) | human gut metagenome | host: Homo sapiens | study: EMG produced TPA metagenomics assembly of... | reverse complement strand
GAGAAATACATTCTTGCGGATGACAGTAAGTTTTCACAGGTATCAAGTATCAAGTTTGCTGATTTTAAAGATGCTGTAATTATTACAAATGCACTAAGTAATGACAACTATAAGAAATACAAAAATATTAAGGAGGTCTAACATGATTTATACAGTTACTTTTAATCCATCACTAGATTATATAGTTGATGTAACAGATTTTAAGACAGGAGTGGTCAATAGAACGACTGGAGAGAAGATTTTTGCAGGTGGTAAGGGCATCAATGTTTCCATGGTTCTTAAGAATCTTGGAATGAGTAATACTTCACTTGGTTTTACAGCAGGCTTTACAGGTAATGAGATTAAAAGACTTCTAGGAGAAAAAGGTGTCGATACTGATTTTATAGAGGTGGAGGATGGTATTTCACGTATCAACGTGAAGCTTCGCTCAAATGAGGAATCCGAGATTAATGGTCAGGGTCCTGCAATCACTGAGGACAATATTAAAAAACTCTATGAGAAGCTTGACTGCTTAAAGGAGTCTGATGTGCTTGTTCTCGCAGGAAGTATTCCTGATGTGATGCCTTCATCAATGTATATGGATATCATGAAGCATCTTGAGGGTCGCGGAATAAATATAGTGGTTGATGCGACAAGAAATCTGCTCACAAATGTACTTGCATATAAGCCATTCCTCATAAAGCCAAACAATCATGAGCTCGGTGAGATATTCGGGGTTGAGATTACAGACAAGGACGATGTGATAAAATATGCAAAGAAGCTTCAGGAGCAGGGCGCAAGAAACGTGCTTGTTTCTATGGCAGGTGACGGAGCAGTGCTTGTGACCGAGGATGGACAGGAATTTAAGGCACAGGCTCCTAAGGGAAAGCTCAAAAACTCTGTAGGCGCAGGTGATTCGATGGTAGCCGGATTTGTTTACGGATACCTCAAATCAAATGATTATAAGCAGGCATTTATTTATGGAGTATGTACAGGAAGTGCAAGTGCATTTTCTGAGGAGCTTGCTACAAAGCCTGAGGTTGAAGCACTTATTGATAAATGGGACAGTGCTTCCAATTAAACAAACGGTATCAAAAAGGTTGATATAAATAATTAATATATTCTATTAGGAGGAATGATGTATGACAATCAGGGATTTGTTGGCAGCTGAGAGTATCAATTTGAATGGTACGCCTGCCGGAAAAACCGAAGCATTGAATCAGTGTATTGATTTGATGGCAAAAAGTGGCAAAATAGCCGATGTGGAGAAGTATCGAAAGGGTGTTTTTGCAAGAGAGGAGGAAGGCACAACAGGAATTGGAATGGGTATAGCAATTCCTCATTGCAAGTCTGATGCTGTTACTAAAGCAGGTCTTGCGGCAATGGTTGTAAAAGATGGGGTTGACTTTGAATCACTCGATGGTACACCTGCAAAGATTATTTTCCTTATCGCTGCACCAAACACAGAGGATAATGTGCATCTTCAGGTGCTTAGCAAGCTCTCTGTTATGCTGATGGACGAGCAGTTTACAAATTCTCTTATCAATGCCGGTTCAGTTGATGAGTTTTTAAATATCATCGACAGTGCTGAAAAGGCAAAGGATGAGAAGGAGGCTGCAAAGGAGGCAAAGGAACCTGTTGAGGTGAAGAAGGACGATGTATTTATCGTTGCAGTTACAGCCTGTCCTACAGGAATTGCCCATACTTATATGGCTGCTGAGGCTATTGAGAAAAAGGCCAAGGAGCTGGGATATCAGGTAAAGGTTGAGACAAGAGGCTCAGCCGGAGCTAAAAATGTACTCACAGATGATGAGATTGCAAAGGCTACCGGTGTTATCGTTGCATGTGATACAAATGTGCCTACAGACCGTTTTGACGGAAAGAAGGTTATTGAGTGTCAGGTTTCTGACGGAATAAATAAGACAGAGGAGCTCGTAAAGAGAATTGCTGCCGGTGATGCTCCTGTATTTAAGGCATCAGGTAAAAAAGAGGCTTCACATTCATCTATTGGTGGAAAGGAGAGCATTGGACATCAGATTTACAAGCATCTGATGAACGGTGTTTCACATATGCTTCCGTTCGTAGTTGGTGGTGGTATCCTTATCGCAATCGCGTTCCTTATCGATGGATTCAGTGTTGACCTTAATTCACTGCCGGCTGACCAGAGAGCAAATTTCGGTACTATTACACAGGGCGCAGCATTGTTTAAGGGAATCGGTGGAACAGCATTTGGATTTATGCTTCCTATCCTTGCAGGCTTTATCGCTATGAGTATTGCTGACCGTCCGGGTCTTGCAGTTGGTTTCGTAGGCGGTTCAATCGCAGCAAACGGTACATCAGGCTTCCTTGGAGCACTGGTTGCAGGTTTCGTTGCAGGATATATTGTAAATCTCTTAAAGAAGATATTCTCTAAGCTTCCTGAGAGTCTTGATGGTGTGAAGCCGGTTCTTCTTTATCCGCTGCTTGGTATATTCCTCATAGGCGTTATAATGCAGTTTGTAGTTGAGCCTCCAATCGGAGCTTTAAATACAGCTATCAACAACGGTCTTAATGGACTTAACGGTGCAAGCGCAGTAGTTCTCGGAGTACTTCTCGGAGGAATGATGGCAATAGATATGGGTGGCCCTGTAAACAAAGCCGCTTATGTATTTGGTACAGCTTCAATCGCTGCCGGAAACTACAATATCATGGCAGCAGTTATGATTGGTGGTATGGTTCCACCACTCGCAATCGCTCTTGCAACAATCTTCTTCAAGAACAAGTTCACAGCAGAGGAGAGAAAGGCAGGACCTACGAACTTTATCATGGGATTATCATTTATCACAGAGGGTGCAATCCCATTCGCAGCATCTGATCCGCTTCATGTCCTTCCGGCATGTGCAGTTGGTTCAGCAGTGGCAGGTGGACTTTCAATGGCATTTGGATGTACACTCATGGCACCTCACGGAGGAATCTTCGTAGTACCTACAATCGGAAATCCGTTAATGTATCTTGTTGCATTAGTAATCGGATCTTTCATTGCATGTGGATTACTCGGATTACTCAAAAAGAAAGTAAGTGAATAAGCAATCCTCAATTATCATTTTTTAATCCAACCTATAAACTAATCAACAAAGGCACTGCTTCGGCGGTGCCTTTGTTGTTATGTTGTGTATTAAAAATTAAAAGTATAAACATTCTCTGAAATAACAGCCTCATGCCTTGACGAGTGAATTTTCGAAGCATAAAGTATTATTAAGATGTAACTATTCAGAAAATAAACATTAGTAAACAGTGAGGCATAAAATGGGCAAGGTTATAGGTATAGATTTAGGAACAACAAACAGCTGTGTGGCAGTATTGGAGAACAATCAGCCGGTAGTCATAACTAACAGCGAGGGTCAGAGAACAACTCCGTCTGTAGTGGCTTTTACAAAAAATGGAGAGCGACTGGTTGGAGAGGCTGCAAAGAGGCAGGCAGCAGTCAATGTGGATAGAACATTTTTCTCAATAAAGAGACAGATGGGAAGCGATTTCAGGGCAAAGGTGGATGGAAAGCTGTATTCAGCTCCTGAGATTTCTTCTATGATTCTCAGAAAGCTGAAAAAGGATGCAGAGGACTATATTGGTGAGGCAGTGACAGATGCTGTAATCACAGTTCCTGCATATTTTTCGGATGCGCAGAGGCAGGCAACTAAGGATGCAGGAAGGATTGCGGGTCTTAATGTGCTTCGAATCATAAATGAGCCAACCTCTGCGGCACTCGCATACGGACTGGACCACGGACAGCAGCAGAAAATTCTTGTCTACGACCTCGGAGGAGGAACCTTCGATGTGTCTGTTATCGAAATAGGGGACAATCTGATAGAAGTGCTTGCCACAGCCGGTGATAATCATCTGGGTGGAGATGATTTTGATGAGAGAATCACGAATTATCTTGTTACAGAGTTTTACAGACAGCAGAATGTGGATCTGAGAAAGGATAATACTGCTATGCAGCGTGTCAGGGAGGAGGCTGAGAAGGCAAAAAAGGTGCTTTCATCCTCATCCTCAACCACTATCAACCTGCCGTTTATCACCACTGTAAAGGGACAGCCGGTCCACATGGAGATGAACCTCACAAGGGCTGAGTTTAATGAGATAACAAAGGATCTGGTGGAGAGAACGGCCATTCCGGTAAATCAGGCACTTTCAGATGCGGGGATTTCCGCAGCAGAGCTTGGAATGGTGCTGTTGGTAGGAGGCTCTACACGTGTGCCGGCTGTTGTTGAGGAGGTCAGAAGAATTACAGGAAAAGAGCCTTCACACAACCTGAATCCTGACGAGTGCGTGGCACTCGGTGCAGCAGTACAGGGTGGCAAGCTCGGTGGAGCAATTGTCGCAGGCAGTAGTGCGGCAGAGATTATACTGATGGATGTCACACCGCTTTCACTCGGAATTGAGACAGTTGGTGGTGTCTCAACCAAAATTATTGACAGAAATACGACTATTCCTACGAGATACAGCCAGATTTTTACAACTGCAGGAAGCTTCCAGACCTCTGTGGATATAAAGGTACTGCAGGGTGAGAGGCAGTTTGCAAGGGACAATAAGCTGATTGGAAACTTCAGGCTAAAGGGCATCAAGCCGGCTCCGGCAGGTGTGCCGCAGATAGAGGTGACGTTTGATATAGATGCAAACGGCATTGTGCAGGTTTCTGCAAAGGACCTGGGCACAGGAAAGCATCAGGAGATTACGATTACCGCAAGCTCGAATTTGTCTGATTCTGAGATTGAGCAGGCAATCCGCGAGGCACAGGAGTATGAGGCAACAGATGGACAGAGAAAGGCTTATATTGATGCAAGAAGTGAGGCTGATACGCTTGTGCGACAGGTGGAAAACGTTATGGCTGACAAGGAAAAAAGAAAGGCTATGGACAGCGCACAGAAAAAGAGTGTGAAATCGTCACTTTCATATGTGAAGAAGCTTATTTCAAGGACAAAGCCCGGAAATGTGAGCGAAGAGCAGGCTGCCGAGATAAAGCATGCGGCAGACGAGCTGAGAAATGCGGCAGCGGGATTGATTTAATTATAAATGAGGGGCAGAATACCTTTTGACCATCATATCATATTATTTAAAAGAAATATAACTATTCTACAAGTAACAATACAAGGATACAGCAGGTATGAAGACAATCATAAAATACGAGCTTGTCATAAATAAGGCACTCAGATCTGCACTCAATTATGATACACCGGATGAGCAGATTAATGAGTTTATCAGATTTTTCGGAAAACATATCGGTTCTGACCGCATATATATATTTGAGGATTGTGATGAGAAGCATGTCACCAACAATACATATGAGTGGTGTGCGGATGGAATAGTGCCGGAGATACATGAATTGCAGAATGTCGATATGGACATAATAGGCTGGTGGTATCAGGCCTTTGGCAGTGAGAAGAATATAATTATCACAGATATAGAGCAGATAAAGGATGAGCACAGGGAATCCTATAATCTGTTAAAGGCACAAAATGTAAAAAACCTGGTGTATGTCCAATCCGCTACAAGGATGAGATAAAGGGCTTTTTCGGTTTGGATAATCCACCGGAAAGTGATACTCTCGGACTGACCACGTTCTTGGATATGATAGGAACCTTGCTTATATCATTGCTTAAGCTGCGCAATTCCTTCACAAAGTCGAATAAGGAAGCGAAGCTTAGCAGCTATTCATCGCTTTCAAGCATCTATATATCCATGGCAGTGGTAAATGTGCAGACACACAGATACCATATAGTAAAGACTTTAGGATGAGGTTACGACACTTTTAGGGCGTGAAGCGACAGAAAGAGGAGAGTATAAGATAGATGAGGATTTCCCGGGGCACATAAACAGTGTGATGGACGAGTTCTGTACTAAGGCACATCGCAAGGAGGCACTTGAATTTGTGGATATCACTACAGTAGAGGACAGACTTCGTGGAAAAAATACCATAGTACATGAGCTTATCGGGAAGGTATCGGGCTGGTGCCGTGAAAGGTTTATTCCTGTAGACTATGACGATGATGGCAGGCTTTGGCATGTGCTTTACTGCGTGGAGAATATTGACGAGGAAAAACGGCGTGAAAACAGACTCATGTATCTGGCTCAGACAGATCTCATGACAGGTATACGCAACCGCGGAAGCGGAGAGAATAAGATAACAGAGTATCTCGTCCGCAAACAGTGCGGTCTGTTATGCCTTTTAGACTGTGACAAGTTTAAGTCAATAAACGATACCTATGGACATGTGGTAGGTGACAAGGTGATAATAGCAATTGCTGATACTCTGCGCAAATCATGTCGTGATGATGATGTCGTGCTTCGCCTGGGCGGGGATGAGTTTGCGGTATTTATACCGGGGATGCTTGATAAAGAGCGGGCAGAAGCTTTTTTTGACAGGCTTTTTTCAAACATAGAGCATATTGATATAGCAGAGATGAATGGAAAGCATATACTGCTCAGTCTTGGCGCATGCTTTTATGACGGAATGGATTGTATCACGTTTGACCAGCTCTACAGAAGGGCAGACACCGCCATGTATGACAGCAAGAAAAAACAGGGCTACAGTGCGACAATTTTTGATGCAAAGCAATGATAGTCCGGCATATTAAATAAAAAGAGGAGAATGAAAATGCAGACAGGAAAAGCAATATCCATTCCATCAATCCTCAAGGTGGGAAATGGAACATTAAACAAAATAGGAGAGTATTTAAAGAGTGAGGAGCTAACGAGCGTAGTCATTTTTATGGGAAACGGTCTCATAGATATGTTTGGAGATGCTATAATGAAGTCACTTTCGGATGCAGATATCACCGTGCTTGAGTACAGTGAGCTTGATACAGTTGAGATAGACGATATCATCACCCTTGCTTTTGATATACCAAACAAGGCAAAGGCAGTCGTGTCAGTGGGCGGCGGAAAGGTAATAGATGCAGGAAAATATGCAGCTTTTCTAAGAAATCTGCCATTTATCAGTGTGCCGACCTCAAGCTCAAGTGATGGTTTTTCCAGCGCCAGTGCATCACTTTTGGTGCACGGCAAGCGTACATCGGTTCCGGCAAAGCTTGCACATGGTATTATAGTTGATACACAGGTCATCCGCACAGCCCCTGAGAAGTTTATATATTCAGGCATCGGTGATATGGTGTCAAAGATTACAGCGCTATATGATTGGATTTTTGAGGAAAAGCACGGTGCAGGTGTGGTCAATGACTTCGCTGTGATGGTCGCTAAAAAGGCGGTCAACAGCTTTGTGCGTACACCTTATGAGAGCATAAAGGATGAGCTTTTCCTAAAGGAGCTTGTGGATTCGCTTGCCATGAGCGGCATAGCAAACGAGATAGCGGGAAGCAGTGCGCCGACCAGCGGCAGTGAGCATCTCATTTCACATGCGCTTGACAAAATTCTTGAGCATCCACAGCTTCATGGCATACAGGTCGGCATAGCAACCTATATCATGAGTGTAGTGCAGAACCACAGATATGTAAGGGTGTGCACTGTGCTCAAAAGGACAGGCTTTTTCGACTATGCGGCCACTCTTGGCATGAGAAAGCAGGATTTTCTGGATGCGATAGATATGGCGCCATCCATGAAGCCGTTCAGGCACACATATCTGCATGAGAAGGAGTACCGCGACGCGGCAAAGAAGCTTGTGCTCGAGGATGATATACTGAATAAAATACTGGTATAGAGATATGTATGAGAAGACTATAGAGGCGGTTGCGATTATGCACACCGGATTTGGAGAGAAATTTGGCATTCCGAGGCAGAGTGGCCTCGTACCTGAGGCGGCAGGGCAGATAATATTTGAACCCGAATACAGAAATCCCGATGCGCTTCGTGGAATAGAGGAGTTCACACATTTGTGGATTATATGGGGCTTTTCTGAAAACAGGGTGGAGAAATTTACACCGCTCGTCACACCACCCAGGCTTGGAGGTCGGGAAAAGAGAGGTGTTTTTGCCACGCGTTCGCCGTTTCGCCCAAACGGCATGGGACTATCCTCTGTAAGGCTTGATAAGGTTGAGTACAAAAGCAGCAAGGGACCCATAATTCATGTGTCAGGTGTAGATATGCTTGACGGCACACCAATCTATGATATAAAGCCGTATCTGGCATATGCAGACTCACATCCTAAGGCATCAGATGGCTTTGCCGCAGAGCACAGATGGGATACGGTGCATGTTATCTGGCGCGATGAGGCACTCAAAAGACTGTATGGATGAAGATACCCGCATTACTGTGGAACATATTCTGGCACAGGATCCAAGAGCTGCATACAACAAGGCAAAGGATTATATCTATGGCATGAGATATGGCAGATTTGATATACGCTTTGTGGCTGATTCACATGCAGGCGCGATAGAGATAGTGGATGTCGTGGAGTGTATAGACGGGTATCATAAGGTGAAGTGATTTTGATTTGCATATGGCGCCACAATAGAGTAAAATGGTAATGCATACAAAAGGACAAATGCGTCATGAATATATTTGCAAATACATATTAAATACATATAAGGAAGGTACATACAATGAAAACAGTAAAGGACTATATCAGAACTATCCCGGATTTCCCGGAGAAGGGCATCATGTTCCGCGATGTGACAAGTGTTATCCAGGATGCAGATGGATTAAAGCTTGCAATTGATGAGATGATAAAGAGGCTTGACGGACTTGATTTTGATGTGATAGCAGGAGCAGAATCAAGGGGCTTGTTTTTGGCATGCCGATAGCATATGCGCTTCATAAACCGTTTGTCATGGTGAGAAAAGCAGGTAAGCTGCCATGTGAGACTGTATCAAAGACATATGACCTTGAGTATGGCACAGCAACAATTGAGATGCACAAGGACTCTGTAAAGCCCGGTCAGAAGGTGGTTCTCGTGGATGATCTTATCGCTACAGGAGGTACAATGCAGGCAGCAGCAGAGCTTGTTGAGGAGCTTGGAGGAGAGGTTGTGAAGATGCTTTTCCTTATTGAGCTTGCAGGTCTTAATGGCAGAAAGCTTCTTAGCAAGTATGATGTGGACGCAGTTGTGTCATATGATGGCAAATAGAGCTGTTATATCTGAATGAATATATTTTATATGTTTGTGCATACTGACATTAATTAAATCTATGATTTGATGAGATTAAGAGTAAGGAGAGTCGGTATGCAGCAAAAATTGGGAAAGTGGAGTCTCCGTTTTACGGAGGCTCCTTTTATATTGGAAAGCAGTTCTGTTGTAGGCACAAAGGAGGCTGACGGACCGCTTGGAGGTCTGTTTGATATTGTAGGAAAAGATGACAGGTTTGGGCAGAACACGTGGGAAAAGGCAGAGAGCTCCATGCAGCGAGATGCACTCACAATGGCCCTTGGAAAAGCACATCTGGATGCGTCCGACATGGACTATGTATTTGCAGGAGATCTGCTCGGACAGTCTATGGCCACAACCTTTGGTGTGGAAAACTTCCGTATTCCGTGGTTTGGAGTGTATGGAGCATGCTCCACATGTGGGGAGTCGCTCTCGCTTGCCGCGGCATTTGTGGCAGCAGGGTATGCAAGGCATGCGGTGGCAGTGACATCGAGTCACTTCGGCAGTGCCGAAAAGCAGTTTCGCTTCCCTAACCAGTATGCCAATCAAAGACCTGTGTCAGCGACGTGGACTGTCACAGGAAGTGCTGCATTTATTGTGGGCAGTGGAGCAGGTGGTAATGAGATACAGGCCGGGTGTGACAATGCAGATAGTATATCAAAAAAGGTGCAGATTGAGGGGATCACGACAGGAGTTGTGGTGGATTATGGCATAAAGGATGCCATGAACATGGGCGCTGCAATGGCCCCTGCGGCCTGTGAGCTGATAGTAAATCACCTGAGTGATTTTGGAAGAGAGGCATCTTATTACGATAGGATAGTGACAGGAGATCTTGGAAGCGTCGGACAGAAGATACTGATTGACCTGTGCAGGCAAAAGGGCGTGGACATAAGCAAAAATCATGAGGACTGTGGCATGAAGATGTTTGATGCAACGAACCAGAACACGGGCTCAGGTGGTTCGGGCTGTGCATGCTCGGCAACTGTTTTGTCAGCATATTATCTGCCAAAGCTTAGAAGCGGTGAATTGAAGCGTATACTATTTGTGCCGACAGGAGCACTTCTTTCGCCTGTCAGCTTCAACGAGGGCGAGTCAGTACCGGGAATTGCACATGGTGTGGTGCTTGAAGCTGCAATTTGAAGCTGATGGCTTCACATATATAATAGTGTGAACGTGCCATTTTTGGGGGATAGGCTGCACGTTAAAAAAATAGAAGAAAGGCGTAAGGATATAATGGATTATGTAAAAGCATTTGTGGTGGGTGGTATAATCTGCGCCATCGTACAGATTTTAATGGAAAAAACAAAGCTCATGCCGGGCAGAATTATGGTAATGCTCGTGTGCACGGGAGCGCTTCTTGGCGCCGTCGGCATATACGGGCCATTTTCAAAGTGGGCAGGCGCCGGTGCCAACGTACCGCTTTTGGGCTTTGGCAATGTACTGTGGAAGGGTGTGAAGGAGGCAGTGGACAGCGAGGGTTTTATTGGCATGTTTAAGGGTGGCTTTAAGGCTTGTGCGGTCGGAGTGTCGGCAGCACTAATCTTTTCGTATATCGCGGCACTCATCACGAAACCTAAGTTAAAAAGCTGATTAATTTCAGAATAATGCATAATTAACAGTAAATTGCCCATACTATCTCCAAAACGAAAAGGAGACTGATACAATGAAGAAAATGAAATATTTATTGGCACTTTGCCTGATACTCGCTGCTGCAAGCGCTTTTGCAGCCTGTGGAAACAATAGTAATGTGGCAGACACTTCAATGGTTGAAAATACACAAAGAGGTGGCTCTGCCGCAGACGATGCCGGTAAAGCCGGAAAGGATATCATAGATGGCGCCGGAAATGCCGGCAAGGATGTGATAGACGGAGCAGGCGATGCCGGAAAAGATGTGATAGACGGAGCGGGCGATGCCGGTAAGGATGTGATAGACGGCGCAGGTGATGCCGGCAAGGATGTAATAGACGGCGCAAAGGATGCCGTAGATGATGCCGGAAATGCCATAAAAAGAGTGTTGATGGTGGAAACAACAACTAACAGCTATTTATAAAAAGAAAACAGTCACTATATATGCTTCAATGGCTGCAAAAACAAAAGCACCGACAACATCGCTGATAAAGTGCACACCTGATATCACCCGGACACAGGCAATGATAGCTGCAAGGACTGCAAGCAAAATGCCGGTGAACCATAAAGGCGAGGCAGCAGGTGAGCATATTAAAACGGTAAATGCAATTATAAATGCAGAAAAAACGTGCCTGCTTGGAAAAGACCTGCCGTGGGTATCCTTTGGAATGACAGGCGGCATATCAAATTTTTCGTATGGGCGTGGTCTGTTTACGATATATCTGAAAACCGATACTGCAATAAAGCCGACAAGCGGAGCAATGATTGAGAGTGCAAGCATATGACCGGCTGTAAAGCACAGATACAGCACGTATACAGGGTATGTGATAAAAACTAAATAAGTGCATATTTTATTGATTAATTCAAGCTTTCGGGCTGCCCTGTTATTTTCACGGAATGGGGCAGTCATTTTTATGTATGTATTTTTTTTCATGATTATTTTCCATCGTTTATTTAAGAAATATTGTATTGTAACTGTCTAGAGTGGTGTCAACTGCCCTTGCGGTACTGCAGAGGTGTCATGCCATAGTGCTTTTTGAAGGCTCTGTTAAAATATGACAGGCTTTCAAACCCTACTTCACCGGAAATAGAAAGCACCGAGCTGTCTGAGCTTTGCAAAAGTCTCGCAGCCATGGTAAGGCGGTAGTCATTTAAATAGTCAACAAACGATGTGCCCATGGTCTCTTTAAAATACCTCATAAAATGAGACTCTGAAAACCCTGGCGTGGGCGACCTTAAGCGCGTGCTGGGTAACGTCAAGGCGCGCGGCATTTTGGGCGAGGTGCAGCTGGGCGCGATCCTGGCGGATATCCTCACACCCGATCAGTATCTGGAAAACGTTGCCAC
>ENA-OQKI01000256-OQKI01000256.1-human-gut-metagenome-genome-assembly--contig:-NODE-256-length-12074-cov-2.872102_pt1 | contig 12074 bp, 12 predicted proteins | sample MGYA00242778_ERZ504798 | MGnify/ENA primary metagenome ERZ504798 (study PRJEB26092, sample SAMD00036414) | human gut metagenome | host: Homo sapiens | study: EMG produced TPA metagenomics assembly of... | reverse complement strand
GGAGTCTGACTGGGTGCATGCCGTCCTTCATCGGCAGCCGAGGAAGGCACAGGCGAAGGTGCGACGTCGTCGTATCCATCCATGCGGGCCAACCGTTGGATGGCGTCGGAGTCGGCCGTAATGCCCAACGTCTTGGCGCTTACCGCCCGGCTGAGTTCGCCGGCGGCGGTCTGTTCGAGCACTTGCAGCGCCTCGATGGTTTCGATTCGTACCGTGGCTATCTGATCGCGTGCGCCGGAACTTTCCACGTCCACGTAGGAGCGCAACAGTTTCTCGGTCTGCTCGCCGTACACGGTGATGTAGTGGCGCAACGTCGGGTAGGCGGAGGTGTCTCGGGTCACGTATTGCACTCAATCTTTGGTAGCGGCGATGAAGTCGTTGGCTTCGGCTTTGACGGCTGGGTCACGTACTTGCTTGGTGAGCATGGCGATCGAGTTGAGTTGAGCGTTCGCCGCGTCGATCGTATCGGCGGTCTTCTGACCGTTGGGCAAGGCGGAAACCAGCATTTTGCCGATGCGTCGCTCCGGCTCGGTGAGCGTGGAGGCGGCGATATACCCAAGTGCGGCCAGTACCACGGCCACGATCAGGCCGGGCACTCCGCCGCCGACCAGTCCGAAACCGAGCCCGGCGAGCAGCAGTCCGACAACGAATCCACAGATTACCTGGAGCATCAGTTGAAGCCCTTGACTTGGCGGAAGACGGCGGCGAGGTCGCCGGAGCGGCCGTCGAATACCTTGGCGTTGCTCAGGGTGGCGAGAGACTTCAGCTGGCTGGGATCGGCATCGCCGAACATGATGGAGAAGATCGGCAGATCACGGCCGCGCGACTTATAGGCGCTTTCGAATTCGTCCTGATGATCGGAGTTGGAGCGGCCGTCGGTCATGAGCACGATGGCGGTGGTGTATTGCGAGGCTTCCGACTCGCTGGGCAGCTCGTCGAGCGCGCTCAGCAGGCCTTCATAGATATCGGTGCCGCCGCTGGCATCGGTGGCATCGGCCTCATGCAGCAGGTCGCTGGTGCTTGTGCCAGTGGCCTTGACCGGGCGGTGGACCTCGGTTTCAAACGGGATGAGAATGTTCACGTCGCCGCTGGCGGGCTCGATGTACGACTTCTTGGCCTGGTCCGGGTCGAGCGCCGCGTTCAGGCCTTTGACCACGCCGTTCTTGCCCTCTCCAGACATCGAACCGGAGTAATCGACCACCCAAATGGTCCAGCTGGGTTTCCTGAGCGCGGTCTGGTAGACGTTGAGCGCGCTGTCGATCACCGTGGCGGAGGTCATGGAGAACGTGAGTTTGCCGTCGCTGACCGCGGCGAGGATGTCCGCGGTGGAGACGGGCTTGGTGGCGCCGGTGTCGTCAGCCCAGCCGAGTTTGACGGCCTTGGATTTGGCGATGCCGAACACGATCGGCATGGTGGAGGTGCTGGCCGCGTCTTTGACGATGTGCTTGGTGTCTCCCATCGAAATCCACATCGAGGAGGCAGGCCAGACGGCGTCGTGATCCTGGCCGCCGGCCTTGAGCGCGTTCATAATCTCCAGCGAACCCATGTAGTGCATCGTCACGGCTACGTTGGATTGGTCGGCCGCTTTCTGGATGGCGACGGCGACTTCCTTGTTTTCGGAGCCGGAGGCAATGCTCAGGGTGGCGGTCGGTTTGCCGCCGGACGGCTGGAAGGGCTGCGTGGTGGCGGACGTGCCGTTGCCGTCCGCTGTGCCGTCATCGGAATTATTGAACGCCGTGCAACCGGTCAACGCGAGCACGCCGGCACATGCCGCGGCCGCAACCGCGGCGGCGCGGCGGCGGAGAGAAGACATTATGCCCATAATTCCATGGCTCTCCCGCCATCTAAAGCGGGTCGGGCCACAAGGTGACCGCACGGTGAACAATGGGTGAAGAGCTACATCAGTACGCGGCGCAGGCAATCATGGGGTCGTCGTAGAAGCCGAGGATCTTTTCGAGGTAGGGCTTGTAAGTGCTGTTGGGCATGGAGAAGATTTCGTGGCGCGATTCGGGGAAGCGCACGATGTTCGCCTCGCCGCCGCCGTCCTTGACCAGTTTGGACGAAGGTGATTCGTGCGGCTTATTGAGTACCCCAGATGTCGCGTCCGGACTGGAAGAGCAGCACCGGCGTCTCCACTTCGGCGCAGGCGGACGGATTCAGTATGGCCCGGTTGAGCTTCAACGCTTGGCGCACCCATTCGAACGCCGCGCAGTAGGTCTGGTATTCGCTATTCTCGCAACGCAGCTTGAAGTACCAGCGTTCACGCGCCTCGGAAGCGCCCTCGTTGCCTTCCATCGAGAACTCCGGCGTGAAGTCCGACTGCCCGAACACACGCTTCTTGCCGAAGCCGAGTCCGCACAGCGCGCCGACCAGCACACGGGCCACGCCCAGCGGCATGCCGGTGGCGGGGGCGATCATCGGGGCGGAGAGCACCGCTTTGTCGAACAGGGTGGGGTATCGCTCCAACACGGCCGCGCCGATGCCGCCGCCCATCGAATGGCAGAACAGGTTCAGCGGCATGCCGGCCGCGTACTGCTGGCCGATGGTTTCGGCGAAGCCGGCCAGATCGGCCACGTAGCGCTGCCAGTCATCAATCCACACCATGCAGCGGTTGTCCACGTCGCGCGCGGACTTGCCGTGGCCGCGATGCTCGAGTACACGACACCGAGTAGCCGGCAAGGCAGGAAGTACCAGACGAGCTCGTCGTACTTTTCGGCGAACTCGGTGAAGCCGTGGCTGATGACGATGGCCCCGCGGAAGGTGGCGGTGGCGCCTTGCTCGCGAATCGCGTCGAATTTGGCGGAGTCGTAGCACAGGTAGTGCAGCTGGCCCGAGCGGCCGCCGGTGTCCATAATGCCGGACAGCGGCTCGATCCCGGCCGAACGTTCGGCGGCGGACGGATCGAACCAGCCCTCCTCGCAGCATTGTTCGAGCGCGGGCAGCACCACGTCGGTCATCGTTTCGGCGTACTTGTTTTCGTCGATCATCGTCACCTGCATGGCTCCCATCTTAGGACAAGCCTCACGCCCACACCTCGCACCCACACCACGACACATTCCCGGGAATGCGTCGCAAGCCTGCGCGCCACTGACCGCACAGGCGCGTAGGTTGTGAGGTATGAGCGAAACCAATGATGTCAATGACGCAATCAAGCATTTCCCACGCCTCCGGGCGCGCACGCTGCGCTTCGGCTGCGGCGCACCGCGCTCCGCACAGACCGTGGGCGACGGCTCGCGGGCCCTGTTCCTGCGCTCCGACGGCCCCGAGGATCTGGTGACCGCACTGTGGCTGAGCTGGTTCGACGAGTCCGGCGAACACCATGAGACCAAGCTGGCCGACCCGCGCGAACTGCTGGGCGCAACCGCCGACAGCGAGGACGTGCCGGCCGAGGAGAAGGCCCGCCGCGAGCGTGCGCGCGAAGGCGGCACCGGCATCGTCGGATACTCCGCAGATGACGACGGCAATCGCATCGTGTTCACCATCAACGGCCGCCTGTTCCTGACCGACATCGATTGGAATGACGAGACCGGCGCACCCGAGCCGCACACCCGTGAACTGGCCGGCGAATGGCTCGATGAGGACCCGGCGATGTACACGCCGGTGCTGAACCCGCGCATCGCCCCGGATGGCGAACATGTGCTGTACACCACGGGCAGCTACCTGATGCTGGTCGATATCGGCGGCGAACTAGGTGACCGCATCACCGCCGTCTACGGCGTGAGCGTGGAGGATGAGGACGGCAATCCGGCCGAAAACACGTGGAAAATCGGTCTGGCCGAGTTCGTGGCCGGCGAGGAGATGGACCGATACGACGGCTTCTGGTGGGCCCCGGATTCGCAGCACGTGCTGTTCGAGTCCTTCGACACCGCCGACGACGCCGACCTGGCACATCAGCGATCCGGCTGACCCCGAGAAGCCGGACGCCGGCCGCCGTTACCCGCGCGCGCTGACCCGCAATGCCGACGTGTACCTGACCGTGATCACGCTGGCGTTCGATGAGAACGACCGGTACGCAGGCATCACCGGCAACGCCGATGTGGATTGGGATCGCGAGGCGTACGAGTATGTGGCCGCCGTGAACTGGCGTCGCGGCCACGATCCGCTGGTGCTGGTGCAGAACCGCCGTCAGACCCGCGATCAGGTGCTTGAGGTGGCAGTCGCGGCGGATGGGGCCGCGCTGGGTGCCACGCGTGTGCTTGAGGAGCACGCGAACGAGCAGTGGATCGACCTGGTTCACGGCACGCCCGCCTACACGCCGGATGGTCGTCTGGTGTGCTCGCTCAACGATATGGCCACGGACACCAACCGTCTGACAATGGACGGCCGCCCGTTCACGCCGGCTGGCTGGAACGTGCGCACGGTGCTCGCCGTGACCGACGAGGATGTGCTGGCCGTGGTGCAGCGCGCGCCCGAAATCGCGCCTGAGGTGCCGGACGCTTGGGCCGATGCGGCCGCCACCGAGTCCGTATTCGGCGACCACGACGCCCGCAGTTTCGACGTGGTGAGTATCGATTACAACGGCACGATCACGCCGGTCACGACCGATCCCGGCCAGTGGACCGCCTCGCGCGGCGAGCGCGGCATCGTGGTCTCCGGCCGCGATATGCGTTCCGCCCGCGCCCAGATGCGGCATATTCTGGGAGAACAGAGCGCCACTATCGCGTCCACGGCGGCCGAACCCGGCTTTACACCGAACGTCACGTTTACGCGACTGGGCGAGCACCAGCTGTACACGGCGATCATCGCGCCGAGCCCGGAAAGCCCGTACGCGCACGCCGAGAAGCTGCCGGTGCTGATGAAGCCGTACGGCGGGCCCGGCTTCCAGCAGGTCATCGCCTCGCAGTCCTTCTACTGGGAGGGCCAGTGGTGGGCCGACCAAGGCTTCCTGGTGGTCACGGCAGACGGCCGTGGCACCACCGGCCGCGGCCCGGCATGGGACCGCGAGATCTTCGAGGATATGAAGGACGTAACGCTGGCCGATCAGGTCGAGGCCGTCAACGCCCTGCCCGAGGCCGTCGCCCGGCTCAACGCCGATGTGGAATCACGTGCGGCACAGCCGGCTGCGGGCGATCAGGCAGACGCCGAGAACCACCCACCGGCGCTTCGCGCCACCTCCCGCCAGCGGGAGGCGATTCCCATGCCGGACCTCGACAAGGTGTGCATGATCGGCTGGTCGTACGGCGGCTTCCTGTCCGCACTGGCCGTGCTGGACGCGCCGAACGTGTTCAAGGCCGCATGCGCCGGCGCCCCGCCCACCGACTGGACGCTGTACGACACGCACTACACCGAGCGCTATCTGGGCCTCGACCCGGATGTCTACTACCGAAACGGCATCGTGCAGGACGCACCGAAACTCGAGCGCCCGCTTATGCTGATCCACGGTTTCGCCGACGACAACGTCACCATCGCCCACAGCCTGCGCCTCTCGCAAGCCCTGATGGCGGCGGGTCGCCCGCACACCTTCCTGCCGTTGACGGGCATCACCCATATGACCAATGACGAGACCGTGGCCGAAAACCTGCTCACCCTCCAGCGCGATTTCCTGCGCGACGCGCTGGCCTGACAAATCGATAACACGCGCATCCCACCCGAGGTGCTCCACCGGTAAAGCACCTCGGGTGGTGCGCCGCACCCATTTCCGCCCTGAATTTTTGGATATTTTGCACTCATCGTCACGTGAAAGACCGGTTTTTTGTCTCATATTCCCATCACCGCGTAGGATGGGTGAAGATTAGAAAGGGAGGACTATGAGCGTTCTCGACCGTTTTGAAAAAAGCGTGGAGGGTGCAGTCAACGGAGTATTCGCCAAGTTTGGCTCCAAAGACCTGCAGCCTGTCGATCTTTCCAGCGCCTTGGAGCGCGAGATTGACGCCGAGGCCATGCCCGTGGGCCGTGACCGCACGGTGGCCCCGAATGAATACCGTTTCAAGCTCAGTACTCCTGACTTCGACCGTATCGAGGCATGGGGTAGCGAGACCCTGGCCAACGAACTGGCCGATAACCTCACCGAGTACGCGAAGAGCCAGCATTACGCCTTCGTGGGCCCGGTGATCGTGATCTTCGAGGAAGACCTTGACCTGTCCAAGGGCAACTTCAACCTCACCTCCGAATCCGTGCAGGGCAATGCCGTGCCGGTCACCACCGATGCGCAGACCGAGGATAGCCCGGTGCTCGAGGTGAACGGCAACCAGTACCTGCTCACCAAAGACAAGACGGTAATCGGCCGCGGTTCCGGTTGCGATATCGTCATCGACGATCCGGGCATCTCCCGCAAGCACCTGGAAATCGACATCACGGATAACGGCGTGATCGCCCGCGACCTGGGTTCGACCAACGGCACGTACGTGGAGGGCCACCAAGTGCCCGCCGCCACGCTGCTCGACGGCAACACCATCACCATCGGCCGTACCCGCATCCTGTACTGGGCCTCCGCCCAAGCCCAGGAGTAGTCGAGCACACGCCCGAAAGTCGTCCACTTATGACCGAACTGACATTCGCCCTGCTCAAGTATGGATTCCTGATCCTGCTGTGGATATTCATCTGGCTGGCCGTACGTTCGCTGCGCAAGGACATCGAGACGTTCAGTCCGCGACCTTCGCGCGCGCGTCGTCGCCGTGAGCGTGAAGTGCATAAGGCCAAGGCCGAAACGCCGCAGGCAGCTGCGCCGCGCCCGCATCGCCAGCCCAGCACTTCCGCGTCGTCCGCCGCCTCGGCGCAGCCTACCCTGTTGGTCATCATCGATGGTCCGCTTGCCGGCAGCTCCGTGCCGCTGGCCGAAGCCGACATCACGCTTGGCCGCGCCGCCTCGAACACCGTGGTGCTCGATGACGAATTCGTGTCTTCCCACCATGCCCGTGTCTACCGTGACACGCGCTCCGGGCAGTGGGCCATTGAAGACCTGAACTCCACCAATGGCACCGTGGTCAACCAGCAGCGCATCAACCGCCCCACCATTCTGCCCGCTCGTATTCCTGTGCGCATCGGCGCCACCACCTTCGAACTGAGGTAGCCGCATGCCAAAATCCGCCGCTTCACAACCGCTGTTCCTGTATTCCACCACGGTGTCCGATGTGGGCACCGTGCGCGCGAACAATCAGGATTCCTCCTTCGCCGGCGAGCATCTCATCGCCATCTGCGACGGCATGGGCGGTCACGCCGGCGGCGATACGGCATCCTCCATCGCCATCCGGTCGCTGGCCCACATCGAGCAGGATGACACCGGTGGCAACGTCGAGACGATCTCCCGCATGATGGAAACCTCCGTTATGGCCGCGCATGACGCCATCGTCGGCAAGGCCAAGCGCGAACGCAAGCTTGCCGGTATGGGCACCACCGTTACCGCAGTGGCATTGGTGGCCGGCTACTGGGTCATCGCCCATATCGGCGATTCGCGCGCCTACCTGCTGCGCGACGGACACCTGAGCCGCATCACGTGCGACCACAGCTACGTGCAGCACCTCATCAACACCGGTCGTATCACCCCGTCCGAAGCCAAGAACCACCCGCAGCGCAACGTCGTGATGCGCGTGCTTGGCGACTTTGACATTGACCCGCGCCCGGATATTTCGATTCGCCGAGCCCACCCCGCCGACCGTTGGCTGCTGTGCTCGGACGGTCTGTGCGGTGTGCTGGAAGATTCCACCATCGAAGAGACGATGACCACGCTGTCCGATCAGGGCGAATGCGCGCAGCGTCTGGTGCAGATGGCACTGCGGGCGGGCAGCACCGATAATGTCACGGCCGTTATTGCGGATGCCACGTTGGCGTTGGATGCCGATGCGTTCGATCTGCCGCACCAAACGCCGTTGGTCGGCGGTGCCGCCAGCCGTAATCTTGAGCCGATTGCCGACATCGTCAACGAGCCGGTGGCTACCGCGCCCGCACTGCGTGAGGATGATTCCCCCGCCCAGCGCGCCGCAGCATTGATTCAGCCCGCCAGCGCGCACGAGGCGGAGACCGCGCAAACCACGGCCAAACCGTCGTCCACACGCGTGGTGCAGCCGTCCACCGTCCGCGAGGAGACCGGTGAACGAGCCAATCCCGATACCGGTGAGATTCCGGTGGTGCAAAAGCCGGATGGGCGCCTGTCCGCCGACCCCAACGACCCGGATGTGGCCAAAGCCATCCGCGATGAGCAGGTCGAGCAGAAGAAGGCCACGCGCACCAAGAAGCGCCGCAATAAGCTTGCGGTGATTATTACCTGCATTCTTGCCGTGCTGGCATTGGCCGGCGCTGGCTGGGGCGCGTACACGTGGAGCCAGACGCACTACTACGTGGGAGATAGCAACGGCACCGTGGCCATTTATCGTGGCGTGCCGACCAATCTCTTTGGACTTGAGCTTTCGCACGAAGTGCAGACCACCAATATCGCCACCGCGGACCTGCCTCAGACATGGCGTGACCAGCTGAGCCAAGGCATCACAGTCGGTTCGTTGGACGAAGCGCAGTCGCATGTGGGTATTATCCGCACCGAAATGCGCAAACTGGCCAAGCAGCAGGAAGCCGACGCCGCCAAGAAGGCCGAGGCGTCCAATTCCCCGGACAGTTCCAAAGACAGCTCCCAGAGCGATTCCAAGGACAGCACCGAGGATTCGTCCAGCCAGTCCGGCTCCTCGTCAGACAAGTCCGGTTCGTCAAGCTCATCCGATTCCTCGGATAAATCCGGTATCGGAGCGGCCGACAACGCGGCCACGGGAGATTCTCAATGATCGTTACCCGTCTACGTCAGATTTCTTTGTTGCTGATTGCCATGGCAATCAGTGCGTTGGCGTTCATCCAGATGTTCCAGCGCACCGCCGGCGAATTCCCTATGCAATACGCCGGCATGCTGGCATTGGCCGTAGTGCTGTTTCTGGTGCTGTGGGGGCTGATTGTGCGCTTCCAGCCGTACGCCAGCCAGTCGATTCTGCCTTGCGTGCTACTGCTGACCGCCACCGGCGTGACCATGATCGCTCGCATTGACCAGAGCGAAGGTTGGGCGGTTGCCCAATGTCAGCTGATCTGGCTGTGCATCGCCATCGTGCTTTCCGCGCTGCTCATCATCTTCCTGAAGGACTACCGCGTGCTGCGGCGCTTCTCCTACGTGTCGATGGTGGTGGGCTTGGTGCTGCTGCTCGCCCCGATGCTGCCGTTTGTCGGTCAGGAAGTGAACGGCGCGCGCATTTGGATCAGGATTCCGGGACTGGGCCAGTTCCAGCCGGGCGAGTTCGCCAAGCTGTTCCTTGCGTTCTTCTTCGCCGCCTACCTGTTCGACCATCGCGACCAGCTGGCCGTGGGCGGTAAGAAGATGCTCGGTCTGCAGCTGCCGCGTATCAAGGATCTCGGCCCGATCATCGTGGTGTGGATCGCCTCGATGGGCGTGCTCATCATGCAGCATGATCTGGGCACCTCGCTTATGTTCTTCGCCATGTTCGTGGCCATGCTGTACACGGCCACCGGCCGTAAAAGCTGGATCATCATCGGTCTGATCGCGTTCGCCGCGGGTGCCGTGCTGGCCGCAGGCATGTTCAGCCACGTGGGTCAGCGAGTCGATGCCTGGCTGCACCCGTTCAGCAACGAGCAATACAACAAGACCCCCGGCGGCTCCTGGCAGCTGGTCACCGGCATTTTCGGCCTGGCATCAGGCGGCATGCTCGGCACCGGTCTCGGCCAAGGCCATCCTTCGCTCGTTACGTTTGCGAACTCCGATTTCATCTACGCCTCTCTGGGCGAGGAACTCGGTCTGATGGGCGTCCTGGCCATTTTGATGCTCTACCTGCTCATCATTGCCTCCGGCTTTATCACCGCCATGAAAATCAAGGATGGCTTCGGCAAGCTGCTCGCTTCCGGACTGGTGTTCACCATGGCCTTCCAGGTGTTCACCGTGGTCGGCGGCATCACGCTGGTGATTCCTCTGACCGGTCTGACCCTGCCCTATATGGCGGCCGGTGGCTCCAGTCTGATCGCCAACTATATTCTCGCGACCCTGCTCATCATCATCTCGAATTCGGCCAATGCGCCCGAGCCGGAGCTGACCTCGGATACGTTCCAGTACGAGGCTTTGGCCGTGCTGCGCAACAAGGAACTTGAGGCCCGGGCCCGCGCCACTGAGCCGATCGTTCAGCCTCGCAGCGCGTCGGCTACGGCGTCGCAGTCCGAGTCGGAATCGTTTGACGACCCCATCGTGGATACCACCACTCCGTCGTATGCCGAAGCCGATGAACCGTACACGCCTACCGGCACGATTCCCCCGCTTCCTCCCGTTAACGGAGGCACTCGCGTATGAACAAATATCTTCGTCAGCTTTTCACCGCCGTGGTCGCGCTGTTCGTGATTCTCGGCCTGTCGTCCACCATCATCATGGCGGTACGGGCCAACGCGCTGAACAACGATCCGCGCAACGCCCGTTCGCTGTACCACCAGCTCGGTGCCTACCGCGGTGCCATTCTGGCCTCGGACGGCACGGTCATGGCCAAATCCGAACCGGTCAACGACGCGTTCAAATACCTGCGCACCTATTCCAACGGTCCTCTGTATGCTCCGGTCACCGGCTTCTTCTCCATCAACCAGACCGCCGATCGCGGCCTGGAAGCCTCCCGCAGCATGCTGCTCAACGGTGAGGCCGATTCATTGATCTGGCAGCGGGCCAAGGCCATGCTCACCGGCACTACGAATCAGGGCGCGTCCATCGAAACCTCCATCGACCCCAAGCTGCAGCAGGTTGCCTACGATCAGCTCGGTACGCGCGATGGTGCGGCGGTGGCCATCGAAGTCAACACCGGCCGTATCCTCGCCATGGTGAGCACGCCCAGTTATGATCCGAACAAACTGGCGACCCATGACACCAAAGCCGCGTCTCAGGCCTACAACGAACTTTCTGCGGGCCAAAATAGCCCTCTAATCAACCGCGCCACCTCGCAGCTGTACCCACCAGGGTCCACGTTCAAGACCATCGTCGCCTCGGCTGCGCTGGAAAACCGGCGATTATCAGACGGACACGAAGATTCCTGCGGGCGCCAGCTATACCTTGCCGGGAACCGCCACACAGTTGCCGAACGCCGAGGCACAGGCCGATGGCGTCAACGGGCAGATCTCCCTGCAAGAGGCCGTCGCATGGTCGTCCAATACCGCGTTCGCCCAGCTTGGCGTGAAACTCGGCGCGAGCAAGGTTTCGGACATGGCCACCAAGCTTGGTTTCGGCAGCACCATCACCATTGACGGCACCGGAATCCACGGGCACCCCGATGACGGCCACCGCGTCCACATTCCCCTCTGATCCGACCGACGACAAGCTTGCGCTGGCGTCCATCGGCCAAGGCGACACCACGGCCACGCCGTTGCAGATGGCGATGGTCGCGCAGGCAATCGCCAACAACGGCAAACTGATGCAGCCCACGCTGGTCGATCGTGTGCGCGCCGCCGATCTCACCGTGCTTTCGCAGACCAAGCCGCAGACCATGGCCAATGCGTTCAGCAAGGATTCCGCAGACAAGCTCACCACGATGATGGAAAGCGTGATGTCCGAGGCCAATCCGCAGCTGGCCATCGACGGCATCAAGGTGGCGGCCAAAACCGGTACCGCACAAATCGGTACCGACAACTCTGCCATCGACGGCTGGGGGATCGGTTTCGCGCCGGCGGACGATCCGCAAATCGCCGTCGCGGTGTTGGTGCATAACACAGATGTATACGGTTCGCTCACCGCTGGCCCGATCATGCGCGCGATGATGCAGGAGGCTTTGCAGCAGTGAAACTTATCGAAGGACAGCTTATTCACCGCCGATATCGTCTTGATTCGCGTCTTGCGCAAGGCGGTATGGGCGAGGTCTGGAAAGGCTACGATATTCAGCTCGGCCGTGAAGTGGCCATCAAGGCGCTGCGCTCGGACATGACCAACGCCGAGGCCAAGCTACGCCGTCTGCGTGCCGAAGCCCATAATTCCGCCAATCTTGCGCATCCGAACATCGCTGCGCTGTTCGAATATTACGAGCATGACGGCATCGGCTTTCTGATTATGGAACTACGTCCCTCGAAATCGTTGCGGACCTGTCCACAGCAAGGCGCGATGGATCCCATCGAACTGCTGCCCATCCTGA
>ENA-OQKI01000252-OQKI01000252.1-human-gut-metagenome-genome-assembly--contig:-NODE-252-length-12167-cov-3.309219_pt1 | contig 12167 bp, 10 predicted proteins | sample MGYA00242778_ERZ504798 | MGnify/ENA primary metagenome ERZ504798 (study PRJEB26092, sample SAMD00036414) | human gut metagenome | host: Homo sapiens | study: EMG produced TPA metagenomics assembly of... | reverse complement strand
GAGATTATTATACGACAGATATCGACAAATTACAATGACTATAATTATAAAGAATTTGTGAATAATTCGCTGTCTCGTTGACAAAGTATGATTTAACTATCATAATAAATTTTGTAATAATTGTTGCCCTTTGCACTATAGTGTAAAAGGCAGCAATAATATGACAGGAGGATGCGGACGCGTGGTTTTATATTGCATCAAAACCATGTCTGCTAAAATGTATGAACTGGCTTAACAAACTAGAACAAAAATATGGAAGTAAAGCGATTCCGAATATCACTAGAATATTTATCGCTGCGAATCTGATAGGCAGTGTGCTGCTTTTGACAAAGGGAGATGTGGTACTTTATTATCTGCAGTTTTCAGCCTCTGCTATTTTGCACGGACAGGTATGGCGTCTTATAAGCTGGATTTTTGTGCCGAGCGGCAGCATATCATTTTTACAGCTTTTATTTATATTCTGTCTGTGGACGCTTGGAGACAGCATGGAGTCATATCTTGGCTCTTTTAGGATGAATGTGTACTTTTTCGGAGGCTTTTTGCTGTATGATATAGTTGGAATGCTTGTATTTGCAGTGACACATGTATCCATCAATCTGACTATGTACTATATACTTATAGCTATGTATCTGATGCTTGGTCTTTTGATGCCGGAGGCAGAGGTGAGGCTTTACTTTGTGCTTCCTATAAAGATGAAGTGGATGGTGTCTTGTTTACTTCGTGTATGTTTGCATATGATGTGTATACCTATATGAGCTTTGGATGGCAGATTGGATTGGCATACGGCTCAGAAATCGTACTTGCACTTATAAATCTGTTGGTATTCATCTATGGCTGTAAGCACAGGCTCTCATTCAGGCAGAATGTGCACCAGAAGAGGAGAAAGGCACAGTTTAAAGCCAAGTTTTCCGAACCTCGCCCGGGCAGTGGCATCTCACGCCATAAGTGCTATATATGCGGCAGAACAGAATTGTCAAATCCTGAATTAACATTCAGATACTGCTCGAAGTGCACCGGCAACAAGGAATACTGTCAGGATCATCTGTTTACACATACGCACGTATAATATACATGTACTACTTTTTCTAATTCATTGACAAAGTAAACTGATGAATTTATAATGGACACAGTATTATTTTCGGAGGAACATTTATGGAGAACGAGGCAACAGTTTCGAAAAATTTTATTGAACAGATTATTGAGAAGGACTTGGCAGAGGGTCATTGCAAGACTGTAAAGACCAGATTCCCACCGGAGCCAAACGGTTATTTACACATCGGCCATGCGAAGTCTATTCTTTTAAACTATGGACTGGCAAAGAAGTATGACGGACAGTTCAATCTCAGGTTTGATGATACAAACCCTACCAAGGAGCGTCTGGAGTTTGTAGAGTCTATTGAGGCCGATGTTAAATGGCTTGGTGCTGACTGGGCGGACAGAAAGTTTTTTGCATCCAATTACTTCGACAAGATGTATGAGTGTGCAGTAGGGCTTATAAAGAAGGGAAAGGCATATGTATCTGATCTGACACCTGATGAGATAAGAGAGTACAGAGGTACACTCACAGAGGCCGGCAAGGAGGATCCATACTCAAAGAGAAGTGTTGAGGAAAACTTAGACCTTTTTGAGCGCATGAAAAACGGTGAGTTTGAGGATGGCACAAAGGTGCTTCGTGCGAGAATTGACATGAGCTCTTCAAACATCAATATGAGAGATCCGATTCTTTACCGTGTGGCTCATATGACACATCACAATACAGGTGATAAATGGTGTGTATATCCTATGTATGATTTTGCTCATCCTATAGAGGATGCTATTGAGGGCATAACACATTCTATATGTACTCTTGAGTTTGAAGACCACAGACCGCTGTATGACTGGGTGGTTATTGAATGTGGATTTAAGAATTCTCCTGAGGAGTCGCCAAAGCAGATTGAGTTTGCAAAGCTCTATCTGACTAATGTTGTAACAGGAAAGAGATATATCAAGCGTCTTGTGGAGGATGGCATCGTTGATGGCTGGGATGACCCGAGGCTTGTTTCTATAGCAGCGCTCAGACGCAGGGGCTTCACACCGGAGTCTATCCAGAATTTTGTTGATCTGTGTGGTATATCAAAGGCTAACAGCTCTGTTGACTATGCTATGCTTGAGTACTGTATCCGAGAGGATTTAAAGGCTAAGCGCCCTCGTATGATGGCTGTGCTTGATCCGGTCAAGGTGATTATCGACAATTACCCTGAGGGACAGGTTGAGTATCTTGAAGTGGACAATAACGTGGAGAATCCTGAGCTTGGAAAGAGAAAGGTTCCTTTCACCAGAGAGCTTTATGTGGAGAGAGAGGACTTCATGGAGGAGCCACCGAAGAAGTATTTCCGTATGTTCCCTGGCAATGAGGTGCGTTTCATGAACGCTTATTTTGTGAAGTGCAATAGCTGCATAAAGGATGAAAACGGCAATATTACAGAGATTCACTGTACATATGACCCGGCATCAAAGGGTGGCAACAGTCCTGATGGCAGAAAGGTCAAGGGAACTATCCACTGGGTTTCAGCCGAGTATGGAAAGCAGGTAACTGTACGTCTTTACGAGAATATCGTAAATGAGGAGCTTGGAGTGTACAATGAGGACGGAAGCCTAAATCTTAATCCAAATTCACTCACAGTGCTTGATAACTGTGTAGTTGAGCCGGAGCTTATGAATGCCAAGGCTTATGACAGCTTCCAGTTTGTCAGAAATGGTTTCTTCTGCGCTGATTGCAAGGATTCAAAGGATGGACAGCCTGTATTTAACAGAATCGTCTCATTAAAGAGCTCATTCAAGCTTCCGACAGCTAAATAGTTTTTGACTAAAAATAAACAGAAGAGAACGAAATTATTAAAAAAATAAGAGATGTGAAATAATTGCTGTTATTTCACATCTCTTTTCTTTTATTTGTTGTAACAATTAATTATTTTTCTTGTTCTCAAGTTCAAGAAGCTTCATTGCACGCACCTTGAGTGGCAGACCAAACAGTGTGATGAAGCCGTCTGCATCATGGTGATCATATAAATCTCCTGTAGTAAAGCTTGCAAGAGACTCACTGTAGAGTGAATATGGTGAAGTAGTGCCGGCCTTGATGATATTGCCTTTATATAATTTGAATTTAACTTCTCCGGTTACATATTCCTGTGTTGACTCTACGAAAGCCTGGATTGCTTCACGAAGTGGTGTGAACCATTTTCCTTCGTATACTACCTGAGCGAGCTTGTTGCCCATTTCTTTTTGACCTCCATTGTGGCACGGTCAAGGCAGAGCTCCTCGAGCTGGTCATGTGCCTCCATGAGGATTGTTCCACCAGGAGTCTCATATACACCACGTGATTTCATACCTACTACACGGTTCTCAACGATATCGATGATGCCGATGCCGTGCTTGCCACCGAGACGGTTGAGCTCTCTGATGATGTCTGCTACCTTCATCTTTTTGCCGTTGACAGATGTAGGAACACCCTTCTCAAATGTCATTGTAACATACTCACCCTCGTCAGGAGCATGCTCAGGTGTGACACTTAATACGAGCAGATGGTCGTAGTTTGGCTCCTGTGAAGGATCCTCAAGCTCAAGTCCCTCGTGGCTGATGTGCCAGAGGTTACGGTCACGGCTGTAGCTTGAATCTGTGCCGAACGGAAGGTCGATTCCGTGTGCCTTGCAGTACTCAATCTCAGCCTCACGTGAATCCATTTTCCAGTTGTCCTGACGCCATGGAGCGATTACCTTGATATCAGGAGCGAGCGCCTTGATACCGAGCTCGAAACGGATCTGGTCGTTTCCTTTTCCTGTTGCACCGTGGCAGATGGCTACAGCGCCTTCTTTTCTTGCAATCTCTACAAGCTTCTTTGCGATGCCCGGTCTTGCCATTGCTGTTCCAAGGAGGTATTTGTGCTCATAAACTGCGCCGGCCTGTACACAAGGTACGATGTAGTCCTCACTGAACTCATCACAGATATCCTCTATGTAAAGCTTTGAAGCTCCGGATAATTTAGCTCTCTCATCGAGTCCGTCAAGCTCCTCTCCCTGTCCGCAGTTGATGCAGCAGCAGATTACGTCATAGTCATAAGTCTCTTTAAGCCATGGAATGATAGCAGTGGTATCAAGTCCGCCTGAATAAGCTAATACAACTTTGTCTTTCATAAGTGCGTGTCCTCTTTTCGTTTATTCTTTATGATGGTAACCATTAACTGCTTTTGTGTCTAAAAGCCTTGAATAATTACTTTAGAATAAATATATACCAGTTCTTTACATATTGCAAAGTGAAAAAATATACATTATTCATGTATAATTATACATAATTTTGTATAATTTTTCTCTTTACGGATTGAAATTACTGTACTATATTATTATGTATGATGCGTCAGACCCATTTTATATGGTTATGCAGAAATACAATATGAAAAGAGGAAATACTATGATAAAGGCTGGTATTATTGGAGCCACCGGATATGCCGGAGCAGAGCTCGTGAGAATTTTGATGAATCATAAAGAGGTAGAGATTGCATGGTATGGCTCACGAAGCTATGTGGATGAGAATTATGCCGATATCTATGGAAATATGTTTCAGATAGTTGATGCAAAGTGCATGGATGACAATATGGAGGAGCTTGCAGAGTCTGTTGATGTGATTTTCACTGCGACCCCACAGGGCTTTTTGGCAGGCGTGCTCACTGAGGATATATTAAGTAAGGTAAAGATCGTCGATCTGTCAGCGGACTTCCGTATCAAGGATGTAGCCACATATGAGAAATGGTACAAGATTGAGCACAAGTCGCCACAGTTTATTGATGAGGCTGTATATGGTCTGTGTGAGATAAACAGAGACAAGGTCACAAAGGAGACAAGGCTTGTTGCAAATCCTGGCTGCTATACCACATGCTCCATCCTTACAGCTTATCCGCTTGTGAAGGAGGGACTTATTGATACAGATACACTTATTGTCGATGCAAAGTCAGGCACATCTGGCGCAGGACGTGGTGCAAAGACACCTAATCTGTTTTGTGAAGTAAATGAGAGCATGAAGGCATATGGCGTTGCCTCACACAGACATACCCCTGAGATAGAGGAACAGCTTGGATATGCGGCAGGAAAAGAAATCCTTATCAACTTTACTCCGCATCTTGTTCCGATGAACAGAGGAATCCTCGCTACAGAGTATGCGACACTTAAGAAAAAGCCTGACGGAACACTTCCTACATATGATGAGATTAAGGCAGTTTACGATAAGTATTATGCAAATGAGAAGTTTGTCAGAGTGCTCAAAAAAGGTGTCTGCCCTGAGACAAAGTGGGTTGAGGGCAGCAACTATGTGGATGTAAACTTTGTGATTGATGAGAGGACCGGCAGAATTATTATGATGGGTGCTCTTGATAATCTGGTAAAGGGTGCTGCAGGACAGGCGGTTCAGAATATGAATCTGTTATTTGGCTTCGATGAGGCAGAGGGACTCAATATGGTTCCTATGTTCCCGTAATAATTAGTAAATAGGAAAGTAATTATCAGAAAGATGCATTATAATGCTGATAGTTATATAAAAATATAAGGATGATTTAATAAAATGAGTAATGAGAATAAATATGAAATAAGGGTTATGACGATAGATGACTATGACGAGGTGTACAGTCTCTGGCAGACCATCCACGGTTTTGGAATCCGCTCTATTGACGACTCAAGAGAGGGAGTACTTAGATTTCTTAAGAGAAATCCAACTACGAGTGTTGTAGCGGTAGAAGATGGAAAGATAGTTGGAGCGATACTCTGCGGACACGATGGCAGAAGAGGCTGCCTGTATCATGTATGCGTGGATGAGCATTACAGGAAGTGCGGCATCGGAAAGAGTATGGTGGTTGCCTGCATGAGAGCACTTCAGGCAGAGCATATCAACAAGGTGTCAATCATAGCCTTCAAGGTGAATGAGCTGGGAAACCACTTCTGGAAGGAAGAGGGATGGACATTCAGAGAAGACTTAAACTACTATGATTTCACACTTAACGAAGAAAATATAACAAGATTTAACAAATAAGGAGCAGTACAATGGCAGATAAGAACATGGAACAGGTAATGGAAAAGGCACAGGTGCTCATAGAGGCACTTCCGTATATACAGAGATTTAACAGAAAGATTATCGTTGTAAAGTACGGCGGATCTGCAATGGTAGACGAACAGCTTAAAAAGCAGGTGATCCAGGATGTTACACTTCTTAAGCTGGTCGGCTTCAAGCCTATCATCGTACACGGCGGAGGCAAGGAAATCAGCAAATGGGTAGGAAAGGTCGGCATGGAGCCTGTATTTGTAAACGGACTCAGAAAGACTGATGCCGATACAATGGAGATTGCCGAGATGGTACTGAATAAGGTGAACAAATCTCTTGTTACACTTGTTGAGGAGCTTGGTGTGCAGGCTGTCGGAGTGAGCGGCAAGGACGGCGGCCTCTTAAAGGTAAAGAAAAAGTATTCAAACGGAGAGGATATAGGCTTTGTAGGTGAAATCACTGATGTCAATCCAAAAATTCTTTATGACCTGCTCGAGAAGGATTTTCTTCCAATTGTGTGTCCAATCGGTCTTGATGACGAATACAATACATACAATATCAATGCAGATGATGCAGCATGTGCTATCGCCAGAGCAGTTTCAGCAGAAAAGCTTGCGTTCCTCACAGATATCGAGGGTGTATACAAGGATCCTTCAGATAAGAATACACTTATTTCAGAGCTTACAGTCTCAGATGCAAAGAAGCTTATAGGTGATGGTTTTATCGGCGGAGGCATGCTTCCTAAGCTTAACAACTGCATAGATGCCATCGATAACGGAGTTTCAAGAGTACATATTCTTGATGGACGTATCGCGCACTGCTTACTGCTTGAGATATTCACAAACAGAGGAATCGGAACAGCTATTCTTGGAGATTCGGAGGAGAAATTTAACAATGAGCAATAATATGGATAAACAGTCATACATTGATGAGGCAGAAAAGGAACTGCTTCATACCTACAACAGATTTTCACTTGTACTCGATCACGGCGAGGGAGTACATCTTTATGATACAGACGGCAATGCATATCTGGACTTTGCCGCAGGAATAGCTGTATGTGCACTTGGTTACAGTAATGAGCACCACAAGGAGGCATTAAAGGCACAGGTTGATAAGCTTTTACATACATCAAACCTCTACTACAATGCGCCTGTCATCGAGGCGGCAGACAAGGTGCTTAAGGCAAGCAAAATGGACCGTATTTTCTTTACCAACAGTGGTACAGAGGCTATTGAGGGAGCTATCAAGGCTGCAAAGAAATATGCCTTTACAAGAGACGGCCATGCAGGTCATGAGATAATTGCCATGAACCATTCCTTCCACGGAAGAAGCATCGGAGCGCTTTCTGTCACCGGCAATGCACATTATCAGGAGCCGTTTGAGCCACTTATGCCGGGCGTTAAATTTGCAAATTTCAATGATTTAGAGAGCGTTAAGGCTCAGGTGACAGACAAAACCTGCGCCATTATTATGGAAACTATTCAGGGTGAGGGCGGTATTTACCCGGCAAAGAAGGAGTTTATCGAGGGAGTGAGAGCTCTCTGCGATGAAAAGGATATTCTTCTTATTCTTGACGAGATACAGTGCGGCATGGGCAGAAGTGGCGAGATGTTCGCATGGCAGAACTATGATGTGAAGCCTGATATCATGACCTGTGCGAAGGCACTCGGCTGTGGCGTGCCGGTTGGTGCCTTTCTCATGACACAGAGGGTGGCAGATAAATCCCTTGCACCGGGCGACCATGGCACCACATACGGCGGCAATCCGTTCGTAGGAGCCGCAGTAAGTGCAGTGTTTGATGAGTTTAAGCGTCTTGATATAGTAAACCATGTAAAAGAGGTTGCACCTTACCTGGAGAAGAAGCTTGATGAGCTTGTTGCAAAATTCGACTGTCTCACAGCCAGAAGGGGTATGGGACTTATGCAGGGCGTGGAGTGCAGCCTTCCTGTAGGAAAGGTCTCAGCAGAGGCTTTAAATCAAGGCCTTATAGTCATTACGGCAGGCAGCAATGTGCTCAGATTTGTGCCTCCTCTTGTTATCGAAAAGAGTGATGTTGACGAAATGATAGAAAAACTTGAAACAACACTTGTAATACTGTCAAAAAGTCTGTAAAATAAAGAGGACATCGATTTCTCCTTTGAGATTATGATATTAATCAAAGGAGACCATATGAAAAAAATAATATTATTAAGTGCGTTTATTTTAACAATAGCGTTTGGCCTTTGCGGCTGTAAAAAGGATGATGCCACAGTTCATTTTGCTTCTGAAACGGAGCAGACTGCTGTGGTTTCAAGTGATGTAAACAGACAGACTGCTGATCCCAAGGAGAAGAAAGCTTCATCCGATGGAGAACAGGAGCAGAAGGCAAAAGACACAGCAGATGACACTGATGAATCTACTGAGTGGTGCGTCTATATCTGTGGTCAGGTTGCCAATCCCGGTGTATACAGAGTAAAGCCGGGCGCGAGAGTTTGTGAGCTCGTTGATATGGCGGGAGGCATGCTGGATACAGCTGACAAGAGCTTTTGGAACCTGGCATCAGAGCTGTATGATGGGCAGATGCTGTATTTCCCGACTGTAGAGGAGCTTAAGTCAGATCACATACCTGAGGGCACATATACCACCGGCATAGATGGCTCGCTGATGAAGGGCGGAGCTGAGGAGCATATAGGCGTAAAGGATGGCAAGCTCAATATCAATACCGCAACTGTCGAGCAGCTAATGGCTCTTTCCGGAATTGGTGAGAGCAAGGCAAAGAGTATTGTTGAAGATCGCGCTAAAAATGGATTGTTTTCTTCGATTGAGGATATCACGAGGGTGTCCGGCATTGGTGAAGCAATGTTTAATAAAATAAAAGATGATATAACAGTAAATTAGGAGTGTATAAATGGACAAAAAAAGTGCTGGTCGTTGACGACGAAAAGTTAATTGTAAAAGGAATACGTTTCAGTCTGCTGCAGGATGGCATGGAGGTAGACTGCGCATATGACGGTGAGGAGGCCTTAAATATGGCGAAGGCCAATTCATATGATATGATTCTTTTAGATGTCATGCTTCCAAAGATGGATGGCTTTGAGGTGTGTCAGGCAATAAGGGAGTTTTCTGATGTCCCGATTGTCATGCTCACTGCAAAGGGCGATGACATGGACAAAATTTTAGGACTTGAGTACGGCGCTGATGACTATATCACAAAGCCATTTAATATTCTTGAGGTAAAGGCCAGAATCAAGGCAATAATGCGGCGCACTTCACCGGAACGCGCACCACAGGTACAGTCATCTGTAATCGAAAAGGGTGATATCAAGCTCGACTGTGACAGCAGACGTCTGTTCATAAATGATAATGAAATCAATTTGACTGCAAGAGAGTTTGAGCTGCTCGAGATTCTGATCAAAAATGAAAATAAAGTGTACAGTAGGGAGAGCCTTTTAAAGATTGTATGGGGCGAGGATTACCCGGGTGACGTGCGTACGGTTGATGTGCATGTCAGACGTCTTCGTGAAAAGATTGAGGCAAATCCAAGCGAGCCGAAGTACGTTCATACCAAGTGGGGTGTGGGATATTACTACAACCAGAAGTAATACTTTCAGAAAGGTTCTAAAATGTTTAAGAGTAAAGTACATTTTGCATTTTATAAGAGTCTGAAATCCAGGCTGATTTTCATGATTTTTGTTCTCGTTCTGGTACCGGAGGTGGTGCTGTGCTTCGGCATACTTAACACCTACGAGTCCAGAGCGGTTTCAATCCGCGAAAGTGAAGTGCTTAGTCAGGCAAAGATTCTCGCAAACAAGATATCCACAAGTAAATACTTTGATGAGGATGGCGGTGACTTGAGCAATATTGATGCTCAGATAGACACTCTTACTACTATATATGAGGGACGTGTGCTCATAGTTGACAAGCATTTTAAGATCATTAAGGATACTTACAATTTAGATGATGGCAATACTATTATCTCAGAGGAGGTTATCAAGACCTTCTCTGCTTCAGAGATTACGAACTATGATTCTAAAAACCACTATATCGAGCTTTCTGTTCCGATAAGCAATCCAAACGACAAGGATTCAAAGATAGAGGGAGCACTTGTTGTAAGTGTGTCGACGGACAATATATCGCTAAATATGTCGTATCTGACACAGATTGCGGTGACGGTTGCCATTATCGCAGGTGCGGTGGTGCTCTTTTTTGGTGTGCTTGTGCTTTTGCACCTTTTTGTACCGATTAAGAAGCTTTCTGACGAGATATCAGACATTAAGGATGGCTTTGGAAAAGAGCAGCTGGATGTAGATGACTATGCGGAGACTGCTATAATAAGCAGGAATTTTAATGAGCTGATGAGCGGAATGAAGGTCATGGATGAGTCCAGACAGGAGTTTGTATCGAATGTGTCACATGAGCTCAAGACACCTCTTACTTCCATGAAGGTACTCGCAGATTCCATCAACAGCATGGGTGATGAGGCTCCGATTGAGATGTACAGGGAGTTCATGGGAGATATAACAAGCGAGATAGACAGAGAGACAAAGATAATAAATGACCTGTTATCACTGGTCAAGATGGATAAGTCGGCTGCCACTCTGAATATCGAGAGCGTTAATATCAATGATCTGCTCGAGCAGATTATGAAGAGACTTCAGCCGATTGCTGACAAGCAGCAGGTGGAGCTTGTACTCGAGAGCTTCAGACCGGTAACTGCAGAGATAGATGAGGTGAAGCTGACGCTTGCTTTTACAAACCTCATTGAGAATGCCATAAAGTACAATGACAATGAGACCGGTGGCTATGTGCATGTATCCTTAAATGCGGACCATCAGTATTTCTATCTGAAGGTGGAGGACAACGGTATCGGTATACCGGAGGAGTCCTTAGAGCACATCTATGAGAGATTTTATCGCGTGGACAAGTCACATTCGAGAGAGATTGGCGGTACAGGTCTGGGACTTGCCATTACAAGAAGCTCTATTCTTATGCATAGGGGAGCTATAAAGGCTCACAGTGTGATGGGAGAGGGCACTACCTTTGATGTGCGTATACCGCTCAACTATATTGTATAGGAGGCTTGATGTGAAAAGAATAATTATATTCGTGCTCACTGCAGTAATTCTGCTCTCCATGGGCGGCTGCACAAAGAAAAAAGCAGACAATACGGTTGAGGTGTTTTGTCTGAATATGGATGTTACGAGCAGCGTGCCGGAGTCATATGTGCTTAGAAGCAAAAACTCAGATGTGGACAAGCAGGTGGATGAGCTCCTTGGGAGAATGCAGGATAAGCCTGAAGACTCAAGACTGCGCAAGGCGATTCCGGATGAGGTGTCTGTGAGAGGTCATGAGGAGAAAAACTATAACTGCACTGTGGATTTCAGCAAGGAGTATTATGACCTTACGGCTGCGCAGGAGGTGCTTTTGAGAGCTTCTGTAGTCCGCACGCTCACACAGCTGGATAGTATTTCATATGTGACATTTACCGTGAACAGTATTCCTCTTGTGGACTCGGATGATGAGATTGTCGGTAGCATGGGTGCTGATGATTTTGTTGAGAATCCGGGTGAGCAGATTAATACAAGTGTGAAGGAGACGCTCACGCTTTATTTTGCTGACAAGGATGGTACAGGGCTTGAGAAACAGACCAGAGTGATACATTACAGCTCAAATATAGCGCTTGAAAAGCTTGTTGTTGAGCAGCTTATTGAGGGACCGAAGGGCTCTAAGCTCAAGGCAACTCTTCCGGGCACAACAAAGCTTATCAATGTGTCTGTGGCAGATAGAATATGCTATCTGAACTTTGACTCTTCGTTCAGAAATACTATTGACAATAAGCTGACAGAGGATGTGGTGCTGTATTCGATAGTTAATTCACTCACCTCACTTCCTACTGTGGACAAGGTACAGATCTCACTTGACGGTGAGAATGACGGCATGCTGCTTTATAATTACAAGCTAAGCGACATGTATGAGTTTAATAAGGATATAGTGGATTCTGATGATTCCACGGAAAAACTGAAAATAGATAGATTGGATTAGGAGGAGAAGAGTATTAGTAAAAGACCGTATTGTTTTATTTGCGTTGGTCTATACTGCAGGTAACTGTTTCCGGTATGTATGGCGTA
>ENA-OQKI01000251-OQKI01000251.1-human-gut-metagenome-genome-assembly--contig:-NODE-251-length-12193-cov-1.724847_pt1 | contig 12193 bp, 17 predicted proteins | sample MGYA00242778_ERZ504798 | MGnify/ENA primary metagenome ERZ504798 (study PRJEB26092, sample SAMD00036414) | human gut metagenome | host: Homo sapiens | study: EMG produced TPA metagenomics assembly of... | reverse complement strand
ACAGAGATGCCGGCAAGATTGGTGATGAATACGGATAGTCGGCGTTGATGTTCCGGCGTTCTTTGCATACACAGTCTTGCGGCAGCAGGACTTTTTCTTTTATATTTTTAAAGGAGACGCAAAAATGACGCACGACTTCGCTTGCAGATACGAAAAAATAAGAGCCTTTGCGGAAAAGTTCCTTGCCGACGGAGGTCTTTCGCCCGTTATTTCAAAAAAATATATTATTGTCCCCGGTCTTTGTGATGTTCATGTGCATTTCAGAGAGCCGGGGTTTTTCTTATAAAGAAACCATCGCTTCCGGCTCTGCCGCCGCGGCGCACGGAGGATACACGGCAGTCTGCACGATGCCGAACCTCGACCCCGTGCCGGACAGCGCGGAGCATCTGCAAGTTCAGCTGGACGCGATAAAGCGCGGCGCGGCGATAAAAGTTCTGCCCTACGGCGCGATAACCGTCGGCGAAAAGGGTGAAAGGCTCGCGGACATGGAAGCTATATCCGACAAAGTCTGCGCATTCTCCGACGACGGCAGAGGCGTGCAGAACGACGAAATGATGCGAGAGGCGATGACCGCCGCCAAGCGTCTCGGCAAGATAATCGCCGCCCACTGCGAGGACAACTCCCTGCTCCTCGGCGGATATATCCACGACGGCGAATACGCAAAAGCGCACGGACACAGTGGCATCTCGAGCGCGAGCGAATATAAGCAAATCGAGCGCGACCTGCGCCTTGTGGAGGAGACGGGCTGCGCATATCACGTCTGCCACATCTCGACAAAGGAGAGCGTTGAGCTGATAAGGCAGGCGAAGGCGCGCGGAGTCAATGTGACCTGCGAGACCGCGCCGCACTATCTCGTGCTCTGCGACGAGGACATGCAGGAGGACGGGCGATTCAAGATGAACCCGCCGCTGAGAAGCCTCGAAGACAAGCAGGCTCTTATAGAGGGCATAAAAGACGGCACGATAGACATGATAGCGACCGATCACGCGCCGCACAGCGCAGAAGAAAAAGGACGCGGGCTCGAAAAGAGCCTCATGGGAGTTGTCGGACTCGAAACGGCGTTTCCGGTGCTCTACACAGAGCTTGTGATGAAAAATATCATAACGCTCGACAGGCTCGTTGAGCTGATGAGCTTCAAGCCAAAAGAGCGATTCGGGATAGACACAGAAAATGACTTCGCGGTGTTTGATATAAGCGAAGCGTATAAAATAGACCCGGAAGATTTTCTTTCGATGGGGCGCGCCACACCGTTCGCGGGGCGCGAGGTGTTCGGCAGATGTCTGCTGACGGTGCATAATGGAAAAGTAGTTTACAAGGCGGAGGATAGAGCATGAAGCAGGGATTTTCAAGATAACTTCAAATAGAAAGATCGCGCGCGACATATTTAAAATGACTCTTGCGGGCGACACCTCGGCGATAACCGCGCCGGGACAGTTCGTGAACATAAAGCTTGACGGATTTTTCCTGCGCCGCCCGATATCGGTCTGCGACTGCGTCGGAGATAATTTGACGCTGATATATAAAACCGTCGGCAACGGCACAGAGCAGATGAGCCGCATGACAGCGGGCGAAAATCTCGACCTGCTGACGGGGCTGGGCAACGGATACAACACAAAAAAGAGCGGCGGCAGTCCCCTGCTCGTCGGCGGCGGAGTCGGAGTTCCGCCGACGTACTATGCTCTGCAGGGAGCGTTATATCAGAGGGCAAAAATGTCACGGTAGTGCTCGGCTTCAACTCAAAAGACGATGTGTTCTATGAGGACGAATTTCGTGCGCTCGGCGCGGATGTGCATATCGCGACCGCCGACGGCACCTACGGCATAAAAGGATTTGTCACGGATGTGATAAAAGACATGCAATACACATTTTTCTACACCTGCGGACCCGAGCCGATGTTCCGCGCGATGCACAAAATCATGAAAACGCCCGGGCAATACAGCTTCGAAGAGCGCATGGGCTGCGGCTTCGGCGCGTGCATGGGCTGCTCATGCAAGACACTCACAGGCAACAAGAGGATCTGCAAAGAGGGTCCCGTAATGGAAAGCGAGGAGATAATATGGGCAGACTGAGCGTAAATCTTTGCGGCGAGGAGCTCGACAATCCCGTTATCCGGCATCCGGCACCTTCGGCTACGGCTACGAGTTTGCGGAGCTCTATGACATAAACTGCCTCGGAACTTTTTCGTTCAAGGGCACGACAAAGGAGCCGCGCTTCGGCAATCCGACCCCGAGAATAGCGGAGTGCACCGCCGGCATGATAAACGCCGTCGGGCTTCAGAATCCCGGCGTCGACAAAGTTATAAGCGAAGAGCTCCCGAAGCTCAAAAAGTGTTTTAATAAAAAAGTCATGGCGAACGTCAGCGGCTTTTCTGTTGACGAATACGCCTACACCTGCGAAAAGCTCGACAGTCAGGAGCAGGTCGGCTGGCTCGAAGTCAATGTCAGCTGCCCGAACGTTCACGGCGGCGGAATGAGCTTCGGCACGGATCCCCGCGCGGCGGCAGAGGTCACCAGAGCCGTCAAGGCGGTCACGAAAAAGCCGGTTATCATAAAGCTCTCGCCCAATGTCACGGACATCGTGAGCATCGCGAAAGCTTGCGAGGATGCGGGCGCGGACGGAATAAGCCTCATAAACACCCTGCTCGGCATGAGAATAGACCTGAGAACAAAGAAACCCGTGATAGCGAACACGATGGGCGGCTTCTCCGGCAGCGCGATATTCCCCGTGGCGCTGAGGATGGTCTACCAGGTCTCGTCGGCTGTCAATATCCCGGTAGTCGGCATGGGCGGCGTATCGTCCGCCGAGGATGTTATCGAGATGATGCTCGCCGGAGCGACGGCAGTCGAAATAGGCGCAGCAAATCTTGTTGACCCGTTCATATGCAAAAAAGCAGTCGAAGCCCTGCCCGCGGCTGCGGACAAGTATAACATAAACGAACTCAAGGACATCATAGGAGGAGCACACAATGGGTAAAGATGTGATAATCGCCTGCGACTTTGCAGACAAGGAAACCGCGCTGAACTTTCTCGACAAATTCGAGGGCAGAAAGCCGTTCGTCAAGATCGGCATGGAGCTGTTCTACGCCGAGGGGCCGCAGATAGTGCGCGAGATAAAGGCGCGCGGACACAAAATCTTCCTCGACCTCAAGCTTCACGATATCCCGAACACGGTTAAAAAGAGCATGGCCGTGCTCTCAAGGCTCGACGTCGATATGTGCAACCTCCACGCCGCGGGCACCTCGCGCATGATGGAGGCGGCTCTCGAAGGGCTGACCCGCCCGGACGGCACGCGCCCCCTGCTGATCGCCGTGACCCAGCTGACCTCCACCGATCAGGAGGCGATGGAGCGCGATCTTCTGATAAAAGAGCCCATAGACAAAGTTGTCATGCACTACGCCGAGACCGCGAAGAACGCAGGACTTGACGGCGTTGTCTGCTCCCCGCTCGAGGCGCAGAAAGTCCACGACATATGCGGCGAAAAGTTTTTGACCGTCACGCCCGGCGTTCGCTTTGCGGACGGCGACATAGGCGACCAGAAGCGAGTCATGACGCCCGAGCAGGCGAAGGAAATCGGCTCCGACTACATCGTCGTCGGCAGACCGATAACCGCAGCGCCCGACCCCGTCGCGGCATACGAGAGATGCATAAAAGAATTTGTTGACTGAAGGAGAAAAGAAAATGACTGAGACAAGCAGAAAAATCGCAAAAGATCTTCTTAAAATACAAGCAGTGTTTCTGAGCCCCGACAAGCCCTTTACATGGGCGAGCGGATAAAAAGCCCCGTCTACTGCGACAACCGCCTGACGCTCACGGCGCCCGAGGTTCGCACGGATGTTGAAACCGGGCTCAAGGAGCTCATCGAAGAAAACTATCCGGAGGCTGAAGTTCTCATGGGCACTTCGACCGCCGGCATCGCCCACGCCGCGATAACCGCGCATCTGATGGGGCTGCCGATGGGCTATGTCCGCTCCGGCAACAAGGATCACGGCAGACAGAACCGCATCGAGGGCAAGCTCGAAAAGGGTCAGAAAGTCGTCGTGGTCGAAGATCTTATTTCGACGGGCGGCAGCGTTATCGAGGTAGTCGACGCTCTGCGCGAAGCGGGTGCGGAGGTGCTCGGAATAGTCAGCATCTTCACCTACGGAATGAAAAAGGGTCTTGAAAGACTCGCCGCGGCGGATGTAAAGAATGTGAGCCTTACTAATCTCGACGTGCTCTCCGAAGTTGCGGCAGATGAGGGCTATATAAAGCCCGAGGATGTAAACAGACTTATAGCGTTCCGCAACAATCCCTCGGACGAGAGCTGGATCGGTGGTGCAAAATGAGGAGCATAATAAACATACTCGACCTCTCCGCCGGGGAGATCGACCAGCTGATAGCCGTCGCCGATGACATCATGGCGCAGCCAGAAAAATACAACGAGGTCTGCCGCCACAAAATTCTCGCCACGCTGTTCTTTGAGCCCTCGACGCGCACAAGACTCAGCTTCGAGAGCGCGATGCTCTCGCTTGGCGGTCAGGTGATAGGCTTCTCCGGCGCGGACTCAAGCTCCGCCGTCAAAGGCGAGACGATTGCCGACACGATAGAGGTAGTCAACGGCTACGCGGATATAATCGCCATGCGCCACCCGAAAGAGGGCGCGCCGGTAGTTGCATCCATGCACACGGCGGTGCCGCTGATAAATGCCGGCGACGGCGGGCATTTTCATCCCACGCAGACGCTCGCCGACCTGCTGACCATTCACCACGAAAAGGGGACGTTTGACAATCTTACAATAGGGCTCTGCGGCGACCTGAAATACGGCAGAACCGTCCACTCGCTCATAGCCGCGATGACGAGATACAAGAATGTAAAGTTCGTGCTCATCTCCCCTGAGGAGCTGCGCCTGCCGCAGTTTGTAATTGACGACTATCTCGAGGGAAGCGGACTTCGATACGAGGAGTGCCGCTCGCTCGAAGAGGCGATGCCGAAGCTCGACATACTCTATATGACCCGCATCCAGCGCGAGCGTTTCACAGACGATGCGGAGTATCAGCGTCTCAACGGCATATATGTCCTCGACAAGGAGAAGATGAGCCTTGCAAAGAGCAAACATGTGCGTGCTGCACCCCCCTGCCGCGAGTCAACGAGATATCGCCCGAGGTGGACTCCGACCCGCGCGCCAAGTATTTTGAGCAGACTCGGTGCGGCAAGTTCATGCGCATGGCGCTGATAATGAAGCTGCTCGGACTCATACCAAACGAGGTTCAGCCCGAAAAGGCGGAGGAGCCGCAGTATATATACGACAAATATCATTGTGACAACCCTGCCTGCATCAGCGTATGCGAGCCGGATGTCAGAGGCATTTTTAAGACTTTTGACGCAAACGGCGGCGCGTGCAGATGCATTTATTGTGACAAAGAGCGAAAGTAAAAAAAGTTCTCCGATGCGCCTTGACTGAAAGGTCTTGTATTTGGTATACTTTAGGTACAATACAGATGAGTTTTCTGCGACTGACGGATTATTGCAGAGCACTGCAAGGGAACAGAAAAACTCTTTTCAGCCGACCGTCTGGGCACACCTGAGATACATTCTCGGAGTGTGCCCTTTTTGATTTTTTCAGGAGGTATGAAATGAAGAAAGTCGGTATAGTAATGGGCAGCGACAGCGACCTGCCCGTCATCAGAAAAGCGACAGACACCCTGCGCGCGCTCGGCATCCCGTTTGAAGCGCACGTCTATTCGGCACACAGAACGCCCGACGAGGCTATGGCTTTTGCACGCTCGGCAAAAGAAAACGGCTTCGGAGTCATTATAGCCGCAGCAGGCATGGCGGCGCATCTCGCCGGAGTCATTGCGGCGAACACCACCCTGCCCGTTATCGGCATTCCCTGCAAATCCAATACTCTCGACGGCATTGACGCCCTCCTTTCAACAGTACAGATGCCCTCCGGCATACCCGTTGCGACTGTTGCGATAAACGGAGGAGCCAATGCCGCTTTGCTTTCGGCTCAGATACTCGCGCTCGGCGAGCCGGAACTTGCAAAGAAGCTTGAAGATAAACGCGCCGCCGACGCCAAAGCAGTCCTCGAAAAGGACGCCGCCGTTTCGGCTCAACTCAACTCGGAGGTTTAAAACATGAACGAGATATCAAAGTCCGATGTATACGCCGACGCGGGCGTTGACATAACCGCGGGATACAAGGCAGTGGAGCTGATGAAAAAGCACATCGCGCGCACGCTCACCTCGGGCGTATGCTCGGATGTAGGCGGCTTCGGCGGTCTGTTCGAGCTCGACCTGACGGGCATATCAAAGCCCGTGCTCGTCAGCGGCACCGACGGAGTCGGCACGAAACTCAAGATAGCCTTTCTCATGGACAAGCACGACACCGTCGGCATCGACTGCGTGGCTATGTGCGTCAACGATATAATCTGCTGCGGCGCAAAGCCTCTGTTCTTCCTCGATTACATAGCCTGCGGCAAGAACTATCCCGAGAGGATAGCGGACATTGTCAGCGGCGTCTGCGAGGGCTGCGTTCAGTCGGGCGCGGCGCTCATCGGCGGCGAGACCGCGGAGATGCCCGGATTTTATCCGATAGACGAATACGACCTCGCGGGCTACTGCACGGGCGTTGTCGACAAGGACAGAATTATTGACAATAAAACAATGACCCCCGGCGATGTTATAATCGCGCTCCCCTCGAGCGGCGTTCATTCAAACGGCTTCTCGCTCGTGAGAAAAGTTTTTGATGTTGAAAACCGCAATCTCACCATCCCCGTTGACGAGCTCGGCGGCAAGAGCATCGGCGAGACTCTGCTCACGCCGACAAAGATATATGTAAAGCCCGTTCTCGCCCTGCTCGAAAAGATAAAAATCAAGGGCATATCCCACATCACGGGCGGCGGCTTCTATGAAAACATCCCGAGAAGCATCCCCGACTCGCTCGGCGCGAAGATAGACCGCTCGGCGGTAAAAGTTCTGCCGATATTTGATCTCATCGCAAAGGCGGGAGATATCTGCGAGCGCGATATGTTCAACACATTCAACATGGGTGTCGGCATGAGCATAGTCGTTTCAAAGGGCGACGCCGACGAGGCGCTCGGCATTCTTAAAGCCTCGGGTGAAAAGCCCTATATCATAGGCGAAATAGTCTCGTCTGCGGAGAAAATCGAGATATGCTGAAAAACTTTCTGAGTTCTGTCTGCGCGGGTGTGTTGATTTCTATCGGCGGCTGTGTATTTCTCGCTTGTGAGAACAGATATGTCGGCGCGGTGCTTGTTTTCGGTGGCTCTGCTCTGCATCTGCCTCAAGGGCTACGCGCTCTACACCGGCAGGGTGGGATATATAATCGAGAGCCACAAGAAGAGTGATTTTGCCGCTCTCGCGGTTATACTCATCGGCAATCTTATAACGACATTTCTTCTGGGCATGCTCGTGCGGGTCTCTATGCCGCAGCTCGGCGAGACGGCGGCTGCAATCTGCTCCGGCAAGACTCACTCAAGCCTTTTGGCAGACCCTTGTCCGCGCATTTCTCTGCGGAATACTGATGTATCTTGCGGTGAGCACATACAAAGAGAAGAACACTGTTTTGGGTATTCTCTTCTGCGTGCCGGTGTTTATTCTAAGCGGATTTGAACATTCGATAGCCGACACGTTCTATTTTCGGCGCATCGGGCATTCTCTCGTTGAGTGCCGCGCTGTTCATGCTCGCCGTGGTTATCGGCAACTCGCTCGGCGGAATGCTGCTGCCGGCGCTGACTCTTATCGGAGGGGAGAAAAAAATGAAAAGCAAACAAAGCTGAAATCGCCGTTTTTGTCTCCGGCGGCGGAACGAATCTCCAGGCTCTTATCGACGCGCAGAAAGGCGGAATAATCGAGCACGGCGAGATAAAGCTGGTCGTTTCGAGCAACCCGAACGCCTACGCGCTCGAACGCGCGGCGAAAGCGGGAATCAAGAGCGTCACGGTCAGCAAGAAAGAATTCGGCAGTCAGGCGGCCGTTGAAGAAAAAATAAATTGAAATACTCGAAGAAAATAATATAGACCTGATAGTCCTCGCGGGCTACATGAGCATACTGAGCGCGGACTTCACGCGCAGATACGAGCGCAGGATAATAAACGTCCACCCGTCGCTCATCCCGTCGTTCTGCGGCGAGGGCTTCTACGGGCTGCGAGTCCACGAAGCGGCGCTGAAAAAAGGAGTCAAAGTGACGGGCGCAACGGTTCATTTCGTCAACGAGATACCCGACGGCGGCGAAATAATCATGCAGAAGGCGGTCAAAGTCAGGGACGGCGACACGCCCGAAACGCTCCAGAAAAGAGTCATGCGGCTCGCCGAATGGAAGATACTCCCGGCGGCGGCGGAAAAAATATCGGACGAGATAGTCCGTAAAAAAGCGGAGGAAAAATAATGGATATTTACGCAGTCAACGACATAGCAAAGCTCATTGAGGGCAATTCCTACGTAGGCAGAGGCATCGTCATCGGCAAGAGCGCCGACGGCACAAAGGCGTGCACCGCATATTTCATCATGGGCCGTTCGGCAAACAGCCGCAACCGCATATTCACCGAGCGCGGCGGAGTGCTCTATACCGAGCCGTTCGACGCTTCAAAAGTAGAAGATCCGAGTCTCATTATTTACGCCGCAGTCAGAAATTACGAAAACAAGATAATCGTCACAAACGGCGATCAGACGGATACAATAAACGACGCGCTGAAATCAGGCGGTTCGTTCAAGAGCGCGCTTGAGACCCGCGAGTTTGAGCCGGACGCGCCGAACTCACCCCCAGAATCAGCGGCATGCTGACCTTCGAAAACAAAGATTTCACATATGAGATGAGTATTCTCAAGAGCGCGGACGCCGCGGGCAGTGCGTGCAACAGATACACATTCTCTTATTCCCCGCTCGCAGGTCTCGGTCATTTCATCCACACCTATGTCTGCGACGGCAACCCCATTCCCACCTTTCAGGGCGAGCCGGAGAGAGTCGCTATCCCGAACGATATCGACGAGTTCACGCAGTCACTTTGGAACGCTCTCGATGCAGACAACAAAATCTCGCTCTATGTCAGATACACCAATCTCGTGACCGGTGCGGAAGACAGCAGACTCATAAACAAGAATGCGCACCCTCAAGGGTCATGCGGCGCGCCATGATAAGACCGATATCACCCGAGCCGAGGATAACGACTTCCTTGCCGGGCATATAGCCGTCAATGTTGACATATTTCTGGGCAGTACCTGCGGAGAGAACTCCGGCGCAGCGGGTGCCCGCTATGTTGAGCGCGCCTCTCGGACGCTCACGGCAGCCCATTGCAAGAATGACTGCGGTAGCGTCGATCTCGATAAGACCGTCCTCTTTGTTGACTGCGGTGACGACGTTGTCGTCGGAAATGGAGAGCACCATTGTGTCGGTCTTTACGACAATGTCGGTGTCCTCAACAAGCTCGATGAAACGCGCGGCGTATTCGGGACCCGAAAGCTCCTCGCCGAAGTAGTGCAGACCGAAGCCGGTATGTATGCACTGCTCAAGGATACCGCCGAGAGTCTCTGCGCGCTCGAGTATGATTATCTTTTCAACGCCGCTTTCGCGCGCCTTGAGCGCAGCGGCCATGCCTGCGGGACCTCCGCCGATAACGGCAAGATCATATTTAAGCATTAGTATTCATCCTTTCATGCTGCGAAAGTTCGCAGATCACTTAGTCCTGCCGAAGAGGATCTTTGACTCTCCGCCGCATTTTGTGATTTCATCAAGCTCCTGACCAAGCTCTCTTGCAAGTATCTCGACTACCTTTGAACCACAGAAGCCGCCCTGGCAGCGACCCATTCCGGCTCTCGTGCGGCGCTTTACGCCGTCAACGTCGATGGCGCCTGCGGGCGCGTGGATAGCGTCGAGGATCTCGCCCTCGGTTATAGTCTCGCAGCGGCAGATAACTCTGCCGTATGCGCTGTTCTTTTCAACAAGTGCTTTGCGCTCTTCCGAGCTCATGTGGCGGAAACGCACGGGAGCGGGTCTGCCGGGGATGAAGTCCGCCTTCTCGCTGACTTTGCCCTTGTCCTGCAGGATCATGTCGCAGACATAGAGACCGATAGCGGGAGCGGAGGAAAGACCGGGCGACTCGATGCCGGCAACGTTTATGAACTTTGCGTCCTTCTCGCTGGGGGCGATGATGAAATCGTCGCCGGTGCTGTGGGCGCGGATGCCTGCAAACGAAGTGATGACGTCGCGGGTCGAGAGCGACGGAACGGATCTCAGAGCGGTCTTGAAAACGCCGTTCGTGCCGTCTGCGGTGGTCGAGCAGTCGTCCTTTTCGTCTATGTCGACTGCGCTCGGACCGACGAGCAGGTTGCCGTCAACGGTCGGGGTGACAAGAACACCCTTGCCCATCTTTGAGGGACACTGGAATATCGTGTGCTTTACCTTGTCGCCGACTGCTCTGTCCATGAGCATATATTCGCCCTTACGGGGAATAATGGTTATTGAATCATCGCCGATGAGAGAAGCTACCTTGTCGCAGAAAACGCCGGCGGAGTTGACGACATATTCGGCTTCGATCTCGCCTGCGTCGGACTTGAGGACAAAATTTCCCTGTGCGTTCTTTTCAATAGCCGTAACATCAAAATTGCGGAAAAACTCGACACCGTTCATGACTGCGTTCTCAACTGTCGCTATCGTCAGCTCATAGGGGCAGACGATTCCGGCGGTCGGAGCGTAGAGCGCGGCGACTGCCTCATCGCTGAGGTTCGGCTCTTCGCGGTGAATAGCCTCTTTGTCGAGAATCTCGAGCCCGGGAACTCCGTTCTCTTCGCCTCTTGCCTTGAGCTCTTCAAGAGTCTCAACTTCCTCGTTCGAGAAAGCGACGACATATGAGCCGATGGGCTTGAACGGGACATGGAGTGTCTCGCACAGACCGGGCATTGCGGCAGTGCCCTCAACGTTGAGTCTCGCTTTGAGGGTGCCGGGCATTGCGTCGAAGCCTGCGTGGACAATGGCGCTGTTGGCCTTTGTTGTGCCCATCGCCATGTCGCTGCATTTTCTAACCAATGCGACCTTGATGTTATATCGGCTCAGCTCTCTCGCGACCATTGCGCCGCTGACGCCTGCACCGATAATTGCTACATCGTATGACATATTTTTACCTCCAGACGGAAATAGTATGGCTGGTTTTACAGACATAGTTATTATACCACTCTTTTTGCCGGCAGACAAGTATATAAAGCGCCATAATCTATATTTTTGTCGTTATATTTGCTCTCAATTTATGACAATTTAATTATTCTGAAAATTTTGCGCCCGCCTTAATAATTGCGCTCACACAGGCAACAATAAACACCGACTTTACCTTATTTGCGGATTTCAAATCCGCACGGGAGGAAGAAAAATGGAAGAATATCTTGTGCAGATGAAGGGAATATCGAAGTTCTTTCCCGGCGTCGTCGCACTCGACAAAGTCGATTTCGAGCTTCGGGCGGGCGAGGTGCATGCGCTGCTCGGCGAAAACGGAGCGGGAAAATCCACGCTGATGAAAATAATCGGCGGAATATATCAAAAAGACGAGGGCGAAGTGAAGATACGCGGCAAAACGCAGGAGTATTCTACCGTCGCCCAGGCGTCTGAACTCGGCATCGCCGTTATCCATCAGGAGCTCAATATGTGCCGCCACCTGACCGTGGCGGAGAACATCTTTCTCGGCAGGGAGCTCAAAAAGGGTGGCATGGTCGATTTCAAAGAGCAGAACGCCCGCGCGTCAAGGCTCCTCAAAGAGCTGAGCCTCAATATCGAGCCCGATACCGAAGTCGGCAAGCTCTCCGTGTCAAAACAGCAGATGGTCGAGATTGCAAAGGCTCTCTCTACAAACGCCGATATTATAATCATGGACGAGCCGAGCTCGGCGCTGACCGAGCGCGAGACACAGGAGCTTTTCAGAATAATAAACGAGCTCAAAAATATGGGCAAGGGCATAATTTATATCTCCCACCGCCTTGAAGAGCTTGAAAATATCGTCGACAGAGTCACTGTCATGCGCGACGGAAAATATATAAAGACCGCCGACTTCAAAGATCTTTCAATTGGAGAGATAATCGCCCTCATGGTCGGGCGCGAGATAACCGAAAAATATCCGCACGAGCAGACCGAGCGCGGCAAAAAATCATGGAGGTCAAGGGGATATCTACCTCCGAGGTTCAGAATATTTCGTTCGATCTTTATTCCGGCGAG